>ERZ772924.1516-NODE-1516-length-11027-cov-5.849891_pt1 | contig 11027 bp, 10 predicted proteins | sample MGYA00512116_ERZ772924 | MGnify/ENA primary metagenome ERZ772924 (study PRJEB29015, sample SAMEA2737920) | human oral metagenome | biome: human oral; feature: human-associated habitat; material: dental | place: China | collected 2134 ...
GTGCTGGGGCGGGTACCCGGCCAAATTCGCCGGCGTCCGTAGACGCCCCCGAGGCGTCGGAAACCTTGAAACAACTTGTTTGGGCCTTTCCGAGGCGTCGGAAACCTTGAAACAACTTGTTTGACACTTTCCGAGGCCTCGGATTCCTTGAAACAACTTGTTTGAGCCTTTCCGACGCGTCGGAAACCTTGAAACAACTTGTTTGAGCCTTTCCGAGGCCTCGGAAACCTTGAAACAACTTGTTTGACACTTTCCGAGGCGTCAGGGGCGTCTGCGGACGCCGGCGAATTTGGCCGGGTACCTCGCCAGCTTCCCTGCCTCGGCAGAGGTTGTCAGGGACGGCCCCTGCCGAAGCTGGGGCCGGGCTTTCTTACGTTCTGATAGGAATAAGTGTACGTCTTCATCTTGCTTTTGCCTCCGGATTCTTGTCCGTTTGCGAGGGCAAAGGTCTATACGTAAGACGTGCGTGTCAATACGTAATATTACGTATTTCATCTCGCCCGTGCACATGGCCGGAATGTTCATTTTACAGGCGTCCTATTTACTGCCTATCAGCGCCGTATGCTTCCCACGGTGTTCCCGAAATCCGCGAGCCGTAAACAATCCTTCACGTCGCAATTAACACTTCGGAGGTCAGGTTTTTCTGGGGGCGGGGGGGAAAACGAAAGCCGGGTACACGCTGAGGAGATCCTCAACATGTACCCGGCTTTTCGCTTTTAGGGTTCAGTGTTTAGCTTCTTAGTTCTTCGTTTCCCCCGGTCGGAGGCGGCGGGCCAGGAGCTGGTTGGACTGGCTGTTGTAGCCTCGGCGGAAGGGCAGCGGACGGACAGCGCCACGACGATAGGCTGCGTATAGATCCGGCTCGAAGTGGTTGCCGAAGAGCGCAATGGGATGATCGTACATGCCGTAGAGGCGGATGTCCCAGCGGCTGGGATCGAAGAAGGAGAACTTGATGCCGGAGTCGTCCTGCAGGATGACGGAGGCCTTAGAGAGCACGGTGTTGCGGATGGTGCTGAAGTAGGCCTTGTGCATGAGGTAGGTGGCGGACTTGACGTAGGTCACGCAGCCGGAGTCGATGGTGGTGAGGAAGTCACGCGTGGGCTTGTTGACGGAGAGGCCGCCGTCGGCGATGTTGGCCGAGAAGTAGGTCAGGGTGCGGAGCGTACGGTGGTCACGGTCGGTGAACTCGATCTCGACGCCCTTGCCGTATTTCTCGTCGCCGCGATAGCGTGGCGCGCTGTCGAGGTAGTGCTTACGGCCGCCGTCGGTGAACGCGAAGGGGCGTACGCGTACGATCTCCTTATCGGCCCGCGCCAGGAAGAGGAGCAGGAGAGGCGTGACGCCGTACATCTCTTGCGTCTCGTAGCGGGTGGCCATGAGTTTGGTTTGGAAGAAGCTAAGGCGGAGGATGCCGGAGACTTCCTGGCCGTAGGCGGCGAGGTATTGCGAGAGTCCGACCTGTCGTGCGTCAGTGCGGGGTTCGGGCACACGCCCCGGGGCCTCCATGCCGAAGAGGATATAGTTGCGGGCGTTGGGGAAGTAGAGGTTGACGTTGAAGTAGTCCGGGCCGCTGAAGGGGTAGAAGACGGTGGCGATGGTGTCCGTGCCTTGGGGTAGCTCGTTGCGCGCCCACTGGCGGATGCTGTCGGCTTGTTCGCGTCGGTGGCGTGTCCAGGCCGAGTCAGCGTGTGCAGCGTAGCGTTTCCAGGTGTCGGTGTGAGCGAGTGAGTCGAGGCGGCCGCCCTCTGATGGAGCCATACCGGCGATGAATCGGGCCACGTCGGTAAGGTCACGATCGGGTTGCACCTCGGGCTGCGAGGCGGGCTCTTCGGAGCCGCTGTCGGCCTTCGATCCGAAGACGGATTCGACGCCGCGGAGTCCAGCCTCGGCGGCCTCCTTAAGGCCGGATTTCGGTCGGCAGGCCCCGCAGCATGTCAGCAAGATAAGTCCCAGAGTAAGTAGTTTTCCTGTGTTCATTTTTTATTGTTACGAGTTCGATTATTGATCCATATGAGAGGAAGAACGGGGGGAGGCCCCGGGGGTGGGTCATCATTGATAACCCTCAATTCATGTGTGGCCCGGTGAATCCATCGTCACCCATTCGGTTGCCTTGAGAGCGCGAAAGGGGTGAGTCGGCCCATTCAGCGATGTCACCGCGGCGAAAGGGATGCTGTATCCGTCGTTCGTGTTGGTTTTGGGCGCGGCAAAATTCGACGAGGTGCTGTAGGAGGTCCACCAGCGTGCCACTGGGGGAATAGAAAAAGTCTTCCGCCGCCTGCTGCACCGTCGGGTTGGGGTGCTCCAGCTCACGGAGCAGTGCCTTTCGGTGTCGCACAGAGCGACGGTCGTCACTAAGCTCGACATTCTCGCCCGCCTTGAGGAAGTGGATCAGTCGCACCGAAAAGCGTACGGCCCTCGAGAAGAGTCCGGGCTTGAAATAATCCTCCTTGAGGCCAAACTGCGCCAGCTTATTGATGATCGGTATCTGCGCCTCGTCCGTAGTCGACGGCTCGCCGCTGTCGTCCGTATCGCTACAGTCGCCACGATCGGCCTCTGGGTCATACGGCTCACGACCGTACACCAGCTCTTGCATGTAACTGCGGTAGCTGCGGAAATACTCCTCCTCCCGGTCGTTCGGCTTGCGATTCGGAGACTCTTCAACGTCTTCCGGGCCGTCATACGTGATCACCATAGACTTGCTTTCTTCCTGTTTTTGATATTGCGTGCTGCGGGCGGTCTCCCTGTCTCCACCGGTTCGGTGGGGTGTGATGCCCCGCAGACTGTTTGCTTGCTTTTTCGGGTTACGCGTCATTCGGGGCACGTCGCCCGTTTTTTTTTTCGAGTCGCACTTGTGTCCGCCGCTGCCATCTCGGCCACCTGCTCCCGATGTTCTTTATATCGCTTCATCATCTCCCATCCTCGGCACACGGCATAGGCCCCGAGTCCGATGCCCAGCGTAAAGATGCCCAGCACGGATTCGGACGTTTTCTCAACCAACAGAAAGACCATCGTCCATCCCGTCAGCAACAAGAAGAGAATCGGAGTCACGGGGTAGCCCCACGTCCGATAGGGTCGCTCAGCCTCGGGATAACGTCGCCTATGGACGAACACGCCCAGCACCGAGAGGAACGTGAACAGCGACAGGATAAAACCGGAGAAAGTCACCACCTGCTCAAACGATCCGGAGAGGATGAACAGCAGACTGATGGCGGACTGTACGGCCACGGCCACGGCCGGCGTGCCCCGTCGGCTACGGTGCGACAAGAAGCGGAACAGCGTATAATCCTCACCCATCACCTGCGAAACGCGCGGCCCGATGAAAATCATCGAGCTGATCGACGAAACGAGTAACAGTCCGATCACACCCGCCATCAGGCTCGCGCCGGTGGGCCCGAAGAGGTGTTGCGCGGCAATAAATCCCACCTGCAACTTGCCCTGCATTTCCTCGTGCGGCACAAGGCTGAGGAACGTGGCGTTCAGCCCGACGTAGGCTACGGCCACGATGGTCACGCCCCAAAGCAGCGATCGCGGCAGCGTACGTTGCGGATCGCGCACTTCACCGGCCACATACGCCGACGCGTTCCAGCCCGAATAGGCGTAGGAGACATAGATCAGACAGACTGCGAACGCTGGGCTGAGCAGCTCCCGCCACCCCGCGCCGTCAGGCACGGGCAGGAACGGTTGCTTGTCGCCACCGGCTGCGACGCCACACACGATGAAAGCGACAATCAGCGCCAGCTTGAGCAGCGTAAAAACGTTCTGGAACCGACTGCCCCCACGCACACTCCACATGTGGACGGCGGTGATGATAAGGAGTGCACTGACAGCGATCATCTGCGCCGTGACGCCCTCCGGGAAAAGCGATTCGGTGTAGTGCCCCAGCGCCATGCAGGCCAGCGCCACCGGCGCGGCAAAGCCAATCGTCAACGAGACAAAGCCGGAGAGGAATCCTACGGCGGGATGATAGATGACCGACAAGTAGTGGTATTCGCCCCCCGAACGCGGCATGGCGGCGCCGAGCTCGCCGTAGACGAGCGATCCGCAGAGGGCAATCAATCCGCCCACGATCCAGAGCGCAAGCAGTGCGAAAGGCGTGTGCAGGTCGAGCAGCTGGAAGCCGAGCGTAGTAAAGACGCCGGTGCCGATCATGTTGGCCACCGTGAAGGAGGTCACGCCCGTGAAGCCCAGTCGGGTGTCCTTGGGCGCTTCGGTGGTAGAGGCAGCGGCATGCGATTGGTGCTTGTTCATCGCTTTCTTTTGATGGAATGAGGTGTTTGGGTGCCGAAATCGAAAATCATTCGTCGCCTAAGGGAATCACCTCACCGTCGTCATCGGGCGTATCCTCGGGCGAGTCGCCGAAAGATCCCTCGAAGCGCTTCATCAGGTTCTCCGCCTGCCAAAGCAGCATACCGGCAGCGTCCGTTGCCTCATCGCCGGTCAGGACTTTGTTGTTCTCGGCGTACTGTATCGGTTCGCCTTCGTCCAAGAAGAGCGTGCGTTCGACGTTATCCTGGTCGCTGTCCTTCTCGTAGATATAAACGGGCTGACCGTCGGTGTAGAGCGCCTCCCGACGGATACGTTGCTCGTCGGCCTCCACCTCTTCGGTGGCATAACGCAGGATGGGGATAACCGTCTCACTCTCCAGCTCGTAATAAAAATGAAGCCGCGCGCGGAAATGATCTGAGCCGACATAACGTCGTCCGTAAGCGTTATCGTCCAGCGTCAGGACGTACCATTTGCCTTTGGCGCCTGCGCGTTGCAGGTCAGCCACATCGGCCTTGATGGCGGCGTATTCCTTGCGGATGCCGTCAATTTTCGCGTTTTGCGCCAGCGCGGCGGCGGTCAGGCAGAGCGCTGCCAAGGCCGTGATTATACTTCTTCTCATATCTATAATTAATGTAGCCAGAGGCGGTGAAAATCACTCATCGCCGCCTCCCATAACACTCAAAAATTGCTTCACCAGCCGGTTGGCCTTCATCCATACATCGCGCTGACTTTGCGCGCGAAGACCTTCCGCCACGCCGATCTTATTCAGGGTAAAATCCAACGCGCTGTCGCCCTCCATGTAGAGACGTTGCTCCACCACAGGCTGGCCGTCCACCGTCCGCTGACTGACGAAAACGAAGGAGGCTCTCCCACGCTCGTCATACATCGCCTCGGTATGCGTGCGCTGCGTGCCGCCCTCATACGACTCAACGGCCAACCTCAGCACGGGCGGCTCATCACCAGCGACGTCGTAATAAAAGTGCGTCTTGGAGCGAAAATGACCGACCCCTGGATAAGTAGTGCCCTGCGGATTGTCGTCGACGATCAGACAGTACATGATGCCCGTCTCTTTCATCTGTGGCAGTCGGGCGACCTCTGTTTTCAACGCGTTGTAATCCGCACGAATTTGCTCGACGGTTTTGCTTTGCGCAAAGGCAGCAAGAAAGGCGAGCGACAGCAGTGCGACAAGTGTACTTTTTCTCATAACCGGTTCATATGCAAAAGAGGACGTCGGGAGAAATGTTCAGCGGTCGTATCCCTTAATCGCCTTGAACTGCTTGAGCAAAACCTCGGCGTAGTCTATCAAGTTCGTGCGTCTGTCGTCATCGCTCGGATAAGGTTTGACGGCGTTATTCTCTGAGTATTGAATGATCTGATCGCCCTCTAAGTAGAGTCTGCGATCGTCATCCCCATCGTAATTGTTCTTCAGAAAGACGAATGCGGGCCGATTTTCCCGGTACAGCACCTCGGTGTACATCTTTTGGTTGGCTGCCGCGTAATGCTCGATAGCCATTCGGAGCTGAGGCGCTCGTCCCTCGTAGGGCTCGTAATAGAACTGCGTTGTGGTGTGATAAGAGCCAACGGCCGGATAGCTTGCGCCGTAAGGATTATTGTCGAGGGTGACGCAAAGCAGCCCACTGCCTGCCGACCCTCCCGAGGTCAACTGGGCGATGGAGGCCTTCAGTTCATTGTAATCCTTGCGGATCTGCTGAATTTTCTTGTCTTGCGCATGGATAACGGCGAAAACAAGCGTCGCCAACACGACGATGATGCTTTTTCTCATTCGATGCTCTCTGTGTAACCGGCTGCGAAATACGCTATTTTTTGCCGAATCGCAGCTGAGGATGCGGCTTACATACCACCCGCAAACGCCTCCAAAGTCGGTATCCAAGCGACTTCAAACCCCTTTTGAGTGAGGGAGTAATAAATACGCTCCCCAAAATACGTGATCTCCCCCAAAGCCTCAGGCTACGTGGCGCCGACGATGCCCAACGCCCCTCAGCCAACCGATACGTTCCCCCGAAATACATGATCTCCTCCAAGCCTCAGGCTGCGTGGCGCCGACGACGTCCAACGACCCTCAGCCAACCGATACGCTCCCCCGAAATACGTGATCTCCCCAAAGCCTCAGGCTACGTGGCGCCGACGACGCCAAACTATCCTCAGACAACGGATACGCTCTCCCGAAATACGTGATCTCCCCAAAGCCTCAGACTACGTGGCGCCGACGACGTCCAACGCCCCTCAGCCAACCGATACGTACCCCCGAAATACGTGATCTCCCCCAAGCCTCAAGCTACGTGGTGCCGACGACGTCCAACGACCTTCAGCCAACCGATACGTCCTCCAAAAATACGTGATCTCCCCCAAGCCCCAGGCTGCGTGGCGCCGACGACGTCCAACGACCTTCAGCCAACCGATACGTCCTCCAGAAATACGTGATCTCCCCCAAGCCTCAGGCTACGCGACGCCGACGACGTCCAACGACCTTCAGCCAACCGATACGTACCCCCGAAATACGTGATCTCCCCAAAGCCTCAGGCTGCGTGGCGCCGACGACGTCCGACGACCTTCTGCGCTTCGGGCGGGCGACGCACCGAGATAATTCAAATCCCGGCCTACTTTTGCGTCTCAAAAGAAACGAACCGAACGATGGATATATCAGTTGTCGTACCCCTATATAATGAAGCGGAATCCCTGCCTGAGTTGCACGCATGGATTGAGCGAGTGATGGACGAAAACCATTTCAGTTACGAGATCATCTATGTGAACGACGGCAGCACCGACGGCTCATGGGGCGTCATCGAACGCCTGGCGAGACAGTCGACGCATGTGAAGGGAATCAAATTTCGACGCAACTACGGCAAGTCGCCGGCGCTCCATTGCGGCTTCTACCGCGCGGAGGGCGACGTGGTGATCACCATGGACGCGGATCTGCAGGACAGCCCCGACGAGATTCCCGAACTCTATCGCATGATCCGCGAAGACGGCTACGACATCGTCTCGGGCTGGAAAAAGAAGCGATATGACAATCGCCTGACGAAAAACCTCCCGTCGAAGCTCTTTAACGCCACGGCGCGCAAATTCTCCGGCATCAATCTGCACGATTTCAACTGCGGACTCAAGGCTTACCGCCGCGAGGTGGTAAAGAACATCGAAGTCTATAACGACATGCACCGATACATCCCCTACTTAGCGAAAATCGCTGGTTTCAATAAGATTGGCGAAAAAGTAGTCCACCATCAGGCGCGGAAATATGGCGTTACGAAATTCGGACTCGATCGCTTCGTGAACGGTTATCTCGACCTCATAACGCTTTGGTTTACGTCGAAATTCGGAAAGAAACCGATGCACATCTTCGGGCTTTGGGGCAGCGGCATGTTTCTCATCGGATTCGCTGCGCTCGTCTTCGTCTTGGTGATGAAATTGGCCTCCATGATGGAGGGCGATTTGCGCCCCTTGGTCACGACGTCGCCTTTCTTCTACATTTCGCTCACGGCCATGATCATCGGCTCGCAGCTCTTCCTCTCGGGCTTTATCGGGGAGTTGATCTCGCGTAACTCGCCGAATCGGAACAACTACAAGATCGAACAGGAAATCTGATTCGGCTTCGCATCGCAGCGCATCCGTGGCCTTGCCTGCGCGCCCCGCTGTTTGGCCATGCACTCAACCATGTTTCCCCCCTCTCGGTCTTGGACGCCTTGCCGCTACACTACACTCTCAAGCCTCCGCCCGCGTGGTTCCTCGTAAAAATCACCCTGCTCGGCTGGCTGCTGGCTGTCCCTGCCCTCGTCGCAGCGCAGGAGCCTGCGGCCGTGGATACGGCCTGGCTACGTCGGGCACGCAGCGGCGAGCTGGAGCTAAACGAGGAAACGCTGCGGGCCATCCGCTCCGGTTCGCTTCTCTCGCCCGCGTCGGCGGCTCCGGCGCTGCGGCATAGTCCGGCCGACCTCCCCTTGGTCATTTCCTTCGACAGCATTCGCCCCACTGGCGGTCCGACGGCCCGCCCCGACCAGCTGCCGCCCGCGGTCTATCGGCTGTACGAGCCAGCCGCCCTCCCCCAGCCCACCGCACCGATGGGCAGCTATATGCTTTCGGCTGCGACGGTTAGCGACCTCCGTGCGCTGCGACGCATCGGGCTGCGACGCGCTGGGCATGTAGGCACGGGAATGCTGCCGATGGGCCTCAGTATTCCGGTCAATTTCGAGAATATGCTCCGCTTTGTTTTCTGGCCGAGTTACCGGGCGAAAAAGCACAACGCGCGTCACGCTCAGGCTTATAAATCGTACAATCTGCTCCCGCCGCCAGCCGACGATTCAAACAATGAGATCGAACGCCGCCGCCTCAACGAGGCAATCAATGAAAAGCGGAGCGAGCTAAAGGTGAAAGACTAACGACGAAAAACGCCATGCGTACGCGTCAGGCGGCAAAAAGCTAAAAATGAACGACGCACGGCATCCGGAAGCGAAAGACTAACGACAAAAAACGCCGTGCGTACGCGTCAGGCGGCAAAAGGCTGAAAATGAACGACGCGCAGCAGCCGGAAGCAAAAAGTCGACGACAAAAAACGCCATGCGTACGCATCAGGCGGCAGAAAGCTGAAAATGAACGACGCGCGGCAGCCGGAAGCGAAAAGTCGACGACAAAAAACGCCATGCGTACGCGTCAGGCGGCAGAAAGCTGAAAATGAGCGACGCACAGCTGCCGGAAGCGAAAAATCGACGACAAAAAACGCCGTGCGTAGGCATCAGGCGGCAAAAGGCTGAAAATGAGCGACGCACCGCATCCGGAAGCGAAAAGCAAACAATGACGAACGCCATGCGTACGCGTCAGGCGGCAATAGGCTGAAAATGAGCGACGCATGGCAGCCGAAGGCGAAAGACTAACGACGAAAAACATCGTGCGTAGGCGTCAGGTGGCAAAAGGCTGAAAATGAATGACGCATGACAGCCGGAAGCGAAAAGTCAACGACAAGAAACGCCGTGCGTACGCGTCAGGCGGCAAAAAGCTGAAAATGGACGACGCACCGCAGCCGGAAGCGAAAAGTCGACGACAAAAAACGACGTGCGTACGCGTCAGGCGGCAAAAGGCTGAAAATGAACGATGCATGGCAGCCGGAAGCGAAAAGCTAACAACGAAAAACGTCGTGCGTACGCCTCAGGCGGCGAAAGGCCGAAAATGAACGACGCATGGCAGCCGAAGGCGAAAAGCCGACGACGAAAAACGCCGTGCGTAGGCGTCAGACTGCAAAAGGCTGAAAATGAACGACAATCCACAGCCGGAAGCAGACAAAGGGAAATGCCGGATACAAGAGCGATAACCTCGCTCTTGTGCCCGGCATTTTTCGTCGTTCGTTGTTCGCTTTCGGCTCTCCCCGCGGAGGAACCGTTTCTTGTCGTCCGCTTTCGGCTTACGCGCCTCATTCTTCCGGAAGGTGGATCTCCGGACCGCCTCCGCCCGTGCCACCTGTGCCCCCCGTGCCAGCGCCACCCGGCTGAGGCGTCTCGGGCTTCTTACCCTCGCCAGTGCCGCCCGGCTTCGGCGTTTCGGGCTGTTTGCCGCCACCGCCGCCCTCTGGCTTCTTAGGCTGATTGCCGTCTTCCGGCAGCCGAATGTCGGGACCGTCGTCCGGCTTCTTCCTCGGTTTTTTCTTCTCTCCGGGCTTCTTTTTGTTGTCTTTCCGATGAGAGGCCCTGAGGGAGCGCTGCATCGCTTTGAAGTCTCGCGAAGTCTGGTTCATTCGGTCCACGAGCTGATCGATGAGCGCGCGATCGTCGTCCGAAGCGGCACTGAGATAGGCGGCTTGGATATACTGGCAGACGGCGTCGAACGCCGCGTCTGTCTGCGGACGGATCTCGACCGCCTGGGGCAGCTTCCCGTCGGCGTCGCCCGTCCGACGGCGGACGTGCAGCGCCTCAAACTCGGTGTTGATCTTCTTCAGATTCTCGAAGGCATCGGTGAGGCCCAAGGCCGTGATCTCGGCCGTCATCGTTTTGATGTCGTCCTCCATACTCAGCAGCCGGCCGCTCTCCATTTCGTAGGGCAGTTTGTAGATCTTCTCGTACGGATGGAGCGTGGCGGCGAGTCGGAGGGCAGCGTCTCGGACATCTTCCTTGTGCGACCGTTCCTGGGCGCGTATCGTGAGGAAAATGTGGATCAACTGGTCTTTTCGCTCCGCATCCTTCTTCTTGAGCTTGGCCGTGTCGGCTGAGAGCGCGGAGTGCTGGTCAATCTTCGTTTCATACGTGATTCCCGTATTCCACTTCTCCGGCAGGTCGGCAGGCAGCTTCAGCTTCGTTTTGTCGACGGCCATGACCAGATCATACTGTTTGCGGTGATACTGCACGTGCAGCGAATTGTTCAACTTTGTGTTGTTAGCCTTGACGAAGGTAATTGTGCGAGGCACATTGATTTGAATCTTTTCCATCGGGATTTATTATGTGGTTATTGTAATTTTTATGCAGGTATCATGCCGCAAACATACGCCTTTTTCTTTACCGCCAAACGTTCGGCGCTATTTTTTTTCAATCTTTCCGCTGCGAACCGCTCGCGACCGACGTAACGCGACGATTCGAACAGCTCGAAAGCCTGCGGCTATACGTTATATATATAAGCGGACGATCCACAGCCTAAAGCGTTAATATGTCGACAATGAAAACATCCCACAGCCGTCAGCCGTCAGGCAGCTAAAAGCCCTCGCGAGGGCTTGACTTTCTTTTGCCTTCTTTTCTTGTGGCAAGACAAGAAAAGAAGGTGGGGGA
>ERZ772924.1517-NODE-1517-length-11020-cov-8.573643_pt1 | contig 11020 bp, 8 predicted proteins | sample MGYA00512116_ERZ772924 | MGnify/ENA primary metagenome ERZ772924 (study PRJEB29015, sample SAMEA2737920) | human oral metagenome | biome: human oral; feature: human-associated habitat; material: dental | place: China | collected 2134 ...
GCGGCTGCGTGCTCGATAATTGCACCATTGCGTCGGGCGCGCGCATCTACAGCCATTCGCGTCTGGAGCATTGCGAGGTGGGCGCCAACGCACAGGTCGGGCCATTCGCGCGACTGCGGCCGAAAACGGTGCTGGGCGAAGGCGTGCGCATCGGCAATTTCGTCGAAACCAAAGCGGCGCACGTCGGCCGTGGCAGCAAGGTCAATCATTTGAGCTACATCGGCGACGCCACCCTCGGCAGCGCGGTCAATATCGGCGCGGGGACGATCACTTGCAACTACGACGGCGCCAACAAACACCAGACCATCCTCGGCGACCGCGTCTTTATCGGCTCCAACAGCGCGCTGGTTGCCCCGGTGAGAATCGGCGATGGCGCGACCATCGGCGCCGGTTCGGTCATCACCCGCGACGTGCCGGACGAGCAACTGGCGCTCTCCCGTAGCGAGCAGAAAACCATCAGCGGCTGGCAACGGCCGGTGAAGAAAGGGCATTGAGCCCCCCCTCCCCCACAGGAGGAGGGCGCCGTTCAGCGGGACTTCGGGCATCCGCTCCCGTATGAATCCGAATGACATTCCACGACCCCGTTTACATACACCTGAGCGCTCGTGGTGTATGTAAATTTCATCCACTTCAAAGAAGGACACCATGACAACACCCTCCCCCAGTACTCAGGTGAAACGCCACCTGAAAACCCGCCACCTGTCGATGATTGCCATCGGCGGCTGCATTGGCACCGGCCTCTTCATGGCAAGCGGCAGCGCCATCCACGACGCCGGCCCCGGCGGCGCGCTCGTCGCCTACGCCGCCATCGGCCTGATGGTCTATTTCCTCATGACCTCGCTCGGTGAAATGGCAACCTGGCTGCCGACCTCCGGCTCGTTCGCCACCTACGCCTCGCGCTACGTCGATCCCTCGCTTGGCTTTGCGCTGGGCTGGAATTACTGGTTCAACTGGGTGATTACCGTCGCGGTGGACGTCTCCATCGCCGCCGTGGTCATCACCTACTGGGAGCCGCTGCGCTTCCTGCCGCCGTGGGGCTGGAGCCTGATCTTCTTCGGCCTCATCTGTATGCTCAACGCCTTTTCCGTGCGCGCCTACGGCGAATCCGAATACTGGTTTGCGCTCATCAAAGTCGTCACCGTCATCATCTTCCTCTGCATCGGCACGCTGACCATCTTCGGCATCCTCGGCGGCGAGTACGTCGGCTTTAGCAACTTCACCGCAGCAGGCGGCCCCTTCCTCGGCGACGGCGCGGGCGGCCATTTCCTCACCATCCTCGGCGTCTTCCTCATCGCCGGTTTCTCCTTCCAGGGGACGGAGCTGATTGGCATCACCGCCGGCGAAACCGCCAACCCGGAAGAAAGCATCCCGAAAGCGGTCAAACAAATCTTCTGGCGCATCCTCATCTTCTACATCCTCGCCATCCTCGTCATCGGCCTGCTCATCCCGCACACCAGCGACGAACTGCTCGGCGCGGACATCGGCGCGGGCGCGGAAAACATCGCCAAATCGCCCTTCACCCTCGTTTTTGAGCGCGCCGGATTCGCCTTCGCCGCCGCCGTGATGAACGCGGTTATCTTGAGCTCGGTGCTGTCGGCGGGCAACTCCGGGATGTACGCCTCGGTGCGGATGCTCTACGCGATGGGCAAAGACGGCCTCGCCTGGCCAGTTTTTGCGCGCACCACCCGTGGCAGCGGCGTACCGCTCATCGCCCTGGCATCCACCGCTGCCGTCATCCTCGGCCTCTTCCTGCTGCAACTGAACGAAGAAATCGGCAAAGACCTGTTCGACCAGTACATCATCGCCGCCTCCGGCCTCACCGGCTTCATCGCCTGGCTCGGCATCGCCATCAGCCATTACCGCTTTCGCCGCGCCTTTGCCGCGCAAGGCCGCTCGCTCAGCGAACTCGGCTACCGCGCCAAATGGTTCCCCTTCGGCCCGCTCTTGGCACTCACCCTGTGCGTGCTGGTCATCATCGGCCAGGACACCGAACTGGTGCTGAAAGGCGACCTCAACTGGAAACGCCTCGTCGTCACCTACATGGGCATCCCGGTCTTCCTCGCCTTCTACCTCTACCACAAGCTGCGTTACCGCACCCACAAAATCCCGCTGCAGGACATTGATCTGCGCCGCGACGCGGAATAACACGCAAAAGAAAACCCGCCATCTGGCGGGTTTCTTGCTGAATCATCAAACAAACTCATCGCGCTAACGAAAAAATTGCAAAAAACTGCTTGATATTGCCGCAGCAAGCCATACATCGGAGTTATCCCAATTTCAACCAAGAGGAAACATCATGCAAGCCTTTACCTCGCGCTTCCAGGAAGCGCTGCAAACCGCGCAGTCCATCGCCGTTGGCAAGGACAGCAATTACATCGAACCCGCGCACGTCTTCTTGGCGCTTCTGCGGCAGGAAGGCGGCGCCGCTGCCTCCATCCTGCGCCAGGCGGGGGCGGACGTCGGCACCTTGCGCGCCCACGTCGAGCAAATTGTCAATGACCTGCCGCGCGTGGCCAACGCCACCGGGCAGGTGAACATCTCGCCCGACACCTCGCGTCTGCTCAATCTTTGCGACAAATACGCGCAGCAAAACGGCGACAAATTCATCTCTTCCGAGCTGTTCCTGCTCGCTGCCTGCGAAGATTCCGGCGCGCTCGGCAAGGCGCTGAAAACGGCGGGCATTCAAAAAGCCAAGTTGCAACAGGTGATTGACAACCTGCGCGGCGGCGAACCCGTGACCGACGAAGCCGCCGAAGACAAACGCGAGGCGCTGAAGAAATACACCATTGACGTCACCGCCCGCGCCGAGCAGGGCAAGATTGACCCGGTGATTGGCCGCGATGAAGAAATCCGCCGCGCCATGCAAATCCTGCAACGGCGCAACAAAAACAACCCCGTCCTCATTGGCGAGCCGGGCGTCGGCAAAACCGCCATTGTGGAAGGACTGGCGCAGCGCATCGTCAACGGCGAAGTGCCGGAAAGCCTGAAAGGCAAACGCCTGCTCTCGCTGGATCTTGCCGCGCTGCTCGCGGGTACCAAATACCGGGGCGAATTTGAAGAACGGCTGAAAGCGGTGCTGACCGACATCGAAAAAGCCAACGGCCAAATCATCCTTTTCATCGACGAAATTCATACGATGGTCGGCGCGGGCAAAACCGAAGGCTCAATGGACGCGGGCAATATGTTGAAACCCGCCTTGGCGCGCGGCGAGCTGCACTGCATCGGCGCGACCACCCTCGACGAATACCGGCAATACATGGAAAAAGACGCCGCGCTGGAGCGCCGTTTCCAGAAAGTGATGGTAGAAGAGCCGACGGTGGAAGACACCATCGCCATCCTGCGCGGCCTGCAAGAGCGCTACGAAGTGCACCACGGCATTGACATCACCGACCCAGCGCTGGTCGCCGCCGCCGTGCTGTCCAACCGCTACATCACCAACCGCCAGTTGCCGGACAAGGCAATCGACCTCATCGACGAAGCCGCCGCGCAAATCCGCATGGAGCTGGACAGCAAACCGGAGACGATGGATCGCATCGACCGCCGCCTGATTCAGCTCAAAATGGAGCGGTTGGCGCTGGAAAAAGAGCACGACGACGCCTCGAAAAAACGCCTCGCCGACCTGCAAGACGAAATACACAAATTGGAAAAAGAATACGCCGACCTCGAAGAAGTTTGGCAGGCAGAAAAAGCGACCATTCAGGGCAGCGCCGGCATCAAAGAAGAAATCGACCGCCTGCGCGTTGAGCTGGAAGCGGCAAAACGGCGCGGCGACTACGCGGCGATGAGCGAAATCCAGTACGGCAAAATCCCGGCGCTGGAAAAACAACTGGCGCACAGCGAAAGCAATGAAGCCAAGCCGCAGCACACCTTGGTGCGCAGCGAAGTGACCGAAGAAGAAATCGCGCAAATCGTCTCGCGCTGGACGGGCATCCCCGTCGCCAAAATGCTCGAAGGCGAAAAAGAAAAACTGCTGGCGTTGGAAAGCGCCCTCGGTGCGCGCGTCGTCGGCCAGGAAACGGCGGTAGAAGCGGTGGCAAACGCCATCCGCCGCAACCGCGCCGGCCTCTCCGACCCGAACCGCCCGATTGGCTCGTTCCTCTTCCTCGGGCCGACCGGCGTCGGCAAAACCGAACTGTGCCGCACGCTCGCCGAATTCCTCTTTGACAGCGATGAAGCGATGGTGCGCATCGACATGAGCGAATTCATGGAAAAACACAGCGTCGCCCGCCTGATTGGTGCGCCGCCCGGCTACGTCGGCTATGACCAGGGCGGCTATCTGACCGAAGCGGTGCGCCGCCGCCCGTATTCCGTCATTCTCTTTGACGAAATCGAAAAAGCGCACGCGGACGTCTTCAACATCCTGCTGCAAGTGCTGGACGATGGCCGCCTCACCGACGGCCAGGGGCGCACCGTGGACTTCCGCAACACCGTCATCATCATGACCTCGAACCTCGGCTCGCACCTCATTCAAGAAATGAACGGCGGCGACTACGAAGCGATGAAACTGGCGGTGATGGAAGTGGTTAGCGCGCATTTCCGCCCGGAATTCATCAACCGCATCGACGAAACCGTGGTCTTCCACGCGCTCGGCAAAGAACATATGCAAGGCATCGCCAACATCCAGTTGCAACGCCTGCGCAAACGCCTCGCCGAACGCGATTTGGGGCTGGACATCAGCCCGGCAGCGCTCGCGCAACTGGTGGAAGTCGGCTACGATCCGGTCTTTGGCGCACGCCCGCTGAAACGCGCCATCCAGACCCATCTGGAAAACCCGCTGGCACAGCGCATCCTCGCCGGCGACTTCGTCCCCGGCAGCACCGTCCATGTGGACTATAAAGAAGGCGAAGGTTTTACCTTCCGCGCCTGATGCCGTTCACGCATCAAGAAACCCGCCGCCAGGCGGGTTTCTTGTGGGTGTTTTCGCCGCGAACCCCTATAGCTATGCGACACACCTTGTACAGAACTTTGTGTGTATTACTAGACCTCTTTCCAAACCAGGCAAAGGCATACATTTGTATCCCTGCCCCCACCCCGGCCCTCCCCCACGGGGGAGGGTCAGGGTGGGGGCAGCAGACAACAGCTCGGCAGATTTGGGATTTTGTCGGGTTGTCGTGCAAGTTATGGTTTGGAAGGAAGTCTAATGTCGCAGGTCGGGTGGCCTACGTCCGCGACGGGGAGACGCCCCGCACACACGCCAGCCGTCGCGCGCCCCGTTCCGAGAGGCCAATTCCCGCTGCGACCAGCAACAGCGCGATTAACACATAGCCGCCCAAATGCTCGTCGGCAAAAAAGGCGACGCCGATCAGCGCGCCGAACACCGGCAACAGGTTCATCGTCAGCGCCGCGCGGTTCGCACCAATCGCAATCACCCCTTCCATATAAAACAGCTTCGACACAATCGAGACAAACAGCACCACATAGCCGAGCAGCAGCCACGCCTGCCACGGCGACAGCCGCCAGCCCTCGCGCAGCCGCTCCGCCACGAAAAACGGCAGGCTCACCACCGTCGCCGCCAGGCACATCGCCCAGAGCAGGCTCGCCCAATGCACCCGTGGCGCGCGCCGCAGCGCCAACGAATAGCCCGCATAAATCGCGCTCGATACCAGCGCCAGCCGGTCGCCCGGCGCAATGCCCTGTTCCAGCAGCGCAGCCGGATGGCCACGGCTCACCACCCACACCACGCCAACGAACGACAGCGCCACGCCGCACCATTGCAGCGGATGCGCCCGCCCGCGCAACACGAGTACGTCCACCAGCAGCACCGCCAGCGGAATCAGCGCGGTAATAATCGACACATTGACCACGCTCGCGCCGCGGGCAAAGGCGCTGTAAAGCACAATGTTAAACAGCGCAAAACCGCTGCCGACGACGACCAACAGCCACCCGGCGCGCGCGTGTAGCTCCGGCCCGTCGTGGCGGATGCGGGCGCGAAAGAGGAGCGACAACAGCGCCGTCGCCAGCAGCCAGCGCCAGAAGGTGAACTCATACGGCGACAGCCACGCCTTGCCCAGTTTGCCGGTGACATTGCTGGTCGCCCAAAACAGCGGTGCCAGCAACAGCATCACATACGGATGCGGCAGCCCGTTGGCTTGCAGGAATTTCATCGCATCGAATCCTCACAAAATCATGGGCGAAAATGGCGCTATTCCTGCCCCAGCCGCTTCAGCAGCGGTTGCAAATCCGCCTCGCAGCGCGCCCGGCGCAGGCGGTCGCACAAAATCAGCGCCTGCAATTCACCGGCGGCACGCTGAAAATCCTCATTGACGATGACGAACTCAAATTCGCGGTAATGGCTGATTTGCTCCTCCGCCTCCGCCATCCGTTGCGCGACAATGGCGGGATTGTCCTGACCGCGGGCGGTGAGGCGCGCGCGCAACACGTCCAGCGATGGCGGCAGCAAAAACACCGTGCGCGTCTGTGGTCGCCGCTGCATCACCTGCTGCGCCCCCTGCCAGTCAATGCTCAAAATCACGTCCTTGCCCGCCGCGAGCAGCGCATCGACAGACGCCGCCGCGGTGCCATAGGCATTGTGGAAAACCTGCGCGTATTCGAGGAAGCCGTCGGCATCAATCATCGCCTGAAACTGCGCGTGTTCAACGAAAAAATAATGCACGCCCTCGACCTCGCCTGGCCGCGCGGCGCGCGTGGTGTGCGACACACTTTCGACCACATCGTCCAGCACCCGCACCGCCTCGGCGATGAGGCTGGTTTTGCCGCCCCCCGACGGCGCCGCGACAATCCACAACTGACCCTGCATGGTGAACTCCTTGAGTTATCCGCTTGAAAATGGGCGCGTACTTTACCGCCGCCGCTGGTGGCGGGCAATGAAAACCCGTCCTGCCTTTATACATACACCTTCCCCGCTATCGTGTATGTAAACGTCCCCGCCCGCCATTCCCCGGTACAATTCGCGCCCTGTTATCCATTACCCGCCACCACCATGATTTTCAACCTCGCCGCGCGCAGCGCCCGGCTGCGCCATTTTATTCACAAGAAACTGCGCCAGTCCTCGCGCATCTCGCGCAAAACGCTGGAACTCTCCTGCCTGCTCGCCGGGGCGACGCTGGTCGCCCTCGCCTCGCTCACCTTCGCCGCCTTTGCCGATTACGCGCTGGACAAGAACCGCCTCTGGGCAACCGCCTGGCCGCTGGCGCCGTGGTTCATCCTGCCGCCGGGGATGGCGCTGCTCGCCTGGTTTACCAAAACGCACGCGCCGTATGTGGCGGGCAGCGGCATCCCGCAGGTCATCGCCGCACTCAGCCTGCCCTACGGCGCCAACAAGCAGCGTCTCATCGCCTGGCCGCATACCTTGTGGAAAATCCCGCTGACCTTTCTCGCCATGCTGATTGGCGCTTCGGTCGGGCGCGAAGGGCCGTCGGTACAGGTCGGCGCGGCGGTGATGCTTGCCTGGGGCGAATATTGCCGCCGCCACCGCCTCGCCTTCAGCGGCCTGAGCGCGAACGAACTCATCGCTACCGGCGCGGCAGGTGGTCTCGCCGCCGCCTTCAACGCGCCGCTGGCCGGGATTATTTTTGCAATTGAGGAGCTGGGGCGCGGCCTGCATCTGCGCTGGGAACGCCGCCTGCTGCTTGGCGTGCTGGCGTCGGGCTTCATCCTCGTCGCCATCAAGGGCAACAACCCCTATTTCCCCGCCTACACCGGCTCGACCACCATCCCGCATATGCTGCTCTGGGTGGCGCTGTGCGGCGTGGTCTGCGGCATTGCGGGCGGCATCTTCGCCCGCCTGCTCGCCAAGGGCGCGCTTGGCTACGCCCCCGCGTTTTTGCGCGGCTGGCAGGTGCGCCATCCGCTGATATTCGCCGCGCTGCTCGGCGTTATCCTTGCCGCCATCGGCCAGCACACCCACGGCCAGACTTACGGCACCGGTTATCAGGCGGTGGCACAAGCCCTGGACGGCGAAGTGCTGCAACCGCACCATTTCGGCATCGCCAAACTGCTGGCGACGGTGGCGACCTACTGGAGCGGCATCGCCGGTGGCATCTTCACCCCGTCGCTGACCACCGGCGCGGGCATTGGCAGCGGGCTGTGGGTGCTGACCGGTGGCGCGGCGGATCACAACCTGCTGGTGCTGCTCTGCACCGCCGCCTTCCTCGCCGGCGCGACACAATCGCCCGTCACCGCCAGCGTCATCGTCATGGAAATGACCGGCAGCCAGCCGCTGCTCATCTGGCTGATGACCGCCTGCCTCATTGCCACGCCGGTATCAAGACAAATCCAGCCCAAGCCGTTTTACCACGCCGCCGCCGCGCGCTTCCGCCAGCGGGTGCAGGCCGAGACGGGCGGATAAAAAAACCGGGCGCGATGCCCGGTCTATTTTTTGCTGAAAAACCGCCGCGTCAGCCAGTCGCCGAGGCGCGGAGCGAGCGGATAGAGGCGGGCGGCGGTTTCCATCAGCCGCGGGCGGTTGATGTCGCGCACACGGCGGTTGAAGGCGGCGCAGATGGTGGCGGCGAGCGCGTCGGCATCGGTCAGCCAGAAGCGGCCCAGCGCCTGCCGGTAGGCACCATCCGGGTCGGCGTGGTCGAAGAAGGCGGTTAGCATCGGCCCGGGATTGACGCTGGTGACAAGGACGCCGCTGCCCGCCAGCTCCAGGCGCAAGGCGTTGCTGTAGCCGAGCAGCGCGTGTTTGCTCGCGGCGTAGGCGGCGGTCTTCGGCGTGGCGATTTTGCCCGCCTGCGAGATGATGTTGATGATGTGGCCGTGGCCGCGCGCCACCATCGCCGGTGCCAGCGCATGGATGAGCTGGATGGGCGCGAGGGTGTTGAGGCGCAGCATTGCCGCGGTTTCATCGTCGGTCGTCTCCAGCGCGGGCTTGAACAGGCCGCTGCCCGCGTTGTTAATCAGAATGTTGAGCGGCGGCAGGGTCGGCAGCCATTGGGCAACGGCGTCGGCATCGGCGAGGTCCAGCGGGTGCAGGGTGATGCTGGCGGCGCGGTCGCAGGTGGCGGCGGTGTGCGCGAGGGCATCGCGGCGGCGGGCGACGAGGTGGAGGTGATGGCCGCAGGCGGCGGCATGGCGGGCGATGGCGGCGCCGAGGCCGGAACTGGCGCCGGTGATGAGCAGGGTTTGCGGCTTCATGGCGGGATTCACGGGTGCGTGTGGACAGAGACAGATTACACGGCGGGTTTTTCTGTGGTTCAACCATGCACCCAAATCAGCCGCGCCAGCAGCACCGATGCCAGCACGATGACGCCGACATTGAGCTCGCGCCAGCGGTTGCACAATAGCTTCACGATGGTGTAGCTGATAAAGCCGAGGGTGATGCCGTCGGCGATGGAGTAGGTGAGCGGGATGGCGAGGAAGGTGATGGCGACCGGGGCAGCTTCAGTGATGTCGTGCCAGTCGATCTCGCCAACGGTGTACATCATCAGCACCGAGACGTAGAGAATCGCGCCGGCGGTGGCGTAGGTCGGCACCATTCCGGCAAGCGGCGCAAAGAAGGTGGCGAGCAGGAACAGGATGCCGGTGACGACCGCCATCAGCCCGGTACGGCCGCCCATGGCGACGCCGGAAGCGCTTTCGATGAAGCTGGTGGTATTGGAAGTGCCGAGTACCGCACCGACGACGGTCGCGCCGCTGTCGGCAAGCAGCGCCTTTTTCAGGTTGGGAATTTTGCCGTCCTTGACCAGTCCGCCACGTTCGGTAACGCCAATCAGCGTGCCGGCGGTGTCAAATAAATCAACGAAGAAGAAGGCAAAGATGATGCTGAACATTGCCGGTTCCAGCGCGCTTTTCAAATCCATCTGCATGAAGGTCGGCGCAAGTGAGGGCGGCAGGGAAATGAGGCTTTCCGGCACTTGTCTGTCGCCGAAGAGGACGCCCAGCACGGAAATAATCAGGATGGCAAGCATGACGCTGCCCGGCACACGGTAGTGGACGAAGGCGATGATGAGAAAGAGGCAAAGCGCGGTCATCAGCGGCGCGAAGGCGATGATGCTGCCCATCTTCACCAGCACGCCGTCGGCGCCGACGATAATCCCGGCGCTTTGCAGGGCGATGAAGGCGAGAAAGCCGCCAATGCCGGCGGCGATGGATTTCTTCAGCGCGTTGGGGATGGCATTAATCAGCCATTCGCGGATGCGCAACAGGCTGACGATGATAAAAAGCACGCCGGAGAAGAAAACACAGGCAAGCGCGGTCTGCCAGGTGTGGCCGAGCTGCATGACCACGGTGTAGGTGAAAAAGGCGTTTAACCCCATGCCGGGGGCGAGGGCGACCGGCAGGTTGGCATAGAACCCCATGATGAACGAGCCGATGGCGGCGGCGATACAGGTGGCGACGAAGACCGCGCCGTGATCCATGCCCGTCTTCGCCAGCACGTTGGGATTGACGAAGATGATGTAGGCCATGGTGAGGAAAGTGGTAATGCCGGCGATGACTTCGGTGCGAACCGTGGTGCCGTGCGCCTGCAACTTGAAGATTTTTTCGAGCATGGAAAATCCTGAAGGTGAGAAAGGGGCGCGTATTATAGCGGGATTACCGTTGCGCCATGCGGGCGCGGCCCCGGTCAGCCCGACAGCAAAATCGGCGTTTGCGGCATCATCCCCATGCCGGGGAAGGCGGTCTGTTCGGTCACGAAGACGCCGACCGGCCCGCCCGCACCATCCGCCGCCTGTTTGACCGGCACCCGGTAAATCTTGACATCGCAGACATCGAAGCCATTTATCGAAGCCATTCACCATGCCGCGTGGTAATCCCGTATCCTCCCGAAAAAACAGACATCCCCGCAAAAACAGGAGCAGTCCGGCCATTTGGCACGCGCGCCGCGGCGGCTATACAATGCCGCCCTTTTCTCAACCGGACACCCTTATGGCTGAAGTACTGAACTTTCAGGACATGATCTTCACCCTGCAACGCTTCTGGGCGCAGCAGGGCTGCGTCATCATGCAACCCTATGATATGGAAGTGGGCGCGGGCACCTTCCACACCGCCACTTTCCTCCAGGCCATCGGCCCGGAGCCGTGGAATGCCGCCTACGTGCAACCGTCGCGCCGCCCCA
>ERZ772924.1521-NODE-1521-length-11001-cov-4.318929_pt1 | contig 11001 bp, 6 predicted proteins | sample MGYA00512116_ERZ772924 | MGnify/ENA primary metagenome ERZ772924 (study PRJEB29015, sample SAMEA2737920) | human oral metagenome | biome: human oral; feature: human-associated habitat; material: dental | place: China | collected 2134 ...
ATCTTGGCCTTGCGACAGAATCTCATCTCCAAGGTACATGAGTATGACAACAATACCGTTTATAAGAAATTCAAAGAACTCATCGGAACTATATACACCGCTGAGATACACCATATTAAGGGAAAAACAGTGATCTTGCTTGATGATGAAGGCAATGAGATCCTCTTGCCTAGAGACAAGCAAATCCCATCGGACTTCTTCAAGAAAGGAGAAACCACTAAGGGGATTATAGAGTCGGTAGATTTCAAAGGAAATAAGCCCTCTATCATTCTTTCCCGCACCTCACCTATATTCTTGGAACGCCTTTTTGAACAAGAGATTCCAGAGATTGCCGATGGGCTTATCACTATTAACAAGGTCGTGCGTATTCCAGGAGAAAAGGCAAAAGTGGCTGTAGATTCATTCGACGACCGTATTGATGCGGTAGGTGCGTGCGTAGGTGTGCGTGGGTCTCGTATTCACGGTATTGTGCGCGAGTTGGGCAATGAGAATATCGATGTATTACCATTCACCAATAACCCACAACTGCTCATCACCCGTGCTTTGGCTCCTGCGCGTGTATCTTCAGTGGTTATCAACGAAGAAGAAAAACGTGCTGATGTGTATTTGGCAAATGAAGAAGTATCGAAAGCCATTGGTAAATCGGGCTATAACATTCGCTTGGCGAGTCAGCTTTCAGGCTATGAAATCGACGTATATCGCGAAGGAGCAACCGAAGAAGATATTGAGCTTAGCGAGTTTAACGACGAAATTGAAGAATGGGTGATTGAAGAACTGCAAAAAGCAGGACTTGATACAGCTAAGAGTGTATTGGAACTTTCTGCCGAAGAGCTAATGCAACGCACTGACCTCGAAGAAGAGACCGTAAACGAAGTGCTACGCATTTTGGCAGAAGAGTTTGAATAAGGTAAAAGAAAAAATCTGTGAAAGCAGAGTATATGAGGGAGGTAGATTCCTTACAACTTAAACAAAGAATAATGTATCCTTTCTTCTTAGAAGGGGAATGGATTTTAATAAACATATATGAGCGAGGGAAAAAAAATAAGATTAAGCAAAGTTTTAAAGGAGTTCAATATCTCTATGGTAACAGCCGTAGAATATCTGAAGAAGGAGAAAGGGATAGAAATAGAATCTAACCCTAATACTTCTATTACAGAAGATATTGTAAAGTTCCTTTCGAACAAATTTAACGCCGACAAGAGTAAGCGTGAGGTTTCAAAAGAGATAGTGGAAGACAAGCGCAAAGAGCGCGAGGCTATCCGCATAGAGCAAGAGAAAGAAAACCAAGAGAAGCGCAAACAGCAGGAGCAAGAAGTGATAAAAGCTAAAGCTCAACTAGCTGGGCTCAAACCTGTGGGTAAAATAGACCTTGAAGAAGGTAATAAAAAAGAAGGGGTAGCTCCTGCTCAAGAAGCACCAAAACCAGAAATTACTACTTCAAAACAGGAAGTAACCACTTCTAAAACAAAAACAACAACCTCGAAGCAAGAAGCAACTCCTGATACGGTGCAATCTCAGCCGTCTGCCAAGAACAATAAAGAAAAAGACAAGAAAAAAGACAACAATAAACCCGACGCTCAAAAGAATAAATCTGCTTATCAAAATCCATTGGCACAAACCATTGCTACGCAAAAGAAGAAGGAACAACAGAACCATAACTCTAAGGAAGAACTCACCTCTGAGATTCCTGCAGGTGTAATTGAAACCCAGTACCAAAAGCTCACAGGCCCTAAAGTAGTGGGTGAGAAAATAGACCTCAGTCAGTTTGAGAAAAAGAAGAAAAAGCGCAAACGCAACCGTCACAAAGACAAGGATAAAGAGAGTCAAATTACTACTAATAGCGCTACTGATGCTACCGGCGACAGCGAAAAACGCAAACGCAAACGCATTCGCAAAGATGAAGTGAATGTGGCTAAAGGTGCTGACAACACGAAGAAAGAAAAGAAAAACAAGATTATTGCCAAAATAGAACCTTCCGAAGAAGAGGTACAAAAACAAGTGCGCGAAACCCTCGAGCGCTTGCAAGGTAAAGGTACAAAATCTAAGGGAGCTAAATACCGCAAAGAAAAACGAGAAACACACCGACAAAAGGTAGAACAAGAGCTTGCTGAACAAGAACAACAAGAGAAAATACTAAAAGTAACCGAGTTTGTAACAGTAAACGAACTGGCTACAATGATGGACGTGCCTATCAATAAGGTGATTGGTGCGTGTATGTCTCTCGGTATTATGGTAACAATGAACCAGCGTCTTGATGCCGAAACTCTCTCGATAGTAGCTGATGAGTTTGGCTATGAGGTGGAATTTGCAACAGCTAACATCGAAGAAGCTATCCATACCGAAGAGGATCAACCTGAAGATTTAGTACCTCGTGCACCTATTGTTACTGTAATGGGTCACGTAGACCACGGTAAAACATCGCTCTTAGACTACATTCGTAAAGAAAACGTAATTGCAGGCGAAAGCGGGGGTATAACTCAGCACATTGGGGCTTACAGCGTGAAATTAGAAAGTGGTGAACGTATCACTTTCCTTGATACTCCTGGTCACGAAGCCTTTACCGCTATGCGTGCCCGTGGTACCAAAGTAACCGATATTGCTATTATTGTGGTAGCTGCCGACGACGATGTGATGCCTCAAACCAAAGAGGCTATTAGTCACGCACAAGCCGCAGGAGTACCTATTATCTTTGCCATTAACAAGATTGATAAACCGAATGCGAACCCCGACAAAATTAAAGAACACTTGGCGACTATGAACCTCCTCGTAGAAGAATGGGGCGGTAAAATACAGTCGCAGGATATTTCGGCAAAGCAAGGTATCGGTGTATCTGAACTATTGGAAAAAGTACTCTTGGAAGCTGAAATCCTCGAACTAAAAGCAAATCCTAACAAACCGGCGGTAGGTACTGTAGTGGAAGCAGCTCTTGACAAAGGTCGTGGTTATGTATCTACTATATTGGTAGAATCGGGTACGTTACACGTAGGCGACTATGTACTGGCAGGTACGAACTCTGGTAAAATACGTGCTATGCACGACGAACGAGGTAAGAAGGTAAAAGAAGCAGGCCCCTCTACTCCTATTTCTATCTTGGGATTGGACGGAGCTCCTCAAGCAGGTGATAAATTCTACGTGTTCGAAGACGAAAAAGAAGCCAAACAGATTGTAGCTAAACGCGCTCAGTTACAACGCGAACAATCAGTACGTACGCAACGCCACATCACCCTCGACGAAATAGGACGACGCATTGCTCTCGGCGATTTCAAACAGTTGAACATCATCCTCAAAGGGGACGTGGATGGCTCGGTAGAAGCTCTTACCGACTCTTTCCAAAAGCTCTCTACTGAAGAGATACAAGTGTCTATCATTCATAAAGGCGTGGGAGCAATTACCGAGTCTGATGTATTATTGGCTTCTGCCTCCGATGCTATTATCATTGGTTTCAACGTTCGTCCGATGACCAACGCACGCGCCTTGGCAGAAAAAGAATCTATCGATATCCGTACCTACTCTATCATCTACGACGCTATCAACGACCTCAAAGACGCAATGGAAGGAATGCTTTCACCAGTATTCAAAGAAGAGGTTACTGGTACTGTAGAAATACGCGAACTCTTCAAGATTTCTAAAGTAGGAACCATTGCGGGCTGTATGGTAACCGATGGTAAAATCTACCGCAACTCTAAGATACGTCTATTGCGTGACAATGTGGTGATTTATACGGGTGAACTTTCTTCACTTAAACGTTTCAAAGACGATGTAAAAGAGGTGAGCAAAGGTTATGATTGCGGTTTGCAAATCAAAAACTACAACGATATTCACGAAGGTGACGTGATAGAAGCCTTCCAAGAAGTAGCTGTAAAGAAGAAACTGTAAAAAGTGATATAATAAAAAAGCGCCTTAAAAGGCGCTTTTTTTATATCTCTGAACTAATTACCACTGCTATTGAAAAAAGCTTTGTGGTAAAAATCAGCTAATAACACTGAGATAGCATCCATTTTTTGCTGAGGGGATAGCTTTTGAGCAATGGTTTGATAAATCTCTTCTTTATGTTGTTCAGCAAAGTTGCTCAGCAGTCCTTTTTCTTGAATCAAATGTTCCATAGTAATATCTTTCAGCTCATTAAGCATCCAAAGATGCGCCTGATAGCCTTCCTCTGCTTTGTATAGCAATTCTTGATTTTCAGCGGTATTATTCAAGTCATAGGCTTGTTTCTTAGCAAAGAGGTCTGCTTTAAACTTGTCATCACTCTCCAATGCCTGTTTATACAAATTCTTCAAACAACGGAATACAAAATAACGATAGTCAGCTTGTTGCTTCTTAGCTTTTTCTACAAGTAGCTTTTGCTCTTGTAACAAACGTTTCTTATCTTTCTTAGCACTTACTTGCAACTGACGGTGTACTTCTGCAATTTGAGTATTCAGTTCTCCCATAAAACTCAAATCAGTGATGTCTGAAAGCTCAGGTATATCTTTTATAACTACCACTTCTTCAGTAGTTTTAGTTGCTTGTTCAATAGGTTCTTCGGTAGTTACAGGAACTTCTGGCATTACTTTTTCCTCTTGTAATGGAATAGTATCCTTAACTATCTCAAGGTCTTCTGCTTTTTCAACTTTTTGCTTTTTCTCCTTACGAGGCTTTTTCTCTTTAGGAGTTTTCTCCTTTTTCTTAAACTTAAACGATGGGAAAGGCAATTCTACCTTTTCAAAATGGTAGGTATAACCTACACTCACATTGGTATTTTGCCCCGAAGTACTTTGAGTGTCACTTTCAGCATTGCGGAATGACTGTAAGGCACTCAAGGTAAACTGGTGGTTTTTCCAAGGGAGAAAGTTTACATTTAGTTGCACATTAGCTGTATTACCTTTGGAGGTAGCCGATTGTGAAACACTGTAGTTTCCTAAAAGTGTCGTGTTGAGTTTATCTTCAAAAAACGCTTTACCTACTGTAAGCGAAGGTCCCATCACTTGTGTTTTTTCTCTCGCTACAATACTGTACGAGTAGTTGAACGAAGGAGACAAACTGAGTTTGCTTTCAGGGAATTGTAGTATATAAGTCGCACCCGCGTTGTGAAAGCGCGAAATACCTCCTCTGCGTACTATGTCATTTTGTTTGTTCACCACATCGTTGAAAGAATACGAAAGAGTTATATTCTGTTTTTCATTTATAGCATAAGCTATATTGGCATTCGTGTTTTGTGATACTTGTCGGTAGTTGATAGAGTCTTGAGGGTGTTCATAGAGTTGTGGATTGTTGATTCTATCAAAAGGATTGATAAGTTTATTAGTAAACATCATAAAGTTGCTATAACTTCCTGAAAGAGATAGTTTAGACGTAACTTTGGCATTTACATTGGCTGAGCCTACCCACTGGTTGGACTGTTTAGGTTTTTGTTGATTTAAATTGTCGTGTTGTCGTCCTATACTAGTAGCTATTGACACATTGCCATTAAATAAATTCAACGAACTGTTTAGGGTGATATTCTCCATATCGTTTACAAAATAGTAAGCTCCTAAAGTCTTGTAATCGGGGTCTACTTTCTCGTAACGCACCCCTATACTCGCCTTCGTGAAAATAAAGTTAATACCTGCGTTGTAAGCTGTAAAATCCTGCTTTTGGCTTTGAGTATTGCCCAAAAGACTCAAAGCATATTCACCAAACACTTCTACAAAATGTAAAGGTTTATATTTAGCAAATCCTGAATACACTTGGTTGGATAGTGGATATATTTTCTTCTCATCGGGAATAGGTGCCGATAGAGAATTAGCTTTATCGTTAGCAAAGAAGAGAATTCCGCCTATTTCTAAATCTTCTTTTTTATAGGAGAGCTTCGTGCCATAACCCCAACGCTCATAGGTAGGTATGGTTTGAGGGCGACCGTCGTATTCAGTTGCTTTGGCAAGTCGACCTCCCATAAACGAAGCTCTTAAAGGATATTTTTCAGGAGTGAGCTCTAAGCCTCCTCCTGTAAATTGTAGACCGTTGAATGTATAAGGAGAAAAGCTCATACTCACATCGCCTATATGCGCTAAAATCCATTTGTATTTAGGGTGTAGACTTAGGCGATTGAACTTAAAGGGAATTTGGTAATCTAAAGCATCTCCTTGATTGGTGTATCGATAATTGATAGGCATCGTCCAATCGTAAAAGCCCAAAGTAATATTACCATTGAAGAAATACAAGAAAGGTTCATTAGTAGGACTATCAGACGCCTGGTTATACACACCACTTACCGAAGCACTCCCCGAGATAGAAAAAGGTTTCTTCTTGAGTTTTTCTTTCAGCTGAGTATCTATATTCTCTAAATCTACCTGCTGAGCTAAAAGAGGTAGAGAAAGTAATACAAAGAATACAAGTAGGTAAGTTCGCGCCATTGATTAATGATTTTTTTGCATTTTAATATCAACAACTATATAAGATTCTGCACCATTGGTTACGTATTCCTTAATCTTAATAGCTCCTTTCCGTCCATTAGCTGTCTCAAAAAGCACAATTCTGTTTGCCTTTTCCTTATTGAAAGGTGCTTTGTTGCTATTAGATTTAATAGACAAAGAAGATAGAGTAGCGCCCGAAGAAAGCGCATCGAAATCAGCTACTGAGAAAAACACCTGCCCCTTATTCTCTTGTTTGTTGATAAAGTAACTTTTTGTAGCATTGGGAATAGGGTCAAAAACCGCTGTTTGTGCTTCATCTGGTGATAAGAATACATTATAAGCAAAAGAAGTGCTCTGCCCGAAATACACAAAATCAATAAGCCTTCCATTCTCCGCTGTTACGTCATTAGGCTTTAGTACCTCCCCTAAAAAAGAAGAAAAATAGCAACCTACTGTTTTATTAGTATTGATACCTAATTTTACATCTGTAAAGGTAATAAGATTATCACCTGCTATTACCGTAAAGTTCTTTTTCTCTGATAAGGTTTGCTTATCGTTATTAGCTGTAAGCTCTATCTGATACGTTCCTGCGGTAGGAAGTATAAACGATGGATTTTCATCGGTGCTCTCTTGCTGAAAAGCCCCGCTACTCACTTTCCAGCGATAGGCAGTGGCATTTACCGATTGGTTTTTCAAGAACAATCGTACAGGGGCTTGTGTATTATGAGGATATTCATTCGTCATTTCAAAAGCAACAACTAAAGGCGCACGCACTACTACTGTTTTCTCCATTACCCGACGCTGAGAGTGGTTGCTCGCCTCCAATCGCAATGTAAATATCCCCCCTTTTTCAAAGGTTACCGTAGGATTTTTCTCCGAACTATAAGCAGGCGTTCCTCCTTCAAACGACCATTGATAAGTAGTCGCTCCCTCACTTTGGTTGCTAAGAGTAAGCGTAAGAGGTGCTATATCACTCCCTTGTCGAGTAAAATTAAACAAAGCCGATAGCTCAGGGTAAACTGTAAACGATTTTTGGAAAGTGCGCGCCTCACCGTCTAAATTGGTGGTATGTGCCGTAATAGTATAAGTACCAGGCTCGGTATAACGAATATCCTCAGGATAAAAGGCATTAGAAGAAGTATAACTGCCATTAGGAAATTCCCACTGAAAAGCATCAGCTCCTGTGATTTTGTTTATGATGCGTACTTGTGCTGGAACATTGTAATTATCATCTACCATTGCAATGCTAAAATCACCCTCAATAGGCATATTTTGCTCTTGCTCACAAGCAAAGCAAAACCATAGTGCTAAACAAATTACTATCTTTAAAACTAAACGCATTGTATCATATTCTAAAACGGCTACAAAAGTAATACTTTTTACAGAATAAACCTAAAAAACATTTACTTTTTTAAGTCTAATATGTCATCCTTAACCCTCTAAGAACTAAAAAATCTGCTAATCCTCCCTACCCTATGATTTACACCTATCTGTGCTACCCGCGCCTTTTCTCTTTCTTTCGCCTCGAAACCCCATTTTTAACATTTTTAGCACCGTTGTATTATATTATTTATCAACTACTTATATACCCTTTCTATACCAATCGTCCAAGATTCGTATAAGCTTCCTATAAGCTCTCTATAAGCTAACCCCACCCTCCTTACAGCCTTTTTTCACCAAAACCCCTCCCTTCTCTCTTCCGAATTGCTTCGTCTCTTTTCGATAGCTCAGGTGTTTCACTTTTAGGGGTGTACACTTTGCCAAAGTTAATAGCCTGTCGTGCTACGACTGCCCGTGTGGCTCACACTGCCTGTGCGGATCGCACCTAATTTGCTAATTTTTCCCTCCTCTTTTACAAAAAATTGTATAATTCAACTATTTGATGTATCTTTGCAAAAATACTATAAAATGAACTGCACTCGGTTATTCTGTTTCCTCTGTGTGTTTCTGTTTGCGAAAACACCCCTCTTTTGTCAAGAAGAAAAGTCTATTTCTACCGCTTTTCCGTTCTTAATTCTTAATTCTGATGCTATATCAGCAGGAAAAGGAGAAGTAGGGGTAGCTTCCTCTCCCGATGTGTTTTCTCAAAGAGTGAATGCTTCCAAATATATCTTTCTACCTACTTCTTCAGCAGTAGCCATTAATTATATGCCCTTCACCCATAGAGCTGTGCGCGATGTATTTTTAGGGGGGATTACTTTTTACAAAAAGAGAATACGCGATGCTTTCGGAGCAAATTTCTCATATTTCAGTATCGGTGATGTGAACTTAACCCAAGACATAGGGCAACAATCATATATGTTAGGCACTTTCAAGCCTACTGAGCTTTCATTGGAGGGCTCTTATAGTTTGCAATTAAGTCAATCGTTCGCAATGGGGGTTACCTCTCGTTTTTTAAGCTCACAACTATCTATTCCTTCGCAAGGGAAGAGTGTTGCCCGAGCATTAGCTTTTGATATAGCAGGCTATTTCTATTCACAAGAACACTTTATTAGTAGTTTGTTATACCGATACACTTGGGGATTCCAACTTTCTAATGTAGGAACAAAGGTGAAGTACGACGACTTGGGCAGGTCTTTCTATCTTCCCACCCAACTGAAATTAGGAGCAGGTTTTTTATTGCAAACCGATAGTTATAACGAGTGGGAACTCTCGATAGAAGCTCAAAAATACCTTGTGCCTACCCCTAATGAGCAAGGTGTCCCCGACAAAGATATTATAGAAGCCTTAGTAACCTCTTTCTACGATGCTCCTAATGGTTTCCGTGAAGAATTTCACGAGATTAATTGGGCAATAGGTTTGGAATACAAGTATAACCAATCGTTTTTCTTGCGCTCAGGGTTCTTCTACCAACACAAGGACAAAGGCGACCGAAAGTTTTTATCTATAGGAGCAGGATTTACTTTTTTTAACAATTGGCAAATGGACGTAGCTTATCCTTTTTCGTTCTCCACCTATAACAATCCATTCAGCACCTTTAAAATTAACCTAATTTACCGCTTTGGGCAACAGTGATTATTTTACAATCATCTTCTGCACCATCACATCTCTTCCCGTTTTTTAGCTTAAAACTATAAAACCAAGTAATGAACAGAGAATTAATATGAGAAGACGGAGGGACATTATTACTTAGAAAAATATTTTGATAAGCAACTGCTATTCTTCTCTATAACATCAGCTAATTTGAAAATGTTTAAGGTGTTATCAATGTTTTTTATGCCTTTACATAAAAGCATTCTTATTTTCTTCTATAATATCACGCAAATTTCTAATCATTATGTTGCCATCTTTTTCTATTACCTTTTTAAATTTCTGAAATTTAGGATATTTTGGCGTCTCGGAAAAACAAATATCTACAAACACATCAAAATCTATTGTTGTTAAGACAAATAAAGTATTATTCCCTTTTGCGATATCTCTATCTAAAATCTGATTTCCCTTTTTTATGATGGGATCATTATCATAAAATTTCAATATAGAAAAGGTGTCATTAGAGCTATTTATATCTATAATTTCTTTTACTGCTAAACTATCTCTTTTTAAAAGTTCTATTGGTATTCTATATTTTTCTGAGATTTTTTCTTTTGATAAAACTTGTTTTTTTAGAACTACTCCACTTATAACATCGTGAAATTCTTTTTTATATTTCAAAGAATTCTTAATAGGTGTTCCTCTTGTGTTTTTGCTCATTTCCCCTGTTTTCGCTATTTCCTTTTTATAAAAGGGAGAGAATTGCTTATCTAATAAGTTAAAAACATTAATATTTGATGAATCATCATTTTTTATACAATTAAAAAAATCATCACATAGTTTTGTTATATTAATATTCTTTTCATTTTTTAAATAGTCAGACACTTTAGTAGTGTTTGTTCCGACCAAAAACAGTGCTATATCAAGATTTTCTCCCATATCTTTAACTATTAAACCTTGAGAGGAAGATTGAATGTAAAATACTGAATAGATAGGCTTAGGAAATGTGCCATTATAATTGATATACTTAACGAAGATATCTTCAGTAATACCATTATTAAAAATGTATTTAGAGTCTAACTGATAATAATTATTCTTATTATCATCATATAGTCTCATATTCTTTAAGTAATCCTCTTTTTTATAACTTGTAGGAATCTCATAAGGTTTGAAAAAATCTTCCAACTGTTGCTGAGTACTCAAATTGAAAAAATCACAAAACTGCTTTTCCACTGTGTTGATTGAAAATTTACATTTTTTACCTTTATAAAGAAATATATTCTCATAACTTTCTATAGTCAGTTTTCCTTCCACTTCATTTATAACGGCTAATTCCTTAGCTTCAAATTCAATTTGCCCAAAAGCTAAGATACTATTTAATAATAAAATAAAAGTTATTTGTAATTTCATTTTCCTCTTTAATTAATAAGATTAATACTTTGTGTTATCTATTATTGATTGTTTTTAAATTTATGAGTCTTCATCAAATGCCAGAAAACAATCATACCAACTATTCCAATAGAAGAGAAGATTATTCGCATTTTCTTCCATCGTGCAAATTCATTATCGTATACAACCATCACTTGATCAGAATGCTTAAATTTTAGTACCTTTATTGAATTTCCTATCTCAACATTTGGAATATCGAATTTTCCTG
>ERZ772924.1527-NODE-1527-length-10982-cov-8.945365_pt1 | contig 10982 bp, 7 predicted proteins | sample MGYA00512116_ERZ772924 | MGnify/ENA primary metagenome ERZ772924 (study PRJEB29015, sample SAMEA2737920) | human oral metagenome | biome: human oral; feature: human-associated habitat; material: dental | place: China | collected 2134 ...
TGGCGCGGTCCTCGCCCAGCCGCAGCGCGGTGAGCTTCCACGCGTCCTTCAGGCAGAAGGGCAGGATGACGGCCACGGCCAGCAGCATGCCGCCCACCTTGGCCCAGGTGGCCCGCGACAGGCTCCCCATGGTCCAGAACACGAGGTTCTGCAGGTCTTCCGCACTGGCGATGTACTGCATCAGCGACACCAGCGCATTGAAGGTGAACACCAGTGCAATGCCTACCAGCACCATGCCGGAGCCGCTCATGCCGCCCCAGCGCGCCAGCACGTCGAGCAGCACGGCAGACAGGATGGCAAACAGAAAGGCGTTGCCCGCCACGGCCCAGCCCGGCGGCAGCCCGGGCAGGCTCAGATCCAGTACCAGGGCCAGCGAGGCCCCGAAGGCGGCGGCCGAGGAGATGCCCAGTGTGAACGGACTGGCCAGCGGATTGGCCAGGATGGTCTGCATTTCTGCGCCGGCCAGCCCCAGACCCAGCCCCACGGCCACCGCCATGATGGCGTAGGGCAGGCGCACGTCCCAGACGATGACGGCGGTGGTGGGTTCGGCCTGCGCGGGCGAGAAGATGGTACGCACCAGTTCCGACCATCCCAGCCCCGACGGACCCAGCATGAAATCGGCCACCAGCGACAGCAGGATGATCACCACGAAGGCGGCCAGCAGCACCCAGCGCAGTTTCAGCAGGCGGGAATATTGGTGGCTGGCATCGTGGCCAGCGGGCAGGGGGGAAGGTGTCATCCGGGGCACCACATTAAAATGAGATACATTCACCCAAAAGCGGGGCTAGTGTATCAGTTTGTACGGACCGTCCCTCAAAAAGTTTCCCGCGCATCCGGTCATTGCCAGCGCCGGCATCTGCAATCCTGTCGCCCCATGTGCCCAGGGGCGCTTCCCCGGGCCGGCCCCGAATCTGCGCGCTGCCGGTGTCGTCCTGCTTCACGCGGGGGCAGCCTTGCCTGGGCGGTGTGCCCTGTCGGCATGTGGCCGGGGCCGCCGCGGGACGATGGGTCCATGACACGTGCTAGCGGCCGGACAGGGCCGCCGCCTGCGACGGATTGCCCAGCCGCTGGAAGATCTGCAGTCCCCGCTCGTCCTCGGCCAGCTCGCGCTCCAGGGCCTGCACCGTCACCCGCTGGCTGGCCACGGCGGTGGTCAGGCGGCTGATGGCCTGATGATTGCCGGTGCTGGATGTAGGGTTCTTGCCCCGCTGGCTCTGGGCGTCTTCCAGTTCCTTCTCCTGGCTGGCCAGCGTCTTGCGTTCCTTGTCCAGTTCGGGCAGCAGCAGCTGTTTTTCCTGCTCGAGGCGGGCATGGGTCTGCTGGAAGCCCGTCGCGGCGTCGAGGATCCGGCACGGCTGCGGTTCGGCCACCGAATGGCTGGCCAGATCGAAGACCGTGATCATGCAGGCGCCCGGACGGGTGATGCCCTCGATGCCCTGAACCTGGGGTGCAATCCGGATCCGGTGCAGCAGCGTGGATTTGGGCCGGTTCTCCGTGGGCTTCCAGTGCTTGACCGACACGTAGATGTCGGTACCCTTTTCGGTGTGCCGCGTGGTCATCGTGGCCGGGTCGCCGTCGAACTGGATGTTGACGAACTGCCCGGGCGTGAAGGCCGTGGCGTTTGCCGGCAGGGCGGCCACGGTGATCGAGCCGCTGGTATTGTTGGTGGCCAGGGCCATGCCGGATTCCGGCACGTAAGCGGCCTCGACCGAGCCGGCTGCCGTCAGCAGCTCGCTGCGTGCGCCGGTGGCCGGGTCGATCAGGATCAGGTTGGGGCGCGCCGCGGCGTTGTAGTCGCTGGCCAGCAGCAGGCCGCGTGGCCCGCGGGCGTAGTTGTACACGGCCGACGAGCCGCGCTCGGCCGTCAGCGTGGTGATCTCGCCGCTGCGCGGGTCAACCGTTTTCACGCTCTTGCCGCCGGTCAGCAGCCGTCCGTCCAGGGTGGCCAGCGGAATGGTCATGGCCCGCTCCGTGACCTGTACGTCGAAATCCGGTGCGTGCTCGCCGTCGGGCGTGTACTTCATGATCACGCCGGCCTCGTTCTCGTCGGAAAAATTGTTGTAATTGATGAAGAAGCTGCCCTGGTCGTCCATGACCACATAGCGGCCCCGGTATGTCTCGCCCTGAAAGGTGGTGTCGGCCTTGCGGCAGTTCACCCGCCTGCGGTCCAGGTCGATCAGGCTGAATGCATTGGCGGCCGTATGGGTGGCCACGGCGCGTTTGCCGGTGCCATCGACGGCCAGTGCATGGGCGGCAAAGGGCAGGGCGATCTGGCGTCTGAAGGCCATGGTCTCGGCATCCAGGGCTACCAGGGCGCCGGGTGTCGTGCCGCGCGGGTTCTCGACATCGCCGCCGAAGGTGGCGTAGAGCGTGTCGCCCGCCAGCCGCATCTGGTAGAAACCCCAGATCGGACCATGTTTTTTGTATGCATCCGGCCGGTTCAGGCCAAAGTCTCCGTTGTGGGCCTGCCATTCCGGGTCGAAATTCTCGACTTTTTCGCAGCCCTGGGTTGCCCTGAATGCCTGGCCGGCAAAGACGGGCGCCGCGGGGTACGCAGCAGAAAAGGTCGTGGCAAGAATGGCGCAGAGAAGGGCAGGCCGCATGGGTGCTGTTTCCGGGTATGGCTGTCGTGTTGAGAAAATACTATCATCCGTTTTCCCGCACGCCTGCCCTGGCGCGTGTCCTGGGCTCATTCGTCCCCGCTACAGCCCCGTACGGCGTACTTTTCCCGGGGGCACCGGTCGAGCCTGCGTGTCGTGCCACTTTCCCGTGAATAGCCCCGGAAACAGTGTGGATATCCGGTTCGTCCTGCCGGACGCCCACGGTATCCCTTGCGGTGTTCTCACTGGCCTGGTCTCATGAATTCTTCCGCCTCACGTCTGTCCGCGCCTGCCCTGCTGGCCGTGCTGTTCATGCTGCCTGCGGCGTCGCATGCCGCCAGTCGTGGCGAGGTCGCCAGTCCCACCAGTTTCCAGCTGCTTTCCTCGGCGGGAGCCGACACGCCGGCCTGTCACGGCACCCTCGTCGCGTGCGGCAACCGCGCCCTGAAGGGGCTCATCCCGCCGGAGGGCTCCTCGCCCCGCGTGGCCTACAGCTTCTCCGACGAAACCTTCTTCTTCGAGTCCGGCGTCGACATTATTGTCTGAACGAAGGTTTAAACGCTGAGCATTATAATTATACGAAAGTGTATCATGTTGTCAATAATTTGTTGGCATAAGTGGCGGTCGAAAAATATACCAGGTTTGTTTATGGCAATAAAAAACGCCGGCTGCCAAACAGGCCAACCGGCGTTCCCGACACCCCCATGCGGGAGTGTCGTACTCTTCGTCGAAAAATGGCGCTTACCAGCGATACGTGATCGTACCAGTGATGTTCCGCCGATTACCCCAACCGCAGTCACCGTCGTAGCTGCAATAGGCCAGGTACTTCTTGTCGGCCACGTTGTTCACGTTCAATGCGAACGTGACGTTGTCTACCTCGTAGCTGGCCATCAGATCGCCGGTGGTCACGGATGGTACTGAGTCACGTGTCTGGTTGCTGCCGTCGGTCGTTTTCCCTTTATAGAGAATACCGGCGCCGGCACGCAGGTTCGGCAGCCCGAAGTCACTGAAGCGGTAAGTGGCCCAGACGGAGGCGGCATGTTTTGGAAGACCCAGGATCTGTACATCGAGCAACTGCTCCAAGCCCGTGAATGGGGCCTTGTACTGGTTCTTGACGTAGGTGTATTGGGCAATTAGGTTCCAGGTTCGCATGTTGAAGCTGGATTCCAGCTCAACGCCTCGGGCCTTCTGTTTGCCTCCCTGGATGGAGAAGCCTTCGTTATCCAGGTCGTCGACGACCCTGTTGTTGATGGTGGTGTTGAACAGCCCTCCAGTCAGCAGGACGCGTTTGTCAGCGGATTGCCATTTGACACCGACTTCGGTTTGTTTGCCTTTCTCCGGCTTCAGCATCGAACCGTCAAACTTGCGTGCCCCGTACGAATTATCTATGAGGAAGGACTCAGCATAGCTGATGTAAGGCTTGACGCCGCCACCAACGTCCCACATCACGCCAAGCGTGGGGCTGACATTGCTGTACTTTTCCTTTTGCTGGCGGGCATTTTCTGGAGGCACCGCAGTGGTCAGTTGCTGTTCGACCTTGTCATAACGCAGTGCGGCAGACGCCGATATCGCATCGGTGATCTTGATCTGATCCTGCAGCGTGATGCCGTAGTACTTGAATTTCTTGGTTTCCGGGTTGATGTCCGGGTTGAGTGAAGAAAGATCGGGGGCCTCGAAGTTGCCGTACTCTGGATTGTAAGCGTTCAGTGAGGACGTCTCTTCATCGAGACTCTTGTTGCTTGCGCGAATGCTGTTCACATCGAAACCGATCAGGGCGGTGTGCTTCATGCCCCCGGTGTCGAAACGGCCCTGGAACAGCAGGTCCGCTGTCAGCGAGTTGCGGTGTCCCGCCTCGAAGGTGTACCTGCGCTGCATGTACAGACCGTTGGCGACATCCTCGTTGCCGTCTTCATCCGTCCAGATTCTTTCCTTGTAAGCGCTATACGCCGGATACATGCTCCGCAGATCACGCTCGCTCTTCGAGTAGCGCAGGTGGTGGCGCAGGCTCCAGTTGTCGCTCAGCTGCTGGTTCACCTCCCAGCCGGCGCGTTTGCGGATGCCACGGGCGCGGTCCCAGTCTGGCTCGCTGACGAACAGCCGGGGCGAGAGCTTGCCCGGAGCCCGGTCGAACAGCGTGCCCCATTTGGGCAGGTAACCCAGCACGGTGTTGTTGTAATCGCGCTGGTACTCTCCAAATACGGTGATGTTGGTGGTTGCGGTAGGCACCCACGTCAACATGGGCTTGAAGACAGCCCGCTCACTCTTGGCGTGGTCCACTTGCGCGCCGCCCTTGCTGCCCAGGGCGATCACCCGGTACAGCCACTGACCATCCTTGTCCAGCGGACCGGTGGAATCCAGCGACATCAGCTTGGTGTCGTTGGTGCCATAGCTCACATTGAGTTCACCGAATTTGGTGGCCTGCGGTCGCTTGCTCACCATGTGGATCACGCCGCCGGGGCCATTGTTGCCCGAAACTGCAGCGCTGGCACCCCGCAGCACTTCCATGCGCTCATAAAGGAAGGGCTCATCCTTGACATCGCCCTTGTCCGAGTTGGAGATGATGTCCGGAATGCCATCCTGGAAGGGACGGGTATCGAAGCCCCGCATCTGGATCCATTCACCAAACGGGTCTGCACCGAAGTAGTTGGCGTTGACGCCGGGCATGTAACGCATGGCTTCAGAGATCGAACGGGAATTCTGGTCCTGAATCTGCTGAGCCCCGACGACGCTGATCGAACGCGGAATTTCGTTGATCGGCGTCTCGGTACGCGTCCCGGCCGAAGAACTCGTCGGCACATACCCACTCACCTGGTTCACATCCCGGCTGCGGTCCGTCACGTAGATCTCCGGCAGCGTGGCTGCCTTGACCTTCAGCCCGGAGCCGCTGCTGCCGTCATCGCTGGTGGCGCGAATGGCGCCGTCGTCACCCGTTGCACGAATGGCGCCATCGTCGCTGGTGGCACGGATGGCACCATCATCTTCCGTGGACACTTCCTGGGCATGGATGCCGCTTCCGGAGAACAGAATCCCACACGCGCCAAGGCTGACGACCAGCGGTCTGAGGGAAAAATGCTCAGGTTTCATGTGGGCTCATCTCCTTGAGCAAAGAGTTAAGGGAAATCCGGCGCAGATTTGCAGTACAGGCCCTTCCCGCGGGCCAGTTAACACATATTTTTGACTTCTGCAGTCCTAACTTATCTGCGTATCAATATGATTGGCAACCTGCAAATCGTAACCAGATGATCGAAAATATTGCATAAACTTCATGAAACTTGACAATGTGGTTCATGGAGCCGGTGCAACGGCGGGGTCCGGCGCCAGCCCCATCAGCTCGCGACCCATGGCTTCGGCGCACAGGTCGTAGTTGGTGTAGGCGTGGGCAGCGGTGATGTTCATGTCGCGGAAAAGCCGCTGCAGCGGGTTTTTTCGCGGCCATGCCGAGGCGCCGCAGGCGACGAACAGCCGGTTGACGGCCTCGGCGCACTGGTTGACGGCGTAGGCCTGGTCGGTGCGCCAGGCTACGGCGGTTTCCTGCGAGGGGTAACGCTGGGCCTCGGCATGCTGCTGGTGGTCCAGCCACGAGGCTTCCATCAGCGCGCGTGCGGCATGGATCTGGTGGGCCGACTGGCCCAGTTTCTGCAGAATGTGATGTTGCGTACCAACAGCGACGCTGTTGTATGCATGCCGCCGATTGCGGTTTTTTCCACGAAAAGCGTCAGCATCCGTTGTGCAATGCCCAGACCGATGGCGGCAAAGATGCTGGCGAAGTAGGGGCGGTACGGTGCATGGAAGAGCGTGCTGTCGGGGTGGGCGGCAATGCCGGCCGATTTTCCTTCGCGCAGCATGTCCTCGATGGGCTGGATGCGGTAGTCGGGAATGAACACCCGGTCCAGCACGAGGGTTTTGGAGCCGCTGCCCTGCATGCCGGCGCTGTCCCAGTCGTCGTCGATGGTGTAGTCCTGCCGTGGCAGCACGGCCAGGCAGTATGCCTTGCTGCCATCGGCCTGCGGGCGGTTCACGCCCACGATGGCCCATTCGGTGTGGTCGCAGCCGCTGCTCCAGCCAAAGCGGCCCGACAGGCGTATGCCGCCGTCCACTTCCTCGTGCTGCCCCAGGGGGGCGATGCTGCTGCTGGCGGTGGTGTCGGGGCTGTGCAGCCATACCTCGTCCTGCAGCCGCTTCGGAAAATGCGCCAGCATGAAGTGATGGGTGCACATCAGCCCGAATGCCCAGGCGGTGCTGGCGCAGGCGCCGGCAATGTCCATCAGGCAGTGGGTCAGCACCGGCAGGGGGGCTTCGTATCCACTGTAGGCCCTGGGCAGGAACACCCTGTGCAGGCCGGTGCTCTTCAGCAGGGCGATGTTTTCTGCAGGCACCATGCGGTCGCGTTCCGTTTGCGCCGCCCGGGCTTCGATCTGCGGCAGCACGGCACGGACGCGCTCCGCAAGCTGTGCAGCTTCAGAGGGATGGGGATGCTTCGGACTCATGGTGGGCGTGGTGCCGTCTGGATGCGGGGGAGGTGGCAGCAGGGCTTTCCGGGCTGTCGAACTGGCCGGCCGAGGCCAGCAGGGTGTCTGCTATCTGGCCAGCCCGGATGGCGGCTACCGACAGCAGGGTGTCGCTCAGGCCATGGGTGGCTTCGTTGGAACCGAGCACGAAGACGGTGGGTTCGAATTCGCGCACCGATTTCAGCCGGTAGTGGCGATCCACCGAAAAATCGGTGATGTACGGCCGGATCTCGCCCAGCAGCTTCTGGTGCAGCAGGCGTTCGTAGCCGGTGGCCAGGATGACGGTGTCATGAGCCTGTTGGTACTGGCGGCCGGTGTTGAGATCGGTCAGCGCCAGTTCCACATGGTCGGCGCGCGGCACCACGGCCGATACTTCGTGCCGCATGCGCAGCCGCAGCCGGTCCGGGTGCAGGAAACGGTCTTCGTACAGGCGCCGGTTCATGGCGTGCAGCAGGTCCACGTCGATGGCCGCGTAGTTGGTGTGGTGAAACGCCTGCAGGAAGGCGTTGCGCTGGTCTTCTTCCAGATTGTAGAAATGGTCGATGAATTCCTCGTCGAAGATCCGGTTGACGAAGGGGGTTTCATCGGCCGGTCTGGGGGCATAGGCGCGGGCGACGAGATCGACGTGGTTGGCTTCGTCGCTGGCCAGGTCCATGAAGATTTCTGCCGCGCTCTGGCCGGCACCGATGATGGCGTAGCGCCGTGCACCGGGGTTCCGGTGGCGGCCCTCCAGGTAGTGATGGGAATGAAAGACCCGGGCATCGGCCATGGCCGGCTGGAAAGCCGCCGGCACGCGGGGGGAGCCGCCCAGGCTGGTGATCAGGTTGCGGGTGCGCCGCCTGATCCGTTTGCCGTCTGCCGTCTGTGAGGTGACTTCCAGCAGGGTCACGCGGCCCGATTCCACCACCGGGTCGATGGCGGTCACGGTCTCGCCGGTGCTGGCCCAGTCGCGCAGTTGCGCAAAGGCCCACGTCAGGTAGTCGTTGAACTCCACCCGGCTGGGGTTGAAGCTCTTGAATGTCGGCATCCCGGATCAGCATCTGGGGGTGCCACGAGAAGGTGTGCTGCCGTTCGAGAAATACCGCGTTGAATGCATCCCGGGCGCGCTGGCCTGGATGGCGTTGCTGGAGGCGCTCTTCCAGGGCAATGGCGATGGCCATGTTGGAAGGGCCGAAGCCGACGCCGATCGCGTCATGCACGGTCATGGGTACTGGAGTATCTGGTGGAGCAGCTGGAGCAGACGGCGCTGGGCCGGTACTACACGCTGGAAGGCGTGATCTATGACGATGTGCCGGGTCATGCGCGGGACATGGAGAAGGTCCGCGGCTACGGGTTTGCCCCCGGCGAGGGCGAACACTGGATCTGTCCGCCCGACATGCAGGTGCAGGGACGTGCGCTGCGCGACCTGATGGAAAACCTGCCTTCGTCCTACCGGGCGCTGCCTGCAGCCGATGTGGCCGGCCGGGCCGCGGGCAAGGCGGAATTCGAGCGCCGGCTGGAGGCGCGCCTGCTGGCGCTGCAGGCCGATCTGGTGGTGGTGGATGGGCTGATTCTCATCCTGGATGCGCTGGTGCGGCCCGGGGCGGTGTTTCACGACCGGGTGTTCAACATTCACCCGGGCATCACGCGGGCCGATTCTCCGTACGAGCGGCGTTGTGCCACGGCAACGTTTGATGCACTTTATGGCGCACGTGGGCAGAAAGTGTTGAACTGGCAGACAATGGAGTCACGGCCGGTTACGCCTCTTTACCGAACGGGTGCTTCTTTCCATGTGGTGGATGGCGGCATCGATTCGGGTCCCGTGCTCTGGGATGTGCTGGCCACGCCCATCGGGGCAGACGACACCATTCTCGAATTGCGGTGGAAGAACTTCCACCAGAGCCTGTTCCCGGCGCTGTCACAGGGTCTGACCCTGCTGGCCGGTATGCCCGGGCGCAACCACTGACTATCCATTCCCTATCCGTTCCATGCGTCGTGCCACTTTGCTGAATATCGTGCCCTGCGGGGTCGGGCATCTGGCGCTGCCCCTGCTGCTGTCCCTGCTGCTGCCCCAGGGGGACGCTGCCGCCGGGGTGGTGGACATCGCGCGCACCACCGATGGCATTCCGCACATTCGTGCGCAGAACTGGCGCGATCTGGGGCGGGGCATTGGCTATGCACAGGCCGAGGACGCGCTGTGCACGCTGGCCGAGGGCTTTCTGACGTATGCCGGCGGCCGTTCGCGCGAATTCGGCGGTGATGGCCGGCCGGCGTCCAGTTCCATGCTGGGGCGCCCCACCAACCGCGAGCTGGATTTCTTTTTCCGGGCGTTTGCCACGCGTGACGCGGTGCGCAGCTGGCAGCAGCATCAGCCGGCCCAGCTGAATGCGCTGGCCGAGGGCTATGCGGCCGGGTACAGCCAGTACCTGCAGCTGGCACGCCAGGGCAGCATGCGGGTGCATCACCGTGCCTGTCTGGAGCAGGCATGGGTGCGGCCCATCACGGCAGATGATGTGATCCGCCGGATGCTGGCCGCCCAGTGGGGCGGGGGACTGGTGCATTTCATTGCGCCACTGGTGGCCGCGGCGCAGCCCGTCGACGGGCAGGCCAGCGTGGATGCCGCGCCTGCGGGCGATGCACCGGACATTCCGCCGGTGCCGGCGGCGGACGGATCCGTGGTGCCCCAGCCCGGCAGGGCCGCGGCGGAGGAGCTGCGGCGGATGCTGCGCGTGCGCATCGGGCATGCGCCGTGGCTGGGCAGCAACGGCATGGCATTTGGCCAGACCGTGACCGGTGAGGAACAGTCCGTGCTGTTCGGCAATCCGCACTGGTACTGGTCGGGACCGGACCGTTTCTACCAGATGCATCTGACCATTCCCGGGACGCTGAATGTTGCGGGGGCGGGCTTTCTGGGCGTGCCGCTGGTGATGGTCGGTTTCAATGAGCAGGTGGCCTGGACGCACACCGTGTCGACGGCGCGCCGGTTCAGCCTGTATGCGCTGCAGCTGGAGGGCGAAAAACCCGCGCGTTACCGGGTGGACGGGGCGCGGCCACGCCTGTCGCAGCGCGAGGTGAGCATCGAGGTCCGTGGCGAGGACGGGCGCATCCGCACGGAGCGGCGTACCTTCCGCCAGAGTGGCATGGGGCCGCTGATCGATCTGGGCATTCTGAGCCCGGCCCTGAAGACCACCGGCCGGCAGGCTTTCGTGCTGCGCGACGTGAATGCCGGCAACGACCAGGTGTTTGCGCAGTATCTGGCCTGGAACCAGGCGGCTTCGCTGTCTGCCTTCATCGAGATCCAGCGCCGGATGCTGGCTTCGCCCTGGGTGAACACGCTGGCCATCGGCCGCGACGAGGGCCGGGTCTGGTATGGCGACCTGGGGGCCGTGCCGGCCGAACGTGATGACTGGGTGAAGCGCTGTGCCCTGCAGGGCGCCGACATGCAGGCCATCATGCAGGAAATCGGCCTGCCGCTGCTGGACGGAAGCCGCCAGGCGTGCCTGCCGGGGGGCGGTTCGAAGGATCCGGCCGCTGCCAGGCTGTCGGCACAGGAAATGCCCGGCCTGCTGCGCCAGGATTACGTGGCCAACATGAACAATTCGTACTGGCTGACCAACGCCCACGCGCCGCTGACGGGCTTTCCGGCCGTGATGGGGGGCGAACCGGACACGCTGGAGATGCGGGCGCGCTTCGGGCAACAGCTGGCCCTGTCGCAGCTGGAACGCCCGGTCCGCTCGGCACGCGCCCTGGGCGACCGGCTGGCACACGAGCTGCTGACATCCGAACCGTATTCGGCACGGCGCTATCGTGCGGCGGTGCTGGAGACGGCCTGTGGCGAGACCGCACCGCAGGCCGATGCGGCACAGGATGGGGCGCAGGTCGGGGCCCGGCGCGC
>ERZ772924.1531-NODE-1531-length-10972-cov-7.568929_pt1 | contig 10972 bp, 8 predicted proteins | sample MGYA00512116_ERZ772924 | MGnify/ENA primary metagenome ERZ772924 (study PRJEB29015, sample SAMEA2737920) | human oral metagenome | biome: human oral; feature: human-associated habitat; material: dental | place: China | collected 2134 ...
AAACCAAGGCGGCGGAAAAACTCGGCATCAGCTTCCGCGCCATGCGCTACAAACTGAAAAAACTAGGGATAGACTGAAACCGGAGCCGCCCCATTTACATACACCTTTCCCGCTATCCTGTATGTAAACAAACGTGCAGGGTATCCCACTCCAAAAATCCCCGCGCACAACCCGGAACACAAAAAACATCAAGGACGCCATGCAAACCCTCCATCACACCGACCTTGCCTCCCGCCACAGCCTCGCCTGCCCGTCCATCGCACGCGAACTCGTGCTGATAGAGAGCGCCGACGAATGGCGCAGCGCCGCGCGTGGCGACCGCATCCTCGGCGGCGGCAGCAACACCATCTGCCGCGAAGAAATCACGACGCGCATCCTCTGCCCGCAATATCGTGGCCAGCGCGTCATCGGCGAAGACGCGGACAGCGTGTTGCTGCAAGTGCAGGCGGGCGAGCCTTGGGCGGCGGTCGCCGCCTGGAGCGCGGGCGAAGGCTGGTACGGCGCGGAAAATCTCGCCCGCATTCCCGGCAGCGCGGGGGCGGCGCCGGTACAAAACATCGGCGCCTACGGCATTGAGCTGCAACACATCCTTGAGCGCGTCCAGGTCTATGACCGCGACGAACGCCGCCTGCGCGACATCCCCGCTGCCGCCTGCCAGTTCGCCTACCGCGACAGCCGCTTCAAGCACGATTGGCGCGAACGCTACATCATCAGCGCCATCATCCTGCGCCTTGGCAAACGCGGCGCGCTGCACACCGCCTATCCCGGCCTGCGCGAACAGGCGGACAGCTTGCGCACCCCGGCGGACGCCCACGCTGCCGTCAATGCCCTGCGCGCGCGCAAACTGCCCGACCCCGCAGTTGAGCCAAACGCGGGCAGCTTCTTCCACAACCCCGTTGTCAGCGCCGCACAATATGCCGCGTTACAAACACAACACCCTGAAATTCCCGCCTTCCCGGCAACAGATGGCACTGTCAAAATCCCCGCCGCCTGGCTGATTGAACAATGCGGCTTCAAGGGCGCGCGCGATGGCAAGGTCGGCATTTCGGACAAACACGCGCTGGTGCTGGTCAATCACGGCGGCACCGCGACCGAAATCCTCGCCTTCGCCGCCGAAATCCAGCAGGCGGTGCAAAGCCGCTACGGTCTCGCCCTCAACATTGAACCGACGATACTGGGGGATGAAACCTGAGGTGATTACCTGCGGCTGTGAAAAATTGCTACGACGAATAACGTCTTTATCCCGCAGCTTCCCAAAAACAGCGCGAAGTTCGTCAACTATCGCTATAGCAAACTTCTTCACAAAGCATCAAAAGTATGTCGGGTATAAAAGCCCGATCTGCATGGCTCTCCTGCACCAACAAACCGCCGTACAGAACTTTGCCAAGGATTGCTGTATACCAAAAAACGCGCTCCGGTCAGGGAGCGCGTTTTTATGGCAGGGCAGGGCGGTTACACCTGCCCGCTTTCGGCTTCATCTTCCGGCGGCAGGTCTTTTACCAGGTCATGCAGCAGGTGATCCATGCGTGCGCCGTATTCCACCGAGTCGTCGTAGTGGAAGCTGAGTTCCGGCATTTTGCGGATGCTGAGTTTTTGCGCGAGCGCGTGCCGCAGTTGTCCGGCGTGGGCGTTCAGTGCGCGGATGAGCGCGGCGCGCTCCGCCGGGTCGCTGATGACGTGGGTCACATAGACTTTGGCAAATGACAGGTCGCGTGTCACCCGCACCGCCGTGATGGAAATCAGCGAGGCGTGCGGGTGGTCAAGGTATTGCGGGATGGCGACAGCGAGGTCGCGCCGCATTTGTTCGCCGATGCGGCGGGTGCGGTCTTGTCCTTTCGGCATCAGAGTGTCCTCTCAACCGAGACGCGCTCGTAGCATTCGATTTGGTCACCGATGCGCACGTCGTTGTAGTTTTTGACGCCCAAACCGCATTCGGTGCCGGCGCGGACTTCGCTGACGTCGTCCTTGAAGCGGCGCAGGGATTCGAGCGCGCCTTCGTAGATGACGACGTTGTTGCGCAGCACGCGGATGGGGTTGTTGCGCTTGAGTACGCCGTCTTCGACGATGCAGCCGGCGACGGTGCCGAATTTGGAGGAGCGGAACACTTCGCGTACCTCTGCCAGGCCGATGATGTCTTCGCGCACTTCCGGCGAGAGCATCCCCTGCATCGCCGCTTTCACCTGGTCGATAGCTTCGTAGATGATGCTGTAGTAGCGCAGGTCAACGCCTTCGTTTTCGGCCAGTTTTTTCGCGTTGGCGTCGGCGCGGACGTTGAAGGCGATGATGATGGCTTCGGAGGCGATGGCGAGCTGGACGTCGGATTCGGTGATGCCGCCGATGCCGGAGGCGATGATGTTCACTTTGACTTCGTCGGTCGCCAGTTTCAGCAGCGAGTCGGAGAGCGCTTCGACCGAGCCTTGTACGTCCGCCTTGATCATCAGGTTGACGGTGTGGACTTCGCCTTCTGCGGCACTACTGAACAGGTTTTCCAGTTTGGCCTTCTGTTGGCGCGCGATTTTGATTTCTTTGAATTTGCCCTGGCGGAAGTTGGCGATTTCGCGCGCCTTGCGTTCGTTTTCGACGATGACGACTTCGTCGCCCGCGTTCGGCGTGCCGGAGAGGCCGAGGATTTCGACCGGGGTGGAGGCGCCCGCTTCTTTGAGTTCGTTGCCGTTTTCGTCAAGCATGGCGCGGATGCGGCCGTATTCCATGCCGGCGAGCATGATGTCGCCTTTTTTGACGACGCCGGATTGGACGAGAACAGTGGCGACGCTGCCACGGCCACGGTCGAGGCGGGATTCGATGACGACGCCGCGTCCCATGCCGGTAGATGGTGCGGTCAGCTCCAGCACTTCAGCCTGGATGAGAACTTTGTCGAGCAGGTCGTCGATGCCTTCGCCGCTTTTCGCCGAGACGTAGGCGAAGAGGTTTTCGCCGCCCCATTCTTCGGCGATGACGCCATGTTGCGACAGTTCGGATTTGACGCGCTCCGGGTCGGCGTCCGGCTTGTCGATTTTGTTGACGGCGACGATGAGCGGCACTTTGGCGGCGTTGGCGTGCTGGATGGCCTCAATCGTTTGTGGCATGACACCGTCATCGGCGGCAACCACAAGGATGACGATGTCGGTCGCGTCCGCACCGCGCGCGCGCATGGCGGTAAAGGCGGCGTGGCCGGGGGTGTCAAGGAAGGTGATGGTGCCTTTTGGCGTTTGTACGCGGTAGGCGCCGATGTGCTGGGTGATGCCGCCCGCCTCGCCCGCGACCACTTTGGTTTTGCGGATGTAGTCGAGCAGCGAGGTTTTGCCGTGGTCAACGTGGCCCATGATGGTGACGACCGGCGCGCGCTGGATGATGTTGCCCGCGTCTTCGTCGGCCTCCGCCATCACTTGTGCTTCGAGGTCGTTTTCTTTGATGAGGATGTACTGGTGCCCCATTTCTTCGGCGACGAGCGCGGCGGTTTCCTGGTCCAGCACCTGGTTGATGGTGACCATCGAGCCGAGTTTCATCATGATTTTGATGAGTTCGCCCGCTTTGACGCTCATTTTTTGCGCCAGTTCCCCAACGGTGATGGTTTCCGGAATGCGCACTTCGCGTGAGACCGGGGCGACGGGTTTTTCGAATTTGCCGCCTTTGCGCTCGCGTTCGCGTTTGTTGCCGCCTTTGCCGCCACGGCTGCCCGCGCCGCTGCGACGGTCGTCGCTGTCGCGTCCGCCACCGCGTTTGCCGCCGCGTTCGTTGCGACCGCCACCGCCCGCACCGCGTTCGCGGCTCTGGATGTGGAAGCGGGTTTCGGCTTCTTCTTCGTAGTTTTCGCGTTTGGCGACATCAAGCAGGGCTTCTTGCCGCTGCCGTTCGAGTTCTTCGTTTTCTTTGGCGGCGCGTTTTTCCCGCTCTTCCTGTTTGCGCACTTCTTCGGCGGCGTTGCGCTTGGCGTCTTCGGCTTCACGGATTTTCCGCTGTTTTTCTTGTTCGGCCAGTTGTGCCGCCAGCGCTTCTTCGGCTTTTTGTCGCGCCTGTTCGGCGTCCAGCGCGGCTTTTTCTTCTTGTTCTTTGCGCAGGCGGCGCGCTTCTTCTTCGGCGACGCGCTGGCGTTCGGCGTGCTCCGCTTCTTCGCGCGCCCGTGCTTCGCTGTCGCGCATCGCTTCGCCCTGGGCGAGGCGTTGTTGTTCGGCCATTTGTTGGGCGATTTCGCGCGGGCTCAGTTTTTTTTCGCCGCTTTTTTTGGCGGCGGCACGCGGTTTTTTCGCCGCCGTCTCGCCGCTTTTTTTCTCACCGGCGGTTTTTTTCGCCGCGCCGGCGGGGGTTTTCAGGCTGAGTTTTTTTTCGCCGCTTTTTTTCGCCGCCATGTGTTTGGTCAGCGCCACTTTTTGCGCCGGTGTCAGCGTGTCTTCTTCGCCCGCGACGGTGACGCCCGCTTCTTTCAGCAGGGAAAGCAGGCGGTTCACCGGTATTTTCAGTTGTTTGGCGAGCGCCGCTACGGTTTGTTCTGCTACTGCCATTTTATTGTTCCCTCGCTATCATCCACGAAACCACGGCTCGCGCGCTTTCAGTATCAGCGCCGATGCCTGTTCTTTGTCCATGCCGGTGTAGTTCACCAGTTCGTCCACCGCCAATTCTGCCAGGTCTTCCTGGGTGTGCAGGCCGTTTGCCTGCAAGGCGGCGATAGTGTCCGCATCCAGCCCTTCGACGTTTTCCAGCGGTAACTGCATTTCTTCTTCCGGCTCCACTTCGGCGACAAAGGCCTGTTGCAGCAGGTAATCTGCCGCGCGCGCCATCAGCGCATCGACGGTTTCTTCGTCAAAGGCCTCGATGGCGAGCAGTTCGTCGCGTTCGGCATAGGCGACGGTTTCCGGCGCGCTGTATCCGGCTTCAATCAGGAGATCGGCGATGTCGTCGTCAATGTCCAGCGCTTCTGCCAATGCCCGTTCCTGTGCGTCCTGCGCCGCTTCTTGCCGTGCCTCAAATTCGGCTTCACTGAGGACGTTGATGGTCCAGCCGGTGAGTTCGCTGGCAAGGCGCACGTTTTGTCCGCCGCGACCTACGGCCTGCGGCAGTTTGTTTTCCGGGACGGAGATATCCATCACCTTGCGCGCCTCGTCGGCGGCAGCGTTGGTGATTTGCGCCGGTGCCATCGCCTTGCGCACGTAGGTTTCCGGGTCTTCGTCCCAGAGAACGATGTCGATACGCTCGCCCGCCAGTTCGTTCATCACCCCCTGCACGCGCGAGCCACGGATGCCGACGCAGGCGCCGACCGGGTCAATGCGCGGGTCGAAGGTGCGCACCGCGATTTTGGCACGCAGGCCGGGGTCGCGGGCAACGCCCATGATTTCGATGATGCCGGAGCCGATTTCCGGTACTTCCAGGGTGAAGAGCTGTTTCAGCATTTCCGGGGCGACGCGGCTTACTTCCAGTTGCGGTCCGCGCATTTCCAGGTTGACTTTGGCGAGGTAGCCACGGATGCGGTCGCCGATGCGCAGTGTTTCGCGCGGAATCATGCCGTCGCGGAGGATGGTCGCCTCGGCGCCATTGACATCGACGATGACGTTGCCGCGTTCGTGGCGGCGAACGATGCCGTGTACCAGCGTGCCTTCGTCGGCGATGAACTGGTCATACACCTTGCGCCGCTCCGCCTCGCGCAGCTTCTGGATGATGATTTGCTTCGCCTGCTGCGCGCTGATGCGGCCAAAGGGTTCATTCTCAATCGGCACTTCATGCACGTCGCCGACCTGCAGGTGGGCGTCGGGAAACTCGATGGCGGCGACACTCTCGCGCATTTCCGCATCCGGGTTTTCCAGAATCGCCTCGTCATCGACAATCGTCCACAGGCGGAAACTCTTGTACTCGCCGGTGCGCGGGTTAATGACGACCTTGGCGCCCATTTCCTCGTCGGGATAACGCTTGCGCGTCGCCGCCGCCAGCGCCGCTTCCAGCGCCTCGATAATCACGCCGCGCTCGACTTCCTTCTCGTTCGCGACCGCATCAATAATGTTCAACAATTCTTTTGACATAAATCCTCCTCAAAAAACCGGCACCAGACGCGCCTTGTCCACATTGGCGAAATCTACTTCGACTGCCTCGACCGCGTGCCCCTGTTGCACCGCAAAGGTGATGCGCTGCGCCGCCTCGTCGGTGGATTCAATCACCCCTTCAAAGCGGCGACGGTTGCCAATAGGCGCGTGCAACTGCACCTTCGCCGTCTCGCCGGTAAAGCGGACAAAATCGGCGAACGAAAACAATGGCCGATCCAGCCCCGGCGACGACACCTCCAGCGTGTAGGGCGCGTTAATCGGGTCTTCCACATCAAGAATGGGGTTCACCGCCTCGGTAACGGCGACCACGCCGTCCATATCAATCCCGCCTTCCGGGCGGTCCACATAAATACGGAGAATCGCATTGACCGAATTGTGGTGATACTCCACCCCAACCCACTCAAAACCCATTGATTCCACAACAGGTTTCAGCAATTCCGTAACATTCTCCTCGCGCGACATAACGTCCCCTTGAAAAAACGCATACAACAAAAAAGCCCTTGAAAAAGGGCCTTCTAAAAAATCCTTGGAAGCGGGGGCTGGATTTGAACCAACGACCTTCGGGTTATGAGCCCGACGAGCTACCAGACTGCTCCACCCCGCAATTGACGAGGCGCGCATTATAGGGATTTGCGCGCGGGATGCAAGCCGTGCCCACAAAAAATGGTAAACCGCTGAAAACGAGGCGCGCCGCACCGCCGCAGCCTGCGGAGAAATACAAACCGGAGCAAAGATTGTTACAATACCGCCACAAAACGTAACCTTACCCCATGCCAAAAGGAACACCCATGCTCAAAAGCATCACCAACGGACTGCGCCGCGTCTTCAAGAACAACGAAGAAGCAGAAGACGAAAACGAAGGACGCTTCAGCGAAATCATCAACTGGGCCGACGAAAACAACATCGGCGAAGACCGCATCCCGCGCGACGCCGCCGAACTGATGGGACTCAACCGCCTTGACCTCTCCTTCCGCCGCCTGCAAACCCTGCCGGAAACCCTTGGCGAACTGGCGCTTTTGACCGAACTTGACCTGCGCGGCAACGAACTGCAAAAACTGCCCGACTCCATCGGCAACCTCACCCTGCTGAAACGCCTCGACCTCAAATGGAACCAGCTCGAAACCCTGCCGGAGAGCTTCGGCAACCTGACCGGGTTGACCAAACTCGAACTCGGCTACAACAAAATGGCCACCCTGCCGGAAGTCATCGCCAAATTCAGCCACATCACCGAACTGGACCTCAGCGACAACCGCCTGCTGCGCGTGCCGCTCTTCATCGGCAACTTCACCCACCTCACCAAACTCAATCTCGCGCGCAACAAACTCGAAGACCTGCCGGAAGTCTGCGCCAACCTCACCAAACTGACGCGGCTCAACCTCTCCTCCAACGAACTGAAAAAACTGCCCGACTTCATCGCCAACTACCGCGAACTGGGCGAACTTGAACTCTACGGCAACCACCTCGGCACCCTGCCCGAATACATCGGCGAACTGCGCCAACTGCACCGCCTCGACATCGGCGGCAATATGCTGACCGCCTTGCCCGAATCACTGGCGAACCTGCAAAACCTCAGCATCCTCGACGCGCACAACAACCGCCTTACCAGCCTGCCTGCCAACTTCGGCAGCCTTAGCCAGTTGCACCGCCTCTCGCTGGCGCACAACCAGCTGGCCCTCCTGCCGCCGCCCGCCGCACAAATGCAGCGCCTGGCGGTACTTGACCTCTCGCACAACCGCCTGATGCAACTGCCGGAATTCATCTGCCAGTTCACCCGGCTGAACGACCTCAACCTCGGCTACAACGAACTGACCGAACTGCCGGACGACATCGGCCAGCTCACCGAGCTGGAAATGCTCAACATCAGCCACAACAACATCGGCGCGCTGCCGCCCTCCGTCGCGCGCCTCACCAAACTGATCAACCTCGACCTCTCCAACACCCAAATTCCCTACCTGCCCAAATACATCAACGACCTGAACCGCCTCTGCATCCTTGACGTGCGCAACACGCGAATGCGCATCCCGCTGCCGCTCGCCACCCGCATCGAAAGCAACGCGGTGATGGCGGGCTACTACAAATAACGCGCAACACAACAAAAGGGCGGGGAAACCCGCTCTTCACCATTTTTTGGGACGGTTCGTCCTGCGGGAACGCGGGCGGGCACACCGCACAAGAGAGAATGCAATGAAGCATGCGCGGATATTACCCGGGAGAGAAAGCATGAGCGGAGAGAGAGCAGGGTAATGGACAGCTTGCAGGGCAATAATTAAAGACGGGAACGCAAAAATCTATGGTGTTTCGCCGCAAACGGTACTGGGAAGGGGGAGTACAGGAAAATTCCCGAAGCGGCTACACCGGGCAGGAATTACCTTTGGTCGGTACGCGCAATTGAGCAATTTATTGGCAATTTAATGGTACTGTCATCCCCGCCAGAGGCAGAAGTGAAGAAGGCGAGTCCGGCGGATTTTTTTAGCGGCATGCCCCACAGACAGAAAAAATAAAACCCATCACGCTGAAACGTAATGGGTTTAACAAGAATTTGGTGGGCCGTAAAGGGCTCGAACCTTTGACCAATTGATTAAGAGTCAACTGCTCTACCAACTGAGCTAACGGCCCGTGATGGTGGGTCGTGAAGGATTCGAACCTTCGACCAATTGGTTAAAAGCCAACTGCTCTACCACTGAGCTAACGACCCGTCTGCCCGTTTGAGGGCGCGCATTATGCCAAAATATTCCTGTTATGCAAGGGGTTTTCCGTGTGTTTTTCTAGTTTGCTGTTTTTGTTAAAAGACGTTTAGCTCTGCATCTGCGGGTGGCGGCGATGGATGCCACGGCAGAGGGCGGGATAGTCCGGGGTGTCGTCTGGGGTCAGGTAGCCGTGGCGGATGAGGTAGTCGATGACGACCACGGCAGAATTTTGTTTAAATTCATCGCTGTCGCGCACGAGACGGGCGACTTCATCCAGCGGCAGGCAGTGGAACGCGCCCACTTCGCCGTCGCGGTTATGCGGGCGGAAGTCGGGCGGCAGCTCCAAATCGTAGTTGTAGAGGGTATCGGCGCGGATGCCGTTTTCCGTCTGCGCGGTGTAGCTGATGATGCCAACCGGCTTGGCGGTACGCGCCAGCGCGGCGGGAATGGCTGCTTCTTCGTCGCTTTCCTTGATGAGGTTCTCAAAAACGCCGATGCCGTAGGGGATGCCGCCAGCAGCGACTTGATCCAGTTTGCCCGGTTCAACGCTTTTGCTGGCAGCACGGCGCGCAATCCACATATGCGGTACGCCGTCGCGCATGGTGGTGCCGTTCAGATGCACGCCGTAACCGCAGACGCCAATCACCGGCGCGGCGGCGCGCTCTATCAGCGCGCGCACCGGGCGATGCAGATTGGCGAGCAGCGGCAGTTGTTCGTTGCGCCAGCCGCTAACGTAGCCTTCGCGGGCAAGCGCAGCGGCGAGGTCGGCGAGGATGGCATTGCGCGCGGCGAAATCGGCGGGCGCGTGCCAGACGAGGCGGTCGCCGTCGTCGCGCAAATCGAGGCCGTGATCGCGCAGGCGGGCGAGGTTGTCGCGCCAGATGAGGCCGACCGGGTCGCCGTCGAGGATGAGCGGGCGGTAGGCGGCTAGGTCGGCGCTGTTCAGTTGTTCGATTTTGGTGAGGAAAGGCATGGCTCAGTCATCCTGCGGGCGTTGGGCGTAGCGCTGCGCCAGCACGGCGCAAATCATCAACTGGATTTGGTGGAAAAGCATCAGCGGCAGGACAAGGATGCCGACGCTGGCGGGCGGGAAGAGGATGTTTGCCATCGGGATGCCGTTGGCGAGGCTTTTCTTCGAGCCGCAGAAGACGATGGTGATTTCGTCGGCCTTGTTGAAGCCGAGCGCGCGCGCGCTGTAGGTAGTGAAAACGAGGACGACTGCGAGCAGGATGAAGGAGACGATGCCGATGATTACCAGCGTGCCAAGGCTGACCCGGCTCCAGATGCCTTCCAGCACCGCTTCGCTGAAGGCGGTGTAAACGACGAGCAGAATCGAGCTTTGGTCGGTGATTTTGATGAGGCGGCGATTTTTCGCAATCCAGTTGGCGGTGAGCAGGCGCGAGAGGTGGCCGAGGACGAAGGGCAGCAGCAATTGCAGCATGACGGCACTAATGGAGCTGGCGAGGTTGGTCTGCCCCTGTGCGCTCAGCAGCAGCCCGACCAGGAGCGGCGAGAGAAACACACCGAGCAGGCTGGAAGTGGCGGCGCTGCAAATGGCGGCGGCGACGTTGCCGCGTGCGACCGAGGTGAAGGCAATCGCCGATTGCACCGTCGCCGGCAGCGCGCAAAGGTAGAGGAAACCCTGATACGTTTCCGGGGTGAGTACCGCCGGCACCAGCGGGCGCAGGGCGAGGCCGAGCAGCGGGAACAGTACGAACGTGGTCAAAAGCACCAAGAGATGCAGCCGCCAGTGGCCGACGCCCGCCAGCACCGCTTCACGCGAGAGTTTGGCACCGTGCATGAAAAAGAGCAGGGCGATGGCGGCGGTAGTGAGATGCTTGAAGAAGGTCTTGCCGATGCCCTGCGCCGGGACGACGGTCGCGGCGAGTACCATCAGCAGGATCATGGCAAGGAAGGGGTCGAGATGGAGACGGCGGATGGGGTTCATCATGGCGGTTTTCGCGGTGTAAATGGGGGCGCGAGTATAGCAAGAGCGGGTGGCGGTGGCGGGTTCTGACTATTTCTTCTTTTTTCAGGCTGGTGGTGAGCTTGTTCATCGGGATGATGATAGACCTCTTGCGAAAGTATCCTGAAGATTTACAATTCTCAGATGAAATACGAAAACCTCATCCAAAGAAGCGATAGCGAATTCAAACGGCTCACAGGTGTAACGCCCGCCCTTTTTCACGAGATGTTGCAAGTCACCACAGAAGCAGAAAGCCGGAAGATCAAGTCAGGCAGGCCGCATACGCTCAG
>ERZ772924.1533-NODE-1533-length-10965-cov-2.280568_pt1 | contig 10965 bp, 9 predicted proteins | sample MGYA00512116_ERZ772924 | MGnify/ENA primary metagenome ERZ772924 (study PRJEB29015, sample SAMEA2737920) | human oral metagenome | biome: human oral; feature: human-associated habitat; material: dental | place: China | collected 2134 ...
CATCGTGGTTGTGCCGCCGACCGCGCTCCCCAGGGCCGTCGCTGTCCGCTCCGCAAGACCTGACGTCACCTCTAGCCCCGAGTCGGCCAGGGCTTCGCGGGCGGCCACGAGCGCGAACTGCGTCACTCTATCGTTCGCCCGGGCCTCACGGAACGTGAGCCCCTCGGCGATCGGATCGAAGTCACACTCCGCCGCCACCTGAGATCGATGACCCGTAGGGTCGAACGCCCGAATTCGACGCGTCGCGCTGCGCCCATTGCTTAGGAGCTCCCAGAAAGACTCCTTACCGGTACTCCCGGGGGAGACCACGCCGATCCCCGTGATTACGGCCCGTCTTACTGCCATCGTCATTGACCTTTCAGTCCTGGGCCGCTGCGGCCCGACTATCAGTGTGACTGTCGAACAGCCGGCTCGACTCCCGCTGTAGGGGTGGTGGAGTGCTCGTGCTATGGCTCTACCAGACGTCAACCGGCACTCGAGAGCAGGCGGGTAGCATCGAGCAAGTCCTGTTTCAACGCAGTCTGAGGAGCTCGCTCGTGAGTGTTCCCGATGTCCGCAAGTCCGTGGTGGTCGACGCCGATCCCCAGCGTTGCTTCCAGGTGTTCACGCAGCAACCCAGCACCTGGTGGCCTCCGCGCCACTTACTGCTTGACAATCCACGAGTGGGCCTGATCATGGAGCCCCGGGTCGGGGGTCGCTACTACGAGTGGGATGCCGAAGGCAACGAGCGGCAGTGGGGCACTGTTGTTAGCTGGGCCCCGGGGGCACTGATTCGGTTCACTTGGCGCGTCGGTGAAAACTGGCGGCCGCTCGACGGGGACGCCTCGGCCAGCGAGATCGAAGTCACCTTCACCCCGGCCGACGGCGGCACTACTGTCGAGCTAGCCCATGTCGAGCTGGATCGTCTAGGCGAGTTCGCCCCAAGTATGCGCGCCGCCTTGGACGGTCCGTCGCCGGGGGAGACTTTGGGGCTGTTTGTCCTCGCCATCGACAAGATGCGCGCCTCCCAAATCCTGGACCAGCATGACGAGTGAAAATTCAGGGGAGCTCCAGCAGCTCAGCCCATCCACTTGGGCATTCGTACAGCCGCCGGGCGGCTGGTGCCTTAACAACTCAGGTGTGGTCGCTGGGCGCGACGGCATGATCACGGTGATCGACACGCCCGCAACTATTGGGCGTGCGACCACGCTTCGCCACGCGATCCACACAGCGGGCCTACCGGCCCCAACCTACGTCGTCAACACCCACTTCCATGGCGATCACTGTTTCGGAAACCAAGTCTTCGCCGAGGGTGCGACCATCATTTCTTCCTCCGTCACCCAGCAACTCATTCCTCAGGCCGGCCTGGGCCTCTGCAACATCTGGCCGGCCGTCGACTGGGGCGAGATTTCATTGACGCTGCCTGAAGTCAGTTTCGACGGCACCCTAGAACTCGGCGAGGCCGGCCTGCGGCTGATCGAGTGCCCGTATGGAGCGAATCGGACCGGGTGTTGTACGCCGGGGACATCTTGTGGAACGGAGTCACCCCGTTCGTGCTCTTCGGGTCGGTCCTTGGGTCGCTCCGAGCGATCGACATGCTGGAGAGCTTGCAGCCCGAGACCATCGTCCCTGGTCACGGCGCTGTCGGTGGTCTCGAGATCCTGCACCGCACGCGGGACTACCTGAATTGGTGCTTAGACCTTGCAAGAGAGGGTATTGCGGCCGGGCAGGCGCCCTTGGAAGTGAGTCGGCGGATGCGCTCGGCCGGGCGGGCGCCTGCGCTCGAAGATCCGGAACGGCTGGTAGCGAACGTTCGGCGTGCCTACTCGGATCTAGACTCCGACCAGTTCCCGTTCGATCCTGAGCAGGCATTCAAAGAGATGATCGAGTTCAATGGCGGTGTCCCGGCCTGTCTGGCATAAGCCAATCAGTAGGGTAATGGCCGGGGCGTCAGCTATAGCCCCCTTAAAACAAAACCTGCTGTCTTGAACACACCAAACCCCCGCCGTATGGGTCTGAAAATCAGGGAAACATTTAGGTTTTGTTAAATGCGAGCTATAACATTTAATTCCGAGGACGAGAGGCTTGGGGGTTGTGGACACGTGGAATCCAGCATGGGCTGGAGGAAGCGAGATGATCAGGATCATAGCCAGGAAAAACTACATGACGGGGTTCCGTCGGCAGGCTGTTGACTTGTACAAGACCACCCCGGATGCGACGATGAAGCAGATCGAGGCGGAATTGTGCGTATCCCGAGGAACCCTCGCGCAGTAGGGCAAGGGCGTGCGGTCCAGCAGCGACATGACAGGCGGCGCCAAACCCACGGTTGGTGAGTCGCTGGCGGCACGGATCACCCGGTTAGAGGCGGAGAACGACCGGCTGCGCAACCAACGATCGAGAAACCACAGGCTGCGGGGAATGAGGGCTCACAGGCTGCTCTCGAGCATCTCACTCAGGGCCAGAATGGCCGTCTCTGCAGGGGTACTCATCTCGTAACTCCTTGATCCAAGTTACGCCGTTGACCGACCGTACTATCCCGGCAGAACCTACCCGGACGGCCCCACACCAACAAACACCGAAGCCATACTCCGCGATCGCTAAGCCGCGTTCATCGCCAAGCTGGACAACCTTGCTGGCGGGCGGGGCAGGAAGAGTACTGCCCCACCGCCTGCCCTAGCTTCGGCGGGCCTCCGGCTCCACGAAGCGCCCATAGATCAGCCCCCGGGTGACGTCCTCGCCGCCTTCGACGATGCCGATGTATCGCGCGTCGCGAAGCAGCTTGTTCATCGGATGCATCTGTTGGTATCCAGCGCCCCCGAACATCTCGCTGCCCACACTGACGACCCGCCACGCCAACTGTCCGCAGGCCAGTTTCGCCACCAGGACCGATCGTAGAGTCCCGATCCGGAACAGACTCGAACGGACGGGGTCGGCGCCCATGGTCTGAAGGCTCTCCAAAATTTCCCGACTGGCAGTACGGCACTGGTTTCGCATGATCTCGATATCGGCCTCCATCTGACCCAGCTTCTCCGCGAATACGGCGTTGGATTTCAGGGGCTGTCCGCTGACTAGTTTTGTGGCAGCGTACTGGAGGCTGAGATCCCGGACCCGGCGGGCGATGCCGATTCCGCAAGCCGCGATGAGCGTTCGGCTGAGATTCAGGCCGACCTCGAGCACTCGCACGCCGTTACCATTCAGGACGTAACGCGAGGGCGCGGGCACGTCGGTGAGGCCTACCTGATAGGTCGCTGATCCCCTCACCCCCAGCATGTTCCAGCGCCCCACCATCGTAATCCCTGGGGTATCCCTGGGTATGACGACGATTCGGTAGTCGGTGGGGTCGTCCTGATTTCGGGCTAGCACGACCAACAGTTCGGCCTGGTCGGCGTTCGTCGAGAAGGACTTGTCGCCGTTCAAAACCAGGGCATCGCCCTCAACACGGAATATTGTCGAGATCTTTGTCAGGTCGCTGCCGGCGCTGTCCTCACTTGCAAGCACGGAGCAGGGACGCCGCGACTTCACAAGGCGGTTGAGGAGCTCCCCGCGGGTCTGCTCCGGCCCGAACTTCTCGATCATGGTGGAGCCTAAGATCGAGAGGAACGTCCCGAAAGTGAACCCGGCGTCGTAATAGGACATACCGGAGACGATTTCGAGTGATTCCGTCATGTCCAGACCGCGACCACCCATATCCTCCGGCAACCACCAGTAATTGAGCCCGGCGTCATTGAACGCGACCGTCTCGGCCAGTGGATGGTCACTTGCCATGTCGAGAATGGCAGGATCGAGATGTTCACGCGCGAATGCGATGAAAGGTTCAACAGTTGCGGGGATGGATGTCATTCTTTGCCCTCTGTGAGCGAGTTCACGAGTGCGACGAACTCCGCTATGTTGTCCAGCCGGGAGATGGCGCCTTCCGGGAACTTGATTTTCAAGTCCCGCTCGAGCCGGTTCGCGGTGTCGATGATGGCGAGCGAGTCCACGCCCAGTTCGCGCAGTGAGGCTGAGGTTTCTGCGTTGGCGATATCGTCGCCCTCGTCGTCCCCACCCAGTGCCTGAATCAGGTAGGTCTTCAGCTGGTCATTGGTGAATTCTGACATGGTTGTACTGCCTTTCATTGGTTGAGAAGAGAAGTTAAGAGTATTTATTCGCGGATAGCGTCTGCGAGTTTGTTCATCGTGGCCCGGCTATTGGTGCCGAGCGCCTTGCGCACTGCCTGCTGCGCGCGGTCCTCGGTACAGTCATCACCGAGCACCTCCCTGGCCGACGCCATATTGATGCCCACTGTGTGGGTGGAGCGCACCGTGACCGTGCCGCTGCCGTCGCTCTGGAACTCCCACATCCCCAGGTGGGCGTCGAGCGCGGCAGGACGTTGGAACTGCTTATATTCGATCAGCTTGTTGGGGATACACAGACGCCCTGACGACGTCGTGTGCTCGGAGCCGTCGGGAGACCGGGTCGTCATGTCCATGATCTGGAGGCCCGGTGTGTTCTCGCGCAGAGTGACTGCGCTCACATGCGGGAGTAGGTTCGGCCACTCGTCGACCCGATAGATGAAGTCGTAAGCGCACGTCAGATCACCGGGGCAATGGACCTCGTCGCTGAACGTGTACACGACCAGCGGCGGTTCTTCGAGCGCGCGCTTCAACCAGGCGATCTCCTGCATGCTGTTGTCGTCTACGATCCGCTCGACGTCGTCTTCGGACAGCGACGCGCCCGGGGTCATGGTGAAGTCGTGAAGCAGGCGGACAGTGGTCTCTCCTGGCTTCTCCGATGCCTCGACCACCCACGTCCCCTGCATCGACTCGAGGTCTGGGTGCCTCTGGACTTGGCTGAAGTTCAGTCGCCCCCCGTCCCTGTCAAGACGACGCTGAGACTGCCAGAGATGAAGGCCATTACCCCCCACCGCGCAGAGCTGGATGGTCTGCTGCTCGCCTTCGCGAGCCACCTCGCGGGCGGCAACCGTGGGCGGGAAGTAGAGGGGCCACTGGCTAACATCCGCCAGGAAGTCGAAGATGGCCTCCGGCGCTGCTGAGATGGCCAAGGTGTGTTCGGTATGTGTCACTTTTCCTCCTTGACCTTGTGGGTCATTGACGTGGTCGCGCCGCCGCCAGATTGGATGCGGTCAGCGAGGACGCGGGGCGAATCGGCCTCCAGGACCATGTCGGCCCGTATCGGAACGCTGAGGGACCTGGCGAGTTTGTTCCGCAGGTCCACGCTGAGGAGAGAGTCGAAGCCTTGAGCCCGGAACGAGCTGTCCGCTTCGAGCGATCCCTCTGGCACCCCTAGGACACGTTCCGACTCACGGCAGATCGCGTCCATCAATTGTTGGAGCTCGTCGCTCGGCTGCGGCTCCTCGCCGGCACTGACCGTAGGCGTCTGGCTTTGGCCGATATCGGCCCATCCCGCGGCGACCACTGCGGCGGATGTCGAGCGCACCGCTTGGTCGACGAGGGCGAGCGAATCCATATCGCTCATGGGCTTCAGACCGCTCAGCGTGGCGAGCCGATCGACGTCGGTCTCGGAAAGATCCCCTGTGAGTTTTGTCGGCCGGCGCCACAAACCCCATGCGATACTCTGGACTTGACAGCCGCGAACCATGAAGAGGTGCTCGGCGAGACGGTCCATCATCGCGTTGGCGGCGGCGTAGTTCCCCTGTCCCGCCGTACCAACAACGCCGGCCACCGAGGAGAACGCCAAGATCCGGACCGGCTTAGCCAAAGTCTCGGCGCTACGGCAGATGTTCCTCAGCCCAGTTAGCTTAGGATTCACCACATCGAAGAAGTCGTCTCGGGTCAGATTCTCCACTGAACGGTCCCGCAGAACTGCCGCAGCATGGATGATTAGATCGGGCTGAAGGTCCTCAATGATGCTCCGTACCGCTGCCTCGTCTGTGACGTCGCAGGCCACAGACTCGAGCTGCCGTCCGGATTGGTCTTCCACCGGTGAGCGGCTGGCAACGACGAGGTGACCCATTTGGAATTCCTGACATAGGTGCCGCGCTACCGTCGCACCAACGCCCTCGATACCACCAAACAAGAGACAGGTGGTTGCCCGCTCCAGACGGGGTGGGATGGACGCTGCCAGCTTGCCGAGATGCTTGGCTCGACGGATCCGGCCGAGTGCTTGGGAGACATCCCGCACGTCGTAGTTCCTGAGGTAGGGCCAGCTCACGGACCCCGCCTGATAGAGCTCGATCAGGGCATTCAAGACCTCGCCGATGCGAACGCTCGGCGTGGCCAGAATGTTGTAGGCCTGGTAGCTCACGTTCGGGTGCTGCTGGAGAATCTCTGCCGATGGGCGAATCTCGCGCTTGCCCATCTCAACGAACCGACCGCCGGACGCCAAGAGCGACAAGGAAGCATCGATTGATTGACCGACAAGCGAGTTAAGGATCACATCCACGCCCGTTCCGCCTGTCACAGCCCGGAAGCTCTCAGCGAATGCGGTATCGCGCGAGGAGGCGATGTGATCCTGCGGTACGCCCATCGCAAGCAGGAGGGCGCGCTTCCCCGGGCTGGCGGTCGCGAATACTTCGCAGCCCAAGCTCCGCGCGATGTGCAACGCCGCGACCCCGACACTCCCCGTGGCGGTGTGCACAAGGACCTTCTCGCCCGCCTGGATGTGGGCCACATCGACGAGGCACTGGTAGGCCGTCACGCCAGCGATCGGCATCGCCGCAGCCTGGACTGTGCTCCAGCCCGCGGGGATCTTGCGGATGGCATATTCGTCGGCGACAGCCCAGTTGGCCAGAGACTCGCTGAATACCCCGAAGACCCGATCTCCAGGCTGGAAGGCGGTGACACTGTCGCCGACGGCGACGACAACGCCCGCCCCTTCGCTCCCCATCGTGCTCGGTAGCAACAAGATTCAGTGCCACCGCGATATCGCGGAAGTTGAGCCCCGCCACCTGAACCTCGATCCGAACCTCATGATCGGTCAGTTCACGATCGGCGTCTGACGGCAACACCGCCAAATCCAACAGGGTTCCCCGCCTGCTCACGTCGATGCGCCACGGGTCGTCTGGGGTGGCAGGCAGTTGAAGAGCATTGCCGGTATCGAGGGCAATGCGGCGTTCGAAGAACTCCCCGTGCCGGACAGCGAAGGCCTCCCTGAAGGGATCGAAGAGTTCGGGACGTGTGGCGAGCTGTGGAGCAGTGCCATCGGTATCGATCACAGCCGCGACGCCTGCCGTTTCCCGCTCCGCGGCGCGGACCAGGGCCGCGACGCCGGCGCCCAGCAACCCAGGACCTTGATCGTTGGGATCGACGATGAGCGCGTGCGTCAAGAAGACCAGCCGAGCCCCCTGGCGGCCGCGGCATTGGCGTATGCAGGCAGCTGCCGCATCAAGATGGTCGCTCAGCGTTGCCGCGTCCGGGAGCTCCGGCTCGATGACGTCCACATACGCGACTCCGTCCTTCTCTAGGAGGGCTGCCAGGACTTCTCCCGGCGCGCCGGCCAGCGGGTGGGTGACGGGCGCCGGACCGGGTTCGACATCTTGGGCCCTGAGGATGCGATGCCATTCAACGCGCTCCAGCGCAGGGCGGATCTGTGCCGCCGGGCGAAACTCAATCTCATCAACCGAAAAGACGACGCGGCCCTCGGGGGTCCGACACTGCAGTCGTACCACCGAGTCGCCAAAGACCTCCGAGGTGACGAGTAGCCGATCTGTTGCCAGCGTCGTGCGGTCAAGCCGCACGTTCTTCCACATGAAGGGCAACATCAAGCCTTCAAAGCCGAGAAGAGTGGCGTGCACGCATGCATCTAGGGCAGGTGCCCACGATTCGTCGGCGCGGGGAGCCTGGACCTCACTTCGGAAGACCGACCCCTCCCGTTCGATGTGGCTTACCAACCGGAACGCCGGGCTGTAACCGTAACCACGGCTCTCGAGCTCTCGGTAGAGCACCTCGACGTCCACCGGCTCGGGCCGCTGGGACGGCATGGGTGGAACCCAGCCAACACCGTCATCACGGACAGCCCTGGCAACGACGGGGGGCCGGATCGGGCCTGTATCAGTCCCCTGCGGGTCCGTCTTCACGGCGAACTCCATAACTTCGTTCGCGTGGCGAACGCTGTCCACAACGGCCGGTTCACGGTCGGCTGTTAGCGGTGAGCGGAAGACCACCTCTTCCATGAGGCACCCCTCAGGCGCGAGATCGAAGAGGGCCTCAAGGACGGCCGTGGCCGGCACGATTGCCTGGCCACGCACCTGGTGGCCGGCCAGCCATGCGAACTGGGCGGGATCCTTGGCCAGGCGAGCCGTGCCGGATCCATCGAGACGCCGGCCAGTATTGACGATCAGGCCGTGTCCGCCGTGGGTTGGCTCGGCCGCAGGCACATCCGGGGGCACGCTCAGCCAATACGATGCACCGGCGAAAGGAGTGGCCGGAGCATCGGGCAAACCTCGCGTGGGCTCGCGACGGGTCCGCGACTCGTCAATCAGGCACACGTTGCGCAGCAGCTCTCCGACACCTGCCGCGTCCTTCCGGATCGAATGCACGGCGAACACCGGAGTGGCGGAAGTCTGCGCAATTTCCTTAATATCGCGCACGAGGAGCGGAGTCGGCGAGCACTCGACGAAGGTTGTCAGCCCAGACTCTATGCAGCCACGAACCGCCGCCTCGAACCTGACGGGTTCACACAGATTGGTGATCCAGTAGTCAGTGTCCAGCACATTATCCGCGGCCAGCTGGGCGCCGCGCAGCGTTGAGAAGAACGGCACGCTGGGACGGCGCCGAGGGATATCAGCGAGCGCCTCGCTGAGCGGTTCCCGAAGCTTGGTCGTGGCGGGCGAGTGGGACGCATAATCTACGGCGACCAGCCGGGCCCCAAAGCCCTCCTTCTCCGCCAAGGTGACCAGGTGTTCCAGGACCGCGTTTTCGCCTGCGACAACAGTCGCGTTCGGCCCGTTGTAGGCCGCGATCGTCACCTCAAGACCGCTGCGGTCAATCAAGTCAGCCGCCGTCTCCTGGCCGGCGCGGAGAGAGAGCATGCCGCCGGGGATAGGATTCTCGCTGATGACGCGGCTGCGCCCAACGACGAGCCGGATTGCCTCACGAAGAGAGAGGGCGCCCGCAACGTAGGCCGCCGCCATTTCACCCTGCGAGTGTCCGATCACCCCGGCAGGTTCGACACCGGCCGCTCGCCAGGCAGCCGCCAACCCTGTCATGGTGGCAAACAGACAGGGCTGCACGATGTCCGCGTCCTGCGGCATCTTCCGGAGCTCCTCGAACAAGTCCCAATCGACGAGGGAGGCCAATATGTTTCGGCACGCATCCAGGTGTTTCCGAAACGGCTCCGACTCTTGCATGAGTTCAGAGCCCATGCCCGACCATTGAGATCCTTGACCGCCGAAGACGAACACAGGGCGGCCCGCCCCCTGCAGGGGAGCGATCCACCGCGGGGTCGATGTCAACGGCACGTCCGATGCGATGGCCTCGTCTGGCCCTTGACCGAGGGCGGTCACGGCTTCGCTGGGGTTGGTCGTGATCAGATGCACACACGGTGTGCGTCGTGGTCGGGACGCTAAGACGTCAGCCAGACTGCCGAGGTCGCCCGTCTCAGCCACGTAGGCCCCGAGCTCGGCTGCGCGGTCTCGCCGAGCGCGGTGATCCACCCCGTCGACGCGGACCGCGACCGGAACAGCCGAAGTAGTGATCGCGGGAGACGGCTCCCCCTCACCGATCAGGACGTGGGCATTGGTCCCGCTTATACCGAACGCCGATACGGCGGCGACCCGATGTTTGCCGACGCCACGGGGCTGCCACTCCCGCGCCTCGGTAAGGACGGATAGGTTCCCGTCCTCCCACTCAAAGTCAAGATTTAACGGTAAAGCGTGGAGGGTGGCAGGCAGCACGCGGTGCCGTAGTGCCTGAATCACCTTGATCAGCCCGCCGATCCCGGCCGCCGCTTGCGTGTGACCCAGGTTTGACTTGAGCGAGCCGATATACAGAGGGTGATTAGGTGTGCGTCCACGACCGTACGCGCGTTGAAGCGCAGCGAGTTCGATGGCGTCACCCAGCGGCGTAGCAGTGCCGTGGGCCTCCAAGAGGTCGACGTCATCCGGGTCCAGGCCGGCATCTGCGAGGGCACTCTGAATCACGGCCTCTTGAGACTGGCGGCTCGGAGCAGTCAAGCCGTTCGTGGCCCCATCGTGATTGATCGCCGTCCCCAACACCGTCGCTAGCACCTGACGACCACCTGCTCGGGCGGACGACAGCGTTTCGACGAGGACCATCCCACCCCCCTCGGACCACACGGTCCCGGAGGCCTCGGCAGAAAACGTCCTGCAGTGGCCGCGCAGGTCTAGGCCGCCCTGGCGGGAGAAGTCGACGAACAGTCCAGCCGTCGGCATGATGCACAGGCCGCCCACCAGGGCCCGGTCACATTCACCGGCGCGGAGCGACTGCACCGCCAAGTGGAGTGCCACCAAAGATGAGGAACAGGCAGTCTCAACAGTGAGTGCCGGGCCCTTGAGGTCGTATACGTAGGAGATGCGCCCCGAGATCACGCTGACCGATGAGCCAGTGATGCCGTAGCCGATGGAATCGTCATCCCGCTGGGCGAGCCGAGGACCGTACTCCTGGTTCATGGCTCCGACAAACACACCTGTATTGGTTCGCCTAAGGTCGCTGCGACTCAGACCGGCCGACTCGAAGGCCTGCGTCGCAAGTTCAAGTGCCAGGCGCTGCTGCGGGTCCATCGCCTGAGCTTCGCGGGGTGAGATCCCGAAGTAGCCGTTCGGTAGGAAACCGCCGACAATATCGGAGGATGCGATGCCAGCTGGAAGCTCTCGCTCATCAGGCCACGGGCCGATCCGATCCTCGCCAGCAGCGATGGTCTGCCAGAGCTCGAACGGGTCCTTACAGCCGGGGAACCGGCACGACATGGCGGTGATCACTAATGGTTCGTGGGATGTGAACATCACGGCTCCTTCATATCGGAGAGTGCCGCGATCAGGTCCTGGGGAGTCGGGTGATCGAACAGCGC
>ERZ772924.1539-NODE-1539-length-10955-cov-13.367706_pt1 | contig 10955 bp, 8 predicted proteins | sample MGYA00512116_ERZ772924 | MGnify/ENA primary metagenome ERZ772924 (study PRJEB29015, sample SAMEA2737920) | human oral metagenome | biome: human oral; feature: human-associated habitat; material: dental | place: China | collected 2134 ...
ATGAACTTTTGAAAACTATAAATTTTGAAGGAATGTATTTTAGAAAAGATATTGGTGGAAGATTTTAGTAAAAAAATAAATGGTAATAAAAAAGACTGTTTTGAGTTTTGAACAGTCTTTTTTTCCTATTTATCTTCTTGGACTCCAAGTTTTGATTACTTTTGCTAATTGTTTCTGATATTCACGTTCCCCTTCCTGAGCAATGTAATAGATATTTCCGTTAGCTTCAATGTAGTACATTATTAATACACTTCCATCATCATATTCTATTGCCACTTGTTCTCCCTCATAACCATTTATGTTAACGCTGCCTTCAAAAATGTTATCTTCAGGAGTTCCTAGATTAATATATTTTTGAATGATTACTTCAGCTGCTCTTTTTGCAGTACCTCTTCCGTTAGTTGCAACAATATCTAAAGTTATAATATTTGTGTTATCTATTGATACTTGTTTGGCTGTAGGTGAAGCATCGGGATCTCCGAATTCATACCAGTTTGTAGGAACAGTTATATATCCAACTCTAGGACTTCCAAATCTTATGCTTGAACCTGAATTTCCTTTTGCAAATGTAAATACTGACATCACAACAAATAATGACAGTATAATTTTTCTTAAACTTTTCATTTTAAAACCTTCTTTCTCTTTTCATTTTTAATTAAAACAAATATTAGTTATGTTTTCTCCATTCTAAGCATTCTCCAGTAGAAACTCTTGAGACAGCACAATAACGTTTTGATTCTTCAATAGTATGACCACATAGTTTTCAATCTGCCTTTTCACTTCCTGCAAGTGCCATTAAGCTTGTACAGCTGCTAAATGATGACATTGCTAGAATAATTGTTAAAAGCTTAAACCCCTTTTTCATAATAATCATTTTCTTCCTATCTTTTATCAACGGTAATTGTTTTTCTGTAATAAAATTATACGACATTTTTTTAAAAAAATCAATATATAATTTATAAAATTACAATATTTTTTTACGGTATTCAAAAAACTGTCTTACTAAATATAGATAAAATAGTTATTTGTAAGAAAAGTATGATTAATTACAAAGAAATATTTAATTTGCAAATTAAGGAATGTATGATATAATTATTAAAAGTTATAATATTCTTGAAATAATTCTAAAATCAGAATGAAAAATATTTAAGTTTTAAGATTTTGACTATTATAATTTTAGAAATGAAAAAAGGTGAATGCTTTGGATAAAAAAAAATATAATCAATATGAAAAAATGAGACTTTATATTGCCACTTGTTTTTGGATATTCTCATTGTTAACTTTTGCTAACGAGAATAAAAGTTCTGTGAGTAAAAATAAACTTGAAGATGAGGCTGTAAAAGTTGATATTATCATTAACAAAAACAATATTAATGATTTTGAAGATGAAAATAGCGATATAGAAGAGAATAATGAAGATGGGAATCTGATATATTTAGATCAGATAGAGGATGAAGAAGAAGTAAAACAGAAAAAAATGGAAAAAGTCAATAAATTTGAACGGATTATTAGAAAAATAGATGAAAAAGTTAATCCAATTATAAAATTTCAAATTTCAAAAAGTTATGGTGTATGGTATCTGATAAAAACTGATGATAATGCAGAAAAAGAATTAAAAAATGTAAGATATGATTTTTTACAGCAAGAAAATGGATACGCTATTATTAAAAGTTATTTTGATCCTAAAACTGACAAATGGAGTGAAGAAAGATACAGAGGATGGATTAATGAAAAAAAGGGGAACGTGTATTTGAATATTGAAAAAAAATATTTTAAAAATACAAAAAATGAAATTGTATTTTTTGATAAAAATTATAGATACATGGTTGTAAGATATAACAACGGTACTACAAAAGTATTTTCACGTTACCCAAATAACGAAAAAATTTCACTTGAGGATAAAGAATTAGGTGAATTTGAAAAAATTGTTGGAAATAATAACAATCTAAAAAATGTTTTTTATGACGTAAAAATAAAAAATATTAGGGAAATTGAAAATGAAAGAAAAAAAGCTGAATTGAAGAATAGAACAGATGAATTAGAAAAGCAATTAAGCGAAAATCCTGCGAGTGTATTTCAAATTGACACAATTGGTGCCAAAAAAGAGCTTGAAAGAAGAAAGAAAAAAGAAAATACACTTAAACTTGAAACAAAAAATGGTCCTAAAAACGTAGAAGTTATAGAAATAAATGATAAAGATTTAAAAAATGAAACTAACACAAAAAATAACAGTAATGACACAGAAACAAATAAGAGGCATTAATTATAATAAATAATTATCAAGCTTTACTGTATACTATTTGATAAACTTAAAATTTATACATTGTTTTAAAATCATACTTTAAAATTATTTCAGTAAAATATTTTACTTAAAATATAAGTTTTAAAAAATATAAAAAATTTCAATTTAATTATATAAAAAACAAATATTTAGGAGAAAAAATGAAAAATACACTAAAAATTGTCTATACAATATTATTTTTAATATTGTTTATGTGCTTAACACTTTTTTATAATTTCTTTTTTGCTAAAAGAGAATATAAAAATGTTAATATAAATATAAAAAAAGGAACAAATTTCGCACAGATATACAAAGATTTAAAGTTAAAATATGGAATTGTAGATAAAATATATTTAAAGTTAAATGGTGGAAATATAAAATTAAAAGTAGGAACTTATAAATTTAATGGAAAATTCTCAAAATATGAAATTATAAAAAAAATTAAGAGCAGTGAAACTAATGGAGTTAGATTGACAATACCTGAAGGATTTACTTCAAAGCAAGTGTTTGCAAGGATGGAAGCATTAGAACTTGGGAATAGAGAAGAAATAAACAAAGTCCTTAGTGAAATGGACTTTCCATATCCACATGAAAATAATAATTTTGAAGGTTATTTTTATCCTGAAACTTATATTTTTTCTGAAAATGTTACAACGAAACAGGTTATTCAAACTATTTTAGGTGAATTTTTGAAAAAATTTCCACCTGAAAAATATCCTGATAAACAAAAGTTTTATGATAATTTAAAAATGGCTTCAATAGTGGAAGCGGAAGTGCCTGATGCTGTAGATAAGCCAAAAGTTGCGGGAATATTTTTGAAAAGATTGGAAATTGGAATGAAATTGGAATCAGATGCAACTTTGAAATATGAACTGGGAAGACAAGCATCAAGAAATGAGTTAAAATCTCAAAATACACCATATAATTCATATAAAGTTAAAGGGTTGCCACCAACGCCAATTGGAAATCCACCAATAGAAACTTTTAAGGCAGTTTTAAATGCAGAAAAGACAGATAATTTATTTTTCTTCACATATAAAGGAAAAACATATTATTCAAAAACACATGAGGAACATTTAAAAAAACGTCGTGAAAGCGGACAGTTAAAATAAACCTGAAAATCAAGATTAGGAATAAAATTGATGGAAAAAGTAAAAAAAATTGAAAAAAAAATATTAAAAAAATTAGAGGAAGTTATAAAGGAAGGGCTGGTATCTGAAAAAGACAAGATTCTTATTGCCTTTTCTGGAGGACCTGATTCAGTTTTTCTTTATCACTTTCTTAATTTACTAAAAAATATAATTTCAATAGAGATTTCAATAGTTTATATTAATCATAACTTACGTCATGATGTTGAAAACGACTTGAAATTTATAAATGAATTTTCAAATTCCAATAATGTTAATTATTATATCGAAAGTGTTGATGTAAAAAAGTATGCAACAAAAAATAAAAAGTCAATAGAATTGGCAGCAAGGGAATTGAGATATGAGGCTATTGAGAATATTAGAAAAAAGATAGGATATAACAAGATTGCTACAGGTCATAATTTGGATGATAATGTAGAGACCTTTATTTTCCGTCTTTTAAGGGGTACATCGGTAACAGGGTTAAAAAGTATTCCAAAGACAAGAGAAAATATAATAAGACCAATTTTAGATTTTGAAAAAAGTGAAATTTTATCTTTTTTAAAAAATAAAAATTACAAATACATAATTGATTATACCAATAATAAAAATGACTATACAAGAAACTTTATCCGAAATAAAATTTTTCCTGATTTCGAAAATATTAACCCTACTTTTAGGCAAAAAATAGATTCTCTGATAAAAGAAATTAATGACAAAGAAAATTGTAAATTGACATTTTCTAATATTTATGAGGAAACTATAAATCATAAAGATGAATTAATTCAACTTCTGAAGCAAAATAATGTAGAAATCTCAAGAGAAAAAATTAATCAGATTTACAAAAGTCTTTTTTTGGAAAATGGGAAATTACAGAATGAAGGTTCAAAAGAATTTTATTTAGGTAAAAATAAAGTTTTGCAAAATATATATGGGGAATTAAAAATTATTAGTATTGTAGATGAGAAAGCAGAAAAAAGTGTAAAAAGTGATAAAAATAGTAAAATCTTTGATAAAATTAAAATTTTAAAGGGAAATCAAAGTATTGAATGGTATAATTACGAGATAATCTTATATGAAAACATTCAGGATTTTAAAACTTATTTTATAAACAAAAAAAATATAAACTATACTTTTTATAAATTTGATGATGAAAAAATAAAAGATGGAAAAATTATTGTCAGAAGTCGAAAAGATGGGGATAGAATTTTTCTGAAAAATTTGGGACATAAAAAAGTTAAGAAAATTCTTATTGATGAAAAGATTATGAAATGGGAGAGGGATTTCATTCCCATTGTAGAGATTGAAGATGCTCAAGTTTTGGAGAGTTTAGAAACTGAAATTAGTAAAATAGAAATTGATAATAATAAAAAAACAAAAGAAATATTAGCAATTTCAGATATAAAGTTTTCAAAATTTTTGGAAAAAATCTCAAATAAAGATATTGAAAATTTAGAAAATAGCAATAAAAGTAAACTATTAATAATAGGGAGGAAAAATGGCAGAAAGAGATAAAAACGATATTAGAAAACGACTGGAAGAATTACGAAAAGATAATAATAGAAAAAATAATAGACAGGATAATGGAGATAAACCACCATTTTCAGGATTTCTTTTTTTTGTTTTTGTAGTACTGCTGGTAGTTTTTACAGCGATATTCCATCGTGATATACAAACTGTTTTTCAAAATAAAAAGGAAATTTCTTATACAGAATTTGTAGGTAAGACACAAAAAGGTGATTTTACTGAAATCAACGAAAAAGATGATAAGTTAATTGCACAAGTAAAGGAAGATGGCAAGGAAGTACTTTATTTTACAAAAAAAATAACAGATAGAGTTGGAAATGAGCCAATAATTATTAATGCAATTGCACAGAAACGTGTTAAGTTAAATTCATTGCAACCTTCTGGTGGAAACTTTTTCTTGCTGTTATTAGGTCAATTTTTACCAATGATTATAATGATTGGGCTTATGGTATATCTTGCTAGAAAGATGGTTGGCGGATCTCAAGGTGGAGGACCTGGAAATATCTTTGGGTTTGGAAAATCAAGAGTGAATAAGATTGATAAAAAACCAGATGTAAAATTTGATGATGTTGCAGGAGTTGATGGAGCAAAAGAAGAGCTGAAAGAAGTTGTTGACTTTCTTAAAAATCCTGAGAAATATACAAAGGCTGGGGCAAGAGTTCCAAAAGGAGTACTTTTGCTAGGTAGACCGGGAACAGGTAAAACATTACTTGCAAAAGCAGTAGCAGGAGAATCTGGAGCATCATTCTTTAGTATTTCGGGTTCAGAATTTGTAGAAATGTTTGTTGGTGTTGGAGCATCACGTGTAAGGGATTTGTTTGAAAAAGCAAAGGAATCAAGTCCTTCAATCATATTTATAGATGAAATTGATGCCATTGGTAGAAGAAGAAGCGTTGGAAAAAATAGCGGAAGTAATGATGAACGTGAGCAAACATTAAATCAGTTGTTAGTTGAAATGGATGGATTTGAAACAGATACAAAAGTTATCGTACTTGCGGCAACAAATAGAGAAGATGTATTAGATCCTGCATTATTGCGTGCTGGACGTTTTGACAGACGTGTTACTGTTGATGCTCCTGATTTGCAAGGGCGTGTTGCAATATTGAAAGTTCATTCAAGAAATAAAAAACTTGATAGCGATGTAAGACTTGAAGATATTGCTAAAATTACACCAGGATTTGTTGGAGCTGATTTAGCAAACTTATTAAATGAAGCGGCAATTTTAGCAGCAAGAAGAGCAAGTGACACGATAAAAATGGCTGATTTAGATGAAGCTGTGGATAAAATTGGAATGGGACTTGGTCAAAAAGGTAAAATTATTAAACCAGAAGAGAAAAAACTATTAGCTTACCATGAAGCTGGTCATGCTATTATGACTGAATTGACACCAGGAGCTGACCCTGTTCATAAAGTAACAATAATTCCTAGAGGAGATGCTGGTGGATTTATGATGCCACTCCCTGAAGAAAAGTTAGTAACTACAAGCAGACAAATGCTAGCTGAGATAAAGGTGCTGTTTGGTGGACGTGCAGCTGAGGAAATTGGGCTTGATGATGTAAGTACAGGAGCTTATTCTGATATAAAACGTGCTACAAAGGTAGCAAGAGCTTATGTTGAAAGTGTTGGTATGAGTAAGAAATTAGGACCAATTAACTTTGAAAACTCAGATGACGAATATTCATTTGCTCCAAATAAAAGTGATGAAACAGTAAGGGAAATTGATCTTGAAATAAGAAAAATTTTAACAGAAGAGTATTTAAATACTTTGAACACTTTACAGGATAACTGGAGCAAACTAGAAGAAGTAGTAAAATTATTACTGAAAAAAGAAACAATTACTGGAGATGAAGTTAGAAGAATTATCAAAGGAGAGACTTCAGAACAAATTTTAAAAGCTTCTGAAAATATTGAAGAAGATAATAATTCGAATATCGATGAAGAAAAAAAAGCAAAAGAAGAAAATGCAGAAATAATATCAGAAAAAAAATTGATAGAAAAAGTTGAAGAGTTAGAAGAAAAAATTAAAACTCAAAACTCATCTGAAGGAACAATAGAGAGTGCTGAAAAAACAGATGAAGAAAAACATAATTCTTCTGAAAGTGAACTGGAAAAAGTTACAGAAACTAAAGATAAAAAGGATAATGATGATAATCCAAATGATTCTTCAGAAAATAATGATAATGATTCTGATTCAGGAAATGAAGATATAAATGAAAAATCTGAAAACAGTGAAAAGAAAAAAAGTAATTTTAAATTACCAAGTTTTATGGAATAAAGTATAAAAGTTAATTTGTATATTTAAATAGAAAGTTGACATTAATTTTAAATTTTTGTTATCTTTCTATTTTTTTAATCTAATAAACAGTTAATATATTACCATAAAAATAAACATAAATATAATTTAAAAAATATATTGACTTTTTTAAAAAGGTGTTGTATAATTATGTTGTGAAATAAAAGAGAAAATCAATTACCGTAAAAATTTGAGAGTTGGAAGGGATAATTGTGTAAAAAGTAAAATTAAAATCGGAATTATGATTTTTGTGATGATGTTTAGTGTTAACAGTTGTACATTAATTTATAATGCAGCAGCACTAGGACTGGCTGGAATAGCTGGAGCCGCTGCATGGGAAGGGGCGAAAAGTGGTAAAACCAAAACTTGTAGAGGAACATGATGCATATTTAGCTAATGATAGAGGAGGAAGGTAGTGTCTTGATTAGAAAGATTATCCGATTTATGATTAAAATAAAAATTATGTATTTTTATTTTTTTTTGATAAATTGTGTGATATAATATCAATGTAAAGAATAGAAATTGTAAGGTAAAAATTAAAAATAGGAGTTGATGAAAAATGAGAAAATTACTAATAACAGGATTATTACTTGTAGGAGCAATTGCGTTTGCTGGAAAATATGAAGATGGGTTAAAGGAACGTATGAAAGTTGCGGAAGAAAGACTTGAATCAAAGTTTGAAGGAACCACAGCAGATATGTTGAATGCCAGCTCTGAATTAACAGATGAATGGGAAAAAGAAATGAACAAAGTGTATGATTTAATTTTGAAAAAATTACCAGCAAAAGAACAGTCAAAATTTAAGGCTGAACAGGCAAAATGGTTAAATGACAGGAAAGTGGCTATAAAAAAAGCGTTGAATGATAAAGAGGATGGACCTAAAATGGCTGTGTTTGGAGCAGCTGGAACTGGACTTTCTATGACAGAAGAAAGAGCTTTAAAACTTGCAAAAAGATACGACAGTCTTTCTAAATAGTGTTTAGAATATTAGATTAAATAAAAAAGAGTTTTGATGTACTGTAAAAAAGTTGAATAAAATAAATTAATTAATAGTTATGGAATAAATACATAACAAAATAACTTTGAGGAGTTTTATGTTAAAGAGAGTTTGGTATATTTCATAACTATTTTTATTAATTCTTAGTAAAATTTGCTTAAACTCGAACTTAAAAAATAGGAGTATTTTATTAAAGCCTTTAATTTATATAATTTTTATTAGTTAAATTTTAAATAAGTTTGAGTATAATTTAAATATTTGTATTAATACCAAATTCTGCTAGAAAATATATGCAATTCAAAAGTTATTAAATATACACTATGCTGCTTAGATAGAAAATAGTATGAAAAATAAATTTGAAAAATTATTATAAATTTAGCAAAAAAGATAAAAGAACAAAAAAATGTGTAAAGCAGGAAAAAGTGTTTGCACTTTTTAAATGATATGGTATAATATTATTAGTGAGGTATAAAAGTGAAAAAGTTTTTTTTATTTAAAAAAAATAAAATGATTTTTATTATGATTTTGGTAACTTTCAGTCACATAATGTTTCCTTTAAATTTTAAATACAATACTGGAGAAAATCTTGTGACAAAAAAAAGGGAGGCAGATGAAAAAGAAAGACATCTAAAATCAGTTCTTGATGCTATACGTGGCCATAATAATAAATATGTACAGTTTTTTCTTGCAACAGAAAGAAATATTGCAAATCGTAAAAGAGTGACAGATGAGATTGTAAATAGGCCTGTGGGAGTATATGGAGTTAATATAGATGAATCATTATTATTTGAAGGTGGAGGAAAACTGATTGATGTCAATGCAAAGAGTCAGGATGGTTATACTCCAATCATTGTTGCTATTGAAGCAAAGAATCAGGAAATTTTAAAACTTCTGATAGAAAATGGTGCGAATCTTTATGAAACACATCCAATTTTTAACAGAACAACTCTTGGAACAGCTGCATACTATGAAAATGAAGAGGCTGTGGAAATTTTGCTAAAAAAAGATTCAAGACTTGTAAATATTGGAAGTACTATTGATGGATGGACTCCGCTTGAGGATGCGACATTGAAGGCAAATGCAAAAATTGTAAAAATGCTGTTGCAATACGGTGCAAATCCTACAATTACTGACAAACATGGAGGAACTCCGATGGATATGGCAACAAAATTTGGAAAAGGCGAAATTGTTAAGATATTGAGGGATCATATAAAGGCTAATCGAAGTAAATATTATTAGTTATGAAATATTTCAAATATAAAAAAATATATGAGAAGCCACTTTAAATTTGTTTGTAATAAAAAAAATTATATATAGAGGAGAAAAAAATGAAACGAATGACAGGAATTGGTGCTTCAGAAGGAGTATCTATAGGTAAAGTATTACTTTTTATCGCAGAGGAAATTGTTATCCCAGAAACTAAGGCTGAGAATTCAACAATTGAGGCTGAATTGGCGAAATTGCGAGATGGACTGAAACAATCTAAAATACAATTAATCGCAATTAGAGAAAAAGTAAAAGAAAAAATGGGAGAAGATAAAGCAGCAATTTTCGATGGTCATATTATGCTTCTTGAAGATGAAGATTTAATTATGGAAGTTGAGGATAAGATTAAAGGGGAAGGTCTTCCTGCTGCAAAAGCGCTGCATGATGGAATTAATGAATATTGTGATATGATTTCAAAATTGGATGATCCGTATTTAAGAGAAAGAGCTGCTGATTTACAAGATATTGGTAAAAGATGGCTTAAAAACTTGTTGGGAATGAAAATACATGACCTAAGTAATTTAGAGCCAGGAACAATAGTTGTAACAGAGGATTTGACACCATCTGACACAGCTCAATTAGATTTAGAAAACTGCATAGGATTTATTACAGAAATTGGAGGGAAAACAGCTCACTCTGCGATTATGGCAAGATCACTTGAATTACCAGCAGTAGTTGGAGTAAAAGGGATTCTTAGTGAAGTTAAAGATGGAGAAGTTGTTGTTATGGATGGAGAAACAGGTGAATTATACTTGAATCCAACAGAAGATTTAGTAAAGGACTATATCAAAAAACAAGAAGAATTGAGAAAAGAAAAAGAGGAATTGAAAAAATTAATTCATGAAGATGCAGTAACTCTTGATGGTAGAAAAGTTGATATTTGGGGGAATATTGGTAGCCCTAATGATGTTGACGCTGTAATTGAATCAGGAGCTACAGGAATTGGATTGTATAGAACAGAATTCTTATTTATGAACTCTGATCATTTCCCAACAGAAGAAGAACAATATCGTGCATATAGAGTAGTTGCTGAAAAAATGCAAGGAAAACCTGTAACAATAAGAACAATGGATATTGGTGGAGATAAAGAATTACCTTATTTAGACTTGCCAAAAGAATTAAATCCGTTTTTAGGATATAGAGCAATCAGAATTTCGTTAGAAAATAAAGATATGTTCAAAACTCAATTAAGAGCTATTTTGAGAGCTTCTCAATATGGACAAATTAAAATTATGTATCCAATGATAAGTTCAGTTAATGAAATCAGAAAAGCAAATGCTATTTTGGAAGAATGTAAAAGAGAACTTGATGAAATTGGAAAAATTTATGATAGAAATATAAAAGTAGGAATAATGGTTGAAACTCCTTCAACAGCAATTATTGCCTATAAATTTGCAAAAGAAGTTGACTTCTTCTCAATAGGAACTAATGACTTGACACAATATTTCCTAGCTGTAGATAGAG
>ERZ772924.1541-NODE-1541-length-10949-cov-12.686249_pt1 | contig 10949 bp, 9 predicted proteins | sample MGYA00512116_ERZ772924 | MGnify/ENA primary metagenome ERZ772924 (study PRJEB29015, sample SAMEA2737920) | human oral metagenome | biome: human oral; feature: human-associated habitat; material: dental | place: China | collected 2134 ...
GATTTTATATTATTTTACAATTTATTTAAAATAAAGAACTTTTCAATTTTTTGTTACAAAGTATTTCTAAGTACTATAAAATAAGGGATAAAGTCTATTTCAACTAAACATGGGTCTTTCAATAAAAATTTCAAAAATTTAATATTGAAATAGTTAAAATCATAGGTTATATATTAATGTAGCCTTAATTAAGGAGGTTAAATGTTAAATAATAGGGAAATAAAAATACTTGAAATTTTTTCTTCTGAAGAAGAAGTTTTTATTAAGAAATTAAAAGAAAAATTTGGTATTTCTGAAAGAATGATAAGATATGATATTGAAAAAATCAATTTTGTTTTGTCAATATTTAATATTAAGCCTATATATCGAAATAAATCAGGAACTTTTAAGCTGGATTGTGATAGTAAAATAAATAAAGTAAAGGCTATAGTAAAAGAGGCAGAGCCTGTAACTATTGAAAAAAGAAGGAATTTAATAAAATTTCTACTTATAACAACTGTAAAAAAAATTAATATATCTAATTTAATAGAAAAGTTTGATACATCAAGGATTACAATTAATGGTGATTTGAATAGGATAAAAAAAGAATTAGAAGAAAAAGAGATTAAATTAAGTACAAAAAAAGGAATAATGCTCGAAGGGAAAATATCAAATTTAATAAAATATAGAATTGAAAAAATATCAGAATGTCTTAATTATTTGAAAAATATAAAAAATAAGACTATTTATGGAATAAAAATAGAAGAAATATTTAAAGAAAATCTAGGCATAAGAGAAGTAAAGATTTTTAGTGATTTTTTGAAAAAAATATTATCTAAATTAAATTTTTCAGCAACTGATGAAAATTATAAAACATTACTTTCTTATATTATTTTGTTACAATCGGAAAGCTTTCACGAAGAAATTAGCAATTTTATATGTGTTGATGGTGAGATAATAAAAGAATGGAATGAATATGACATAATAAAAAAAGAAATAAAAGATTATGAATTAAATGAAATTTTTAATGAACAAGATATATTTATTATAACAGATTTAGTAGTTAAAATAAGTTCTTATAATAAAGATTCTGAATTTTATGAAAATTGGATTGATATAGATATTTTGGTAAAAAATTTAATTGAAAATATAAATAGCAGATTAAATGTGGATATATCAAAGGATAAATTATTGTTTGAATATTTAAGGCAGCATCTGAATCCATTTTTCTATAGAGTAAAAAATGAATACACATTAAATGATAAATTTATACAGGATTTAAAATTTACAAAAAATAATCTGTTTTATTTAATAAAAGAGTCTTTGAATATTTTGACAAATATATTAAAAAAAGATATACCTGACGAGGAAATATTTCTTCTGACTCTTCATTTTCAAGCTTCAATAGAAAGAGTTGTGAATAATAACATAAAAGTAAAAAGGATAATAATTATCAGTACATTAGGATATGGAATCTCTCAAATACTGGTAGATAATATATCTTCCTTGTTTAATGTCGAAATAGTTGCAGTAACTCCTTATTTTAAACTAAAAGAAACATTGCTTAATAATGAAAATATAGATTATATAATAACAACGATGGATATAGAGGATAAAATTTTATACAACATTCCAATATTAAAAGTAAATCCTGTATTTACAATAGATGACAGAAAAAAAATGTTAGATGTTGGTTTTGTATCGAATAATAAAAAAGTTTTAATATCAGAATTAATTCAGATTATAGAAGAGGAGGCAAAAATAAACAATAAAGAAGAATTGATAAAAAAACTTGAAAATAAAATGAAAGGAAGGATAATAAACGATGTTGTAGAAGCGGAAGAAGAAAAAAACATAATTACAGATGAAAATATTATTTTTAGTTACGATGGAAAAAATATTGAAGAAGCAATAGAATACACATGCAGACTTCTGGAAAAAATGAAATATATATCAAGTTCATATACAAAAAGTATTTTGGATATATTGAGAAATCATACATCCTATATGATAATACATAATGGAATAATTTTGCCACATTCAAAAAATAAAAATAATGTATTTAAAACTTCAGGAATTTTACTTGAATTAAAAAATACGCTTGAACTTAATGGAAATAAAATAAAATACATTTTTACCTTTGCCATAAAGGATAAAGAAAAAGAACTGAATAGAGTGAGTAAAATTATAAATAAAATTTTTAAAGATGAACTGATAGAAATAATGAAAACAAAAAATAAAGATAAAATAGTGAAATATTTTTCAGAAAATACAGATGCATAGAAAGGAATAAGGCATGAAAGATTATTTTAAAGAAGAAAATATTTTTTTTGATTTTGAAGCAAATGACAGAAATGATTTTCTATCTAAAATAGGTGAAATTCTATTTGAAAAAAAATATGTAAATAATGGATTTGTAAATTCAATTATTGAAAGAGAGGAAAATTATCCTACAGGATTGGATTTTGGTGAATATAAAATTGCTATACCTCATACGAATCCTGAATTTGTCAGTAAAGAAGGTATTGTAGTAGTTAAACTGGAAAAACCAGTTATTTTTAGAGACATGGGGTTAAATGAAAATGATTTGGAAGTATCAGTAATATTTGTACTGTTGATACAAAAGGGAGAAGAGCAGGTAAATTTATTGACAAAATTGATGTCTTTGCTGGAACAGAAGGAAGTGTATGATAGTATAAAAAATACATCAGACAAGAAGGAAATATTACAAATATTAAGTAAAAATTTTTAGACAAGGTGATTACGGATGATAACTAGAACTTTAGAAGTAAAAAATAGAACTGGGTTACATGCAAGACCTATCTCGCAAATAATAAAGGTAATATCAAAATATAAATCAAAAACTTTATTTAGAGTAGGTGATAACAAAGTAGAAAATAAAAGCGTCCTTGGTTTTTTAAAGTTAGGAGCTAAATTTGGAACAAAAGTTGAAATAGAAATAGATGGAGAAGATGAAACTGAATTATTAAAAGAATTGGAAAGTTTATTTTACTCAAATTTTGGAGAATAAAAAAATATTAAAATTAGGAGGAATTTATATGAAAAGAATAGTTGTAGCATGTGGATCAGGAGTAGCAACATCACAGACAGTTGCTTCAAAAATTAACAGTATGCTGGAAGATGAAGGGATAAGAGCAACAGTAGAAGCAGTAGACATAAAATCGCTTGAAAGCATAATAGATCAAGTTGATGTTTATGTGACAATAGTTCCAGGTTCAAAAACTTATGATAAACCGATGATAAATGGAATTAAATTTTTAACAGGAATGGGAATGGCAGAAGAATTTGAAAAATTAAAAGAATTGCTAAAATAATATTGGCGATAAATTTTAGGAGGTAACAAAAATGTTTGGAAATATTTTAAACTATATTTTAGGATTGGGTGCAGCAATCTTTTTACCTATAATAATGATAATAATAGGATTGATAATAAAAATGAAATTTAAAAGAGCAATAGTTTCAGGATTAACATTAGGAGTCGCTTTTACTGGAATGAATGTAGTATTGGGTTTTATGTTTGATACTATAAGTCCAGTGGCTTCGGCTTTTGTTGAAAAAACAGGCATTCAGTTGAATATAATTGATGTAGGATGGTCTCCTATGTCTGCGATTGCGTGGGCTTGGCCTTATGCGTTATTCATGTTCCCTTTACAAATAGGAATTAATCTTTTAATGCTTGTATTTAAACAAACAAATATATTAAATGTAGATTTGTGGAATGTGTGGGGAAAAATTTTTACAGCTACAATGGTAGCAGCAATTACAGGAAATATTGCATTAGGTTTTATTGCAGCGGCAGTTCAAGTTATAGTTGAATTAAAAATAGGAGAAGCCACTCAAAAGAGAACTCAAGAAATAACTGGAATACCAGGAGTTACTTGTACTCACTATATGACATTGCAATGTGTAATAATGGAACCTGTAAACAAATTATTAGATTATATTCCTTTATTTAAAAAAGAAAATGCAAATGCAGATAAATTAAAAGATAAAATAGGAATTTTTGGAGAAAATAGTGTTATGGGATTCATTATAGGTGGACTTATAGCAATTCTTGCAGGTTATTCTATAAAAGATACATTGAATGTAGCCATAAAAGTAGGAACAGCTCTAGTATTGTTTCCTATGGTAGCTAAGTTATTTATGCAGGCTTTGGCTCCAATTGCGGATGCAGCATCAGAATTTATGAAAAGTAAATTTAAAGACAGAGAAATTTATATTGGATTAGACTGGCCTTTTATGGCAGGACAATCTGAATTATGGGTTGTTGCTATATTGTTAGTTCCTATAGAATTGCTTTTAGCTGTTGTGTTTTCAAAAATGGGAATAAGCAATGTGCTGCCATTAGCAGGAATAGTAAATGTGATAGTTGTAGTTCCAGCAATGATTGTTTCTAAAAAGAATTTGTTAAAAATGTTAATTTTAAGTATCTTATACACTCCGATTTATTTATTAGTTTCCAGCAGTTTTGCACCATTCGCTACTCAACTTGCAAAAGCAACAAAAGCAATAGAAATACCGTCTGGACAAATGATAACATATTTTGGTGTAGAAGCTCCATTCTTCAGATGGGCAATCGCAAATGGACTGGCGGCTAAAATACCAGGAATTATTGCGTTAGTATTATTCTTTGGATTATTCTATATATTCGTAAAAAATATGAAAAATCAAGTTTAGTAATAAAATTTTAATAGAAGGTGATACAAATGTTAGAAAATTTGAAAAGAGAAGTTATAAAAGCGGCACAAGATGGCCAAAGACTTGACTTGTGCAAACATAAATCAGGAAATTTTAGCATAAGAGATAAGGAAACAGGGTATGTAGTAGTCACTCCGTCGGGTGTAAATAGAGAAGAATTGACAGTGGACGATATATGTGTATTAACAGTAGATGGAGAGCTGATAGAAGTTAAAAATGGTAGAAGACCATCAAGTGAAACTATGATGCATTTGGAAGTGTATAAAGCACGTGGAGATATAATGGCAATTGTTCATACACATTCAAAAATGGCAACTTCTTTTGCAGTATTAAATAAACCTATACCAGCGATTATCTATGAAGTTGCGACATTTGGTTTAAAGGATGCTGTTGTGCCAGTAGCACCGTATGCAAGACCTGGAACTGTGGAACTGGCAAAAAGTGTAATTGAACCTGTAAAAAGAGCAGATATATTCTTGCTTGAAAAACATGGTGTTGTAGCTTGTGGAACTGATATGTATGAAGCCTTTTTGAGAGCACAGTATGTAGAAGAATTGGCAGAAGTTTACTATTACACTTTATTAATAAACAAAGGTAATGAGCCAGCCAGTTTTTCTCCAGAAGAACTGGAAAGATGGAAATACCCAGAAAAATTGGAAAAAAAATAGGAAGAGGACTGTATCATGAAAAAAATAATAAATGAACCTGAAAATTTTGTAAAAGAGATGGTAGAAGGAATAGTAGCTGCCCATAGTGATAAAATACAGTTGCTAAATGATGATATAAGAGTGCTGATAAGAAGAGATAATCCTAAAAAAAATAAAGTAGGAATCGTCACAGCAGGAGGAAGTGGGCATCTTCCAACATTCTTGGGATATGTAGGAGAAGGAATGCTTGATGGATGTGCAATAGGAAATGTATTTGCTTCACCTTCATCACAGAAAATGTTTGATATGATAAAAGCATGTGATTTTGGAAAAGGAGTTTTGTGTCTGTATGGAAATTACGGTGGAGATAAGATGAATTTTAATATGGCATGTGAATTAGCTGATTTTGACGATATAAAAACTGCCAGTGTATTAGTTAAAGATGATGTTGCTTCAGCACCGTATGAAAAAAAAGATACAAGACGAGGTGTGGCAGGGATGCTTTATGCTTATAAAATTGCAGGAGCAGCCGCAGATGAAGGTCTAGAATTGGAAGAAGTTAGTAAAATTACTCAAAATGCTTTAGAAAATATAAAAACAATGGGAGTAGCTTTATCTCCATGTATAGTTCCTGAAGTTGGAAAACCTACTTTTAGTATAGAAGATGACAAAATAGAAATAGGTATGGGAATACATGGAGAGCAAGGTATCGAAGTAAGGGAAATGCTAAAGGCAGATGAAATAGCGGATTTGATATTTACAAAAATAAATGAAGAGTTAAAACTAAAATCAGAAGATGAAGTTTCTGTAACTGTAAATGGATTGGGTGCAACTCCTTTAGAAGAACTTTACATTGTATATAATAGAATTTATAAAATTTTAAAAGAAAAAAATGTAAAAATAATAAAACCACATATAGGAGAATTTGCTACTTCTATGGAAATGGCGGGATTATCAATAACAATTTTTAAATTGAATGCGGAAACTAAAAGATTATTATTAAAAGAAGCAATTACACCGTTTTATACTAATGTGAATAAGTAATTTTAGGAAGGGCAGGCAGTTATGGATATAAATGATGTAAAATTAATTACAGAAAATATACTTCAATTAATAAAAGAAAACAGAGATTATTTACTTGATTTGGACAGCCAATTTGGAGATGGAGATTTGGGAATATCAATGGTTCAAGGATTTTCTAGAGTAAAGGATTATTTAGGAACTTCCGAAGAAAAAGATTTAGGGAAATTGTTTTTTAAGATGGGAATGACCTTTAATGAGTCAGCTCCTTCGTCATTAGGAACGATTATTTCATTTTGGCTATTAGGAATAGGTGGGAGTTTAAAAGTAAAAGAAAATGCGGATAAAAATGATATGAAAATAGCATTGGAAAATGGAATTAGCAAGTTAAAAGAAAGAGCAAATTCGAAGGAAAACGAGAAAACAATCCTAGATTCACTGTCTCCTGCTACAAAAGCTTTTGAGAGAAATACAGACGAGGAAAAAACAGTATTAGAAATTTTAAAAGAAGCGAGTGACGCTGCATCGAATGGAAGTGAGGCAACAAAAAATATGCTGCCAGTCCATGGAAGAGCGGCTTATCATGGAGAAAAAACCATAGGACATGTAGATGGAGGCTCTTATGTGGGTAAATTGATATTTGAGGGAATTTATAATTATTATAAAGAAAAATATGGAAACTGAATTAAGTAAAAAATGAGATATTATAAAATAAAATTTATAAAGTCTTTGTTAAATTTCTTATTTTAATATACTGGCTTTCTTGGGTGGAAATCTACTTTAGAAGGTCAGTATTATTTTTGTTGTAATATAATAAATTTATTCTAAAATAAGAGTTGGTTATTTTATTGCTGATTACATATTTTTACTTCAATTTTTAAATATATTAACAATATTTTGCAATAGACAATGTAAAATTATCTTTTGAAAAATCTATTAAATATGATAAAATAATAAATATTATAAGTTAAGTTTTGAAAATAAATTATAGAACTAAATACTAAAAAATTGGAGGAAAGCAATGATAATGGAATACAAACCGTCGGAAATTGAGAAAAAGTGGCAAGACAAATGGTTTGAAGGAGATGTTTTTAAATCGGAAAACAAAGTTGATGGAAAAGAGAATTATTATGTACTTGAGATGTTTGCGTATCCATCTGGAAAGCTTCATGTTGGGCATTTGAGAAATTATGCGATTGGAGATGCGATTGCTAGATATAAGAAGATGAAGGGGTTTAATGTGTTGCATCCATTTGGATGGGACAGTTTTGGATTACCTGCGGAAAATGCTGCAATTGACAACGGGGCACATCCTGGAAAATGGACAAAGGCTAATATTGACAATATGAGAAGACAGATGAAGCTTATGGGGCTTTCTTATGACTGGGACAGAGAACTTAGCACTTATACTCCAGAATACTATAAATGGAATCAGAAATTTTTTATTGAGATGTATAAAAAAGGTCTTGTTTATAAGAAAAAATCTTATGTAAACTGGTGTCCAGACTGTAATACCGTACTTGCAAATGAGCAGGTTGAAGGTGGAAAATGCTGGCGTCACGGTAAAACTGATGTAATTCAAAAGGAACTTTCGCAATGGTATTTTAAAATTACAGAATATGCAGAAGAATTACTGCAAGGACATGAAGAACTTAGAGGACATTGGCCTGAGCAAGTACTTGCTATGCAGAAAAACTGGATTGGAAAATCAACAGGAGCGGAAGTAGACTTTATTTTGGATTTTGATTATAAAGGGAATAATGAGAATATTGTAAAAAATGAAAAAGGTGAAGTTGTAATAACTGTGTTTACTACGAGAGCGGACACGTTATTTGGGGCGACTTACTTGACTTTGGCACCTGAACATCCGTTAGTGGAAGAGGTTATTTTGAAGCAAAATCCTGAAATTAGGGAAAAAGTTGAGGCTATGATTAATGAGGATAAAATTAGCCGTACTGCTGAAGATAAGGAAAAAGAGGGTGTGTTTACAGGACTTTATGTTATAAATCCAATAAACAATGTAAAAGTACCTTTATGGATTGGAAACTATGTATTAATAGATTATGGGACTGGAGCGGTTATGGCTGTGCCTGCACATGATGCAAGAGACTTGGCTTTTGCGAAAAAATATGACTTGCCAATTAAAATTGTAGTAAATCCTGTAGATAAAGATGGGAATGTGCATGAATTGACGCTTGAAGAAACATTTGAAAATATTTTTACTGGAAGTGGAATTATGACTAATTCTGGAGAATTTGATGGAATTTCAAATGAAGATGGAAAAACCAAGATTGTAGAAAAGCTCGAAAAATTAGGAAAAGGTAAGGCAACTGTAAATTATAGGCTTCATGACTGGCTAATCAGCAGACAGAGATACTGGGGAACTCCAATTCCTGTGATTTATGATGAAGATGGAAATATTTATTTGGAAGAGGAAGCAAACTTGCCTGTGAAACTGCCTACAGATATTGAGTTTAGCGGAAAAGGAAATCCACTTGAAACTTCTGAGGAATTTAAAAATGTGATTTTGCCAAATGGGAAAAAAGGGAGAAGAGAAACTGACACAATGGATACTTTCGTTGATTCTTCATGGTATTACTTGAGATATTTGGATTCTCACAATGATAAAGAGCCATTTAAAAAGGAAGATGCAGATAACTGGACTCCAGTTCATCAATATATCGGTGGAATTGAGCATGCGGTAATGCACTTGCTTTATGCAAGATTTTTCCACAAATCATTAAGAGATTTAGGATATGTTGACACAAATGAGCCATTTAAGCGTCTTTTGACACAGGGAATGGTTTTAGGGCCTTCTTACTATTCTCAAAATGAAAGAAGATATTTGTTCCCAAGAGAAGTGGAAATGAAGGATGGAAAGCCTGTTTCTAAGGAAACTGGAGAAGAATTGGCAACAAAAGTTGAAAAAATGAGTAAATCTAAAAATAATGGAGTAGATCCAGAAGAAATTGTGAAGGAATACGGAGCTGACTCTTCAAGAGTGTTTACATTATTTGCCGCACCGCCTGAAAAAGAATTGGAATGGAATATGAACGGTCTTGCTGGAGCTTATAGATTTATAAACAGACTTTATCTGTTAATTTCATCAACAGCTGATTTTGCTGATAAAAATGCAACAAAGGAAGATAATTATGGAATTAATTTAGATGCAAGAAGTGAAAAAGACAAGGAAATTCAGAAAAAATTACATCAGACAGTAAAAAAGGTTACAGACAGTATTGAGGACGATTTCCACTTTAACACAGCAATCGCTGCAATAATGGAACTTCTAAACGATATGACAACTTACAAGCAAAATGTAATTGATAAAAATGATATTTCATCAGAAAGTAAAAAAGTATGGCACGAAGTCCTTGAAAAAGTGATTTTATTAATTGCACCTTTTGCACCGCACGTGGCGGATGAATTGTGGAGTGATTTAGGAAATACAACTCTTACTTTTGAGGAAGAATGGCCAACATTTGATGAAAAATTGACTGTGGAAAACAACTTTAACTTAGTTTTACAAGTAAATGGAAAAGTAAGAGATATGATTCCTGCACAAATTGGAATTTCAAAAGATGATGCTGAAAAATTGGCATTTTCTTCAGAAAAAGTTCAAAAATTTATTGATGGAAAAGAAGTTGTCAAGGTAATTGTTGTGCCTAATAAGCTGGTTAATATTGTGGTGAAAGGATAAATGGAATTTAACTAAGAAAAGAATAAAGGGGTAAAAATGAATTTAATAAGTCTTTTTTCAGGAGCTGGAGGATTAGATCTAGGTTTTGAAAAAGCAGGATTTAATATTTTAACAGCTAGTGAATATGATAAAACGATATGGGAAACGTATGAAAAAAATCATAGAGCAAATTTAATAAAAAAAGATATAAGTAAAGTTTCCTCTGATGAGTTTCCTGATAATATAGAAGGAATAATAGGTGGACCACCTTGTCAGTCTTGGAGTGTTGGGGGGGCTTTAAGAGGAATTGACGATCCTAGAGGTAAACTGTTTTATGAATATATACGAGTTTTAAGGGATAAAAAACCATTATTTTTTTTAGCGGAAAATGTAAGCGGAATGATGGCAAAAAGACATAATAAAGCGGTTGAAGGAATATTAAAAGAGTTTGAAAAAGTTGGATATGAAGTACAGATTTTTTTAGCAAATGCTAGTGATTATGGAGTAGCACAAGACAGAAAAAGAGTTTTTTATATCGGATTTAGAAAAGAGTTAAAGATAAACTTTAAATTTCCGGAACCTTATAAATTTAAATTAACTTTAAGGGATGTCATATATGACTTGAAAGAAACACCTATAGAAGCTTTAGAAAAAAATAAAACAAATAAGGAAAAATGTATATACCCAAATCACGAATATTATCTAGGTTCATATTCTACAATTTTTATGAGCAGAAATAGAGTAAGGCAATGGGATGAACAGGCTTTCACGGTACAAGCTTCTGGTAGACAGTGCCAATTACATCCGCAAGCTCCTGTAATGCCTAAAGTAGGAAAAGATAAAAATATTTTTGCCAAAGGGCATGAACATTTATATAGAAGATTAACAGTTAGAGAATGTGCAAG
>ERZ772924.1548-NODE-1548-length-10913-cov-30.931387_pt1 | contig 10913 bp, 7 predicted proteins | sample MGYA00512116_ERZ772924 | MGnify/ENA primary metagenome ERZ772924 (study PRJEB29015, sample SAMEA2737920) | human oral metagenome | biome: human oral; feature: human-associated habitat; material: dental | place: China | collected 2134 ...
TGCGTCCACGGCGACGGACTCCAGGCGCGCGTCCCAGGCTCCGCGGGCCTCGGCGGCGTGCGCGTAGACCTCGGCGGCGGCGAAGCCGACATCGCGGCCGAAGGTGAGCACCTGGATGCGCACCGCGTTGTAGTCCTCGGCGGGAACCATCTGGGGGGCCTCATCGACGACGACGTCCAGGACGGTGCGCACCAGGGCCAGGGTCTGCTCCAGCGTGATGGTGCCGGTCAGCGCGGCGGGCGCCACGTTGAAGATCCGCGACGGCGAGGTGGCCGTGCTCGGGGTCTCGACGGAGTCGACGAACATGGTCACTCCCAGACGCGCCACGGACTCGATCTGGCGCCTGGGCGCCTCTGGCAGTGTGCGGTACCACGGGTGCGCGGCGCTGATGCGATCGAGCGAGTGCTCGATGATCGTGTTCTGCGCCCGTCTCAGGGAAGCCACCGCAGGAGTACTGAGCTCGTCCATACTGCGGATGGTACCGAGAGGCCTCCCGAGGTTTCCCGACGGGCGGGTCCGGACCCGAGCGGACCCGGGACCGGAGGCCGTCCCCGGGGACGGTGCCGCCGGGCGCGGTGGAGCGGATCGCCGGCCGTCCGATGGCGGCGATGGTCGGGAACGGCGACGGACGGCGCCGATATCCCGTCGGTCGGGCCTCCGGCGAGTAGTGTTGGGCGCGGTACGAGCGGGCGGTGGTTCTGCCGCCGAGCACGGACGATCCGGTAGCGATGACCCAGTCGAGATGGACGGCGGACCCGCCGAGGCAGGAGCGATGATGACACCAGCCACCCGTACCGAGGAGGATCTTCTCGGAGCGCGCCAGGTTCCTCTGGAGGCCTACTGGGGCGTTCACACGCTGAGGGCCCTTGAGAACTACCGTCTGTCGGGAGTGGCCGTCGGCGATGAGCCGACATTCGTGCGCGGCATGGTCCAGGTCAAGAAGGCCTCCGCCCTGGCCAACCGCGAGCTGGGCACCCTCACCCCGGAGGTGGCCGACGCGATCGTGTGGGCGTGCGACCAGATCCTGGAGGGCGGACGCTGCCTCGACCAGTTCCCCATCGACGTCTTCCAGGGCGGCGCGGGGACGAGCCTCAACATGAACACCAACGAGGTGGTCGCCAATCTCGCGCTGGAGCACCTGGGCTACGCCAAGGGGCGCTACGACATCGTCCACCCCAACGATCATGTCAACAAGTCCCAATCGACCAATGACGCCTATCCCACGGGCTTCCGCCTGGGCCTGCACGCGGCGGTGCAGGGCCTGGAGGCCGAGCTGTGCGAGCTCATCGACGCCTTCCTGGGCAAGTCCCGCCAGTTCGCCGACGTGCTCAAGATGGGGCGCACCCAGTTGCAGGACGCCGTGCCCATGAGCCTGGGGCAGGAGTTCCAGGCCTTCGCCGTGCTCTTGGACGAGGAGGTCGAGCGCCTCATTCACAATTCGGACCTGCTTCTGGAGGTGAACCTCGGCGCCACCGCCATCGGCACCGGTCTCAATACACCCCCCGGGTACCAGGAGGCGGTGGTGCGGCACCTGCGCGAGATCACCGATCTGGACGTCAAGGGGGCCTCGAACCTGCTCGAGGCCACGAGCGACACCGGCGCCTACGTCTCCATGCACGCGGCGATCAAGCGACTGGCGGTCAAGCTCTCCAAGATCTGCAACGACCTGCGGCTGCTGGCATCCGGACCGCGCGCGGGCCTGGGGGAGATCCGTCTGCCGGAGCGAGCGGCGGGCTCCTCGATCATGCCCGCCAAGGTCAACCCCGTGATCCCCGAAGTCGTCAACCAGGTGTGCTTCAAGGTCATCGGCAACGACGTGGCGCTGACCTTCGCGGCGGAGGCCGGCCAGCTCCAGCTCAATGTCATGGAGCCGGTCATCGGGCAGACGGCCTTCGAGTCGATCGGGCTCCTGCGCAACGCCATGAGGACCCTGCGCGAGCTGTGCGTCATCGGCATCGAGGCCAATGAGGAGGTCTGCCGCAACAACGTGCTGGGCTCGATCGGCATCGTCACCTACCTCAACGAGGTCATCGGTCATCACAACGGCGACCTGGTGGGACGCGAGTGCGCCCGCTCCGGCCGTCGTGTGCGCGAGGTCGTCCTGGAGATGGGGCTGCTGGACGAGGACGTCCTCGACGAGCTGCTCAGCGTGGAGAACCTGCTGCGGCCCCGCTACCGGGACACGAGTCAGTACTCGGGGGCCGATCCGTCGATGCCGGCGGGCACGGAGACCGCGGGCGCGCAGGATCCGGCATCCTGACGCCGGTCTCCCGACGGCGGGGCGCCCCGGCCCCGCCGTCGGCTCAGGACTCGCCGCCCTGGGCGCCGGATCTCCCGGCGTTCACGTTGCTCAGGTCGTAGCGGTCTACGGCGTGCTGCAGCACCGAGCGGCTGAGCATGCCGTCGTCGGCCAGCGCCTGGAGCGCCTTGACGACCACGGAGTCCGCGTCGATGAGGTAGTGGCGGCGGGCCGCGGCGCGCGTGTCGGAGAAGCCGAAGCCGTCGGCGCCCAGCACGTGGTAGCTGCCGGGGACCCATGGCCGGATGAGGTCGGGAACCGCGTGGTCGTAGTCGCTGGTGGCGATGAAGGGCCCCTGCGCACTCGCGAGCCTGCTGGTGAGATAGGGGACGCCTCGGGGGCCCGAGGGGTTGAGGAAGTTGTCCCTGTCGACCGCCAGCGCCTCGCGGCGCAGCTCGCCCCAGGAGGTCACGGACCACACCGAGGCGCGCACGCCCCAGTCCTGGGCCAGGATGCGGCGGGCCTCCAGGGCCCATGGCACGCCGACACCGGAGGCGAGCAGCTGGACCTCCGGCCCGTCGCTCTCGGGGGCGCCGGCGATCCTGTGGATGCCCTTGATGATGCCCTCGACATCGACGTCGGCCGGCTCGGCGGGCTGGACCATTGGCTCGTTGTAGACCGTGAGGTAGTACATGATGTTGCGGTCCCGACCCGAGTCCGGCCCGTACCAGCGGTCCAGGGCGTCGCGCACGATGTGGCGGATCTCGTAGGCGTAGGCCGGGTCGTAGGAGGCGAAGGCCTCGTTGGTCCAGGAGATGAGCGGGGAGTGCCCGTCCATGTGCTGGGTGCCCTCGCCGGTGAGCGTCGTGCGGCCCGCCGTCGCGCCGACGACGAATCCTCGCGCGAGCTGGTCGCCGGCGGCCCAGAGCTGATCGCCGGTGCGCTGGAAGCCGAACATTGAGTAGAAGATGTAGACGGGGATCATGGGCTGGCCGTGGGTGGCGTAGCTCGTGCCCGCGACCTGGAACAGGGCGGCGCTGCCGGCCTCGTTGATGCCGGTGTGCATGATCTGGCCGGAGTCGGACTCGCGGTAGGACAGCATCATGTCGGCGTCCACCGGCGTGTAGCTCTGGCCCTGGGTGTTGAAGATCTTCTTGGTGGGGAAGAGCGACTCCAGGCCGAAGGTGCGCGACTCGTCGGGGATGATCGGCACGATGCGGCGCCCGATGCCCTTGTCCTTGATGAGCTCCTTGAGCAGGCGCACGAAGGCCATGGTGGAGGCGACCTCCTGCTTGCCCGATCCGCCCTTGAGGATGCTGTAGGCCTTGTCCCCGGGCAGCTCGAGCCGGCCGCCGTCGTCACGGCGCTCGGGCAGGAAGCCGCCGAGCTGCTTGCGGCGCTCGAGCATGTAGAGCAGTGCCGGGTCGTCCGGGGCGGGCCGGTAGTAGGGGGGCATGTAGGGGTCGGCCTCGAGTTCCTCGTCCGTGATCGGGATGTGCAGGCGGTCCCGCAGGCCCTTGAGGTCGTCGACCTTGAGCTTCTTCATCTGGTGGGTCGCGTTGCGGCCCGCGAAGTGGGAGCCCAGCAGGTAGCCCTTGACCGTGTGGGCGAGGACGACGGTGGGCTGGCCCTTGTGCTCGGTGGCCGCCTTGTAGGCGGCGTACATCTTGCGGTAGTCGTTGCCGCCGCGCTGAAGGGCCCAGATCTCCTCATCGGTCCAGTCCTTGACCAGCTCGGCCGTGCGCGGGTCGCGGCCGAAGAAGTGCTCGCGCACGTAGGCGCCGTCATTGGCCTTGAAGGTCTGGTAGTCGCCGTCCGTGATGGCGTTCATCAAGGAGACCAGGGCGCCTTCGCTGTCCGCGGCGAGCAACGGATCCCATCCCCGGCCCCAGATCAGCTTGATGACGTTCCAGCCCGCGCCTCGGAAAAAGGCCTCGAGTTCCTGGACGATCTTGCCGTTGCCGCGCACCGGCCCGTCAAGGCGCTGCAAGTTGCAGTTGATCACGAAGGTCAGGTTGTCGAGTTCCTCATTGGCAGCCAGCTGCAGCAGGCCACGGGACTCGGGTTCGTCCATCTCACCGTCACCCAGGAAGGCCCAGACGCGCTGCTGGGAGGTGTCCTTGATGCCACGGTTCTGCAGGTAGCGGTTGAACTGCGCCTGATAGATGGCGTTCATGGGGCCGATGCCCATGGAGACCGTCGGGAACTCCCAGAAGTTCTGCATCTGGTGGGGGTGCGGGTAACTGGGCAGGGCCCGCACCTTTCCGTCGACGATGTGGCTGTGTTCCTGACGGAACCCGTCCAGGTCCGCCTCCTCGAGACGCCCTTCCAGGAAGGCCCTGGCGTACATGCCAGGAGAGGCGTGCCCTTGGAAGAACACCTGGTCGCCGCCCCCGGGGTGGTCCTTGCCCCGGAAGAAGTGGTTCATTCCCACCTCGTAGAGGGTCGCGGCGGAGGCATAGGTGGAGATGTGTCCGCCGACACCGATACCCGGGCGCTGGGCGCGATGTACGGTGACGGCTGCGTTCCAGCGCAGCAGCCGACGGATCTGGCGTTCCAGGTCCTCGTCCCCCGGGTAGGCCGGTTCCTTGTCCGCCGGGATGGTGTTCACGTAGTCGGTGCTGGTCAGCGAGGGAACCCCGACATGGCGCTCACGCGCCCGTTCCAACAGCTTCAGCATGACATAGCGGGCACGGTTGCGGCCACCGTGCTCGATCACCCCGTCGAGCGACTCCAGCCACTCGGCAGTCTCTCCCGGATCCGTGTCCGGGAGGTTCGTCGGCAGGCCATTGAGGATTGGCCCGACCTGGTCCTGGATGCTCACGTGGGTCCTCTCGTCGCGATGATGTGCACGGTTGGAGCAAAGATACCGCGCGACAGCCAGTCCGTGAATTATCGCCGCCCGCAACCGCCTCGTCCGGCTTGCAAACCTGTTCACACGATGTCAGGGTGGCCGAGTGGAGTCATGTTTCGCCCCGACGGAAAGGATCAGGGATGTTCCGAGTGAAGGAACGGGCTGTTGTCGTCATCGTGACCATCGTCTCCCTGTTCGCCCTAGTCGCCTGCAGCGACGGTTCCCCGGTAGAAGAGCCCACGAACAACCCGAGCCAGATTCCGAGTGAGTGTGCCGCCTTCGCGCAGTACGGAAATCTCCGGGGTAGGTCGATCAACGTCTACGCTCCCATCGTTTCACCGGAAGATCAGTCCCACATCGATTCCTTCGCTCCCTTCGAGGAATGTACCGGAGTCAAGATCAACTACGAAGGATCCCGGGAATTCGAGACCCAGCTCCCAATCAAGATTGATGCCGACGCCCCACCAGACATCGCCTATTTCCCACAACCTGGGCTGCTGAAAAGTCTCATCGCCCGTTTCCCCGGCAAGATCAAAGAAGTACAGGGGCAGGCTCTAGCAAATCTTGACGCCAATTACCGGAGCAACTGGAAAGAGTACGGGTCCTTTGACGGCAAGGCCTACGCGGTTCCAGTTGGAGCAAGTGTGAAATCTTTCGTCTGGTATTCTCCCCGCGCATTCATGGAGAACGGTTACCAAGTTCCTCGGACATGGGAGGAACTGATCACATTGACTCAGAGGATCACCGAGGGCCATCCGGGCGCAAAACCTTGGTGCGCCGGCCTCCAGGCCAGCAACGGAACAGGATGGCCAGCCACCGACTGGCTCGAGGACATGATGCTGCACACCGCTGGCCCAGAAAAATACGACATGTGGGTGTCACACCAGATTCCATTCAACGATCCCCATGTAGTCACCGCTCTGGATCAAGCGGGAGAGGTTCTCAAGAATGAAACCTTCGTGAACGGCGGGCTGGGAAGCGTGAAGTCCATCGCCACCACATCTTTCAAAGCTGCCGGCTTGCCGATACTGGACAAAACATGCTTTCTGCACCGTCAAGCTTCCTTTTATCAGATAAACTGGCCTGCTGAAACAAAAATCGCAGAAGATGGCGATATCTTTGCCTTTCGCTTGCCTGGAAAAACCGACTCGGAACAACCAGTTCTCGTTGGCGGAGAGTTCGCAGCAGCCTTTAACGCTCGTGAAGAGGTTCTCGCTTTTCAAGCATATTTGACCTCCCCGGAATTCAGCAACACGAAGGCACGGGTTACGGGACATGGATGGATCTCCGCAAACAAAAATCTCGATCCTTCTGTCTTCTCTTCGCCCATCGACAGACTCTCCTATGAGCTGCTCACCGACGACAGCACCGTTGTCCGCTTCGATGCGTCGGATCAGATGCCGGGCGCTGTCGGCACCGGAACTTTTTGGACCGGCATGACGGATTGGATCTCCCTGGACAAGTCCTCCCTCGACGTACTGACCGAGATCGAGAACTCCTGGCCGAAGAGCTGACCGGCCGCAGGCCCAGCCCATCCCCCGGCCGGTAGGCTGACGAGCACCATGACCGCTCAGCCCGCACGCCCAGGGACTCTTCCCGCCACAGTATCGTCAGCTCGCTCCCGGGCCGCCATCCTGAAACGATTGCGCGCCGCCACAGCGACCATGAACACTGCAACCCTGGCGGCTCTTGAGGATCGTCACACGTGGTTCGCGGAACTCGACGCCGAGTCCCGGTCCTGGATCAATGTGCTGGCCCGGGAGGGAATCGACGGTTTCGTGAACTGGGTCGGCGGCTCTGCCTTCTCCTTCGAATCGGTCTTCGACTCCGCCCCCCGCGCCCTTGCGGGACGCATTTCCCTTAGGCAGACGGTCGACCTGGTGCGCACCACCACCGATGTCGTGGAGGAACAGATTCAACTTCTGCTGCCGCGCGCGGACCAGCAACCGCTGCAGCTGGGGATAGTGCACTATTCCCGCGAAATCGCGTTCGTTGCGGCCGCGGTCTATGCACGCGCCGCGGAGGCACGGGGGGCATGGGACTCGCGCATGGAGGCGACGATCGTCGACGCGGTGGTTCGCGCCGAGGCCGACGAATCCGTCACGTCCAGGGCCTCGACCCTCGGCTGGGATTCCGAGGCCCCGACGGCAGTGGTCATAGCGGGCGCCCCGAAGAACCTACGGATCGACGAGCTGCGCAGGGCATCCGCGCGGCTCTGCCTGGACATGCTTGCGGCCCCCCAAGGAGAGCGTCTCGTGTGCATCTTCGCCGGCGAGGCCCTGACCGACCCGGCCCGGGCTTGTGACCTGGTGACCAAACTCGAGCCACATTTCGCACCCGGCCCCGTGGTGATCGGCCCGCTCGCCGAGGGGCTCCGCGGGGCCCCCGCATCCGCCAGGTCTGCGGCCTCCGGTTACCGGGCCGCCCGGGCGTGGCCCGAGGGCCCCAGAACCCTGTTGTCGGACGACCTGCTCCCGGAACGGGCCCTCGCGGGTGACGGGCACGCCCGAAGGACCCTGGCCCGCGACCTCTTCGGTCTCCTCAAGGGCTCCAAGGAGCTGCTGGAGACCTGCGTCGGTTTCCTCGACGCCGGGTCGTCGATGGAGGCCACCGCCCGGGCCATGTTCATCCATCCCAACACCGTCCGCTACCGCCTGCGGCGGATCCAGGAAGTGACGGGGTACAACCCCACGGATGCACGTGAGGCCTACGTGCTGAGGCTGGCGATCACCCTGGGGCGCCTCCAGGAGTGAACCTGCCCATCGTTACCCCGGCATCAGGTTTTGTAGGAATCCCACAACCTCTCCCAAGCCATTTTCGTCACCTTCGCAGCCACACACATCGTCGGCGAAAGGGCAGAGTTGGAGGCGTGCTAGCTATCGTCGCGCCTGGTCAGGGCGCCCAGACCCCCGGATTTCTCGCCGCTTGGTTGGAGGAACCCAGCTTCAGGTCCCGCCTCGAGTGGCTGAGCGCCGTCGCCGACATCGACCTCGTAGCCCATGGCACCACGTCGGATGAGGAGACCATCCGGGACACAGCGGTGGCACAGCCCCTGCTGGTCGCATCAGCGCTTGCCAGCGCCGAGCAGCTGAGCCCGACCACCACTGGACTCGCCGGCGTGGTCGCCGGGCATTCCGTGGGTGAACTTGCCGCCGCGGCCATGACAGGTGTGGTCTCTGTCGAATCCGCCATAGTGCTGGTCCGGGAACGTGGCCGCAGTATGGCCGAGGCCTCGGCAATCACACCCACGTCCATGACCGCCATAATCGGCGGGGACCGGGAAGAGGTACTGGCAGCCATCGAGGCCGTGGGCCTGACCCCCGCCAACAACAATGGGCCTGGGCAAATCGTTGCTGCCGGCACCTTGGAACAGCTGGCCGCGCTGGCTGACGAGCCTCCTCACCGCGCACGCCTGAGGCCGCTCAGCGTCGCCGGCGCCTTCCACACCGCCCACATGGCCCCCGCCCGGCCGAGGCTGGCCGAGCTCGCGGCCACGATGACGACCTCCGACCCGATCACCAGGCTGCTCAGCAACCGCGACGGCGAGGTCGTCGCCTCCGGCGCCGAGTACCTCGAGCGCCTGGTCGCCCAGGTCACCACTCCGGTCCGCTGGGACCTGTGCATGGACACCATGCGCGGGCTCGGCGCCACCGGTCTGCTCGAACTGCCCCCGGCCAAGACCCTCACGGGCATCGCCAAGCGCAATCTCAAGGGCGTCGAGCTGTTCAGCCTCAACACGCCCGACCAGATCGACGAGGCGCTGGCCTTCTGCCAGGGGCACGCCGGCACCACCGCCCAGGAGGTCTGACCCATGACGACACTGGCCACCTCTACCGGCGCGCGGTACGCGCGCATCCTCGGCACCGGCTCCTACCGCGGCTCCCGCGTGGTGACCAATGAGGAGATGTGCACGATGATCGACTCCACCCCGGAGTGGATCGAGCAGCGCACCGGCATCCGGGAGCGCCACTGGGCCGTCGAGGGCGAGACCCCTCTGTCGATGTCCGTGCAGGCCTGCCGCAGCGCCATGGACATGGCCGGCGTGCGCCCCGAGCAGATCGGCGCCATCATCCTGGCCTCCGTCTCGCACCACCACCCGTCGCCCGCCCTGGCCGACTACCTGGCCCGCGAGCTCGGCTGCACCGATCCGGCGGCCTTCGACATCTCCGCCGCCTGCGCCGGCTTCTGCTACGGCGTCGCGCTGGCCGAGTCGCTCATCCGCGCCGGGCATGCCGGGGACGACGGCCTCGTCCTCGTCGTGGGCGTCGAGCGGCTGTCCGACATGATCAACATCGCGGACCGCGGCACCGCGTTCATCTTCGGGGACGGCGCCGGCGCGGCCGTCGTCGGCCCCTCGCAGACCCCCGGCGTGAGCCCGACCGTCTGGGGCACGAAGCCCGAGAACGTCGAGACCATCGAGATCGAGCACTGGCTGAGCGGCGCCGGGCACGACACCGGCTACCCCTTCATCACGATGGACGGCCGCACGGTCTTCAAGTGGGCCCTGGCGGAGGTCACCCGGCACGCCGCCCGCACCATCGAGCTGGCCGGCATCCGGCCCGAGGAGCTCGACATCTTCCTCCCCCACCAGGCCAACGACCGCATCACCGATGCGCTGGTGCGTCATCTGCACCTGCCCGAGAACGTGACGGTCTGCCGCGACATCGCCGAGATGGGCAACACCTCGGCCTCCTCCATCCCGATCGCCCTCGACGACATGATCCGCCAGGGCCGGGCGACGAGCGGCCAGACCGCCCTGATCATCGGTTACGGAGCGGGTCTGACCTACGCCGGCCAGATCATCGTCATACCCTGACGGAACCGGCGCACGGCGCCGACAACGGACCTCGTCCGACGACCTGTCCCCCAACAACACCAACAAGAAAGGGCCGACCATGGCTACCAACGAAGAGATCCTGACCAAGCTCGCCGAGATCGTCAACGACGTCGCCGGTGTCCCGGTCGAGGACATCCAGCCCGACAAGAGCTTCATCGACGACCTCGACATCGACTCCCTGTCGATGGTCGAGATCGTCTACGCCCTGCAGGAGGCCTTCAACATCGACATCCCCGACGAGGACGTCAAGGGCCTGAGCACCGTCGCCGACGCCGTCGACTACGTCGAGAAGGCCCAGAAGGCCTGAGCCCGACCGACCGTTCCACGTCGCCCACCACACTCGAACACCCGCACTGGAGGACACATTGAGCACCATCGTCGTCACCGGCCTGGGGGCGCTGACCCCGCTCGGCAACGACGTTGCGAGCACCTGGGAGGGGCTCCGCAGCGGCCGCAGCGGCATCGGCACGATCGAGCAGGAGTGGGCCGCCGACCTGCCCGTGCGCTTCGCCGGGCAGGTCGACGTGGACGTCGACTCCCAGCTGACCCGCATCGAACTCCGCCACATGGACCGCTCCAGCCAGCTGGCCGTCATCGCGGCCCGGCAGGCCTGGGAGGACGCGGGCCTCACCTTCTCCCCCGAGAACGAGATCGATCCGAACCGGGCCGCCTCGGTCGTCGGCACCGGCATCGGTGGTCTCCGGAGCACGATCTCCCAGTGGGAGATCTTGAAGACCAAGGGCCAGCGCCGGGTGAGCCCCTTCGCCGTCCCGATGCTCATGTCGAACGCGCCGGCCGCCAACGTCGGCCTGCGCATCGGCGCCCGCGCCGGGGTCCACACGACCGTCTCGGCCTGCGCCTCCTCGAACGAGGCGATCTCCCTGGCCCTCGACATGCTGCGCGCCGGACGCGCGGACATCGCCCTCGTCGGCGGCGCCGAGGCGCTCATCCACCCGCTGCCCATCGTCTCGTTCGCCCAGATG
>ERZ772924.1552-NODE-1552-length-10903-cov-10.196718_pt1 | contig 10903 bp, 9 predicted proteins | sample MGYA00512116_ERZ772924 | MGnify/ENA primary metagenome ERZ772924 (study PRJEB29015, sample SAMEA2737920) | human oral metagenome | biome: human oral; feature: human-associated habitat; material: dental | place: China | collected 2134 ...
CCTGACCTCTTGCATGCCATGCAAGCGCTCTCCCAGCTGAGCTATGCCCCCGCGCATCCGCGCTGACAAAGGGTAGTATATCGAAAAGCATACATGTTGTCAAGACAGATTTTTAGCGCATACCCGCACCGTTGTGGCACATTCTATACTTTCTCGTTGCGAACCTGATACGTCCCGCTGAGAATATCCTTCCACCATGTCTCATGTTCCCGATACCACGTGATGGTGCTCTGGATGCCATCGGCAAATGTTGTGGTGGGCTTCCAGCCGAGTTCACGTTCCATCTTCGCCGGATCAATCGCGTAGCGCCGATCATGTCCCTTGCGGTCCGCAACATAGGAGATCTGTTCCTCGCTCCTGCCGAGCGCGTGCAGGATTGTTCGGACAACCTCAATGTTTGAGCGCTCATTGTGCCCGCCAACATTATAAACCTCGCCAAGTTGTCCCCTGCGCACGATAGAGTCAATCGCCGCACAGTGATCATCGACATGCAGCCAATCACGCACATTGAGCCCATCGCCATAGACGGGCAACTTCGCCCCCTGCATCGCGCGAATGATCATGAGGGGGATGAGTTTCTCGGGGAACTGGAAGGCTCCGTAATTGTTGGAACAACGCGAGATCGTAATCGGTAGGTCGTAGGTGCGTGCATACGCCTGCACGAGAAGATCTGCGGATGCCTTGGATGAGGAATACGGGCTTGATGCGTGAAGAGGTGTCTCCTCCGTGAACAGGAGATCAGTCCGGTTGAGCGGCAAATCACCGTAGACCTCGTCCGTAGATACCTGATGATAGCGCTGAATACCGTATTTACGACAGGCATCAAGCAGAACGCTCGTCCCGATGATATTTGTCTGAAGGAAAATCTCAGGATTCTCAATGGATCGGTCAACATGGGACTCCGCGGCAAAATTCACGATGATATCCGGCTGCGTGCATTCAAAGGTCGTATAGACAGCTCTCCGATCCGCGATATCGCCACGCACAAACGAGAACTGTGAATACTCTTTGGCCGCATCGAGCGTCGCAAGGTTTCCCGCGTATGTCAGCGCATCATAACAGATAATCTGATCTTCTGGATGCGTGCGCAGCTCATAGTAGATGAAGTTCGCGCCGATAAATCCTGCGCCGCCGGTGACGATGATCTTCATAGTCTCTGCTCCTTTTCTCTTCACTTTGTAGTGTATTCGACATACATGGGCTTTTCCCTTTTCGTCCGATTGGCGTGAAAAGTGATTTACACAAGTCAAACGCACGTGCTATAATCTTTTTAAGGAGGGATAAGAATGCGTGAGCGTACATACATTGCCATTGATCTCAAGGCATTCTATGCCTCGGTTGAATGCATGGAACGCGGACTGAATCCACTGACCACGCATCTTATCGTTGCGGATGAGAGCCGCACGAGCAAGACCATCTGTCTCGCTGTCTCTCCTGCCCTTAAAGCACACGGCATTGGCGGACGCCCGCGTCTCTTCGAGGTCATCCGCGCCATAGAACGGGCAAATGCCCGGCGCCGCAGCCGCGCTCCGCAACATACACTTGCGGGGGAAACGACAGACGCACAGGAACTTGCGGCAAATCCGGCCCTTGCCATTGCCTATCATATTGCTCCCCCGCGAATGTCGCGCTATATGGACTACAGTATGCGCATCTACGAGACCTACCTGCGCCGTATTTCGCCGGAAGACATTCACATCTACTCCATTGATGAGGTCTTTATTGATGTGACGAGCTATCTAGAGACAGAGAGGATCTCGGCGCATGCGTTCACCATCCGCCTCATCCGCGATATTCTGCGGGAGACGGGCATCACGGCGACAGCAGGAATCGGCCCAAATCTCTACCTTGCTAAGGTCGCGATGGACATCGTAGCAAAACATATCCCGCCGGATTCCGACGGCGTTCGGATCGCAGAACTGGATGAAATGAGCTACCGGAGACAACTTTGGACGCATCGTCCGCTCACAGACTTTTGGCGGATTGGAAGAGGTTACACAAGGAAGCTCGAGGAACACGGTCTCTATACGATGGGCGATATCGCACGCTGTTCTCTTGGCAAGGCGAATGAGCGTCACAATGAGGATCTCCTCTATCACCTCTTCGGCATTCAGGCAGAGCTGCTGATCGATCACGCATGGGGATGGGAACCCACGCGTATGGAGGATATCAAAAGCTACCGTCCAAAGGCGCGCAGCACCCATATGGGACAGGTGCTTCAAATGCCGTATACAGCAGAAAAAGCGCGCCTCGTTGTCTGGGAAATGGCAGACGCACTCTCTACCGAACTTGCTGAGAAACGTCTCACGAGTGATCGGCTGGAACTGACAATCGGCTATGATATCGAATGCCTGACGAGACCTGATATCCGCGATCTCTATCGCGGACGCGTACGCACGGATCGATACGGCAGGCGCATTCCATGGCCGGCACATGGCAAGGTTCTCATCAAACGGAGCGCATCAATGCACATGATCATGGATGCGGTAACTTCTCTGTATGATGAGATCATAAATCCCACACTCCTCATCCGCCGCATTACACTTGCGGCACATCATCTGATAACGGAGGAGCAGCACAATTCTGCTGCCAAGCAGATGAGCCTTTTCTCTGCAGAGGAAACTGCTCAGAACATGCGCATGGAAGCGGAGAGAACTGCGCAGGAAAAGGAAACGGCACTGCAGCAGGCGCTTGTCGCGATCAAAAAAATATATGGAAAAAACGCCATCCTGCGCGGAGCAAATTTGGTTGACGGTGCTACCGCGCGTCTGCGCAATAGCCAGATCGGCGGACACAAAGCATAGGAATAGGAAAGGAGAACATTTTGCAGCGCAGAATAGAAGACTATGCCGACATCATTGACATGGTGCGCCCGGTTTCAAAGACACATCCGCCGATGTCACTGCGCGACCGTGCGGGACAGTTCGCCCCATTCTCGGCGCTCACAGGCCTCCATGTCGCTGCAGATCGCACTGAAAAGCGCAATAACGCGCAATACGACGGGCATCATTCTCCCCCGCACCGCAGTTGACAAAGGCACTATAGATCGTTAGAATATTATCCATATCGGGATGTGGCTCTGCTGTTGACAAAGCACATCGTCTCCAAATGATGCGTCTTCGAACACGCGCCCAGTGAGCCCGATCATTTATACGTCATAGGAGCCAGAAACCCTGGGTGGGCTGGCTTTTTCTTATTCTGGAGGAACTATGGGAAACGAAAGCAGGCGCTGCAGCTGGGTCAATCCGAATGATCCGATGTATGTGAAGTACCATGATGAGGAGTGGAGCAAGCCGCTTCACGACGAGCGAGCACTCTACGAACTATTTATCCTCGAGACGTTTCAGGCGGGGCTGTCGTGGGCAACCATCCTGCACAAGCGTGAGAACTTCCGGCGCGCATACGAGGGATTCATCCCCGAACGGGTTGCTGCCTTTGATGCAGCAAAAATTGAAGAGTTGATGCAGGATGCCGGGATTATCCGCAACCGCCGCAAAATTGAGGCAAGCATTATAAATTCCCGCATATTTCTCGAGATCGCACGCGAGTTCGGCTCATTCGACCGCTATATCTGGGGCTTTACGAATGGAAAGTCCGTGCGCGAAAGCTGCGAACTTCGCACAACGTCGCCGCTCTCGGATGAAATCTCAAAGGATCTCAAACGACGCGGCATGAAATTCGTTGGTTCAATCTGCATCTATTCAACCCTGCAGGCAATCGGCGTGCTTGCCGCACATACAGATGAATGCGATTGGAGCAAAGCATGAGGAGCACGGGGTCTCCACACCTCGCAGCTCTGCGCGCCGCTTTCCCCTACACCGCCCCAATTTTCGCAGGATTTCTCTTTCTCGGACTTGCCTACGGGATCTATACCAATGTCTCAGGCTTCTCGTTCTGGTATCCGATGGCGATGAGTACTCTCATTTTCGGCGGATCACTCGAATTCATTGCAACGGCACTCCTCCTCAGTCCGTTTGCACCGCTCCAAACCTTCCTCCTCGCATTTATGGTTCAGGCACGCCATATCTTCTACGGGATCTCAATGTTTGAAAAGTACCGCGGCACGGGCTGGAAGAAGCCCTATCTCATCTATGGCATGTGCGATGAGTCCTTCTCGATCAACTATACGGCAAAGATCCCGCAAAACATTGATGCAGGCTGGTTTATGTTCTTCGTAACCTTGTTGAACCAGATCTATTGGGTTGCAGGCGCGACCATCGGCGGTCTCGTCGGTGCAAACCTCCCCATCAATACGGAGGGCATCGAGTTTGCGATGACGGCGCTCTTTGTCGTCATCTTTTTGGAACAGTGGCTGAACGATCCGCAGCACTATACAGGCATCCTCGGACTTGCCGCAGCAGCTGCTTCCCTCATAATCTTCGGCAGAGATGCATTTATGATTCCGTCCATGCTCATCATTCTCACAGGCTGCCTCGCCGCACGCCCGTTCATTGAGGGGAGGACGACAGCATGAGTTTCCCGGAGGAATGCATCACCATTGGTCTTTGTGCCCTTGCGAGTATACTCACACGCGCACTTCCCTTCCTTCTCCTCTCAGAGAAGAAGCCGACACCGCCCATCGTCCGCTACCTCGGCAATGTTCTCCCTGCTGCGGTCTTTGGGATGCTCATCATCTACTGTCTCAAAGACACCACCTTTCTGAACGGCAGCCATGGCCTGCCAGAAATTGCCGGCATCATTGCAACGGTCCTGCTGCATCTCAAATTCCGCCAGATGCTCCTCTCCATTGGGGGCGGCACCGCAGTCTATATGACTCTGATTCAATTTATATTTATTCCATAGAACATAGAAGACCTCTCTGCAGAAAATCTGCAGAGAGGTCTTTTCATATGTCTGATGATTTCTTACATGTAATCATCCGCAGTGCGTGTCTTTGCCTTCTTGCTGACGCCAAGCATCCGTGCGATGCGGTCAACAATGACGTAGAGCACGGGGATGAGGAAGATACCGAAAATGGTGGCAAAGAGCATGCCCCCGACAACGGCAACACCCATACCGTTACGCGCTGCAGCTCCGGCGCCGGATGCCATGCAGAGCGGCAGACAGCCGATGATAAATGCAAAGGATGTCATGAGGATCGGGCGCAAACGCAACCCTGCCGCCTGAATCGCCGCTTTCAGCGGATCCATGCCGCGGTCCACGCGCACCTTTGCAAACTCGACAATCAGAATTGCATTCTTTGCTGCAAGACCGATGACCATGATGACGCCGATCTGCATGTAGACACTGTTCTGATAGCCCGCCGCAGGGATGCCAATCGTACCAAAAATCAGCGCAAGGATATACTCAGAGAAGAGCGCCCCAAAGATGCCCGTCGGTACAGTAAAGAGAACTGCAAACGGCACGCTCCAGCTCTCATAGAGCGCTGCAAGGCAGAGAAAGACAAACACGAGTGCAAGTGCAAGCACCTGCATGGTCGAATCCGCAGATTTCTGCTCCTCGCGGCTCTGTCCCGACCACTCGATGTTAAAGCCGGAGCCCGCATGTTTCTGCACAATCTCGGTGATGGCTGCCATCGCCTCACCCGAGCTGTATCTGCTGCCGGAACTCCCCTGGAACGTGATCGAACGCGCACCGTTGAAGCGGCTGATCTGCGTTGGTCCTGTTGTAAGTTTCGGCTTCAGGAGCGTATCAAGCGGAACCATGCCGCCCTGAGAGTTGCGGACAAACACGAACTTTGCCGCCTCTGCCTCGGTGCGGTAGAGCACGTCAGACTGGAGGACAACCTTGTAGGTGCGCCCGAACTGATTGAAGTCATTGACCTCATAGCCGCCGAAGTTGACCTGCAGCGCCGTAAATACATCCGAGAGCTGAACGCCGAGGTTCTTGACCTTTTCGCGGTCGATCTCGTACTGATAGCTCGGCGCATTGATCTTAAATGTCGAGCGTACACCCTGCAGCTCGGGGCGTGTATTCGCCTCTGCGAGAATCGCATTCACGATGTCGTTGAGTTCTGTGTCGGAGTGCCCGCTCATATCCTGTAACTGCAACGACCAACCGCCGACGTTGCCAAGCCCCGGCAGAGCCGGCGGGTTGATGGCGACGACGAGTGCCTCAGGGGCTTCCATCGCACCGACGCGGAACATTGTCCCGACGGCAGCAGCAACGGATTCGTACAGGCTTGTGCGCTGCGACCAGTCCTTCATGCCGACGAAGACAACCGCGCCGTTGGAGTTCGCTCCGCCCGCGAGGATATCAAAGCCGTTGATGGACATGACAGCACTCTGCCCCTTGATCTCGCGCTGTGCTGCCTGCTGGATCTTGTCCACGGTCTTCTGTGTCTGGTTCGTGGACGTGCCCGGCGGCAGCTGAATCGCGATCATCAAGTAGCCCTGGTCTTCCTCAGGGACAAATGTGGTCGGCAAATTCCGATAGATGATCGCTGTGAGCCCGCAGACAATGAGCAAAAAGACAATAGCTATCCGTGATTTGCGGATAAAGTTCGTAACAATCCCGATATAGCCCTTGCGCGTACGATCAAACCAGTTGTTAAATCTGTCGAAGAAGCGGCCGAGAATGCCATTTTTCTCATTTCCCTTCTTCGGCTTCAACATCATCGCGCAGAGCGCAGGAGTCAGCGTCAGAGCGACAAACGCAGAAAGTGCCATCGAGATCGCAATGGTGAGCGCGAACTGCTTATAGAGAACGCCCATCATACCGCCAAGGAAGGCAACAGGAACAAAGACAGCTGCAAGCACAAATGCAATAGCAACGACCGGTCCCTGAACCTCGTCCATCGCACGCTCTGTCGCGTCAATCGGAGAGAGTCCGCTCTCCATATGGTGCTCGACATTCTCAATGACGACGATCGCATCATCGACAACGAGACCGATCGCAAGCACCATAGCAAAGAGGGTCAGTGTATTGATGGAAAAATCCAGCAGCACAAATGCACCGAATGTTCCGATGAGAGATACCGGTACCGCAAGCAGAGGTATAAGCGTTGCGCGCCAACTCTGCAAAAAGAGGAAGATAACAAGCACAACAAGCAGCAGGGCCTCTACAAAGGTATGAACAACCTCTGTGATGGACGCATTGATGTAATCCGTACTGTCAAAGACCGACTTCATCTTGAGACCGGGCGGGAATGTTTTCTCCGCATCCTCGAGGATCTTGCGCACCTCGGCAAGAGTTGTCATCGCATTCGCATCGGAGGTCAGCTGAATACCGAAACCGACAGCGGGATAACCGTTGAATTTTGCAACAATATTGTTGCTTCGTTCCCCGGTCTCAATGCGCGCAACATCTTTCAGGCGGACGAATGTACCGTCCTTGCCCGAAGCGATGATGACATTGCCGAACTCCTCCGGCGTCGTGAGTCGTCCCTGCACCTTGCCAGTGAACTGCTTCTCCTGTCCGTTCACCGTCGGCATACCGCCGACCGTACCTGCAGGTGCCTGCACATTCTGCTCGTTGATCGCCGTCGTGATGTCTGCAACGGTCAGTCCGAGCTCTGCGAGGCGATCCGGATTCATCCAGACGCGCATCGCATAGTCCGCACCGAATACCTGCACCTCGCCCACGCCGTTGACACGCTTGATCGCGTCGAGGAAGTAGAGCGTCGCATAGTTCTTCATGAATGCACGATCATACGTGCCGTCCTCAGAGTACATCGAAACAAAGTATGCCATCTGTCCCGAGGACTTGCGCGTTGTAACGCCCGCCGCCTGAACGGAGGACGGAAGGCTCGCATTTGCACCTGCCGCATTGTTCTGTACCTTGACAGCGTCCATGTCGCCGTCTGTACCGACTTCGAAGGTGACGGAGAGGCTGTACCGTCCCGTATCATCGGAGGTGGAACTCATATAGTCCATCCCCTGGGTGCCGTTGATCTGCTCCTCGATAACCTGCGCCACCGTCTCATTGACAACAGCGGCACTTGCGCCGACATAGTTCGCCGAAACGGCAACGGTCGGCGGCGAAATCTGCGGGTACTGCGCAATCGGCAGCGAGAATCCTGCAATCGTACCGACGATGACAATCATCACCGCAATGACGATTGCAAAGATCGGCCGATGTATGAAAAATTTTGCCAAAGGATTCCCTCCTTACTGCGCAGGCGTAAGTGCGCTCGTGTTGAAGTTGGAGGAATCCCCCTCGATTGAGAAGCCCATCTCGTCCGCAGTCACCATGGTCACTGCAAGATCGCCGCCCTCCTGAAGGGTCGTAAGTCCCTCGACCACGACAATATCCGAAGTATCGAGACCATCCTTGACCACATAGTAGCTGCCGATCTTATCCCCAACGGTGATCGTGCGTGCCACGGCCTTGTTGTCCTCTCCTACCAGCATGACAAAGGACTTGCCGAGCAGCTGCTGAACAGCACGCTCCGGAACGAGGATTGCATTCGGAAGGGTATCCCCGATGAGGCTGACACGGGCAAACATACCCGGCAGCAAAAGACCATCGGGATTATCAAAGAGCGCTTTGACCGTCAGTGTTCCCGTCTGCGCGGCAAGCGCCCGGTCTACTGTTGCAATATGCCCGATAATCGGATACTTTGATCCGTTAGAGAGTGTAAGCCCCACTACAACCGCACTGATGCCTCCCGTCTTTGCCGCCTGTTCGACAAATGTGAGATACTCATTCTCCGAGAGACTGAACTGCGCATAGATCGGATTGGATGTCCCCATCGAGACCAGCGTCGTCGTTCCCGCAGAAACGAATGTGCCGAGAGCAACATCATCTACGGAAAGCTGCCCCGCCATCGGTGCATAGATCGTCGTATCGTCAAGGTTCTCCTGTGCCTGGCGCAGAAGTGCGGTATTCGCTGCAACGGCAGCCTCATAAGCATTGACCTGAGCCTGCTGTGTAGAGAGGGTCTGCTCTGAGATGGCTGCACTGGCATAGAGCTGCTGATAGCGGCTAAGGTCCATGCGGGCATTATTGAGCGTCGCCTCGGACTGGGCAAGTGTCGCCTTCGCCTGAAGAACCGCACTCTCATACTGACGCGAATCAATACGGTAGAGCGGCTGTCCTGCCGAGACAAACTGTCCGCCCACAATGTATTTTTCCACAATATTGCCGGAGACACGGGATCGGATCTGCACCTCGTCCGTGCCCATGATCTGCCCCGCATAGACATGTGTCAGCGGCGTGTCCTGCCGCAGAACATTCATCGCCTTGACCGATGTCGGGCGTGCACCGCCTGCCTGCTTATCGCCACAGCCGGACAGAAGTGTCCCGAGCGCGAAGATCACAGCGACAAGAACACCGAGACCTTTTCTGCTTTCAAACAAATAAAAAACCTCCTCTTCCCATTCCCCACAAATGTTGATGCCAAACACCTTTATGAAGAAGGGCAGGGTTCCGCATGGGACTCCCTGCCATAACAGAATCATATTATCGAAGCACGCCGAAAAAGTCAAGAATTGATGTGCACTCCAACATGAACTTTAACTGAATTTTTATAGCGTCGAAACGCGATTCAGCCCTGCTTAATACGCCTGAACGCGGCGGCGGCGGCATGCTGCTCCGCCTCTTTCTTGCTGCGTCCCGTGCCCTCTCCCATCGGTTCACCGCCAATACGGACGAGAATGGTAAAACGCTTATCGTGGTCCGGACCGGTCTCGCCAATGAGCTCGTAGGAGATCGTCACGTGACGTTTCTGCTGGATATGCTCCTGCAACATCGTCTTGTAGTCCCGCATGACATGCGTCCGCTGCACAAGCTGCACCTCGGCGGCAAGCTGACGTGCAACGTAGTCCCGTGCCGCCTCCCATCCACGATCGAGATAGACCGCACCGATGACCGCCTCAAAGGCGTTCTCGAGGTTGTTCTGACGCTCGGCGCCTCCTCCCAGCAGTTCCCCACGTCCAAGCCGCAGATAGCTGCCGAGATCAAGCCCGCGCGCAAGCCGCGCAAGTGTATCACTCTGCACGAGACTCGCGCGCATCTTCGTGAGCTCTCCCTCGGAGCAGTCAGGAAAACGCGCATACAAATACGTGCTGGAGGCAAGCTCCAGCACGGCATCGCCCAGAAACTCCAAGCGCTCGTTATGTGCGACGGCATCCTTTGCCTCGTTCGCATAGGAAGGATGGGTCAGCGCCTCATCCAGAAAGGCGAGATTGTCAAAGGAAACACCCATATGCAGAGAAAGGCGCACAAGCTCAGCGCGCCTTTCTGCTGTCATTTCATATGCCATTGGGATTACTTCCGGTACTTCTTGACGACGAGGCAGGCGTTGTGCCCACCAAAGCCGAAGGAATTGGAGATCGCCGCACGCACCGTCTTGGCGCGTGCCTTGTTCGGCACATAGTCGAGATCCAGCCCCTCATCCGGTGTATCGTAGTTGATCGTCGGCGGAAGCATATCATTTTCAACCGCCATTGCCGTCGCAATGAGTTCGACGCTGCCCGCCGCTCCCAGGAGGTGCCCCGTCATCGACTTGATGGAGGAGACGGAGACAGCCTTTGCCGCCGCACCCCAGACTGTCTTAATCGCCTCGGTCTCGCCGAGATCGTTCATATGTGTGGATGTACCGTGTGCGTTTACATAGTCGACTTCCTCAGGTTTCAGACCGGCATCATTTAACGCAAGCTGCATGCACTTTGCCTGATATTCGCCGTGCGGTGCCGGGCTCGTGATGTGGTAGCCGTCCGAGTTTGAACCGTAGCCGACAAGCTCGGCATAGATGTGCGCACCGCGCGCCTCGGCGTGCTCGAGCGTCTCAAGCACGACAAGCCCTGCGCCCTCGCCCATGACAAAACCCGAGCGGTTCTTATCGAACGGACGCGAGGCGTGGGCAGGATCGTCATTATGATCCGTGCAGAGCGCCTTCATCGCCGCAAAACCCGCACTCGCCGCCTCGGAGATGCTTGCCTCCGTACCGCCGGCGATCATGACATCCGCCTCGCCGCGCTGCATCACGCGATAGGCATCA
>ERZ772924.1554-NODE-1554-length-10900-cov-60.597879_pt1 | contig 10900 bp, 8 predicted proteins | sample MGYA00512116_ERZ772924 | MGnify/ENA primary metagenome ERZ772924 (study PRJEB29015, sample SAMEA2737920) | human oral metagenome | biome: human oral; feature: human-associated habitat; material: dental | place: China | collected 2134 ...
CGGCGCGCACGACGTCGGGACCGGTCACGAACATGTGGGAGGCCTGGCGGGTGGCAATGACGAAGTCGGTCAGGGCCGGGCTGTAGACCGCGCCTCCTGCGCAGGGCCCCAGGATGACACTGATCTGAGGAACCAGACCGGAGGCTGCGCAGGTGCGGTTGAAAATGCGCCCGTACTGCCTCAGGGCTCCCACACCCTCCTGGATCTTCGCGCCGCCGGAGTCGATGAGTCCGATGACGGGAATGCGCAGGCGCAGGGCGTCATCGAGAAGGCGAACGATCTTGTCCCCCTCGATGGTGCCCAGGGCCCCGCCGGAGACGGAGAAGTCCTGGGAGTAGACGGCCACCTGACGGCCGTCGATCTGCCCGAAGCCGGTGACGACGCCGGAGGGGCGGGCCTTCTCACCTGCCCCGGAGCCGGTGTAGCGGCCGATCTCCAGGAAGGTGGAGTCGTCCAGCAGGTCGCTGATGCGCTCCCGAGCGGTGCGCTTTCCCTTGGCGTGCTGCCGGGTGGCGGCACGCTCCTCGGCCTCCCTGTCGACGCGGGCGATGCGCTGGCGGAAGGCCGCGGTGGAGGGAGAGTCCGCCATCGTGGCTCCCGGTGTCGGCGTGCTGGAGCCGGCGCTGGAGTCGGTGCTCACGGTTCAGGCCTCCTCGGGGCTGTTCTCGGGGGTGTGCATGCGCACCAGGACATCACCGGCGGAGACCGTGCGTCCGGCACCGACGGGGATCCCCGAGATGGTGCCGTCACTGGGCGCGTGGACGTAGTTCTCCATCTTCATGGACTCCAGGACCACGAGCAGATCGCCCTGACAGACCTGCTGGCCGGGCTCCACACAGATACGGGTGACGATCGCCTGCATGGGGGCGGCGATAACGCCGGGCTCGGAGCTGGTCGACTCGGTCTCGCCGGAGGCGCCACCGCGGGCCGAGCGCGTGGCCCCGGAGCGACCGCGTAACGGCTGGGCCCGGTTGCTGCGCGGGCTGAAGCCGCGCGCCGGATTGGAGGGGGCGAGGATTCCGTCGGGAAGGGTCAGCTGCATCCGGCGGCCATTGAGCTCGATGATGTAGCTGGAGCGGGTACGCGGGTTGGTGACCGCCTCCGGGGCGGCCTGAGAACCGTCGGCGTCTGCCGGAGCGCCGGCGTCAGCGAGCTCGGGCAGTACCTCGTTCTCGATCCACCGCGTGGTCACCTTCAGGCGTCCGGACGCGTCGGGGTTGGTGAAGGCCGGGCGTTCCAGGACCTCGGCGTGCAGAGCGGTGCACACGGTGACGCCTTCGACGACCGTCTCCCGCAGGGCGCGCCGGGCGCGGGCGATGGCCTGCTCGCGGGTGGCGCCGGTGACGACGATCTTGGCGAGCATCGGGTCGAACATCGGGGTGACGACGTCGCCCTCAGTGACCCCCGACTCGATGCGGATGCCGGGGCCGGCCGGCCAGCGCAGGCGGGTGATGGCACCGGTGGAGGGCGCCAGGCCGCGGGAGGGGTCCTCGCAGGTGATGCGCAGCTCGAGGCTGTGGCCGCGGGGCTCGTTGATCTCACCGAGGTGACCGCCCTCGGCGATGCGCAGCTGGAGCTCGACCAGGTCGATCCCCGTGACCTCCTCGGAGACGCAGTGCTCCACCTGGAGACGGGGGTTGACCTCCAGGAACCAGAGGTCGTCCTCGGGGGTCAGGAGGAACTCACAGGTGGCCACTCCGACGTAGTCGACCGTCTCCAGGAGGCGGCGGGAGGCCTCGACGAGACGGCCGTGAGCACCCTCGGGCAGGAAGGGGGCCGGGGCCTCCTCGAGGAGCTTCTGGTTGCGTCGTTGCAGGGAACAGTCGCGGGTGGAGACGACGGCGAAGCCGCCGTGGGAGTCTCGGGCGCACTGGGTCTCGATGTGGCGTGCAGCCGTGACGAAGCGCTCCAGGATGAGGGTGCCTCCCCCCAGTGCTGCGGACTCGAAGGCGGGGGTGGACCTGACCTCGTCATCGTTGTGCAGCACAGTGATGCCGCGCCCACCACCGCCGTCGGTGCGCTTGAGAGCGACCGGGTAGCCATGGGTGCCGGCGAAGCTGATGACGGTCTCAGCATCGGTGACTGAGTCGGTGATGCCGGGCACAGGGGCCACCTTGGCCCGCTCAGCGGTGGCGCGGGCACTCATCTTGTCTCCCAGGGCGTCCATGGCTTCGGGTGACGGACCGACCCAGGTGATGCCGGCCTCGATGATCGAGCGGGCGAAGTCGGCGTCCTCAGACAGGAATCCGTAGCCGGGGTGGATAGCGTCAGCGCCTGTGGTGCGGGCCAGCTCGAGGACTGCCGCCGCGTCGGTGTACGACGAGCCCTCCGGCATCGCGTAGGCCTCGTCGGCGAGCTCGGCCGCGGGGCTCATGAGGTCCTCGGGCGTATACGGGAGGATCGATGTCGCCCCGAGATCGCGGGCGGTTCGCACGATACGTAGTGCGATCTCGCCGCGGTTGGCGACGAGGATGCGGGAGAGGGTCACCAAGAGTCTCCTTGCCTGGACGGTGCCGGGTTGACGGCGGGGCCCTCCATGGGCCGGGGTGGTGGGATCCGTGCCTTCCCTACAAGCGCAGGTTGACGGATCCGCTGGATGACGACGTTACGTGCTCAGGGTGCCACAATCCATTTGTGGAAACCTCACAAAGATTGAGAGTTGCGTTGGTGTAACAACCGAGACCCCAGCGATGGTGCGGCATAACCGGCGCCTTGCAAAGGCGTCTTTCACCTCCCGAAGCCCTTTGAGGTTTCCCACAAGGATTGTCGGAGGGAATGCCTAGGCATCTCATCTGTCACATCTGTCTCATACACACCTCCTTTCCCAGGGTTGAGGGCTGTGGCATCACAAGCGACTAGTGGCGACCTGCCAGTGCTTGTCAGCGGATCGTCAGCGGCCGTGATCGTGTCGATGGGCGGCTGCCGCCTCGCGCAACTCGGCAATGGCGGCCAGAGCGTCGTCGACCCGGTAGACCGCTGAGCCGGCGACGAAGACGTCGGCCCCGGCCTCGGCCGCGCGCTCGATCGTCTGGGAGGTGATGCCACCGTCGACCTGCAGACGCAGATCGAGCCCACTGGATCCGACCAGCTCACGAGCGCGGCGGATCTTGGGCAGCATCGACTCGATGAAGGACTGACCCCCGAAGCCCGGTTCCACGGTCATGAGCAGGAGCAGGTCGAACTCCCCCAGCACGTCGGCAACGGCCTCCAGCGGGGTGGCGGGTCTCAAGGCGATTCCCGCACCAGCACCGAGCCGGTGAAGCTCACGCGCCAGGCGCACCGGCGCCGTGGTGGCCTCGGCATGGGGGGTGACGATCTGGCAGCCAGCCTCGGCATAGGCCGGGGCCCAACGGTCGGCGTCGCGGATCATGAGGTGGGCATCCACGGGCAGACAGGTATGGGCGAGCACCGCCTCGACCACGGGCAGCCCCCAGGACAGGTTGGGCACGAAGTGGTTGTCCATCACGTCGACGTGGATCCCGTCCGCTCCGCCCGTACCGTCGGCACCCGCGACCCGATCGAGCTCATCGGCCAGATGCGCGATGTCGCAGTTGAGGATGGAGGGGTGGATAGCCGTCATCGGGTGCTCCTCATCGTGTGCTGAAGGTGTCGTCGTGGGTCAGCTGGTGCGGCGCAGAACGGCGCAGAACATGGCGTCGGTGCCATCGAGGTGCGGCCAGAGCTGAAGCATCTCGCGGTCAGCACCGGCCGGAGGCTGAGGCGCCAGACGGGTGGCGATGTCACCGGCATGCAGAATCTCGGTGCTCAGGCCCTCGCGCGCCAGAAGGCGGGCGACGTCACGCACCACAAGGCTCGTCTCGAGGGCGTGGGGTGAGCAGGTCACATAGGTCGCCACTCCCCCGCGCCGCACGGCGCGCAGCGCACTGGTCAGTAGCTCGCGCTGGAGCTCGGCCAGGACGGTGACGTCCCCGGGCTGACGTCGCCACCGGGCCTCCGGCCGACGACGCAGGGATCCCAGCCCTGTGCAGGGCGCGTCGACCAGAACCCGGTCGTACCTGCCGGGCTCGTCGCGCCCGAGATCCCGCCCGTCACCGCAACGCACGTGGGCCGTATCCGGCGGCACCGCACGCAGGGCGGATCGCACCAGGTCCACCCGATGAGGGCTCACCTCGTTGGCGAGCAGGTGAGCGCCCTTCTGAGCCGCACGTGCGGCCAGCAGCGCAGCCTTGCCTCCGGGACCGGCGCACAGATCGAGCCAGCGCTCGTCACGGCCCTCGAGCGGGGCCTCGGCGGCAATGAGCGCAACCAGCTGGCTCCCCTCGTCCTCAACCCCTGCCCGCGAGTCCCGGATCGCCTCGATCCTGCCGGGGTCTCCCCCGACCAGGACGACGGCCAGAGGACTGATCCGCCCCAGCCGCGGCTCGACCTCGTGAACCCGGTCGGCCTTCCGGGCGGTCTTGACCAGGGCCTCAGGGGCGATGAGACCGGGTCGGGCGCACAGCACCACCTCAGGATCGGTATTGTCAGCGACCAGGAGCGCCTCCAGCTCCTCGGCGCTGCGACCATGAGTGACCAGTGCCTGCCGCAGTGCCTTGACGATCCACTGCGGATGGGACTGGGTGCGCGCCAGGGCCACCGTCTCATCGGGGGCGTCCCGGCTCAGGAGCGCCATCCAGGCACCCGGGTCCTGATCGCTGAGCCGGCGCATGATCGCGTTGACGAAGGTGGCGGCTCCACGCCCACAGGAGTCGGCGGCCAGGTCAACGGTGGTGCTGACGGCGGCGTGCTGAGCCACCCTCATCCCCATGAGCTGGTGGGCCCCCAGACGCAGGACATCGAGCACGGCCGGATCGATCTGCTCCAGGTGCCGGTCAGTGCACGTGGCGATCATGGCGTCATAGCGTCCCTGAAGACGCAGCGTCCCGTAGGTCAGAGCTGTGGCGAAGCCGGCATCACGCCGATCCAGCTCGGCGGAGTCCAGCAGCTCGGGCAGGAGGAGGTTGGCGAAGGCGTCGTCCCGGCGCACGCGGGTGAGCACCTCCAGCGCGACCCGACGAGCCGGGTCCGAGCGACGTTGAGGCGAACGTGACCGCGTCCCCGCTCGTCCACCGCCCGGCTTGCGAGGGCGTCTCCCCCGGTCACGTCCGCCCCCGTGACCACCTCTGTCGGCTCTGTCGCCGCGGGGAAGGCCGTGACCACCTGCCGCACCTCGACGTGTCGGTCGCTCCCCCATCAGACCGTCCCCTCGCCGTCATCACTGGCAGGGGCCGGAGCCCCCAGGACGGTACCCATCTCTGGGCGGGCACCGCGGGCCCAGGCGTCTGCGGGCATCCAGCTGCGCCCGGCGGGCGCGACCTGTCCCAGGCGGATGGCGCAGCCACCGGTTCCCACGAGCACCTCACGCTTGGTGGCGCGCAGCTGACCGGGAAGAAGACCGGTCACCTCCGGAACCGGAGTGACCGGTCCCAGACGGAACCTGGCCCCCAGGTAGGTGGTATGAGCTCCAGGTGCCGGGCACACGCCCCTGATCCGACGGTCAATGGTCAGCGCAGGGTCGTCCCAGCGGACCAGCCCGTCTGCGGCGGAGAGCATCGGTGCCAGGGTGGCCAGGGTGTCGTCCTGCGGCTCAGGATGCGCGTTCCCATCCTCGACCGAGCGCAGGACGTCGAGCACCAGAGGGGCTCCGTCCCGTGCCAACCGCTCCAGGAGGTCCCCGCTGGTGTCGGTCGTGCTGATCGCCTCGGTGATGCGCCCGTAGACGGGCCCGGTGTCAAGCCCCTCTTCAAGACGGAACACGCAGGCGCCGGTCACCTCCTCACCGGCAATGATCGCCCGCTGGACGGGTGCGGCTCCGCGCCAGGCCGGCAACAGGGAGAAGTGGAGGTTCAACCATCCGTGCTCGGGGACATCCAGCAGATCGGCCGGCACCAGGCGCCCGTATGCGACCACGACAGCGACGTCGGCCTTGAGACTGCGCACCCAGTCCCCTACCTCCTGGCCCTCCTCTCCCCTGAGCGTGGCCGGAGTGCGGACGTCCAGGCCGGCCTGGCGAGCCACGGCCGCCACTGGTGAGGGGTGCAGCGTGCGGCCGCGTCCCCTACGCGCGTCCGCACGAGTGAGGACTCCGACGACGTCGTGCTCACTGGCGATGAGGGCCTCCAACGTGGGCAGGGATACCTCAGGAGTTCCGGCGAAAAGCACACGCATGAGGTTGAGTCTACGGCGCCACACCGCCGAATGCCGGGTTCACCTCCGGTCCGGCGTGGGAAGCAGCCCCGTAGCGACGAGCTCGGCGCGCAGCCGCCCCGCTCCGGTGAAGCGATGGGTGCGTAGGCCCAGCCTGCCGGCCGCCCGGATGTTGACCATGGAGTCGTCGACGAACAGGGTGCTAGCGGCGTGGAGACCGTAGCGTTCCAGGAGCAGCTCGAAGATGGCGTCGTCGGGCTTGGCCAGGTGCTCGCGCCCGGAGACCACGATGCCGCTGAAGTGCTCGAGCTGAGGTACCAGGAGCCGGGCCCTCTCGAAAGGGGCGGCGTCGAAGTTGGTCAGGCCGTACAGCACCACGCCCTCCTTCAGGAGCTCGTCGAGCAGACTTGCCATGCCAGGAACAGGACCGGTCAGCGAGGCTGTGAAGCGTTGGCGGTACAAGGACAGAATCTCCGCCCAGTCGGGGCGATCCGGATGAGCCAGGGCATAGTCGGCGAGCACCTGCTCGAAAGGGGTCCCCAGATCCAGTCGTTCGTTCCAGGCGAGAAAGCCGCCGTCGGCCACGAACTCGTCCCATGCCTCCGGCGAGACGTATCCGGCGACGGCAGCTATCGGCTCCCAGGTGTACAGGACGTTGCCGTAGTCGAGAACGACGGCGTTCACGCGGCCAGAGGGGCGGATGGACTCAGCATCGGGGCTCGGCACGGTCATACCTCGGCATCCTTCCATGGAGCCGCCGTATGCTGCCGAGGCGGCACGGCTGTCGGCGCGAGCATGAGATCAGATTTCGAAAGCGCTCAGGTTTTGTATGCCACCTACAAATATACCCCAAATCAACTGTATGTAAGGTCATGTCCGCGGTGGTGCACAACGTGACAACACCGTCTAGGACGTATATCACGTGTCGACCGTGCCCACTTGATCAACCTACTTCGAACTTCCTTCTTCCAAGGGGTTTTCAACGCTCGCTACCACTGGTACGCTCGTACCAATCCGGTACAGCCGTACCACTTCAGTCATCAGGCGCATGATGTGCGTCATGATCCGCATTACCGGCACAGTGCTGTGTCAGAGAGGGAGTCATGGGTCTTTCCGTGGATTCCGAAATCGGGAGGCTTCGGCAGGTCATCCTGCACAGGCCCGGGGGTGAGATGCTCCGGCTCACCCCGCAGAACAAGGATCATCTCCTGTTCGATGACGTCCTGTGGCTCGAGAGGGCCCAGGAGGAGCACGATCAGTTCGCACGCGTGCTGACCGATCGTGACGTCGAGGTTCTCTACCTCAGCGACCTGCTGGCCGAGACCCTCGAGGTGCCCGAGGCCAGGGACTATGTCCTGGACCGGGTCGTCAACGAGAACACCAACGGCCCCATTGCTGCCGAGCCGTTGCGGGCCCTGGCCCAGGGGCTGTCCGGAGCCGACCTGGCCGAGATCCTCATCGCCGGCATCACCAAGGCCGAGCTGCTGGAGCGCGCCTCCTGCCCGGACTCCCTGGTGCTGGCCTCCATGAACGACGACGACCTGCTTCTGGCCCCGCTGCCCAACCACCTGTTCACCCGAGACACGTCGTGCTGGATCTACGACGGTGTGTCCATCAACTCGATGATGATGCAGGCCAGGCAGCGCGAAACCATCAACTACGAGGCGATCTACCGCTGGCACCCCCGCTTCGCGAGCGCAGACTTCCCCGTGTGGTCCGAGGGCACCCAGGCTGGCCCCGCCACGGTCGAGGGAGGCGACGTCCAGATCATCGGCAACGGCGCCGTGCTGGTCGGCGTCTCAGAGCGCACCACTGCCCAGGGCATCGAGAGACTCGCCAGAAGACTCTTCGCCGGTGGGAAGGTCAACCAGATCGTCGCCGTCGAGATGAAGCGGACGCGCGCGCAGATGCACCTGGACACGGTCATGACCATGGTCGACGTCGGCACCTTCACCGTCTACGGAGGCCTGGGTATGCTGCCGACGCTCACTGTGCGTCCCGGAAGCGACGGACAGATCAGCGTCACCCGCAACGACCCGGAGGACATGTACCGCGTCATCGCCCAGGCGCTGGGCATCGACGACCTCACCGTCCTCATCACGCCTCAGGACTCGATGGCCGCCGCACGCGAACAGTGGGACGACGGCTCCAACTCGCTAGCCCTCGCCCCCGGCGTCATCGTCGCCTACGAGCGTAACGTCAACACCAATGAGTACCTCACCTCCCGCGGTATCGAGGTCTTGACGATCCCGGGCTCGGAGGTCGGGCGCGGGCGCGGCGGCCCGCACTGCATGAGCTGTCCGATCCTGCGAGACCCGGTCGCCTGATACGGTCCCCCGTCAGCGCCTTCGGCGTCAATGAAGAAAACCCATCACCCACTCAACATCTGGACGAAGAAGAAGGAGTCCTCATGACCCACCCCCTGCACAACCGCAACTTCCTCAAGGAGCTTGATTTCACCGCTAAGGAGTGGGGCTCTCTGCTCCAGTTGGCGGCTGATCTCAAGGAGGCCAAGAAGGCCGGCTGCGAGGTCAAGCGGCTGACGGACAAGAACATTGCCCTCATCTTCGAGAAGACCTCGACGCGCACCCGTTGCTCCTTCGAGGTCGCCGCCTACGACCAGGGCGCGCACGTCACCTACCTGGATCCCTCGGGCTCGCAGATGGGGCACAAGGAGTCCGTGGCGGACACCGCCCGGGTACTGGGACGCTTCTACGACGGCATCGAGTTCCGAGGCAAGAAGCAGGAGCACGTCGAGGTGCTGGCCGAGCTCTCCGGTGTGCCGGTATGGAACGGGCTAACCGACGAGTGGCACCCCACCCAGATGCTGGCCGACCAGCTCACCATGCTGGAGCATGCCGGCAAGCCGATCGAGGAGATCTCCTTCGCCTACCTCGGCGACGCCCGCAACAACGTCGCCAACTCGCTGCTCATCTCGGCGGCCCTCATGGGGATGGACGTGCGGATGGTGGGGCCCAAGGAGCTGCAGACCACTCCTGAGGTGGTGGCCCAGGCCGAGAAGCTGGCGAAGGACAGCGGCGCTCGGATTCTCGTCACCGACGACGTTGCCGAGGGCGTCAAGGGCGTCGACTTCCTCTACACCGACGTGTGGGTCTCCATGGGTGAGCCCAAGGAGGTCTGGGACCAGCGCATCGCCCTGCTGCACCCCTACCAGGTCAACGCCGAGATGGTGGAGGCCACCGGCAACCCCGACGTGAAGTTCCTCCACTGCCTGCCGGCCTTCCACGACCGCAACACCACCGTGGGTGAGGACATCTTCACCAAGACGGGCATGGACGGCCTGGAGGTCACCGACGACGTCTTCGAGACCGAGCGCAACGTCGCCTTCGACCAGGCCGAGAACCGCATGCACACCATCAAGGCCGTGATGGTCGCGACCCTCGGAGAGTGGACTGAGTCATGAGAATCGTTGTTGCCCTCGGCGGAAACGCCCTGCTGCGCCGGGGTGAGAAACCCGACGCCCGCACCCAGATCCACAATGTCGAGGTGGCGGCGCGTGAGTTGGCGAAGCTGGCGGAGAAGCACGAGCTGGTCCTCACCCACGGCAACGGCCCTCAGGTGGGTGTCCTGGCCCTGGAGTCCGCCAACGACGAGCGCCTCTCTGAGCCCTACCCGTTCGACACCCTCGGTGCTCAGACCCAGGGCATGATCGGCTACTGGTTGCTCCAGGCCATGCAGAACGCCCTGCCGGGGCGCCACGTGGCCGCGATGGTCAACCAGACCCTGGTCATGGCCGGGGACCCGGCCTTCTCCAACCCCACCAAGTTCGTCGGCGAGGTCTACACCAAGGAAGAGGCCGAGAAGCTGGCCGAGGAACGCGGCTGGGTGGTCAAGCCCGATGGTGAGCACTACCGTCGCGTCGTCGGCTCTCCCAAGCCGCAGCGGGTCATCGAGACCCGGCTGGTGCGCACGCTCCTGGAGGCCGGTGCCATCGTCGTGTGCTCCGGTGGAGGCGGAGTTCCCGTCATCCGCAGCGAAGAGGGCAAGCTCAAGGGCATTGAGGCCGTGATCGACAAGGATCTGACCGCATCGGTCATGGCCGAGGCGCTTGAGGCTGATGCGCTTCTCATTCTCACCGACGTCGACGGCGTCTTTGAGGACTTCGGCACCGAGAACCAAAAGCAGGTTCCACGGGCAACGCCGGCAGAGCTGCGCGCCATGGGCCTTCCCAGTGGATCCATGGGGCCAAAGGTCGAGGCGGTGTGCCGATTTGTTGAGCTGACTGGAGACATGGCGGCAATCGGTCGTCTTGAGGACGCCGTTTCCATCATTGACGGTCAGGCAGGGACTATCGTGACGCCCGGGGGCAACTACGGTGGCCCCGACGATATTCATCCCCCGATCCCCGAACAGATTGACACCCGTATTCGCAGGGCCTGACCGGAACGACGGCATCGGTCCTTCAAGGAGGTGGTGAGAACCGTCGACCACATATGACCACGCCATGGTTCAGCTATCATTCATTTATACAGATACTCCTAGGGCCACTTTTAAGGTTCCTTTAGAGTAGAATGACAGTATTGAGCCACAGACATATTTACCTGTCTCAATTCACACACCACACAACGAGCACAAGGGAGTGACTCACTCATGACGAAGATCGTCAACTCTTGGAACGACTTCGACCCGCTCAAGCACGTCATCGTCGGGCGCGCGGACTTCTCGGTTATTCCTCCTGAGGAGCCCGCCACCTCTGAGAAGGTGCCGATCGACTCCGAGATGCGCGGCATGT
>ERZ772924.1560-NODE-1560-length-10877-cov-2.975513_pt1 | contig 10877 bp, 12 predicted proteins | sample MGYA00512116_ERZ772924 | MGnify/ENA primary metagenome ERZ772924 (study PRJEB29015, sample SAMEA2737920) | human oral metagenome | biome: human oral; feature: human-associated habitat; material: dental | place: China | collected 2134 ...
CTCTAACTGCCCCAAAAGTTATGCGAATTTTTCCGTGTGCCCCCTCCCCGGTCCAGTAATGGCGCGGTTTTAGAGATTTGACCGCCCCCCTGGGGGTCTAGCGGTCGCCTCTGCCACGCTGATGAATCCGTTCATGACACGAGGCGCAGAGCGACATCAAATTGCTCTCGTCATGTGTGCCGCCGTCGGTGACTGGTCGAATGTGATGCACAAGCGTCGCGAGGATGTATCTGCCCCGCTCCTTGCAACACTCACACAGCGGATGCGCTGACAAGTGACGGTCGCGAATCCTGCGCCATGCACTGCCGTATCTCTCGTGCTGATCGTACCCACGCGTGAAGTGGTCATAGTGCCGCTGCATCGTTTTCTCGTGCTCCTCGCAATAACAGCTTTTTCGATCTGTAAGATTCGGGCATCCTGTCATGCGGCAGGGGCGCTTCGGCTTTCTCGGCATCGCACACCTCCTCGATGGCATCAAAAAAGCCCTCGCGGAGAATTGCTTCTCCGAGAAGGCTGATTCCATATCCTATTCTTGCTGAGTCTATCATATCACTGTCAAGGTAGTGACATCAAGACGACATCGACTGCCATTTAGTGACATTTAGTGACATCGGAGAAATATTTTTCAGTCCAACGCCATGCAGACGATAGATTTGTCGCAGTCCAAGCTTCATCTCTGTCGCAATTTCCGCCCACGAACGGTAGCCCATGTAACGGAGGTAAAGAACACGCCGTGCTTCTTTGTCCTCCACCTGCTGTATCGCTTCGTAAATCTCGGAACGCAGGTCAACGAGCCGATCAATCTCAGCATCTATCTTCTCTTCACGCTCAATGATTTTTGCAATGGTGTCGGAAAGCTGCGACAAGTTCCTCGTTGCATTGCTCGGCATTCCCGTGATGACGGCGGTAGTCTTTTCTGCCATGCTGCGGAGAACTGCTACCTCCTCCAACATACTCTGGATTTCATTGTCAATGTTCCGTGCCTGACTGAGATATTCTTTCGCTGTCACACAAATTCCTCCTCTAGCTTTTCAAGCAGCCATTCTCCATCTATGCTCGTCAACTGTCCGAACCATGCGGAACGAAAGAACCGCTCTGTCTCAGAGCGCATCGCTGTCGCCGCAACATTCTCTGCCGCTTTGCAAAGAGCCGATCTCGCCCACCGATAATCCTTTGCCGCCTGTTGGATGATTGCATTGGCAAGAACCTCACAGTTCATCATGGGAAGCCACCTCCAGATTCGCTTTGACAGCATCGATCAGAGCCGTCTGGATCTTGTCTTTCCGTTCAAGAGCTTGCATAACATTCTCATCCATCGTTCCTGCCGTGATGATGTGGTGGATAACCACAGTCCCCGTCTGTCCCTGCCGATAGAGCCGTGCCACAGTCTGCTGATAGAGTTCCAAGCTCCATGTGATGCCAAACCACACGAGGGTCGAACCGCCGCTCTGAAGATTGAGTCCATGTCCCGCACTCGCAGGATGAATAAGGGCGACGGGGATTTCTCCGCGATTCCAACGGGCGATTGCCTCGTCCGTATCCAGTCGCACACACGTCACGCGCTTTTCGATGCGCTCTGCATCATGTCGGAACCAATACGCCACGAGAAGCGGTTTGCCGTTCATGCTCTCGACGATGTCCTCCAAGACATCGAGTTTGCGGTCATGGATATGCAGTGTAGTCCCATCGTCAGTGTAAACCGCACCGTTTGCCATCTGCGCGAGTTTGCCAGACAGGACTCCTGCATTTGCCGCCGTCACCTCATCGCCCTTCATCTGCAAAACCAACTGCTCGCACATTTCGGTGTATATCTTCTTCTCAGCCTCATCCATGCGGACGCTGTATTCGCTCTCGATCAGCTCCGGCATCTTGAGGTGGTCGGCGGCTTTCATGGAGATGGTGATGTCGGAGATTTTCTCGTAGATCCGCTCCTCGGCTCCGGGCAAGGGAACGTAGGAGAACACCACCTGCCCGTTGCGCTTGTCCGGCACAAAGTAATCTTGCCGATATTTCGTGATGAATCGTCCCAGACGCTGTCCCATGTCCAGAACCTTGAACTCTGCGAACAAGTCCATCAAGCCGTTGCCGGATGGCGTTCCCGTAAGTCCGATGACTCTCTTTGCCATGTGACGAACCTTCATAAGTGCCTTGAATCGCTTGCTGCTCCAATTCTTGAAGGACGAGAGTTCGTCGATCACGATGGCATCGTAGGTGAAGTCGGTTTTCTCCACGAGCCACGGCACATTCTCACGGTTGATGATGTAGAGGGAGGCTCGCTGCCGAAGTGCATGAAGGCGTTCTTTCTCCGTTCCGACTACTACGGAATAGCGGAGGTGCTTCAAATGTTCCCACTTGCTGATCTCCTGCGGCCATGTATTCCGCGCCACACGAAGCGGCGCGATGACGAGAACGCGGGAAATCTCGAATCGGTCAAACAGCAGGTCATTGAGGGCTGTGAGAGTAATCACGGTCTTTCCTCAGCCCAAGCCCATATCCAGGAGTACGGCGGCAGTCGGATGACTCTCGATAAAGTCGATGGCGTACTGCTGGTAATCATGCGGTATGAACTTCACGGGGCATCACCTCCAATCTCAACGGAATTCATTACCGAAACACTTCCTGCAGCACATCCACATGATAGGTATTCACCATGCCGTACTTGGCATCGTACTCCTTGCCGATGTGATAGCCCTGCTTTCTGGACATTGCTGACGCTCTGCGCCCAAGCCCGGCGGCAATATCCCGACTCACGCCACGGATTCCCATAAGGTTTGCATAGCCGATGATGGTGTAGTGGTGCTGGTCGATGGTTACCTGCTTGGATTCCACATCGAGAAGCCGCTCGTCAACCTTGTCAATGCGGGCATTGGCGGCTTTGATCGCCTTTGCCTGCTCCACCAGACGCTGCGCACTGTACAGAAGAAATTCCTCAGGCGTCATGTTTCTCATGGGGTTGAAATAGCTTTCTTCCAGCTCCTCAAAGACATCCCATGCACGATTCGTCCCGAGCATCTTGCAATGGCGCGCCGCACCTCGTTTTGTCCAGAGATAAATTGTGGATGCAAACTTGCTCACAGGCAGGTCGAAATTTTCGACTTGCCTCTTGAATCCCTTGAGATCACTTCCTTCAATCCTGAAGTAATGTTTTCCCTCCGCAAACCGATCTTTGTTGTTGTTGAAATTCTGTTTGATGTGTTGGACATCACAGCCATACGCCTCGGCAAGCTGCTCCGTGGTCATGACTCGGATGCCGCTGTGTTCCAAAATCTGCAAATCTTTCATGGCAAATTCCTCCAATACGCTGTAAATACTCCGATGACGGGGAAAAGTCGTCCCCTTCTCAAAAGACAGCGGACAGATAGAGACATATTGGTCACCCGTTGCAGGAAAATTTATTTGTTCAGGCGAATATTTCTAAAACAAAGGGAGATGGGGCAGATGGTACAACCTATCGTCAAGGATGCAATGTTTCTCGGACAGCCATCGGAGGAAGCCGTGAAATCCGACCTCTCGATAGCAAACGACCTGCTTGATACGCTCAAAGCACATGTCGGACACTGTGTCGGACTTGCCGCCAACATGATTGGCGAAAAGAAGCGCATCATTGCCGTATGCGTGGGTAAATCTCATCTCGTCATGCTGAATCCGGAGATTGTAAAAGCATCCTCCGAGCAGTACGAGGCCGAGGAGGGATGTCTCTCCCTCCCCGGACAGAGAAAAACGATGCGGCATGAATGGCTTGAAGTCGTATACCGCGACATAAAATTTCGCAAACAGCAAAACAAGTTCTCCGGCTTTACGGCACAGATCATTCAACATGAGATGGATCACTGCAACGGAATCTTGATATGAAAACCTCGGGCTGCACATGAACGCAGTCCGAGGTTTTCACATAATGGTAATTCGTATTTTATTGACTTTCTTGCTTGTTTATTTATATAATACAAGCAAGAAAGTTTTTAGGAGGTGATTCACATGACGCAACAAGCTGCTATCATGAACCTCATCCATAAAAATAACGGTATGCTGACAACAGCCAAAGCGGTATCATCCGGTATTTCCCGCAGCATGTTGGCACATCTCGTCAAACGCGGACATTTGCTCCGTCCTGCCCGCGGCGTATACACGCTGCCCGAAATATGGGAAGATGAATTTCTCAATCTGCAAACACGATTCAAGCGTGGCATTTTCTCACACGAAACAGCTCTCTTTCTCTGGAATCTGACGGATCGAACGCCGATTGCCTACCATATGACTTTCCCTACAAACTACAATCTGGCAAATCCGCAAAAAGAAGGAATCCGCTGTGCGCAGGTAAAGCCTGAGCGATATGAACTTGGCATTACAGAGATAAAATCTCCTGCAGGGAATTCGATACGCTGTTACTCTATGGAGCGTACACTCTGTGATATCCTGCGGCCGCAGCACGCTGCAGATATTCAAGTTGTCTCAGAGGCTTTCAAACGCTATACGGACAACAAACAGAAAAACATTCCTCTGCTCTCAAAGTACGCAGCTCGGCTCGGCGTCGAAAAAAGGATACGGACATATCTGGAGGTACTGCTTTGAAAAATGCAATGCTGTTAAAGGCCGCCATCAATAAAATGGCAAAAGAAAAACACATCCCTGCCCAACTCGTGATGCAAAACTATATGTTGGAGCGGCTGTTGGAACGCATCGCCCATTCAAGATATCAAGGCAACTTCATCCTAAAGGGTGGGCTGCTGATTGCCTCGATGGTTGGTCTCCATTCCCGTGCCACAATGGATATGGACGCCACGATCCGAAATCATCCCGTGAATGAAAACAGCATAAAGAAAATGTTTGAGGAGATTGTCACTATTCCCATTGATGACGATATAACCTTCAGTTTTCAGGACGTTGGAGAAATCCGAAAGAATGATGCATACGGCGGCTATCGTGTATCGCTGACGGCAAACTTCCTCCCTATGAAGGTTCCTCTGAAGCTGGATATTACAACGGGCGACAAGATTACCCCGAAGGCAGTCGAATACAAATATCCCATGATGTTCAATGACGGCACATTGGAAATCTTTGCTTACAACCTTGAGACGATCCTTGCCGAGAAGTTGGAAACTGTAATTTCCCGTGGAGATCAAAATACGCGGCCAAGAGACTTTTACGATATCTTTATCCTGAGCAAGTTCAAAGGCGATCAGATCAATTGGACAATTTTGCGTCAGGCTGTATCCGAAACTGCACAAAAGCGCAATTCCGGTATGTTAATACCGCAGTATCAGAGTATTTTGGAGCAGATTATAAGCAGCCCTACGATGCATCGGCACTGGAGAACGTATCAGCGTGATTACGAGTACGCCAGAGAAGTGGAATTCTCTGCCACCTGCGAAACAATCCTCCATCTCATGGATTCAATACAATAAACAATTCAAGCGGCATCTGTCAGTAAGGCAGATGCCGCTATTTCAGTCCTTCCGATAAAACTCGCACTCATACCCATCCGCCTTGAGCGGCAGCCCCTTCGCCCACGGCGAATTCTCAGCCATGACAGAACATATCTCCTCCACCGATGAAACTCCGTATGGGACTTCGAGTACGATTTCGTCATGAACGTGCATCACAATGTCAAAGCCCCTGTTTCGAAGCTGTTTCATTGCGAAGACGAGCAGATCACGAGCTGTTCCCTGTGTGATATTTTCAACAAGTTTCCCGCCGAAGGTTTCAATCCTCTCCCACTTCTTTGTCATACCAAGACCTTCATAGGTGACGGATTCCCCTCCGAATCGGTTCTCTCCGATGCGTGGCTTCGCATACGCAAGTTCTCTGCCACTCGGCAATCGTATAAACAAAACGCTGCTCTTATACGCACAACGAATGCCATGTGTTTCTACTTCAACGCGTCGTTTCACACAGGTCTTGACGGCACGATCCACATCCCACCAGAATTGCACGATATGTGGATTCGATGCACGCCACAAATCCACGAGCGGTTGAAGTTCCTCCTCCTTCATGCCGGACTCGACCGCGCCCATCGCAATCAGCGCGCCGACGGAGCCGCCGTACCCACATCAAAACCGCCTGCTTCCCTTTCTGCCGCAGCTCTGCATTCTCACCATGCTTTTCGACAGTGCAATGGAACATGCGGGATGCCGTTTCGCAGTAGATGTCTCCGTTCTTTTGAAACACATCGAGTACCCAATGCTCTCCCGCATGCCACGCGAGGACTCTTGCTTCGATGGCAGCATAGTCGGCGACAACGAAGCGGCAGCCGGGGCGTGGTACAAATGAGGTGCGGATAAGCTGCGAGAGAACATCCGAGGTGCTGTCATAGAGCATATCCAGAAGGTCGAAATCACCGTCTTTGACAAGTGTGCGAACCTCCTTCAGCCGCGTGAGATGGTTTTGGGGCAGATTCTGTAATTGAATGAGTCGCCCCGCGAAGCGCCCCGTTCTGTTTGCACCGTAAAACTGGAACAATCCACGCGCACGGTGATCCGCTCCCGTGACCGCTTCCATTGCCATATACTTCTTGACGCTTGTCTTGGATAGTTGCTGCCGCAGTTCCAATACCTCCCGCACATCTCCCGTTGCTGTTTTAAGCATTTTGGTCACTTCACTTTTTGCGAGAGATTCCAGCGAGAGTCCTTCCCCGCGCAGCCAGTCCATAAGCTGAAGCGGAGAGTTCGGGTTCTCAAGATCCGTGAGATGCCGTGCCCGTTCAAGGCAGACCGCCTTGCTCCGCTCATCGCAGCAGATCGCCTGTGTGACAAATGTGGTGTCTACCAAAATCCCACGGTCATTGATTTCTTGGTCTATGACGTAGTTCTCCCACTCACTCTCCGGCACAGGAAATTTCTTCAGCCGCGCCTGAATTGCCATTTCTGTTTCCACATCTCGTTTGTTATACTTTTTGGACTATTTTATATTAACATTGTTTTTTCGCCCCTGTATTTTAGCCTGTTTTCCTCTCCTTATTACACATATTCTTCATGTTCTCCAGCTTTTTCGGGTTTTTAGGGGTCAAAGTAGGGTCAAAAAAACACCTCAAAAAGGAATGTCATCATCGTCGACAGACATGACCTGCTGGAAAAGCGACTCGTCACTCTGATCCTCCTCTGGGATCGGCTGCTGGTTTTCCGGATCTGCCATTGAGTTGAGCACGTGCGCCGAGATCATGGTCGCCTGCTTCGGCATCAAGAACTCAACATTGTTCGCCACAACCATCGTTGAATATCTCTTCCCGTTTTTATCATCATAGATATTTACGTCCAGCCGACCGATCACGTTGACAAGATGTCCTTTGGACAGTGATTTTTTGCAGGATTCGGCCAGCGCATTCCACGCCTCAATGTAGAAATAATTGACGGGATACCGTCCCATCTCATCTTTTTTGAATCCCTTGCGTACAGCAAGAGGAAAATGAACGACAAGGTGTCCTGCCTGTGTGGTGTACTCGCTGATTTCGGCTGCGAGGCGGCCACTTAATGCAACATGATTCATATTCGTCCCTCCTATGAGTTATTTATGATGTGTTCTTATGTCTTTATGAATTTAGGAAAAATTTAAGATATTGTTATGAATATTTTAGTATGAAATATGATGTGTTTGCCATTTGTTCATAGCCCGTTAGGAAATCATCTGATATTTTTCAGATTATCTCCTAACAGACTATGAACCTAAATATCTCATTTCGTCTGAGCGCCACACTTATCGCACGCACCGGGATGATCCTGACGATTCTCGCAGCTGGGGCATTCAAACGTAGCCATATGTACCATTCTTCTCACCTCCTCACGGTTCATCATCCATATCATGAAAGATTGGGAAGGCCATCTTTGTCCCAAACAGGAGCAGCTCCGCAGCGGTCAGAGCAATACCAATAGTATACCCCCTTCTTCTTTTTGCTCTCAGCTCGTTTCAGATACCCCTTGCCGCATTCGGGACACACAACAATCACAGGTTTATCTTTATGATCGGAAAACGCAGCATTACAGACCTCCCGATCCTCGCACGACCAAAATGTTCCGAATTTCCCCTTGACTTGACGCAGCACCTTTCCGCAGCGCGGACATTTATCTGTGCGTTTATCTTCCTTCTTAGCCGTGAAGTCCGACTTTCCCTTTTTATCAGGAGCCATTGTTTTGCAGTCGGGGTATCCGGAGCATCCCCAAAAAGCACCGAACTTTCCTTTACGCAGCCGCATTGGCTTCCCGCAGTTCGGGCACATCGGAAGATCCTTGTTGGTTTGCAGCTGCACATTCTTCGCATCGGCAAGCAGCTCATTGAGAATATCAACTTGTTTCGTCAAAAAGGAATCCAGCGGAATGGATCCGTCTGCGATCCGATCCAGATCGGCTTCCCACAACGCCGTTGTGTCCGGATATGTGATTTTGTCCGGCAGCATGGATATGGCCATACGCCCCATCTCAGTAGGGACAAGATATTTCTTCTCCGTGGTGACGGAGCGCGCCTTTTTCAATCCTTCGATAATCCCGGCTCGCGTAGCCTCTGTCCCGATTCCTTTGCACTCCTTGAGACTTGCGGCAAGCTCTTTATCCTTGACATATTTATGGATTTCCTTCATCGCCTGGAGTAGCGTCGCGTCGGTAAAACGTTTTGGCGGCGTTGTAACCTTTTCTTTGGCCGTCCCGTGCTCATATCGTACAACATCACCTTCTGCGACTGCCGGGAGCACAGGAGTCTCTTTACCGTCTTCATCCGAATCCTTTTTATCCTTCTGGTAAATTTCCTTCCAGCCCATTGTCAGGATCGTTTTTCCGTTCCCGACGAATTCCTCATCCGCACACGAGATGATGACTTTGGTCGCCTGGTATGTATGGATGGGATAGAACTGGGCAAGATAGGCTTTTACCACGAGCAAATAGAGTTTCTTTTGCTCATCAGATAACTTTGTCAGATCTGCTGGGACTGTTGTTGGAATCAGCGCGTGATGCGCCGAGATCTTCACATCGTTCCATGCACGAGACACAATCTTCACATCAGCCCGCGCAGCGAATTCATCCAGATGCTCCTCTGAGAGGCCTTCTATATTCCTTATAACTGCTGCTGCATCGCTCAGCTGGTTGGTTGGCAAATACTCACAATCGGAACGCGGATACGTTGTCAGCTTCATCTCATAGAGCGACTGCATGGCATCGAGCACCTGCTGCGGCGACAGGCCGAATCTTCGTCCGGCTTCCACCTGCAGCGTAGACAGGCTGTAAGGAAGGCGCTGTCCTTCCTGCTTTTTCTTTTGCTCAACAGCAATAATTTGAGCGCCGTCTCCATGATTGGCCGCAGACTCTATTTTGGAAAGTAGCCCCTCCGCAATTTCTTTTGAAAGCAGCCGATTTTCAGAATCAAGCCCTTCCATATCGGGCTTGCATTTCCATGCTGTTGGTATGCTGCCGTTTTCGTGTTGCCATGTCACCTGCAGCACATAATGCGTTGTCGGTCTAAATTGACGAATCTCCTCTTCACGCCTCACAACGAGTGCGAGCGTCGGCGTTTGGACACGACCGACATGGACAACGGAATCATATCCTGCGTCTCTGCTCTTGATCGTATAAGCGCGAGAGAGATTCATCCCGACGAGCCAATCTGCCTGGCTGCGTGCGATAGCGCTGTCCCGAAGACCTGTATAGTCTTTATTATCCCGCAAGTCTCCGAGCGCCTGAACTACGCTTTTCTGATCCAGTGCGTTCAGAAGGATCCGCTTCACCGGCTTCTTGTTGCCAATATGGAGCAAAACCTCATCGATCAGCAGCTGACCCTCGCGATCTGGGTCTCCTGCATTGATGATATAGTCTGCTTTTTTTGCAAGCTCCTTGATAATCTTGAACTGCTTCGCTGCGTCTTTCTTGACCTTCAGCTTCCATTCATCAGGGACGATGGGAAGATCGTCCATCGCCCATTTTTTATAGCGCTCATCATATTCACCCGGATCGTATTGCTCCAGCACATGACCAAAACACCAAGTAACGATGTCCTGGCCATTGTTAATCTCAATGCAGCCGTCTTTGGAAGTGCCCTTCCCTAGATTTTCTGCAATCGCTCGGCCTAAACTTGGCTTTTCAGCGATAAATAGGCGCATATAGCAAGCCCCCTTTCAGGATAAGTATATCCCGAAAAGGGGCTTGAAATTCCTATCATTTTTCAAAACTAGATCAGGTTGTACTCTTTCAATTTCTCCATTCCCATACTTTGATCAATATAGTGGCTCTCGTCATAGTCAAGCGGACGTGATTTTTGTGCCTCAAAGACACGAACATCATTTGAGTCGTCTCCCTCTTCCCCTATGTGGTATTTAACAAATTCAGTCGTTGGAACATCTATGGCGCGTCCAATATATCCCAACAAAAAGAAATCGCGTGTCGGTCCGCCCTCAGTTACAAGTTTCATGAAAGCATCATGTCCTTTTTTTACATAACATTCGGCTTCTACCTGTGCGATGGTAAGCCCGCGCATGTTGATAAAATAGTTCAGTCGTTTTGCATCTACCCAGTACATCATACCAACGCCTCCTATTATCTTACATTATCATTGTTCTTTTTGTAATTGTTGCACGCATCCTGAAATGCTTTTCCCAACGTAAGCAGAACCTCTTTGACCGCTCGCCCTATATCACGTTCTGCCGAAACACCTTTGATAAAATCATCCAGCCGCATAGAAATCTTTTCATCCTTAAATAGATCACGGCTAATAATTGTGCGCAGCCCTAAATCACAAACAATATGAATAGTATCTCCTTTGGGCGGCGTGAACTGAACCTGCATAAAGCGGTTTTGCATATCTGTTCTTTCAAATTGACACTTTTCAACATAGCTGTCAAGAAAGCCGCTTTGTATAAACTGACATCTCTTAAAATGTGAATGGTCAAAAACGCATTGCATAAAGGC
>ERZ772924.1562-NODE-1562-length-10864-cov-5.823203_pt1 | contig 10864 bp, 5 predicted proteins | sample MGYA00512116_ERZ772924 | MGnify/ENA primary metagenome ERZ772924 (study PRJEB29015, sample SAMEA2737920) | human oral metagenome | biome: human oral; feature: human-associated habitat; material: dental | place: China | collected 2134 ...
ATTTGCACATCCACCGTAATATCTCTTTCCAGGGTAACCTTCTGCATATTTATTTGTAAATACAGAACCTGCCGCCTCCATCACAGCCTTTGAAACAAAATTTTCAGAAGCGACTAGCTCAATTCCTTCCTCCTGTCTTCTTTCTTCTTCCACAATTGCATTGTACACTTCTAAATCCACATCTTTTATATAGCTCATCCTAGTTTCCTCCTAATTTTATTGAAAATCAAGCAGTTCTTCTGCCAGACAAAATATAGCTTTTAACTTTTTATCGTTTTATTTTATAACCTGTATTTTTCTATAGTTGTAATGAAGCGCTTTTACCAAGTCATATTCAAACGGCGAATTCAAATCTCCGTACTTTATGCTGAGCATAGAACGTGCATTCAGTCCTGTCACAACAGGTCTTGTAAATCCATAAACATTTTTGTCAAATACGCCTGTATCAAAAAACAGTTTTTTTTCAGCAATACCACGTACCGCACCTTCTCCAGCAGAATCTATGGCACTTCCAAAGGCATCTCTCAGGTTGCTTGGTCCAAACATGGGCAGCACTAAGTATGATCCTGTCCCCATTCCGTAATGTCCTAACGTATCTCCCATAGTTTCTGGGTCTCTTTTCATTCCCATATTTTTAGCGACATCAGCCACTCCCAGGATACCAGCAGTGGAATTTACCACAAATCTTCCAAGCGCGTTTGCAGCCTTTCCAGGTTTTAACTGCAACAGTGAATTTACAAATGTCGGTATTTCACTGAAATTCTGATAGAAATTTGAAATTCCCTTTCTAATTGGTTTTGGCACTACTGCCGAATATACACGTGAAGCTGGATAAAGCACTTTTCTGTCAAGCTGCGTATTAAAGGCATACATCCTTCTATTTAAAGGCTCCAGCGAATCATTGATTCCTGTTAGCTGAAACACTTGGCTTGAAACAATGTAATCTTCATTCAGTTCTTCCAGATTTGTTGCAAGAACTCCGTATCCATCCTGCTCAAAGGCAATATATCTGTTGGTATCCGCCTTATTTTTCTTTACAGCTATATTTGTACGTGAAACTTTGTCAAGATTTTTTCCAGACGCTTCAGCGACCTTTCCATCTACAAATTCAATATAAATATCGTCATTTGCTTCTCTTTCAGTTTCTTCAGCAAACATCACTGTTTCCTCATTTTTCAGTTCACTTCCCTTTGAATAAGAAACTGCCGTGGCAGTAAGCAACGCCATCAGCAATATAAATTTATTTTTCCCTGCCATTTTTTATTTTTCCTCCAATTTATCTACCATTAATTTTGCCACGTCAGCATGCCACAAGACTCCAGTATGCCCTCCAAACGGTATTAAAACTTTGTTTGAAAACGTGTTCTTTATATAATCCAAGTCATCATTTGAATACAGAACGTCATTTGTTGATGTTATAAATATGATGTTTTTATTATTTCTGTTGATAAAATCCTGATTGCTTCTCAAATCAAATTCATTTATAAAATCATTAAAATCAAGATTAGGATTTTTATATTTTTTTAAATACGGATATAATATTTCCTTAGCATACTCATCAAATGAAACAGACAATCCTTCCCTAAATTCCTGAGTAACTGAATCAAATCTTTTATATGACTTTTTATCGGATAGCCTTCCAACAGCATTATTTCCGCTAAAAACTTCCCCCGCAAAAGTCATGTTTGCTGAATAGAATCTAAATAGAAGTCCTGTCAGCACTTCAAAATCCTTTTCCTCAAGCCCCAGCTTTCCTAACGAGGATGTCAAGTTTGAAAACTCGATGTCCTTTATCTGAATTGACTTGTCATACATAAGTCTGCTAAATATTGTATCCAAATATTTTTCCAAGCTTCTTGCATCGTAAATTCCATTTTTTACTAAAAAGCCGTCCAAATTTTGTGTCGCAGTCAGAATGCTAACTGGCGAATTTAACATAAGCGACTTATTTATTCCTATTCTTCTATTTTTTTTGGAATCCAGCTCGTGAATTTGAAGTGACTGGAATCCACCTAGGCTGTAACCTCCGATATACACTCTTCCATTTAATTTCATGCCATCAGCCTTTTCCCTTGAAATAGCCTTTTCCACCAGATCGTACAGTTGCACAGTTTCATCTTTTATGTAGCCTGCATACGCATTTTTACTCTGACTTACTATATAGGGCATTGTTGTTGGTGAACTGAAGGCGATTACGTTGTATCCTCTGTCATAAAATACATTTGCCATGTAAAGTGACATTCCGCTGTTGTAAAGCGACCCTGTTCCCGAAATTATAATCATTAACGGCGCTTCCTTCTTTTGAGTTCAAACACCGTATTCATAGTCACTCCATTGTCTAAGTATTTCTGGAATTGTCTTTGTCGTCTTAAATTTCCTTACTTTAGGTCCTTTCGGATTTTTGAACTTGTAGTGCTGTTCTGAAGGCGTTCCAAGAACGGTCGCCATTATTGCGCTATCCTTATATGGATAATCGCTTGCAATTTGTGATATATCTGTTTCAGCAACCCCAATAGCCGAAAACACAAGCATCATTATTAAACCTAATAATTTTTTTAACATAATCTCCAATTTATGTGAAAACTTTTTCACATTTCTCCTTTCCAATTTTCAAAAGTTATACTTTTTATTTATTTTACCTATATTCTATCAAAAATATCAAAAAATTTCCAGTAAAAAAGTTTATCTGACACAATTCATTTTATAAAATTAGATTTTTAACCTTAAGTGTATTTAAAATTTGTCAAACTATTTTATTTACCAAAATAAAATTATTAAAATTATCATTATTTTAATAATTCATATTTAAATAAATCTTGAATAATATTTTTCTCATAATATTCTTTTAGTTTTCGGTTTAATGCTTCCAAATCCCCATTCAGTTTATTATAATGATATTTTTTTCTTTTTTTACCTTTTATTTTAATTTCATCATATGTATTTAACTCTTCAACAATTTGATAAATACCATATGAAAAATTTGAGTTATAATTTTTCGTCTTTTGAATTTCTTTAAAAATTTTGTCCCACAATTTAATTAATTCTTTTTCTTCTAAAAAACAATCTCCTTTATCATAAGTTATAAAAATACTATCTTTTTCATACCAATCACTAAAAGGATACATTTTAGCAGCAAATAAACAGCAAATTTTTTGATAATTAGATTTTGTTATATAATTCCCTCTCCCATTAAAATATGGTAATCTCCCTATATCAAAACTAGCAGATACAGGACAAAAATAACCTATTATTTCGTCATCTAAATAAACTTCAGTCTCAATTTTTTTATTTAGAATTTCTCTACCTTTACTATCACATGCTATATTTCCAAGTATTGTACCTTTATATTTATCATTACTAGAAGATAATGTTGTATTTGTTTCTTTAATCACTTGATCTTTAAGATATTCAAGTTCATTATTTTTATTTATATCATATACCTTTAGCAAATATTCCTTTTTTTTATTTTTTGGTTCAAAATTCCATAAGATACAACCTATACTGGAAGGACTAGCATGAAAATATTTTCTGTTAAACAAAAAACCTTCATTAAAACGTTCAGAAGCATTGTCAAAAATTCCTAAAGTCTTAAAATACTTTACAGGAGAAAAAAGAATATAGCTATCTCCTCTTTTTCTTAAATAATATTCAAATCCACTCCAAATAAATCTATTTGCAAAATCTCTAACTGTACTAATATTTGAATTTCTAAATTTATCTTTATTTTTTTTCATTTGTTTAAAAATAAAACTTTCTTTATTCCTAGTTTTATGTTTTTCACCTTTTTCATTATATATTGCTCTTATAGAAGAAGTATCATCATATGGAGGATTTTCAAATAAAATAATACTACATTTTGGATTTTCTATATATTTTAATAGTATTGGATTCCTTAAAAAATCTTCACTCATAGCATCTGCATTAAAAATTTTCCCATCCGAATATTCTATATCAGCTTCTGTCGGCGGAATAATCTCTTTTACCTGATCACCAAGTCTTTCATTTAAAACTTTATATTCATAGTATTCATATGTTGAAACAACACAATTTGAAATTAATTCTTTTCCCCATTTATCTTTATTTCCAATTAAAGCACTTTCTAAATTTCCTGTACCTGCACATCTATCTAAAATAATATATTCATTACCTTCTGGAATATTATTAACAGCTTTCTTTACTAATTCTACTGCTTTTTTTGCATATTCCATGGGAGTATAAAATGCTCCTAAATCTTTTTTTGACAATCTGTCATTCAAACAATCTAATAAATATTTAAATTTTTGATTTGTTTTTTCTTTATATGGGTTAATGAGATGTTTAAAACATTTAGGTTCTCTAATTTCACCTAACACTTCTACTTTTCCCTCATAATCACCTATAAAATCTGATTTTTTAGCTTTTGGATTTTCTCTATAATATCTTTCAGCCCATCCTAATACACAATTTTCATCAATATCAATTGGAATATATTTTTTTTCTCGTTCTTTTTTATCTTTTAAAATATGCTTTAATTCATTACTTTTGTTCATATCAGAGTAATTTAAAATTTTATAAGGATCATTATCTGAAAAATTCTTATTATTTTTAGATGCAGCTCCTACATATACTTTTTGTATATATTCAATATAATCAATACTTTTATAAATATATGCTTTTTTTTCGTTTAATTCTATTAAAATGATTGTTGCTGGAACAGAGTACCCTTTAATTCTTAATCTTGATAAATATTTTATTGCTTGTAATAAAACTTCATTACGATTAGAGATGTTTAATTTAAATTCTAAAATATTTCCATTATAAACTCCATCTGTATTTTCTATCAAAATAGAATTATCATTTGTATAATCAATTCCATAATTATTAAAAAAATCTATTTGTCCTTCTTGTTCTGTATTATATTCTGTTATCATATCTTTTCTTCTCCTAACTATTTTTCTATTCTAAAATATTGATTTTATTAAATTTTAAATTATTTCTCTTTAAATCAAAAAATAATTACACGTCCACCGAAACAATTTTAGTTTCGCCAATTTCCTTATTCATCGTAACCCCGTAAAGTCTATGAGAACCCTTCATTGTTTCCTTATTATGAGTAATTAATATAAACTGCGATTTGTCAATAAACTGATGCAGAAGCTCTACAATTTTTTTTGTATTTTTTTCATCCAGAGCCGCTTCAATTTCATCAAAAAAAGTAAATGGACTCGGCTTAAACATAAAGATTGCCATTATAAAGGATACTGCAAGCATTGATTTTTCGCCACCTGAAAGTAAAAGTAAAGTCTGTTCCGGCTTATTTTTATATTTTACACTAAGTTCCAAGCCAGTTGTAAGCAAGTTTTCAGGATCTGTCATCTTTATCAGCCCTTTTGCTCCATTTAGAATAGTTTCACACATATACTGAAAATTTTTATTTATTTGTTCATAAGCCATAAAAAATTTACTTGTAACTTCCTCTTCAATTTCCTGAATAAACCCAAGCAATGCCTCTCGGCTTTCGAGCAAATCTTTTTTCTGTGCGGCAATATTCTGATACCGCTCATTTTCATGCTCAAATTCTTCAATTGAGGCAAGATTCACTGCTCCAATGTCAGTTCTGCTTCTCTCATTTACTGTCAGTTTTTTCTTTGTCGCCATCAGCTCATTCTCATCAGCAATTTCAAAATATTCCTCGTTTTCAAGAATTTCTTCATTTTCCAGTTCCTTAAATTCAGCCAGCTGAAACTCCAGCTCACTTTCGTTTCGTGTTATTTTTTCAACAATTTTTTCATAGTCATTTTTATGTTTTAACATATTTACTTCAATATCTTTGATTTCACCAATAAATTTTCGCTCTTTTTCTTCAATTTCATGAATGTTTTTTTCAATTTTTTGAATTTTGCCTAAAATATTCTCATTTAATTTCTCATTTTCAGAAATTTCATCTTTTTTATGAGAAATTTTTACAGATAATTCCTTTCCTAACATTTCGCTTTTCTTTTCAAATTCAGCCAGTTCTACTTTCTCATTCAAAAGCTTCTTATAATCAGACTCAATTTCTGCAAAACGATTTTTATTATTATCTGTTCTGACCTTCAAAATTTCATAATCTCTGTCGGCAACATTCAATTTCTGAATAAATTCATCAATATTTTCAAAATTTTTCAAATCTTGATTCAAATTTTCAATTTTAAGATTATTTTCTTCAATATTTTTTTCGATTTTTTGAATTAACTCAAGATTTTCCTTTATTTTAGTTTCTTTTTCCAAAATAAATTTCTCATTTTCAGAAATTTCATAGTTTAAAGTATTAATTTCCCGCTGTTTTCGACTAAATTTAATATTAAAATCATCGTAGTTTTCATTAAACACCTGATATTCATTTTTAAAATTCTCAAATAATTTTTCTGTTTCTGTCCTTTCTGCCTCAACTTTTTCAGCTTCCAAAACTATTTCCGATAATTTTTTCTCAAATTCGTTAAAGTTCTTTTTATTTTTTTCAATTTCGCTTTTCAGATGTTTCAATTCCTTTTTTCTCTCGAAAATTTCATCCTTACCCCTAAACGAATGCCCTCCCGTCATTCTCCCACGAGAAGTGATAATATCTCCTTCAAGCGTAACAATTCTGTCATTAAATCCTTTTTTCAAAAGCTCCGTTCCAACTTCCAGATTTTCCACAACAACTGAATTTCCATACACAAACTGAATAACTTTTTCTATATTTTTATTTACAAATTTTTTATCAATTTTCACAATATTCCTTGCAAAATCAATAATTCCATTTTTTCCTTTTGTGCTTGAAATTACATTTTGAATTTCCTCTTCTGTCATTTTATTTTTAAAGTCATTTTGCCACGAAACATCATCAATTGTAGGCAGGAAATCATTCATTTTAGAAACACGAATATTTTCAATCGGTAAAAATGAAGCTCTTCCCAGCTTTCTTTCCTTCAGGATTTCAATACATTTTTTCCCAATTTCACTATCTTTTACGACAATATCCTGAAACATTCCACCGGATAAAGTCTGTACTGCTTCCTCAAATCCCGCTGGAACATCAATCAAATTAACAAAAGCACCAATTACTCCATCAATTTTTTCATTCAGAATATGCTTTATGCTTCGATTAAAAGTTTCATTTTTCTCAATAGCATCTGAAATCGCCTTTTGTTTAACCTCAAAATTCTGAAGTTTGTAGCTAATCTCATTTTTCTGTTTATTAATTCCAGAATATTCCTTTCTAAGTTCCTCTGTTTTTTCATTGAGTTTCTGAATTTTCAGCTCTTTTTCAAGTTTCTGCTTCTCATTTTCTGATTTTTGTATTTCAAAAGTCTGTTTTTCTTCATTTATTTTGTTAAACTCAGCTTCTACAATACTTTTCTCAGCGATATGCCTTTTATTTTCAGTTTTCGCAGCCAGAACTCTTTTTTCCAAATCCTCATTTTCTCCAGCGACTTTTATTTTATCCACTTCAAAATTAGAGTTCTTTTGTGTCCGTTCTTTCAGTTCAAGTGTTATTTTATCACTTTTCTGCTTCAATTCTCCAACTTTTGCTTCCCACTCAGCCTTTTCCTTTTCTTTTTCAATCAAATCCTTTGTTATAAGCTCAAGCTCATTTCTAGACTTATTTAAAATCTCTTCTTTTTCAGCAATATCCTTTTCCAAAATATCTTTTCTCTTAGCTTTTTCATTGGCTTCCGTTTCCAAATTGGAATTTTGATTCACTAGCTTTGAATACTCGTCTTTTAAAGTTTCCAAATTTTTAAAGTTTTCGCTATTTTCATTTTTTTGACTTTCCAGATTTTTGTACAATTCTTCCCGAATTTCATTAGTTCTTTGAAGTTCCGCCTGTTTTTCTGAAAAATTCTTTTCACTTTTTTCTAATTCTTTCTGTATTTTCTGACTTTTTTCCTCATACTCATATTTTAGCGAACTTTTTTCATTGACATTATATTCCAGTACCATAAACCTTTGAACATCAATCTTTTTTGTATATTCCTTAAAAAGCCTTGCCTTAGCCTGTTCATCCTTCAAATAATCAACCCGTAGTTTCAATTCCTTTTCTACATAATCAATTTTTTCAATTTCATTTTTCAAATCCTGAAGTTTTTTTTCAGAATCTTCCTTCTCAATCTTAGCCCTTTTGACTCCAGCCGCCTCTTCAATAATCTCCTTTAACTCCTTCGGAGAAGAGCCAATAATTCTCTCTACACGCCCTTGCCCAATTATCGAGTACGCCTGCTTTCCAATTCCTGTATCCATAAAAAGATTATGAATATCTTTAAGTCTGGATTTCTTGTTATTTATTAGATACTCATTTTCTCCAGTCTTAAAAATTCTTCGAGTAATCTTAACCTCTGAAAAATCTACATCCAGATATCTATCTCCATTATCAATAATAAGACTAACTTCTGCCATAGACTTTGGCTTCTTATTCTTCCCGCCAGAAAAAATAATATCCGAACTCTCTTTTGCCCGTATATTTTTATAACTTTGCTCTCCCAAAACCCACAAAATAGCATCCAAAATATTACTCTTTCCACTCCCGTTAGGCCCAACAATCGAAGTAATCCCATTGTCAAACTCCACAACAGTTCTATTCGCAAACGATTTAAACCCTATCAGCTCCAATGCTTTTAAGTACACTTGTTTCCTCTTTTCTTCCAATTTATTTCATAATAAAAATATCATGATTTTTTATATTCTTGCTAAATATCATAATTTCTTTGGCTTTCATTTTATTTTCTAAAGAATAATTTATATCAAATTCTATAAAATCAAATTTTTTATAAATTTTTTTTATTTCTTCACAATTATCATAAGTAACAATCCAATTTTTTGTTATTTTTCTTATAGTTTCATAAAGTTCCAAATGATTTTTATGATTATAAAAATTTGTATATAATTCAGGTCCTTTTTTATAATATGGCGGATCAAAAAATATAAATTTTTCTCTTTTTATTTTGCTTATTATATTTTTCTGAAATTCTAAAACATCCAAATTATAAAACTCTATTTTATCTTTTAATCTACCTATTTCTTTTATTTGCTTTATCAATTTATTTTTATTAAATCTACAATCCATTTTATAATTTCCATTTTGCAAATTACCACCTATTACACCTGCTTTCAAAATCCCAGATCTATTCACTCTATTTAAATAAAAAGTAGCTACACCTAATTTTAAAATATTTTCTTCCAACAACAAATTTAAATTTTCTTTATTTGTATATATTTTTTTTTGATTCTCTCGCTCAAGAAGAGAAATTTCAATATTTTCTATTATATTACAAAACTTTTCTGTATGATTTAAAACGCAATACCAAAAAGAATAAATACCTTTATCTATATCATTAAGTACCAGTTTTTTTACTTTTTCTTTTTTTAGCAGCAATAATGCTAAACCTGCTCCTCCAGCAAAAGGCTCTATATATACAGGATTTCTAATATCATTTTTTTCAAAAAGAGAAACTATGATATTAAAAACCTTTGATTTTCCGCCAGGATAACGTAGTGGAGAAAATAAATTTCTCATAATACCACCTACTTATTTTAGTCTTTCTTTTATTATTCCATAATTTTTCTTTAATTGATTTATCAATTTTTTTTCTAATTCTTTATTAAATTCTTCTATTTCTTTTCTATATTTCACTTTAAATTTTTCCATCAATTTTTTTCCATTTGTCCCAAAATTTTTTCGTTCTTTCAAGAACCACTGTTTATCTTGTTCTCGTTCAGGTTTACTTGTACTAGTGTATTTTAACCTTTGTGCTTGAAATTTTTGCTTACTATTACACTTACATTCATCCCAAAATTTATCATTCATTTTCATATTTAATAAAATTTCCAAACATTCTTTTTCTAACGATTTTGCTCCCGGAAAAAATAAAGAATTTTTATGATTTTCAACATCTTTTTTAAAATTGTTTTTATAATTTACACTTTTTTTATTATAATCTGCATCATAAATAATAATTCCATTTTTTAATTGAGATATTTTATTAGATATAGATGCTATATTTGTTATTCCTATTTTTAAAGGATATAATGTACAATATTTTTTTATATTCCTTAAAACAATTCTTTTAAAAAGATACTCTCCTTCTTCATCTTCAAAAAATACATCTATTTTTATTTCTTTTCGATTATTATTTTCTTCGTTTATTTTAACTAATATATTATTTTTTATTTCATCATAATCTATTTTTGGTGCTTCTATTAAACTCCCATATTCTCTTGCATCTAAAAATGAATTATAAATCAAATCAAGTTCTTCTTTTATTTTATTATTTCCATTTGAAATAAAATCTATTATTTCTTTATTAATATCATTACTTTCTCTTGTATAACAGATATTTAGTTCCAATTTTTTAGAAAATATCCTTTTATAATATTCTCTTGCCTTCATCATTAAAGCAAAATATGCCAACTGATAAGCTCTTTTATCTATATCAAGACCATAAATATTATTTTCCAGTATTGACTGAACAGCATCCCTGTTGGAATAACCCAAATTTGAATAAATATCCATTAATACATCAAAAGCGTAGACAAGTATATGTCCACTTCCCATACACGGATCTATTATTTTAATTTCTTCTAGTTTTATTTCCTTATAATTTTCATTCAGTTTTTCCAGTTTCTTTTCAATTTCTTCTTCCTGTTTTTCTCCCTTTACAAGAAATTTCCATTTTTCCTCTAAATTTTTATTTGGATGTCCTTCCAGCCATAAATTCCCTAAACTATTTTCCACCATATATTTTACTATCCATTTTGGTGTAAATAACTGTGTCTTTGCAGGTATATCATCCTGTTCCACTTTTTTCCCTTTTTTTGTTTTCTGATCTACTTCCTTTTTCTTTTCTTCATTATAATACTGATAAAG
>ERZ772924.1563-NODE-1563-length-10864-cov-5.174022_pt1 | contig 10864 bp, 7 predicted proteins | sample MGYA00512116_ERZ772924 | MGnify/ENA primary metagenome ERZ772924 (study PRJEB29015, sample SAMEA2737920) | human oral metagenome | biome: human oral; feature: human-associated habitat; material: dental | place: China | collected 2134 ...
CAGTACCGGCCGTCCCAGGTAGTCGTGCCCCAGCCCGCCCGGGCCCCCCGTCGAATAGGCGAAGGCCGTCGTGGCCGCGGAATCCCCGATGGCCGGCGCCAGCCACGGGGCGGCCACGGTGACAAGCACCATCAGCAGGGCGATGCCACCCCAGATCCTCGCTGAAATGCTCACCTCACACCACCGCAACCATGCGTTCCTGGCGCACCGACAGCGCATCCGCGACGGTGAAGGCCACCACCGCGACCACCATCATCAACGCCCCCGCGGCCATCACCACCGGCACCTCCCTGTCCCCGACGGCCCGCACCAGCGCGAACCCCAGACCGGGGAAGGAGGTCACGGTCTCGACCACCACGGCCCCACCCAGCAGGTAGGGGACCGTCTGCGCGAGCAACTGCAGGACGCCGGGAGCCACCGACGGCAGCAGGTGCCCGGACAGCACCCGTCGCCGCGTCAGGCCCGCCAGTTCCGCCTCGCGCACGTAGGGGGCTGCGGCGTGGGTGGCCACCAGGGCCTGGACGCGACGGGTCAAGGACGCGGAACACACCAGCCACAGCGACAGCGCCGGCATCACCAGGCAGACGGGGTTCTCCCACACCGTGCGACCCGCACCAGGAACCGACAGCACCGGCAGCCAGCGGGTCCACACCGCCAGGACGGCCAGCAGCGCGATCGCCACCACGAACTCCGGTATCGCGGCGGCGGCCACCGAGATCCCCGCCAGGAACTGGCTGACCGGATGCCTCGGACACGCCCCGGTGACAACCGCGACGGGCAGGGTGACCAGCACCAACCCCAGCAGCACCACCGCGGCCAGGCTAAGCGACGCCAGGACCGGTTGCGTGATCGTCTCGGCCACGGGCCGGGACGTGATGAGCGTGGTCCCGGGATCCCCCCGCAGGATGCCCGCCACCCATTCCAGGTAGCGTTCCAGGACGGGCCGGTCCAGGCCCATCCGGGCCCTGGCGGCCTCCACCGCGGCGGCCCCGTTCCTTGAGGCGCTCGCAGTTGCCGCGTCCCCGGGCAGGGCCTGGATCAGCAGGAACAGCAGAAACGAGGCCGCCAGGCACTGGGCCGCGGAGCGCGCCAGCCGCCGCAACAACCAACCGGTGAGGGTGGGTCGCTGCGGCGACGCGTCGATGGTTCGTCCCAAGGCCGGATCAGCCGACCGGGTTGAAGGTGGCCTTCGTCAGCCAGGGAACCGACTGGACGGAGGTGAAGTTCTCCAGCCCGGCCCGGTACGCCGAGACCTGCTTCTGGTAGCCCCAGATCAGGTCACCGCCCTGGTCGTGGATCTCCTTGCTGATCTCGCCCACCAGCTTCTTCTGCTCGGCCGCGTCCAGGGTGGCGGTGGCCTTCGCCAGGTTCTGCTGGATCGTCTCGGAGGTGAAACCGGACAGGTTGAAGGGGTAGTCGGGCATGACCTGGCTGCGGAACTCGGTGATGGGGTTGCGGTTGATCCAGAAAGCGGTCGCCGCCTGCGCCTGGTGCAGTTCGGCAGGGTTGCTGTAGTAGGTCTGCGGGTCGCGTTTGTCGACGGTGACCTGCACCCCCACCTCGGCGAACTCCTGGGCCATCAACTCGGCCGAGGAAACCATGCCCGGCACGACGTCGGCTGCGACGATCGTGAAGGACGTGACCCCCTTCTCCGCGAAGATGCGTTTGGCCTCCTCCTTGTTGGCCACAGTCTGGGCCACATCCTCCGGGTAGTTGTCGTAGCCCTTGCCGAGCATGTCGTTGGCGACCTCACCGGTGGATCCGAGGACGGTGTTGACCAGCTTGTCCCGGTCCACGGCGAGTTTCGCGGCCCGCCGCACCTCCGGGTCGTTGAAGGGCGCGACGCGGGTGTTGAGGGCCAGTTCCAGGGCGGACGCGGACTCCAGGGTGGCGTCGGCCACCTTGACGTTGGGAGCTCCGGACAGGGTCGTGAGGGCAGCCGAGTTGAGGCTGGTGGCGAGGTCGATCTCGCCGGTGCGCAGGGCGTTGGCCTGGGCCGTGGAGTCGGGGATCGGCACCATCGTGACCTGCGGGATGGACGGGGTGCCGTCCCAGTACTTGTCGTTGGCGTGCAGCTGGTAGCCGGTGCCGGGGTCCCCCTTGTCGACGACGAAGGGGCCGGCGCCGATGCCGGTGAACTTGCCCTTCGGGGCGATGGCGGAGAACATTCCCAGCGAGGATTCGAGGAAATCGGATGCGGGTTTCTTCAGTTTCAGCGTCGCCGTCGACCCGGATGCACTGGAGGCCTCGAAGTCGATGCCGGAGTACAGGGTGGCATAGCTGGGGGACTGGGCGAAATGGGAGAGGGAATCCAGGACGTCCTGCCCGGTGGCGGCGGTGCCGTTGGAGTAGGTGAGTCCGTCGCGCAGCGTGACGGTCCACTCATCGGCGGTGGCATTGGGTTCGATGGACTTTGCCAGGGACAGCGCCGCCCCCTTCTTGGTCATGACCGCCAGGGAGTCGTAGACGTTGAACGCCAGCAGCATCGAGCCCGGTGAGGTGGCGGTTACCGGGTCGAGGGAATCAGTCGGGGCGAAGAGCGCCCCGATCCTGACCGGCTGTGAGGGGCCCGAGGCCGACGGGGAGCTGCCACCGGAACCGGATGCGCATCCCGTCAGCCCCAGGGCGGCGGCCACTATGACGGCGCCCAGACGCAATCTCCAAGGTTTCATCGTTTCTGCTTTCTCGTGTCGCTGTTGGTTTTCTCTGTTTCGGATTCAGACCAGGGACCATCCGCTGGCGCTGCTCCGGTACTCCCAGAAGTCGCGGTAGGGGCCATCGACGCCCACCAGGTCCTCGTGCCGGCCCTGCTGCGCGACCCGGCCGTCGGCTCCCAGAACCACCACCTGGTCGGCGGCGGCGATGGTCTCCAGTTTGTGGGCGATGACGATGAGGGTGGAGGAGCGTCTCAACTCCTCCATGGCGGCCACGATGTTCGCTTCGTTCTCGGCGTCGAGGGCGCTGGTGGCCTCGTCGAGGAGCACGATGGGTGCCCGTTTCAGCAGGGCCCGGGCGATGGAGACGCGCTGCCGTTCGCCGCCGGACAGGGCCCGGCCGCCCTCACCGACCCGGGTCTCCCAACCACCGGGGAGCCGCTCGACGATCTCCGTCACCCCGGCGAGGTCGGCGGCGTGGCGCACCTCGTCGTCGGTGGCGTCCTGGCGGCCCAGGCGGATGTTGGCCTCCAGGGTGTCGTCGAACAGGTAGACGTCCTGGAAAACCATCGACAGCTGCGACATCAGGTTCTCGGTTGTCAGCTGCTTCACGTCCACCCCGCCGATCTTGAGCTGCCCGGAATCCGCGTCGTAGAACCGCGCGACCAGGCGGGCGATGGTGGTTTTGCCGCTGCCTGAGGGGCCGACGAGGGCGCACATCGAACCGCTGGGCACCGTCATTGAGATTCCGCGCAGCACCGGCACGTCGGCCTGGTACCCGAAGTCGACGTCGACCAGCTCGACGCTGCCGCCGGAGGGAGCCTCGGGGGAGGTGTCGGGTTCGGGCAGCACGGGGGAGTCCATGACCTGATCGATGTGGTTCATCATCTGCCGGCGTTCCTCGAAACCGATCATCATGGCCCCGATGTCGTTCAGCATCGTCATGAACCGCAGGCACATGCCGATGGTGACGATCGCCTGGAGTGGGGCGAGTTGCGACGACAGCGCCAGGGCGGCGGACAGAACGATCATGGAGATCACGACGAGCTGGGCGAAGGCGCCGTTGACCATGTTGCCGGCGGCCTCCCACCAGAAAGCGCGCCGCGAGTCTCGGTGGTTGCTCTCGAACGCCGTCCTGAGGCCCGGCGGGTTCGGTGCGTTGCAGGAACGCAAAGCCCCCTGACAGCGGGAGAACTCGATGATGCGGGCCGCCAGTTCGACCTCGGAGGGTTCGGCGATGGCCTTGCCGTGGTTCAGGAGGCGCCGTCCGATGACGAGACCCAGGGCCAGCACGGGAGCCGCACAGGCCAGCAGCAGACCGAGCCGCCAGTCCCAGAACCAGGCGCCGATCCCGATCACGACGCAGGAGGCCATGTTGACCCGCAGCTTGTACAGGAAGTGTGCCACCGACTCTGACAGGGACATCATCTCCTGACTGGCCATCCGCGACATCCAGCCCGCCGACGACGGATCGAACCAGGACAGGGGCAGCCTCGCGACCTTGTCACCGATGCTGTGATGGACGTTCTGCATGAAACCGAGCGCACCCACATACCCGGTGCGGGTGCCCATGAAGTCGATGACGAGGGTGACGACGGCGGTGACGAGCAGAACCACCAGCCAACCACCGAAATCCAGTCCCCAGCTCGGGGCACCCGTGGTCAGGGCGACGGAGGCGGGGAGCAGGGCCAGCAGCGCGAACCCGCCCAGTGCCCCGGCCGCCACACCAATGGTGAGGCCCGTGGACAACTGCCGCCACTGGGGCGGTGTCATGAGGCGGCGGTAGCGGGGCAGCAGCGCGTTGCGGTTGATGTCGCTCATCGGTGGTCCTCCTCGGCTGAGGCGGTGCGCAGCTCGCCGCTCTGGTGCAGCAACGCCCGGTAGTGGGGTTCGTCGAGCAGCTCCTCGTGGCTGCCGACCGCTCGGATGCGTCCTCGCTCCATCACCACGATCCGGTGGGCTCCCCGGATGGCGGCGGGCCGGTGGGCGATCACCAGCACGGTGCGGCCCTTCACCAGGGTGCTCAGGGCCTGCTGGATCTCGGCTTCGGACTCGGGATCCGCGAAGGCGGTGGCCTCGTCGAGGAGCAGCACGGGGGCGTCGACCAGGAGCGCCCTGGCGATCGCGATCCGCTGCTCCTGTCCGCCGGACAGCGAGGTGTCGGTGCCGATGACGGTGTCGTAGCCCTCGGGAAGCGACATCACGAAGTCGTCGATCCTGGCCATTCTCGCGGCCTCCCGGACCTCGTCGATGCTCGCCCCCGGACGGCCCAGGGCGATGTTGTCGCGGACGGTGGCCCGCAGCAGCTGGGCGTCCTGGAGCACGAACGAGACGTGCGAGTAGAGGGTTTCCTCGGTCAGCTGCCTCAGGTCGACGCCCCCGAGCCGGATGCTCCCGGAATCCGGGTCGGCGAAACGGGCGATCAGCGTGGCCAGGGTCGACTTGCCGGAACCTGAGGGGCCGAGCAGGGCCGTCACGGTTCCCTCCTCCAGGGTGAGGCTGACGTCGTCGACGGCGAGGGTCTGGCCGTAGGAGAAGGTGACGTGGTCGAGTTCGACGGTGCACCCCTGGGGGACCTGCGAGGTCTCGGGGTAGGGCAGGACGGGGGTGTCGAGGATGTTGCACAGCCGGATCGCCGCGGCCCCGGCCATCTGGTAGGACCAGGAGATCGAGGAGACGACCTGCACGGCACCGGGGAGCACCAACGCGATCAGCGTGGCCGCGAGCACCTTGGGCAATGTGACCGCCCCGGCCTGGATCAGCAGGGCCCCGCCCCCCAGGTTCACCACGAGCAGCAGCGGAATGGAGATCCACGCCATGGAGACGCAGCTGATCGATACCAGGGGCAGCGCCCAGGCGCGGAAGAACCGGGAGAACTCGTCGGCGGAATCCACGTAGGCGGAGTGCGCCCTACCGACCCGCCCGAAGGCCTTGACCACCGAAATCCCGGCGACGAACTCGGCCATGGTGGAGGAGACCTTCGCCAGTTTCGCGTCCATCTCCGCGGTTTTCTCCGGCATGCCCTTCATGGAGACGGCGTAGGTGGCCATGTGCAGCGGGATCGTGGCGATGCTGAGCAGCCCCAGCCGCCAGTCCAGCCAGAACGCCAGGCAGAGCAGGGCCAGCGGGGTCACCACCGCGTTGAGGATCTCGACGGGGCCGTGGGCGATCACGGTGTGGACGGCGCGGGTGTCGTCCTGGACGCCCTTGCGGATCAGGCCCGAGGTCGACTCGGTGAACCACGACAGCGGGGCCCGTGCCAGGCGCTGTGCGATGCCGCGCTGCAACTGGTCACGCAACCTCAGGTCGGCGACGTGGGTGATGAGCAGGCCGACGAAGTACAGCAGCAGCTGGCCGGAGAAGGCGCCGATCAGCAGTCCAATCACCGCCCATGCCCGGTCGGCGTCGACGGCGGTGCCGGCGCTGTGGGCGGCCAGCAGGAGGTCACCGAGCTGGACGAGGGCGAGGTAGGGGGCGGTCGTGAGAATGGCCGAGGCGATCACGAACGCCTGCCCCAGCCGCTGCAGTCCGCGCACCGGGGCGGCCAGGCGCTTGATCGCCGCCTGCCCCTCCTGCGCTTTGCGTTTGTTCTCCTCCATCGGATCGGCCTGCTGGTCCGGTTCGACGCGCTCGAGTTCCTGCGTCGTCATGAATTGCACCTCGAAAGATTGGGAAATGGTCTTCAGTATTCAATGAGGCTCACCTTAACGCCACGCTGTGACGTGGGCAACGAGTACGTTAACCGCATGAGATCACACGGGAGGCGCACCGGCCCGAAACCGGGCTTCACCCACGACGACGTCGTCACGGCCGCGTTGGAGATCGGAATCCGGGACTTCACCCTCACCGGGGTGGCCAAGCGCCTGGGGGTCGGCACCCCGGCGCTGTACCGCACCATCGCGTCGCGGGACGACCTGCTGCGTGGCTGTCTGAAACGCCTGGCCGAGGAGAACAGGTTCACCGTTTCCGAAGGCGGGTGGCGGGAACTGCTGCGGCACCAGGCCGAGTGGTTGTGGGGCCTGGTGGACCGCCACCCCGGGCTCGCGGAGACGTTCCTGGTGGTCACGTGGGCGCACCACTACTTCGCCCGGGGTATGAAAACCTGCATCGATGCGCTGGTCGAGCGGGGGTTCAGCCCGGACGACGCCGTCTTCGCCGTGGACTTCATCGGCGACACCGTGCTGTGCACCCATCTGGTGATCGAGGCGAACCGTGCGATCCTCCCGGGGGAGGACGGTACGGTCGCGACGGGGCTGGAGGCAGCCGTCGAGAACTTCAACCGGGAGAAGTTCGCCGAGGATTTTCCGGAGCAGCTCGTGCCCAACGAAGGCTGGACGGGCCGGGGTTTCCTGGACCGCAAGATCGAGTTCATCATCGAGGGCATGGCCCGGCGGGTCGGCGGGTGAGAGGTCGTGGACCGGTCCCGTGGGACGATGTTGACATGCCCCGGAACGACAAGGACGACATCGAGGCCGGTTCGACAAACAAGATCTCCGAGAAGGAAACGGATGCTCCTGGGAAGGAAAACCGGACTGGGGAAACGAAGGCCGGGGATGAAGCGGTCCTGCCTCGGTGCGTCCCGGTTTTCAGGGCGCTTCGGGTCGGGGGAGCGCTCACCGTTCTGGCGGCAGTGGTACTGACCTTTGCATGGGGGATGCGCGGGGAACGCACTGATTTGCATGATTCTGCGCCGGTGTGGGTTGTCGGTGCGATTCTGTCCTTCGTCTGGTTTTTCGCCGCCGGGAACGGGAAACGGAGGATCGTTCCGGCGGTAATCGTCGGCCTGGGGTGGGCCGCGATCGCCGTCCATCAGATGCGATCGTGGTGGATGCTCCTTGATAAAACCTCGGTTGGTGCTGCCCTGCTGTTGGTATGGGCTCTGGGGGCGTTCGGCCTGGGAATCGTCGCCGTTTTTGATCTGTTGCTGCGCGGAATACGTGACCAGCGGGGGTTTCCGGTGGGCGGCAGGGGTGATCCCGCCGGGATCGTGTTTTCCCGGCATGATGGCGGCAACGCCGGTTTGGGGATCGCCAGAAGGGCGCGATGGGTGGCTGTTGCGCTGATTCCCGTCCTCGTGCTGACCGGCACGACCGTTTCGTTGCGTGCTCTGACGGACCCTCCGGCCCAGTCGACCCCATTTTCCCACACCACGGCGGCCATGCCAGAAGGCGCACTGCCCGAGTTGCCGGCTACGGTGGGGTCCACGGTTGCCTGGGCGAAGGATGTTCCCGATCTGCTCGCCGTCGCCGCAGGCGCGGCAGGCCCGATCATCCTCACCAGGGACGGGTTGACGGCGCTGAGACCCGATGGAACCACCCTGTGGACTTATCACAGACAAGCCGAGTACGAAGATCCACTGATCAGTCCTGATGGTCGTCATGTTGTGCTGCGGATGTCGGTTCCCCGAGGCGGGCCCGGCCAAGGGAATGGGCATGATCAGACTGACGCTCCGGCTTACGACAGTTTGACCCTGGTGCTGGATTCCCTCACGGGGCAGGTGACCAGCGAACACCCCACAGAGGGTTCGGGTATTCAACTCACGGATTCTGTTGTTCTGGACGGTGACATCGCCTACGATCTGGCCGATGGCAGCCAACGCTGGACGTTGCCGGATGATTTTGAGGTCGCCAACAGCCACACCAAGTCCGCGGGACATGCCTCCCTGATCCTCGAACGCCGACGGGAAAACAGCGATCGGTCCAAGCCTGTCCTGCTCGTTGCCCCCGACACAGACCCGTCAGCTGCCGTCGAGGTGCAGGGTATTCCTACCAGGGATGCGTGTGGAGAATCCGAGGAGGGGATTGTCGCGGTGAATGGGTGGGTCGCACAGTATGCGGAGGCCCTGCCAGAGGAGAAGGAAGTGCGTGGTGAGAAGCTTGTAGAGAGCGCCGCCATGCAGGCGGTCACACTCGATTCTCTGGCGGGACTGGAAACGAGCGCGCCGATCCCGCTGGGCAGGACAGCCGGAGTCAACTACCGCGCATCCACTGCATCGGGGACACTCGCCCTCTACCCCGAGTACTCCGTGGATGAGAAAAAAGGAAGATGCGACAAGATCTTCTCGGGAGAATCGGACAAGGCCTGGGTGGGTGCTGTGTTTGATCCCGTCTCCCGTACCACGACTCCCGCATCCCAATACGCGGGTGTGGCAGCCGCCAAGGTCGGTGTGACGATCTTGCGGGAAGGAGAGACCCTCTCCGGGGCGGTGGTCGTGCAGCCCGGGGACGGCTCCGACGGGGCCACGATTCCCATCGCGCCCGGGTCCACCTACCTGTCTCTCGAATTGTATGGTGAACCCAAACCCGGAAGAGGCGGTGAATGCCGCATTCATGCCCCTGTCCAACTCGCTGTAAGATGCGTTTATCACGGAGATGTCGAATTCAAGAACACGCCGGGTGCCACCGTGGTTGTTTTTTACCCGGAACAGGGGACAAGAAACGATCGCCGCTCCTCCTGTCGCCGCCTGTATGGCCTGATGGGAGGGGTGTCGTGAGACCTGGGAAATCGATCCGGTCTTTCGTCGTCGCGGGACTCTTCGTGGCGTTGCTGCTCGGAGCGTGCTCGCTGGGTCAGGACGTCCCTCGTGTCCGGATCAGCAAACTCGACGACACGTCGGGTGTCGTGCAGGCGCCCGAGCCCACCGAGGCTGGCTGGTCCGTCGTTTTGAGAAACTGGGAGAAAGGTTCCGCGACGCCCACCGCCAGTGGGCCGGTCGTCGTCTTTGGAAGCCAAGAATCCTTGGGAACGACGGATAGGTTTTACGTCAATCAGGTCGTCTCCTTGAATCCTTCAGATGGATCGGTCCGGTGGGCCACGACCATCGAGCAGCCAATGGAAAGAGGTCTCCAAGATCTGCATCAAGAAACCTTGGAGGAAAGCAATAGAGATTTTGCGGCTCCCGAAATTGTTGTCGCCAGCCCGGATGGAAAGTACGTGGCGATTCAACTCGAACCGTACATGGTCAACGGGAAAGCCAAGAACATTGCCGACCAGCGCATGAACATCGTCGTCCTGGATGCCGAGACCGGGCAGGAGGTCCGCACCGTTCAGGTTTCCGGTCTGGTCCTGGGACAAGCCCTGACCGACGATTCCCTGGTGGTGCAGACCGCGGAGAACTATTTTCCGGCAGGCACCGGAACGCTTCACATCTATTCCCTGAAGGACGCCCGGGCCGATCCGGCGACGGTGCGTGCCGATCAATGGCTCATCGGAGCCACCGCCAACTCCTTGATGCTGGCCCCAGGAAAACGTTTGAAGCGGGTCGATATGGATTTTCCCTACACTGTGACTCGAATGAGCACATCGGGTGAAGACATGGGAACCCTGACGGGCATCCTCGATGTTCATCCCGGCGGTTGGGTGGAGCGTTTCAGCGACCCGGCGGTCGCAATCCAAGAACCCGGCGTGAAACAGCCCCGGGAATTGATCAATGTCGACACTAAAGCGAGCATGGACATCTCCGACATGTCCGTCGATGACGTGATCCTCCCAACGGGGCCCGGTCTCCTGCTGGAAGGAGATGTGCGGACCGAGCAAGGTGCAAAGGAAGTCAGAGTCGGGTGGATGCAAGCGCGCGCCGAGAGCAAGGAAATGAGTGTTGAAGATATGGCGACCGTCTTTGTTGACGCAGATTCAGGAAAAGTGGGGATTGCGGTCTTCTCGATGGGAGAGAAGTGAGGCGGTAAAGTTCGTTCGTAGATGGTGTGTCGACCAGCAAAACCCCTACCCGCTGCACAGCCGAGGTTGGTTGTCGATGCACCTCCATGATGGCCGATAAGGGTGAGCGGGGTGTTGTCGGAGTCGCGGAGTCGGTTTTTGTGACAAGAACGATGATCATGTCCCCGAAGGGGTGGTGGCTTCGGATCTTTTGTCGTGCTATGCCCCGGTATTCAGGGCATCGCGGCCAGCCGCCGATTTCCTCGCCTCCGGTTCCGTAACGAGTTTTTTTCCACCTGCTTATCCGTGTGCGACCAGCCCGCAGGACGTGGCCGCCTCATCGGTCATGCGGTTCCCGTCGTAACTCGTTGTTTCATCTCCTCGCTGAAGCTTCGGTGCCGGCGCAACGTGGAGCCATTCCTTGCGTGGTCGATGACATCTGTTCTTCAGGGCTGCCTGTGACGCGCTCGGCGTCCTCCAGCACCTTAACTTTTGGTCAGAGTTTCCCTTTGTTGTCTCCGGGGGTTGGTGTGTGGTTCTAGTGTCGGTGGGAT
>ERZ772924.1564-NODE-1564-length-10858-cov-21.996853_pt1 | contig 10858 bp, 14 predicted proteins | sample MGYA00512116_ERZ772924 | MGnify/ENA primary metagenome ERZ772924 (study PRJEB29015, sample SAMEA2737920) | human oral metagenome | biome: human oral; feature: human-associated habitat; material: dental | place: China | collected 2134 ...
ATTCCCGCAACTTTAACATCCGAAATTTTGCGGAGCGCACAGCCATTAACAGCCCCATCCAAGGCTCTGCCGCGGACATTCTCAAAGTCGCTATGATTAATCTGGACCGAGCACTGACAGAGAAAAATTTCAAGTCTCGCATGCTCTTGCAGGTGCACGATGAAATCGTGCTGGAAGTGCCAAATGACGAGCTAACAGCCGTCCGCCAGCTAGTCAAAGAAACCATGGAAGCTGCGATTGAGCTGGCCGTTCCACTAGTAGCTGATGAAAACGCTGGCCAAACTTGGTACGAGGCGAAGTAAGACAAGATAGAAAGAGCGTCAAAAAACGACTGAAAATCAGGAATCTGGCCGAAGGAGTCATGCTCCCAGAACGGAATATCTATTTCCAAGGTTTTAGCTCGTATTCAGTTAGGCTTGCAAGATTTTGGAGAATTTATCTATTTTCCGAAGTTTTAGCTCATGTTCAGCTAATATATCATTGTTAAAAAAATTAAAAATTATTTATAAAACAGGAGGAGCATTATGACTTACCATTTTCAAAATCCCAGTGACGGCGTTGTCAAGCGCTATCTGGAAAACAGCAAGGTGATTGCTGTTGTCGGTCTATCAGACCGTGAGGAAACGACCAGTAACCGTGTGTCCAAGGAAATGCAAGCGCGAGGCTATCGCATTATCCCAGTCAATCCGCGGGCAGCGGGCAGTCAGATTTTTGGTGAAACTGTTTATGCCAGTCTCAAAGATATTCCTTTTCCGGTGGATATTGTCGATGTTTACCGTCGCAGTGAGTTTTTGCCAGATGTAGCGCGTGATTTTCTGGAAGCAGATGCCAAGATTTTCTGGGCTCAGTTGGGCTTGGAAAATGAAGAAGCTGAGCAGATTTTGCGGGCAGCTGGTCACGAGGATATCGTCATGGATCGCTGCATTAAACGCGAGCATACCCGCTTGATTCTAGGCGAATAAATGGCCAAGTTAGTCATCATTCGTGGCAATTCCGGCTCTGGCAAGTCGAGTCTGGCTAAGAAACTGCAGGCACACTATGGTCGAGGGACTCTTTTGATTGCGCAGGACACAGTTAGACGGGGCATGCTCAAGGAAAAAGTCGAGCCGGGCAACCTATCTATTGATTTGACGGAAAGCCTAGCTCGTTTTGGCTACGAGCAAAATTTGCTGGTCTTGGTAGAAGGCTTCTACGAGCCGGACATCTATGGAGAAATGCTGGAACGACTACGGAATTTGTTTAATTCTCAGACTCTAGCCTATTACTACGATTTGACTTTTGAAGAAACCGTCCGTCGCCATCAGACCAGAGCCAAGCAGGAGGAATTCACCCAGCCGATATGAGACGCTGGTGGAAAGATCGAGATTTCTTAGGTTGGCAAGAAGAATCGTTCTTTAGGAATGAAAATTCTTTAGAGGCAGCCTTTGAGCGGATCGTTCAGGACTTGCATCATACAAAAGAAGGTTGAGATTTGAGCTCAACCTTTTGTAATACCATAAGAATCATTTTTCCTATTATTTTAGGTTTTTTACACAGAAAGATGATATAATAATAGCATAGGAATCTTTATATTTTTAAGTGTCAGAAAGGGGAGGACTATGCCGAATCAGGAATTTGGGCAGCGATTGAAGGAATTGCGTAAAGCTAAAGGATTGACCAAAGAGGCGCTATGTGGAGATGAGTCTAAGCTCTCCGTTCGGCAGCTAACTCGTTTGGAAAGCGGACAGTCTCAGCCTACATTGCGAACTTTGGAATATTTAACAGAGTGCTTGGGTATTAGTCTGACGGAGCTGATAGGTCGAGAGCATATGAACCATTTGCCATCTGAATATCAGAAGCTAAAGTATCAGATCATACGAACGCCAATCTATGGCAGCCAGGAAGTCCTAGCTGAATTAGAGAATCAATTGGATGCTGTTTTTGATAATTACTATGATAATTTACCTAGTGAGGAGCAGTTGACTATAGATATTTTACAATCTTATCTCTACACTTATGAGAATGACGGTAAGCCGTTTGGCAAAGAAATTTTTGACAGAAATAAGAGAAGATTGCGTCAGAAAAAATTTTATGATATTAATGATTTGCTAATCCTTCGTCTGTATCAAATGTATATAGATGAAAAGGAAGTGGTCTCTGGAAAGTTTGATATGGATTTGTTTGATGATCTAGCAATTGGTTTACTCAATTCTAAGGATCATATTCCAAGCAACTATGCATTTCTTCTGAGAGATATATTGATTATGGTGCCAACAGTCGAGATATTTCGATGTCGCTTTGTGCATATCCATAAGGCGTTTCAATGTTTAAAGGAAATAATGACCTCAACTCAAGATTATCAAAAAGAGCCGATTGTTAAGATGTTGGAATGGAAGTATAGTTTAGTGAAGGAAAAGGACGTGGATAAAGCTAGAAAACTCTACGAAGATGCCATCACTCTTGCAAAATTGTTTCAAAATGATAATTTAGCTCGCCAATTACAGTATGAGTGGGAGAAAAATTTAGAGGAGTATACATATAAATAAACGGGACTTTTAAGTCCTGTTTATTTATTTTTGGGAGTTTATAATGAAATTGTAAATAATAAAAACCAAAAGGAAGTGGGGGAAATGGGAGTTTATTTGAAATTACTCTTGATAATATGGTGCTTCTAATAGCTGCTATTTATGATTGATTTGTAAGGAGTTAATTATGTATTATAAATTTTTAGGCAATCATATTTGAAATTGGATAAACTGACAAGGAGGTTCCATTATGAAACGTAGTAAACTTATTTTATTGACAGCCACTGCCTTGTGCTCTGCTTTTCTGCTTGCAGCTTGTAGCTCTAAGCCATCTGAGAAGGTGAACAGCAGTTCCACTTCTCAGACATCTCAGACATCTAAGACTAGTAGCTCAGGCGAGTCCTCCACCAAACCATCAGCTAAGCAAAGTTCTGCTTCTAGCTCTGCGACAGCCTCTTCAACTCCTCAGACATCTAGCGAGCAGAGTGTTTCCAGCCAGGCTGAGAAGCCCGTGGAAAACAAGACTTCAGCAGATTCGAATACTCCAACAACTCCGGCTAATCCAGTGGCCCCTGTAGCTTCAGGAATAGATGTCAATGCTCTAGCAAATGGTGATTTCTCTAGCATTGCAGGTACTTGGCAAGACGATTTGGGCAATCAATTAGTTTTTGATGCAAATGGATTAGTAACATTGCAACGTAATAATGGTGAAACATTGAACCATAACGTTATTTATAATGGTCATGTAGAAGGAGATAAGTTTAGAGCTGATTTTGGTTATAATGGAGCAGGCAGTAGTGATCCTTTATTCGCTGTTCCAGTGGGCGTAGCATTGCCACTTAATGGTGCTCCAGCGCCTAAAGAACAAATCATGCTTGGAAGTGATGCAATCTCTTCTGCACAACATCCCTACTATCGGGTAGCAAATTGATGACTTGAAGTCTAAAAGTCTTGCTGTACCAACTTTTCGACAAAAGGAGAAAAAATGAAAGCTCTGATGATGAAAAGAATGGTTTTACACTTATCTAAAAAGGAATTATGTAGTCAAGATGGTCACTTGCTTGCCCGCTACATCAGACTTCCGAGAGTATTTTCAGAGGTCTTTGGGGGGATTTACCTAGAAAATCCTACGGAGAGACGGCAGATGTACCGAGTATGTAAAAATGGGAAGCCAATTCTCTTCCCTATTATAGAAGCAGGAATGGATAAAATCATATATTTTGAAGATTATCAGCATGTCCATCCTGAAGATCATATTACCGTCACCGAGCATTTGGAAGAATACGTTTATGACGGAACAGAGTGCGATTGACAATATAAAAACAAGGAACAGAATTGATTGCTGTTCCTTTTTCTCTGCTTTATAGGGAATGTTTCCTCGTAGGACTGTTTTGGATTATTTTTTGTAAAATGGCTCTTTCTTCTCAAAAAATTGGTACAATAAAAGAAAGCGTTTTAATCGAATGGTGAGGTAGTAGCGATGAAAATATCTTTAGAAGAAATCCAAAGAGTTGCTAACCAAGGCCCTTTCTATCCAGACTGGGACTCTCTTGCGACCTATCAAGTTCCCAACTGGTTCAAAAGGGCTAAGTTTGGGATTTTTATCCACTGGGGACTTTACAGCCTTCCGGCCTTTGGGAGCGAGTGGTATTCTCGAAATATGTATATCCAGGGCACGGCAGAGTTTGACCACCATATCAAAACTTACGGGCCTCACAAAGATTTCGGCTACAAGGACTTTATTCCACTCTTTACTGCCGAAAATTTTCATGCGGACGAATGGCTGCGCATCTTTAAAGAAGCAGGAGCCCAGTACATTTTTCCAGTGGCAGAGCATCACGACGGCTTTCAACTCTATGCCAGCCAGCTTTCTCCTTTTAATAGTGCGAAAATGGGACCAAAACGTGATATCTTGGGGGAATTGAGTCAGGCAGCTCAAAGAGAGCAAGTTCATTTTTGTACTTCCTCTCATCGGGCGGAGCATCACTTTTTCTTTTCGCATGGAAAGGAATTTACCAGTGATATTGCCAGCGAAGTTAGTCGCGAGGAGCTCTATTGGCCGGCTATGCCAGAGCCAGACCACCATGATTTGTTTGGTCAGCCTTATCCGAGTCAGGAGTTTCTAGATGATTGGCTCTTACGTACCTGTGAGCTGGTCCGAGATTACCAGCCTGAGATTTTGTATTTTGACTGGTGGATTCAGCATGCAGCTTTTAAAGAGCACATGAAGCTTTTTGCGGCCTATTATTATAATTTAGGTGCGGCTTCTGGGAAGCCGACTAGCATTTGCTACAAGCATGATGCGCTGGCTTTTGGTTCGGGGATTGTGGAAGTGGAACGCGGTGGTTTCGCAGAGATCCAGCCTTTCACTTGGCAGACGGATACGGCTATCGCGCGAAACTCTTGGGGCTACACAGAGAATCTTGACTATAAGTCGGCTAAAGAAATCATCCAGACCTTGATTGATGTCGTGTCCAAAAATGGGAATTTGTTGCTCAATATCGGGCCAAAAGGAGACGGGACGATCTCAGAAAAAGATCAAGAAATCTTGAGAGAAATCGGGGCTCGGCTCCAAGTGAATGGCCAAGCAATCTATGATTCACGCGCGTGGAGGCAATTTGGAGAAGGTCCGACACAAGTAGATAGTGGGCCATTTTCGGATGGAAAAAACATCCCTTATACAAACCAGGATTTCCGTTTCACGGCTAAGGGCGGAGCGGTGTATGCCTTTTTGATGGAGCCTGCAGTCAATCAGTGGCTGACGATTCAGGCCTTGGCAGACGAAAGAGAAAATCCCGCGTCTCGCTTTCATGGCATCATAGAAAAGGTGTCCTTGCTGGGATATGAGGAACCGCTCGAATGGGAGCAAAGGCCTCAAGGTTTGCGCGTCTTCATGCCGAGTGTAGCAGCCGACTTACCCTTGGCACTGAAAGTCCAACTGCGTTAAATCTAGACGAAAAAAGAGAGTGGGACAGAAATTGGTCATTCGATAGAATTCGATTTCGTCGTCCCACCTCCGCACAGTTGAGTAGGGCTGTAAAAGCTGATGAAATCAGCGTAGTAGAGCCCACTCAACCACTGCGTCTTGCTCGATAATCCAAAGACAATTGAGAGGCTAGGACTTTTGTCCCAGCCTCTTTTCTTTTGTAGAAAACAGCAAGCTGAATAACTGCTATAGATAAAACAACTAATCTTTTACATTTCTCTATTTCTTAGATGGCTGAATGCCATGAGAGCTAAAGATATAATTGCTTAAGAGCAAGAATACTAACAACCCAAGCACAAAAAATAAATTATAAGTGGACTCAGAGGACAGGAAAACGAAAGGAATCGCGAGACACAAAATTATGACATAAAAGACTTTCAACTGCTTAATATAAAGCCAGAAGAGTTCAATACTCAGACTGCCACTGATCTGCGACTTAGACTTACTTTTCGAGTACCAGATGATAAATGTTTCCGCGAAACAGAATAGACTTAGCAAAAATACCATGCTCCCAAAGCGAATCTGCAGTAGAATGCCCACTGCTAACAATAAGATGAGGCCTAAGCTCGTAGCAGCTACTGATCGCCTAGTATTAGTCATAAAATCAACTCCTTTAAAGGATAAATTCAAAGAATGTCTTTAGCACTTTTTTCCTTTTTATTCTCAAGTAATTCAAAAAATCAATTCCTATTTCTATGATGAGAACTAAGAACTATAAGCAAAACCATTAAAAACGAGACAATTAGACCTACCGTAGTTTGGTTTAAAAACGGATAATTGAAAAATAAATAATTACAGAGTGTTAATAATAGACCTCCTGCCGTTAGCATAAAAGATATAAGCAGACAAATTTTATAAACCAATTTTTTTTCCATATTAGTGACCTCTTTTTTCCTTGTATAATTATCATAAGATAATCAAATTTATTTTTTCTATAGAATAATGTAAAGTTAGAATGTTACTAATAACCGTAGCTAGGGTTCATTAAGTCTCATAGCTCTTTTATTATCACTCACTGAGTACTATATGCTATATAGGCAATACTATACTCAATTAGTAACAGTAGTTTAGATTCTATCATTCATCATATCAAACTGCGACCTTACATTTATATCCATAATATATACCGGTTACTTTTTCTTTGATTTTGATATCATACCTACAGTATAGCACATTTAAAGAATCTATGCATAGAAATCATAAACAGTCTTTATTTTGTCGTAAATGGTTATTTTAATAAAATACAGCACCTGATAAGATCAAATGCTGTATGCAATTGTGTATTGTTCTAATGACTTTATTCGGCCATTAAAGTAATAGCAAGAAGTAATTGCTATTTTTAGTTATAAGTTTGAAATTTCAATCTAAAATAGAACAAAATATTTTATAAAATGACAGATACAAATTAAATAACAGCCATGATTTAAAAAGTGTTAAATAATTTAATACGTTTTTTTACTAACATTCCCTGTTATAACATCAAGAGCGCGCTGCTCCATTATAGCCGTTATAAAACCCCCATGCAAACAAACCGCCTGCTACACAATACACTGGTGATGAAAGACAAATTAAAGCAATCCCTGCTTGAACTGGATTAATACCTCCTCCCTCAATTTGAGATAAATCTTCTTCGCTTAAGATAATAAATTCATTAGAATATGTATTTTTTTTCATGTCGTCCTCCAATTTATTAGAAACGTTTAATCATTATTTTTAAGATATGAATTAATAAATATGATTAATATAATTAAAAATGGAACTATCAAACCTAGGGTAGTATGATTAAAAATTGGATAAGCAAAAAAGTAATAGCAATACAACAAAAGAAACAGCCCCTGTTGTTATCACGGAAGACATAAATAGAACAATTTTTAGAAATAATTTTCGTCTCATGCTATTCAACTCATTTCTTTCCAACATACACTCTATAGCAACTAGGGATGTGTTGCATAATAATATGCTCGACCTGCGGCTTCACCAAATTGATAGATTGCCCATCCGATTCCTATTCCAATGCCTATAGCCTCAAGTGGCCCTGTAAAACCTCCTTCAACAGTAGTCAACATGTTTTCGTCCATCACTTCAAATTGTGACATTACTTTTGTATCCATAATAGATACCTCCTGTTGTCTTTTCTCGTGTATCGCGATCACATCTAAAGTATAACACTTTCTTCTAATCTTTGAACACAAAAATCTTGAATGGTAGATATTTACTCCTGAATAGTCATTTTAAAAATACATTCTCCAAAATAGAGAATGTATGTTTATGTTTTATCTTAGCATCTTTTCTAATTTTTAAATTGACTAGTAAGGAAATTTAATCCTTCTGTCGCTTTGGACAGAGAGTAGCAAACATTGATCCTAATGCAATAATGCCTAGCAATATGATGTATTCACTCTTCTGGTCTCCTGTCTGTGGCAATATTCTTGAAGCCGGATGAACTAACACTTCTTTTCTCTTTTGATTATTTGAATTACTATCCATTAAACTGAGAGTTTGACCAGTCTTAGCTTCCGCACTTTCCTGCAAAACTGGCTTAGAAAGGTCTCTGTCGCTGTCCTTGGCGGTTGGGATAGTTATCGAATGAGCAACTACAGAACCAAGTTCATTTTCAGTTGTATTTGACTGTTCCGCTTTCTCATCTTGTTTAATTGCTGGACTAGCATACAAATGGTTATACAATTGCTGAGCTGTAACTCCTCCACCAGCCCAACCAGACACAAGTTTTCCATTTTTTAGATAAAGAATAGTCGGAGTTCCGGGGATTCCAACTGTTTCAAATAAAAATTTCTTTGCCTGATCATCAAAATCTTTCCCATCACTATCATAATATTCAAGATGACTATCAATTAATTGATTAAACTCTTTCAGAACGGGAGAAAACTCTCGACAATAATAACAGGTTGGACGACCAACATAGATTGTATGATCCTGACCATCTTCAGTAAAAGCTTGGTATACTTGATTAATCGAAACTTTTTGAAAATCAGCTACATTTTCTAGATAGCCTTCTGTAGTTACTTCCGCTTGAGCAGTCTCAGTGTGAACTGGTGGCTTGGAATTCTGCTCTGCAGTCTGAGTTTTTGTAATTTGGCTTGACTCTACTTCACTACTAGATTCAGACTTAGTATCTGATTCAGTCGGTAATATTTTAGCAGTGCTTCTACTGACTTCCACTCTTTCTTGACCATCTTGTACTACTATGCTATCTGTATCAGCTACCACTGGTAGAGCACCTAGACCAAGAAAAAGCGGACAAAGCAATATCGAAAGAAACCATTTATTTCTCATAATAAACTCCTTCTATTTTTATAGGTCTAGTTTAACTTATTTTTAGAGCAGAAAAACAAGAAAATCCCAAATGGTCCTTATTTACTCTTAAACAGTCATTCCAATCGCATCTATAAAATAATTCTAAAACAAACGATACTGAATACATTTACCTTTTCTCATCTTTTAAACTGTCTAATTCCTCACATTAGGAAAATAAATGAATAGAATAGAAACTTACCATTCAGGAGTGAATAAAGACTGATTAAGATTTAACCCACTAAAACAGTATTATTTTTGTTATACTAATATCATTAAAACAAGGGGCATATTATAAACTAGGGGGCATATTATGAACAAAAAAGAATCAATCAAACAGTTCAATGTATTATCAACTGAGGAATTAGAAAAAATTTCAGGGGAAGGACAAAATTGGTTACGAGGAATATCCAACTGGTTTGATACTATTTTCGATAGACAATAAAATATCTACTTATTTAACCCAATTATAAAAGACAAAAAAGCCAATTTCATTACTACGTTGAAATTAGCCTTTTTCAGATATAGCTATATTAATTAAAATTTTATAGCTTCATTTTATTTCTATTTCCTGTTTAAATTTATTATCATGACTAGTGGTTCGCAGAGAAACATTGGGATAGTGGCTGATAATATTTTGAACATTGGAGAGACCAAGCCCTCTATTTTCTCCTTTAGTGCTAAATCCCTTTTTAAAAATATTATCGGAAGAGATAGAAGGCTCTTTTATTGTATTCTCAACAATAAAAATCTGTCTACTTTCCTGCTCCAAAAAGGCAAAAGAAACCACTGGATGACTAGTCTCCACTGCTGCTTCCATAGCATTATCAGCCAGTATGGAAACAATCGTGATAAAATCAAGCAATTCCATTCCTTGAGGTTTGATTTCTTGAGGAACTTCCAAGCCAATTTCTATTCCCTTGCTCTGAGCTTCTAGAAATTTTGCTGACAAGACGCTCTTGAGAGCATCATTGTGGATATTGGATAGACGACCCAAATCATATTTAGATTGGTTGAACGCTTGACCTGAGTCTTTAAGAACTTGGTTATAAATCTGCTCAATGGCTGGTAAATCATGCGTATCAATTCCTAACTTCAGACTCCTTAAAATATTGATGTAATCATGCCGGAAACTTCGCAACTCATTATAAAGTTCTTCAATGTGCTGACTGTAATCGGACATATTTCTCAATTGTAACTCTCTTTGCTCACTTAACTGCTGTTGAATTCGCTCTCGCAAATTACGGTCTAGGATATTTATCGAACTTAGAAAGAGAATAATATAAACAACTACGATTATTTCACGATAATATAAGTTAGGTGACTGCTGATACATTTCGATATAAGTAAAATATTTGACAAATATATAATAAAGAATCATGGAAATATTTAGAAAAATAATTAATTTTATATCTTTTTTTCTTAACTTATACTCTCTTAATCGTTTAAAATCATAATACAATAGTCTAGGTAAGAATAATGATAATAAACTAGCTAAAATTGCTGAAATATATATAGTATATTTATTAGGATCTATCTGAACTTGAACATGGGGATGTATTATATTTCTTAAAAAGAAAGAGAATAGACGATATAGAACATTCCAAAAGATAACTGGAAAAAGACCATAGAATATAGAAAGAACCTTTGGTATATTTTTGTTTATCAATAAGGAAAAAATTGAAAAATATATAGGAAGCGTTAAGAAATTAACATATGAAAAAAATTTATTCTCAATCACTAAGTCTATGATCTCAAACGAAATCCCTATAAAATTCAATCCTAGAGTTGCTAATAGATACTTTTTCCAATTCATTTTTTCGCCACTGATATTTGAAAAAAGAATAAATAAAACTAAAACCTGAAATATTAATGCTACAATTTTCAATCCTATGAACATAAACTCCTCCTACTTCTATCATATTACTTCCCTACTGCCTTAAAGCTGTCCGTAATCCTTTCATCTTGAGGCGTGATACATAGCAACTAGCGCCATTAGGAAAATAGGCTATGTTTTCTATCTTATCCAGCTGAGAGATATTCGCTGGATTGACCA
>ERZ772924.1566-NODE-1566-length-10851-cov-52.233420_pt1 | contig 10851 bp, 11 predicted proteins | sample MGYA00512116_ERZ772924 | MGnify/ENA primary metagenome ERZ772924 (study PRJEB29015, sample SAMEA2737920) | human oral metagenome | biome: human oral; feature: human-associated habitat; material: dental | place: China | collected 2134 ...
CGTTAGCCCCCACATGTCATAAGGAGCTTCACATGGCCCAGGTCACCGCCACCATTGCTTCCAAGGTCGGTCTGCACGCCCGTCCTGCCGCCACCTTCGTCAAGGCTGTCGCCGAGAAGGGCGTCCCGGTCACCATCGCCAAGGAGGGCGGCTCTGCGGTCGACGCCTCCTCCATTCTCGGTGTGATGACCCTGGGCGCCGGCTTCGGTGACGTCGTCACCCTGGCTTCCGACGCCGACGGCGCCGACGCCGCTCTCGAGGAGCTCAAGGCTCTCCTGGAGACCGACCTGGACGCCTGAGAACAGGTCCAGCCGACGGGGCGCGCTCCACTGCGGGGCGCGCCCCGTTCGCGTTGAGGCGCGGGGGAGACCCGTCCTGGACGCTGGCGAGTTCGTCACCAGTCCCGAGCGGACACGATCGACGGCGTCGCCGCAGCCGCCCGCTGCGGCGACGCCGTCGATCGGCTTGGCCAGGAACCGTACGTGATATCGACCGGTTCGGACTCAGTGCCGGACAGTCGGTCTCAGCCCTGCTCGCCCCCGGAGGGGTTCGGCTTGATCCACCACCACAGGCCCATGCCCGCTGCGATGGCCAGCAGACCCAGGCCCGCCCACAGGTTGGCGTTGATGCCTCCGGTCTTGCTCATCTCCTCGGCGCTGTTGAACAGGACCGAGCACACCACCAGGTAGAGGCCGATGAGCCCCAGTGCCCCGGTGATGACCGCCCGGATGTCCGTGAGTGAACGATTGCTCATGAGTGTTCTCCTTCGTGTGTCCGAGCGGGTCTAGTGGAAGATGCTGTTAAGCGCGATGACCAGGGCCCCGGCGATGATCCCCAGCGGGATCGGACGGCGGTACCAGGGCAGCTCGTGCAGGTGCGGGTCGGTGCGCTCGCTCTTGGGGGTCAGGGCGTAGACGAAGCCCTTGAGCTCGGAGTCGGGCTTCGGCTCCGTGACCAGGGAGACCAGCACCGTGATGACGACGTCGACCGAGAAGGCCACGCCCGCCGCGAGAAAGGCGCCGCCCTGCCCCGGCAGGACCAGGAACTCGTACTTGACGAGGATGTTGACCGCCAGGGAGCCCAGGGTTCCGCCGACGAGGCCGATCCAACCGGCCTGTGAGGTGGCCCGCTTCCAGAACATCCCGATGATGAAGGTCGCGAACAGCGGCGCGTTGAACATCGAGAACAGTATCTGGAGGTAGTCCATGAGGTTGGGGTAGCTCGCAGCGATGAATGCGGTGAGGATCGCGACCACGGAGGCCGTCAGGGTCGAGAGCTTGCCGACCTTGAGGTAGTGGGCATCGTCGGCGTCCTTCTTGAGATAGTGCTGGTAGATGTCCACACCCCACACGGTGTTGAAGGCGGAGATATTCGCCGCCATACCCGCCATGAAGGAGGCCAGCAGACCCGTGATCGCCAGACCCAGCAGACCGTTGGGCAGCAGGTCGCGCATGAGGTAGAGGACCGCGTCGTTGTACTGGTAGCTCGTGTTGGCCCCGGACTTGAGCTGCTGGACCTCGGTGACCAGGACGCCTGCGACCATGCCCGGGATGATGACGAGGAAGGGTACGAACATCTTGACGAAGGTGCCGATGATCGGGGTCGACTGGGCCGAGGAGATCGAGTCCGAGGCCATGGCCCGCTGCACCTCGACGAAGTTCGTCGTCCAGTAGCCGAAGGACAGCACGAAGCCCAGGCCGAAGACCAGGCCGATCACCGACATCACATTGGAGTCGAAGCCGGAGATCGAGTTGCCGGGCCAGGAGTGCAGCTGCTGGGCTGGGTCGGTGCCGGCGAGCTTGGCGGCGGTGGTGATCTTGTCGGTCAGGCCGTGCCAGCCGCCCACGCGGTGCAGGCCGATGAGGGTCAGGGGCAGCAGGGCCGCCACAATGACGAAGAACTGGAGGACCTCGTTGTAGATCGCCGCGGAGAGCCCACCCATGGTGATGTAGGAGAAGACGATGACGGCGGCCACGATGAGCCCCACCCACAGGGGCCAGCCCAGCAGCCAGTTCATGATCTTGCCCAGCAGGTACAGGTTGATGCCTGCGATGAGCAGCTGGGCCAGGGCGAAGCTGAGCGCGTTGACCAGGTGGGCGGCGGTGCCGTAGCGCTTGAGCATGAACTCGGGCACCGAGCGCACCTTGGAGCCGTAGTAGAAGGGCATCATGACCAGACCCAGGAAGATCATGGCCGGGACCGCGCCGATCCAGAAGTAGTGGAAGGTTGGCATGCCGTACTCGGCGCCGTTGGCGGACATTCCCATGATCTCGACCGCGCCGAGGTTCGCCGACACGAAGGCGATACCGGTCACCCAGGCTGGCAGGGAACGGCCAGAGGTGAGGAAGCCGTCCGCCGTGGCAGCCTTGGACCGGGCGATGAGTCCGACGCCGATGACGAAGGCGAAGTAGATGGCGATGGGGATGTAGTCGTACCAGCGTGCGGCGATGAGTGTGCCGGATGCCGCTGACGAGGCTGACAGGGCGTGCAGCGTGGAGGACATCGGTGTACCTCTCGAGGTTTCGTTTCAGTGAGTAAGATCATTCTTACTGGCCGGCAGACTAGCACGGTGACGACATCGGCATAGAAGGTTGCGCCCTGTCCGGGGTCACCGGCGTCGCTGGGTAGAGTGCCCTCCATGACGCTGACTGCTGCTGCCGACGGCTCCTCCCTGGGCAACCCGGGACCGGCCGGCTGGGCCTGGTACGTGGACGATGACTGCTGGGCCGCCGGGGGCTGGGAGAGCTCGACCAACAACCGCGGCGAGCTCACGGCCGTTCTGGAGCTCCTGCGGGCCACCGAGGCCGCCGGACTCGCCGGCGAGGAGCTCCTCATCCAGTGCGACTCCCAGTACGTCATCAACTCCCTGACCAAGTGGCGCCACGGTTGGAAGAAGCGCGGCTGGCGCAAGGCCGACGGCAAGCCCGTCCTCAACGCCGACCTCGTCAAGGACCTCGATGCCGCGCTCGCGGGCCGCACCGTGCACTTCGAGTGGGTGCGCGGGCACGTCGGCCATCCCCTGAACGAGGCCGCCGACTCCCGGGCCCGTGGTGCCGCGACCGCCTACCGGCAGGGTCGCCCCGTTCCCTCCGGTCCCGGCTGGACCCGGGGCGAACGGACACAGGGAGCGGCACCCGACGTGGCCTCTGACGCGGCGCCGTCGAAGGCCCCCGCCGCGCCGCAGACCGACGTCCTGTTCTGAGTCGGAAGATCGGGGCGGCACGTCCTCAGGATTCCGACGACCGTCTCTCACAGGAACGGCACAGGCGCATCAAACACGCGGCATAAGGCCTCAGACGAGGCTTGTGGCCATGACGACGACGAGCCCCGCCCTCCCCGCATCGGTCACCTCTCCCGCATCTCTTACCACCGCTGGGAGCCGGCTGGCCGGCCTGCGCCGCCGCATCCCGATGGTTGTCCTCTTCGCCGCCGTCTCCTTCTCCGGCTGGACCGTGGACTACGTTCTGGTCCTCATCCTCAACTCACTGACAGGCTCGGTCCTTTACGCCGTCGTCGGGGCCCGGGTCGTCTCGTGCACCCTGGGCTTCCTGCTCAACCGGCGCCTGTTCCGGGCCGCCCCGGAGACCTTCTGGCGCTCGGCCGGCGGCTATGCGGCCGTCCAGGGTGGGGTCGCGGCGACGTCCTACGCGGGCATTGCGGTCCTCACCGGTACCGGAGCGCCCCTGTGGCTGGCCAAGGTGCTCGTGGACTCCACGCTCTTCATCGTCAACTACCTGGCTCAGTCCCGCCTCGTCTACCGGGCCCCGGCTCCGGCGGAGCAGCCCGTCCTGGCTCTGGCGACGGCGGCCTGAGGGGACGGCAGCGGCTCAGGACTGGGCGTCGCGCATGAGGATGACGAGCTGGACCCGGTCGCGCAGGTCCAGCTTGGTCAGGATCCGGGTGACGTTCTTCTTGACCGAGTCCGGTGCCAGGACGAGTCGCTGGGCGATCTCCGCGTTCGTCAGTCCCTGGGACACCAGGTCGGCCACCTCGCGCTCACGTGGGCTGAGGCCGCCGAGGCGTCGTTGCGCCACGCGCTGCTGGGGTGAGGCGACGGGGCGGAGCATGTGCCGGTTGAGCAGCTCTCGGGTGATGCGCGGAGTGAGGATCGCGTCCCCGGAGCTGACTGCCCGCAGCGCCTGGTGGAGCTCGGCCGTGCGGGTGTCCTTGAGCAGGAAGCCGGAGGCGCCAGCCGACAGGGCCCCGAAGGCGAACTCGTCCTGGTCGTAGGTGGTCAGCACCAGGACTCGGATCGAGGGGTAGAGCTGGGAGATGCGCGCCGTGGCATCGATCCCGTTGAGCACGGGCATGCGCACGTCCATGAGGACGACGTCGGGAAGTGGCCGGCGCTCCTCAAGCAGGGCGGCGAGCTGGTCGAGGGCGTCCTGACCGTGGACGGCCTCGACCGTGACCTGCAGGTCGTCGGCCCGGTTGATGATGAGGGACAGGCCCATGCGGGTGGCTCGCTGGTCGTCGACGATCATCACCGTGATCGGCCTGAGATCGCTCGCTGAGCTCGCGGGGCCTGACCCGGAGGGGACGGATGGACTCACCGTGATACACCTTCCGGGAAGGGGACGAGGGCGCGCAGCACCCACCCGGATGCGCCCTCATCGGCTGTGGGGCCGGCGGACAACGTGCCGCCGTGCTCACCGACCGCGGCGGCCAGGTTGGCCAGCCCGTGGCCGGCCGCCGCCGGTGCCTGAGACGAGCCCCGGGGAGCCGTCTGTGCTGCTGGGCTGAGCGGCGCGACCGTCGTCGGACACGGTGACCCGGGTGGCGGCCCGGTCATGGTCCAGGGAGACGACGACGCGCATGGCGCCCTCGGCGTGGCGCATGACGTTGGTCAAGGCTTCCCGGACGACGACATAGACGACCTCCCCGAGGGCCTGACTGCTTGATGCGTCGAGGGGGCGCCTGCCGGTCTCGGTGAGAGCCGCACTGATACCGGTGGCTCTCACCGTGGTCAGCAGGTCGTCGAGCCGGTCCCAGCCGGCTGCGCCCGAGGGGGACTGCGGGCCCTCCGAGACCCGGCCGGTGAGGGGATCGGTGGTCTCAGCGGCGTCGTCGGGGGAGGGGCCCGGTGCCGCCTGGAGCGAGGCGACGGCGCGCCGGGTGTCTGCCAGACCCTCGCGGGCCAGGGCGTTCATCATGTCAATGGCCTCATCTGTCTGTGGGCTGCCGCCGGCCCCCTGCATCCCCTCAGACAGGGCGATGATCGCGGTCAGGGCGTGGCCCACGGAGTCGTGGAGCTCGGCCGCCACCCGGGCCTGGTGGCGGGCGGCGTCGCGCTGAGCGACTAGCCGCTGCTCGGCGGACTGCGCCGCGAGCTGGGCGTCCCCGTGCTCCAGGGCCTGCCGGCGTGAGCGGGAGATCGAGGCCACCGCGAGCACGAGGACCAGGATGAGGATTCCCGGGCTCAACGTGCTCACCTGCGGCCACTTGGCCAGTGCCGTGGGGACGAGGGTGCACAGCGCGCAGATGCCGAAGCCGATGAGTCGGTCACGGGTGGGGGCGGCCACGAGCAGGGCGTAGAGAGCCAGCATGGACAGCAGGTTGAGTCCACCGCGCGGCCCCCACAGGTCGGCGGCGGCCGAGGCCAGGCTCGTGGCGGTGACGACGGCCAGGGGCCAGCGGCGTCGGGCCAGCAGCGATCCGGCGAGCAGCAGGGAGACGATGACCCAGCCCCGCATGGGCAGGTGCGGGTAGGTGTACCTAGCCACGTTCAGCACCATCAGCTGGAAGAGGCACGCAGCTCCGGTCACCGCCCACAGGGTCAGGGTGCTGGTGCGCCACCACTGAGCCACCCGGTCCAGGAGGGTCCGCGGGACCCGGGAGACGTGTGCCGGGGCGGGCGCTGCGGGAACGTGGCTCATGACTGGCGCCTGACTGCTCGGCGCAGAGCCAGGGCCAGGAAGACCACCCACACCAGGCAGATGACTCCCTCGAATGCTGCGGCGCCCAGTGAGGTCACGTAGCCCGGGCTCATGGCCGACGTGGTTCGGGTCAGTGAGGCTGCGGGGTTGAGGACGCTCAGCGGTCGAGCCACGAGAAGCATCGCCATCCCCGCAATGATGCTCAGCAGCACCGTGGACATCGTGGTGGCGAAGGACTTCATGATCGCACCCAGCCAGGTGACGAAGGTGAGGATGACCCACATTCCCAGCGCGACGACGGCGAAGCGCGGCAGGTAGACGACCAGGCCCATCAGGCTGAAGCCCAAGGCGAGGCCCGTCACCGCGGTGGTCAGGACCAGGACCGCGGTGGTGAGGGCCGCGACCTGGAGCCCGTGCAGCAGCTTGCCCGCGACCATGGTGGTCTCCAGGCCGGTGGCGCTCATCCTCTGCCAGTTCCTTCCCTGGTGCTCACTGCTGGCGATCTGCGCGGCGAAGGCGCTCAGCGCCAGCGGCAGGAACACCATCGAGAGCAGGAGCGTGGACTGGGACCACGTGATCTCCCAGGTGACGCCCTGGGCCTCGAACTGGCTGCGGTAGGTGTGGTATCGCAGGTAGCCGGACAGGGAACCCAGGGAGCACAGGACGGTGACGGCGACCCAGTACCACCGGTTGGGGGACTTGCGGTTCTCCCAGTACCAGGCGGCTCGCACCGACGGGCGGGACTGGGGGGCGGACGGCGCAGTCCGGCTCAGGCCGGTCGGCTGCGGCGTCGTGGACGGGCCGGAGGGACCGGGGAGCGTTGACGGGTGCTGAGCGGGCCGGAGGGGCCGGCCGGCAGCGGGGCGGGTGACTGGTGCGGTGGTGCTCATCGGTGATTCTCCTGGTGGACGATAACGAGGTGGGCGGCGACGGTCCACCCGACCGCGACCAGCGCGGCGAGCGCCGCCAGGGTCCACGGCTGGGACACGAGCGTCATGTCGCCGCTTTCCCGCATGGACTTGAAGGAGGCGACTGTGTCAATGGGGGTGGCGGCCGGAACGATGCCCCAGGGCAGCAGCCATGAGAACTTCTCGAGGTAGGCGTAGGGCAGGCTCTCAGCGATGAGACCGCCGATGGCCGCCGCGCCCAGGCCGATGCCCTGCTTGTCGAAGTAGGTGGACAGCGTCAGCTGCACCGCGGAGATGGCCGGCGTGGAGCACGCCACCACCACAAGGGCGGGAGGCAGCGTGGACCAGTAGGAGTCGGTGACGGTCAGCCCGATCTGGCCGGACAGCACGGTGAGCAGCGCGAAGAGGGACATCTCCATGCACAGGACCGTGAGGGTCACGATGACCAGCTTGCCCCGGTAACGGGTCAGGGGGCTCTGCCCCAGTGCCGTCATCAGCTGGCCCATGCGCCCCTCGGTGTCCACGGTGGCGACGCGCGAGGCCAGGATCGCGGTGATGAGGGGCATGAGGAAGGCGATGATCCGGATGATCTCATCCAAGGCGAGCGTGGCGTGGCGTGCGGCAACCGGGCCGCTCGCCCGATGGGTGATGAGCATGCCGCTCCATACCAGGCACACGACGGTGGCGCTGGCGGCAATGAGCCAGTAGCGCTTGCGGCGCAGCTTGCCCAGTTCGAGGGCCAGGGTGGTCCACGCCCTGCGGAGCGGGGAGAGGGGGAGTGGGCGCGGCGCTGTCGGCAGTGACGGGGACTGTGTCAGGTGCTGTGTCGGTAATGCTGGCTGCGCGACCATGGTGGCCGCCGGGCCCGCTGTGCTCACTGGGGTGCTCATCGGTTCATCTCCTGAGAGGCGAGGGACGGCTGGGCGGCCAGGACCGGCTCGGTCAGCTCCAGGAAGGCCTGCTCGAGGGTCTTGCGCACGGTCTGGACCCGGTAGACGGTCGTCCCGGAGGAGACGATGCGGGTGATGAGCTCGCCGACGACGTCGTCGGGCATCATGGGGGTGCGCACGGCGCCGTCCCGCACCTCGTGGGCCACCCCGAGGGAGGCCAGGAGCGCGGCGACGGCCGTGGGCTCGGAGACGAGCAGCTCGATGACCCCCTCGTCGCGGAGCCCGGCCAGGGCGCCCTGATAGCGCAGCCGTCCGGCGCAGATGATGCCGACGGTGTCGGCCATCTGCTCGATCTCGGACAGGATGTGGGAGGAGACGATGATCGTCACGCCCTCCTGACGGGCCAGGGTGACGATGAGCTGGCGGATCTCGGCCACCCCGGCGGGGTCGAGCCCGTTGGTCGGCTCGTCCAGGAGCATGAGGGCCGGGTTCGACAGCAGCGCCATGGCCAGTCCCAGGCGCTGCTTCATGCCCATGGAGTAGTGCTTGACCTGCTTGTTCTCCTGTCCGATGAGGTTGACGGTGGCCAGGGCGTGCTGGACGCGGTTGGAGGCCAGCCCCAGGTAGGAGGCCACCATGGCCAGATTCTCCTTGCCGGTCAGGCTCGGGTAGTAGGAGGGACCCTCGATGAGGGAGCCAATGGTGCCCGGCGGCAGGGGGTGGCGCTGGCTGACCGGGCGTCCCAGGACACTCATGCTGCCCGACGTCGGGCGGGTCAGTCCCAGCAGGAGCTTCATCGTGGTGGACTTGCCGGCGCCGTTGGGGCCCAGGAAGCCGTAGATGCCGCCCGCGGGCACGGACAGGTTCAACCCGTCGACGGCGTTGACGCCGTTGTAGGTGCGGGTCAGTCCCTCAGTGACCACGACGAGTCCCTTGGAGGGCGAAGGGGTGGCTGGGGTAGGCACGGCGCCGGGGGCGGCCGGGGCCGGAACGAAGGACACGGCCGGTTGCGGAACCGGTGCGGGGACCGGCGCGCTCCCGTTCATGGCCGCGGCCTGGGGGAGGGGTGCTGTTGGAGGGGCAGGGGGCCTTGGAGTGCGGTTGATCGGTGCGGTGACAGGTGCGTTGCTCATGACTCCATGGAAGTCCCCGGCAGGAGGCGCGCGCACCGCCGACGGCCTGTTTGTCCCCCCTGGGGGACGACGACGGTGCCGCAGCCTTCCCCGATGGGGCGACTGCGGCACCGTGTGGTAATGTTTCCTCGACTATTTTCTCAAACGTCGAACATTCCCTGCTCTTCCTTGCTGTCGTTGTCTCGTGGAAGGTGCCGACAGTATGGATCTAGTGAAAATCTGAAGAATCACTACGTTGCCATTATTTTCTTCTGGCGAGACGTTACTTTCTTTATCTCTCCTTTTTTTGGGGGATAGTTGGTTGCTTGATTTTTCTCCCATCACCCAATCTTTCTTTGATTGAAGAGTTTTTCTTAGTCGCGACGAGGTGTTCAGTTCGCATTCAATCCACTTGTGTAAAGACTGCTTAGTCGGCCTTATCTCTTTAGGAATTTTCTTCAGTGAGTTTCTGATAGATCTAGTGTAAGTTAATAAAGATGTAACCTCAGAGGCGTAGCTAAGCTTAATGATCCGGAATCTCCAGAGTGTTCTCCGTTTGCGGATAAAGGAGATTGAGATAGCGACCGTAAGTGAAAGTGTAATGACGTTAAAAATCAGAAAAGTGGTCGTAACTTCTGGGTTTTCCGCCACCTTCGAGTCGAGCCAATGATACTGAAGGTAAATGATAATGCTAGCAAGGGCAAAAAACAGTAGCACCGCAAAGGAAGGTAAAGTGAGGTATTGCCTCTCTTTTGAGGCGCTAAATTTAATAGTATTGTGCACCACAATCCATAATGATATGACGCAAATTAATGCGACATAGATGACCGCTAGTGCATCAACGGAAAAACGGTATATCATGAATGTTGAGAGTGCCAGGATGAGTGCGGGGATTGCAAACAGTGAATGGAACTTAAGTGCGGGGGTCGTAAGCAGTGAATGGAACTTCCGGGTGGGTGTGTTCTTTTCGATCCTGTCGCGGGGAGCGCATCTGAGCTTAAGGCCTATGGAGTCAGCGAAATTAGTTGCATCAATTAGTGTAGATAGAGAGTGACTGTATATTTTAACATACCCAACTCCTTCGTAGCGCAACAACGAGGGGAGGACTACCACAATTAAAGCCATCGAAACAATGAAAAAAGTGAACAAGCAATCTATAGGACTGTACTGTTTAATTACCGCAGTCGCTACGCTGAGTGTTGCTAATGCGGAAGAGATGAGTGATAAAATCCACATGATGCCGAATAGATTGTCTTGTTTTTCGGCCTCTCTTCGCATGTCCTGTAACGTGCTAAATTTAAGACTGTCCCAACTTTTAGTTGTAATCGTCAGGAGGGCAATCGCAATAGCTGCGATTCCGGTTTCTACAGCAAGAAATACCTGAATTATGTCTTCATTATTATGTTTTATACTAAAAAACAGGCGTCCTAAATACGTATTTTCGTACTGTATTTTCGACTCTATTTGTAATTTGTGAAACATGGCGAGAAGCATGCAGGTTAAGAATATGAATGTTAAAGAAGCAAAAACACAGTACCTTACTGAATAGTGTCTTCTAGCTGCGGTTGCATGGAGAGGGTTGTTATTGTCCATAAGTACAATTTGATCATGCTGCGGTCAGCACATCAATGTTGCGTAAATCATACTCTAGAGCATGCTTGCCGAGGCTGGTTGTTGTCTGCGCTTGGGTGGGTTGAGGGCATTCTTTACCTAATTCTGATAAGAATATCTGATTGCAAGATCAATTATTTGTTGTGTGATGAAGTTCGACGCATTCCTCGTGCTATGTATGTGTTTGTCATGAGTTGGAAATCAATGTTTGGATTTGATATATGAAATTGCCATAGTTTAGTCCGTTTGGGGCTGCGCTAATTTGTGGTTACGTGAGGCGAAGTCGACATATAACGCGGTGCCGCAGCCTTCCCCGATGGGGCGACTGCGGCACCGCGTGGTGATGTCCTGGCCCAGGAGGGCTCGACGTCAGATCCTTGTGCGCGCTTCCGGGAGCAGCTCAGATGAGGGTGAGCGACTGGCGGGCGATGGCGAGTTCCTCGTTGGTGGGCAC
>ERZ772924.1568-NODE-1568-length-10842-cov-1.999815_pt1 | contig 10842 bp, 10 predicted proteins | sample MGYA00512116_ERZ772924 | MGnify/ENA primary metagenome ERZ772924 (study PRJEB29015, sample SAMEA2737920) | human oral metagenome | biome: human oral; feature: human-associated habitat; material: dental | place: China | collected 2134 ...
CAACATGGTGATGGTTCTGGCACCGCTTCGCGGTAAAGCAGAAGTGCGCCGTGGACAGAACTCAGGCAACCGCAAGGGTCGCGAGCGTCTCGACACGACTACGGCGAAGCCCGTTAGTAACTCATTGGCAGATGCTATGCCTGCCGAGTTGAAAGCTCAGGCTTCAGCCGAGTAATAGAGCCGAAACACAGCTTGGGGGCGCCCCTCGTTGAGGTGGCGTCCTTGAACTTTGAGTTAATCCCCGATCGTAATTCGTCCTTGGGGGAGGGCACTCTTCCCCCTCAAGCTACTCCGCTCGCGCGGGGATGAATGTAAGGAGAACGGCAGCTATGCCGAAGCAGAAGACCCACTCTGGTGCTAAGAAGCGCTTCAAGCTCACCGGTAGCGGCAAGGTTAAGCGCCAGCAGGCGAACCGCCGCCACTACCTGGAGCACAAGTCCTCTCGTCTGACCCGTCGTCTGGCATCCGACCAGATTGTTACTGGTGGCCAGGCAAAGGTTGTTAAGAAGATGCTGGGTAAGTAAGCTACGCTTACAATTCGCCTAGAGAAGCGGGAAAACCGCACCATAGACCAAGACTCGCTCCTGCACGGTATAACATGATGGCCGTTCAGGACATAAAAGACGAAGGAGACACACGTGGCACGTGTGAAGCGCGCGGTTAACGCGCACAAGAAGCGCCGTACTATTCTCGATCGTGCATCCGGTTACCGCGGTCAGCGTTCGCGCCTGTACCGTAAGGCTAAGGAGCAGGTCACCCACTCGCTCGTATACAGTTACGACCACCGTCGTAAGAAGAAGGGCGATTTCCGTCGCCTCTGGATTCAGCGTATTAACGCTGCATCCCGTGCACAGGGGTTGACCTACAACCGCTTCATTCAGGGCCTTAAAGCTGCCGGTGTTGAGGTTGATCGCCGTATGCTGGCTGAGCTCGCTGTGAATGAGCCAGCAGCTTTCAACGCTCTGGTTGAGATCGCTAAGAAGAACCTACCTGAGGATACCTCGGCTCCTAAAGCGTAACTGAGAGCCAGGTAATATCTGCAGCAGTGCGGGTATTAAAGCGTAAACGGTCGCCGTGTCTCATGACGGCGACCGTTTTTTACTTACATAGAAATCCTGTAAAACGCAGCCCCACTTCAGTGTGCGCGGGGGAGCGCATCGGTTACCTTTTGCCTGTACCCTTAAAGGGTGAATTTTCTAGAACGCATAAGTTCCCCAACCGTGATGTCGAATCCGTATGCTGATCGTGTACGTGACATCGCCAAGCTGAGCACTCGTCGTGGTCGTACCAAGAAAAAACAGTTCATGGTCGAAGGACCCCAAGCCGTGCGTGAGGCACTGAAAGCGCATCTGCAATCACCGGTGTTAGACGCCGTATACGTTACGGAAAGCGCCTAGCGTCACCCCGATATTGCTGAACTTCTGGAACAAGCACACGGTACCCCTACACCTGAGGAAGGCCGCCGTGTCTTTATGCGTGTCGTGACCGATGAAGTCTTGGCGGCTATGGCGGATTCCGTAACCCCGCAAGGTATTATTGCCATTTCGTTCATGGTGGATACTTCGTTCTCTGTCTTATGGGGTGAAAACGCTCTCAACCCTAAACTTATCGCTGTACTATCCAGGATTCAGGACCCTGGGAATGCTGGTACTATTCTGCGTGTGGCGGATGCGGCAGGGGCCGATCTCGTTATCACCACGAAGGGGTCGGTTGATCTTTATAACCCCAAGACAGTACGTTCAACGGCAGGTTCTCTCTTTCACGTTCCCATTATTCAAGGTGTTGAGCTGGAAGAATTTGCCGAGGATGTAAAATCTCAGGGAACCGTTGTGCTTGCCGCCGATGGGTACGGTACTGTAAATCTTCAAGACCTTATTGACCACGCGGCAGTTCTTCGCGCTGGTCTTGACGGTGAAGCTCCGGCGGGGGTAAAAGGTGCGTTTGACCTTTCTCGTCCTACTATGTGGCTTTTTGGAAATGAAGCTCAAGGGCTTAGTGCTGAGGAGAAATCTGCGGCTACGATGCGCATTGCAGTTCCAGTGTACGGCGCTGCTGAATCGCTGAATGTGGGTACTGCTGCAGCGATATGCCTCTATGCTTCGGCAATGGCACAACACCAGACTCGATAGCTTCCGGACCTATTGGCTCACTAAAATAAGAACTTTTGAAACACAGACATGTATTGGAGAAAGAATGTCCGCTCATTCTGGTCACACCGGATCAGGCGCAATTTTTGCGGCTTTAGGCGCAAACCTAGGCATTGCGGTTCTTAAGTTTATTGCCTACCTTCTGACCCGTTCATCTTCAATGTTGGCCGAGGCTATTCACTCGGTGGCAGACTCGGGTAACCAGTTACTTCTGCTGGTAGGCGGCAAAGTAGCGCAAAAAGAAGCAGACGAAGAGCACCCTTTTGGTTATGGGCGTAACCGCTATATCTATGCCTTCATCGTATCTATTATTATCTTCGCGCTTGGCGGCCTCTTCGCGCTATATGAAGGGTACGAGAAATGGCATGACCCTCACGGAATTACGGAATGGCAGTGGGTACCGGTTGCGGTGCTTGTAGGTTCTATTCTCCTGGAAGGTAACTCATTCCGCGTTGCTATTAAAGAATCGCGCGAGATGAAAGGACAGCAGAGCTGGCTTCGTTTCTTACGTACCTCAAAGAATCCGGAGCTTCCGGTACTTCTGCTGGAGGATGCGGGCGCACTTTTTGGCTTGGTCTTGGCTCTTTTCGGTGTGTCGATGACTTTGCTGACCGACAACGGTCTGTGGGATGCCGCCGGAACTTTGGCTATCGGTATACTTCTGGTTTTTATTGCTATATTCCTTGCTTCTGAGATGAAGTCTTTGATTCTGGGGGAGGCTGCTTCCCCGGAGGATCTCGCGAAAATTCGTGCTGCAATCGAAAACGGGGATCAGGGTCGTGTTATTCATATCAAGACTGTACATCTGGGACCTGAAGAGATTTTAGTTGCGGCTAAGATTCGCATTCATGATGCTGATACGGGAATTACCGTTGCGAACGAGATCGACAAAACTGAAGAACGTATTCGTGAGGCGGTACCGGCGGCACGCGTTATATATCTGGAACCGGATGTTTACCGTCCCGAAGCGCAGGACTCCACGAGCGTATCCCATTAGCCGGTAGAAATCTCGGACTTATAGATCTTCTTGGTCTGCTGGAATGCTTATTCTCGAAAGGAACAGATGTCGGAATATTCCGTTCAAGTGGTGGGTGCTGCTATTGTAGACAGCCTTGAATCACCCTCTTGGATGCTTGTTGCGCAGCGGTCTGCGCCCGAATCCCTTGCGGGTTTATGGGAGTTTCCGGGTGGCAAGGTTGAGCCGGGGGAATCTTGCGAGCAGGCGCTGGAACGTGAACTGATGGAAGAACTTGGTGTGAGCGTACATCTTGGTTCTGAGGTACAGGGAGATCATCCGCAAGGCTGGGTCTTAAACGAGAAGGCTGCTATGCGGGTGTTCCTTGCCGAGATTAGCAGGGGTAAGCCTTTACCACTCCAAGATCATCGTGAACTTCGATGGGTTTCGGTGAAGAAGCAGAGCGGTCAAGATATTCTTGATTTACCCTGGATTCCTGCCGACTTGCCTATAGTGCGGGAGTTGCTGAGCATACTCCATCAGAGCTGAAATATAACGGTGCGTCTTGTGAGGCATTTCCAGAGCGTAAAGGCATAAGTATCCGTTATTTCTGTAAAAAATGAAAGGTTAACGGATATTTCTTTCTGAACAAGCGTTGGACCCCTTGTTATTATGCAGACATTCTGTAGGTAAACTATGCCTATCCCAACACTACACTTATGGTGTGCTAAGTCTCACACGATCCTGATGGGGCGTGTAACCCAGGGAACCTTTAGAGTTAAATTAAAGAAAAGAAATTTTGTCTAATCTAACGTGGTGACGAATTATGGGTCTTGATGCACAATCATGGGGAATATTCATTGGTAACTTCCTCATCGGTCTACGGGAAGGGCTAGAAGCCGCGCTTGTCGTGGGTATCCTTATTGCCTATGTGCACAAGACCAAGCGTAATCACCTTCTCCCCCCTATTTGGATTGGCGTTGCAGCCGCCATCGCTGTTTCGCTCATCTTCGGAGCAATCCTGACCTTTGGACCTGAAACGCTGACCTTTGAAGCTCAAGAAGCCATCGGTGGGTCTCTCTCGATTATTGCGGTTGGATTTGTCACCTGGATGGTGTTCTGGATGGCGGAAAACGCTCGCGCCCTCTCTGCGGAACTTCACGGAAAACTTGATGCGGTTCAAACTAGCTCATGGGCCGTGATAGTTCTTGCGACTCTCTCGGTAGGGCGTGAAGGTCTTGAAACCACGCTCTTTATCTGGTCTGCCACTCGCGCCGCTACTCAAGGCACTGAGATTGGTACGGTGCTTCCCGTCATTGGTGCCATTGTTGGTATCTTGACGGCAGTACTCATCGCGTGGGCTATGATGCGCGGCGTTATGAAGATCAACCTTGCGAAGTTCTTCACCTGGACCGGCGCCTTCCTCATTATTATTGCCGCTGGTGTGCTCTCCTATGGTATTCACGATCTACAGGAAGCACGAATACTGCCGGGACTGAACAATATAGCATTCGCTTCTCAAGACTTTATCGAACCGGGCGGTTTCCTTGCCACGATCCTGAAAGCAGTCTTTAACCTTTCAACCACTACCACGTGGGTCGAAGCTATAGCGTGGGTGCTGTACGTGGGTATCGTTATGCCCCTCTTCTTCTGGAAACAAAAGCGAGGTCATACCCCTTCGCGTAAAGCTGCTGATGCGCCTCAAGCATCTGGCATGGTGCACGTATCGAAGGTGGCTAATAAAATCACTGGTGAAACTGCTTCTTCCTCCAACTCTGCAGGTATTAAGACCCCTACTTCCGATGCCGGATAACTGATTTTTCATATTTCTCTGTCCCCGAACAAAGGAAAACACAATGCGAAAGTCCCTATACTCCGCAGGTGCCCTGCTGTCAGTCGGCGCTATTGCGCTGACCGGGTGCACGCCCAATAGCGCGAATAACGCCTCAGGTGGTTCTGGCGGAACCGCTGACGGTTCCATCTCGGTTACTTCAACCGATACCGAGTGCAAGCTTTCTGCCACCGAAGTTAAAGCTGGTAAGGTTACCTTCAAGGTAAAGAACGAAGGCGCGAAGGTGACCGAGTTCTACGTCCTAGGCTCCGATGGACTGCGCATTATTTCTGAGGTCGAAAACATTGGTCCCAACCTTTCTCGTGATCTCACTGTTGAACTTCCTGAAGGCTCGTATAAGACAGCCTGCAAGCCCGGTATGGTTGGCGACGGCATCAAGGGTGATCTTAAAGTTGTCAAGAACGAGAGCGCTCAGCCCATCTCTGCTGATGAGCAGGCTATGCGCGATACCGCAGTTACGCAATACTCTTCATACGTGAAAGACCAGGTCGAGGCGCTTAAAACCGATACTGACGAGTTCGCCAAGCTCTACCAAGAAGGCAAGAACGACGAGGCAAAGGCTAAGTACGCGGCGGCCCGTATACATTACGAGCGCATCGAGCCCATTGCGGAAAGCTACGGTGAGACCCTAGACCTCAAGCTGGATGCGCGTGAAACCGACCTTGAAGAAGGTAAGATTCAGGAGTGGACCGGTTGGCACAAGATCGAGAAAGACTTGTGGCAGCCTAAGGCAGATGCCAACGACGGAAAAGAATACAAGCCGCTTACCACTGAAGAACGTAAACAAGTCAGCGAAACGCTCGTGAAGGACACCCAAGAGCTGTACGATTACGTGCATTCGGATAAGTTTAAGCTTGATGCTTTCCAGATCTCCAATGGTGCGAAAGAACTCTTGGACGAGGTTGTCAACACCAAACTGACCGGTGAGGAAGAGAACTGGTCACACACTGACCTCTCCGATTTCCAGGGTAACGTAGATGGTGCGAAGGTGGACTACGAAAACCTTCTGCCGATTCTGCAGAAGAAGAACCCTGAGCTTGCCAAGACTCTGCAAGAGAAATTCGACGCCGTGCAGAAGATCCTGGATAAGTACAAGCAGGGCGACGGTTTCAAGCCCTATAACGAGCTGAGCAAAGAAGAAGTCCGTGAGCTCTCCGATGCCGTGACTGCGCTCGCAGAGCCTGTCTCGCAGATGACTGAGACCGTGGCAGGCGGTGAGTCCGCTGAGGGCAAGAGCGATGATACTTCTTCTTCGAAGCCGGCTGCGTCATCTGAGTCCTCCGCTGGAGCTTCGCAGGATGCTTCCGAGCCAGCGGCAGGTACCTCATCGGCAACAGCTAAGTAACGTATCAGCATTTCAACGTACAGATCCTGATCACACAGGGGATTGATGACGTTGAGAGATGCTGCCTCTAGACGCTGAGCCGTCTGTGAGCGTTTCTACATTCGCGAGATAACTGCGGATACAGAGACGCTTGCGGGCGGTCGGTTCTCAAATACTCAACTGATACACAGTTGTCATATAATCTCCAAAATATATAGGGAGAATATCTCATGCGTGAAGAAAAGACACCCACGACACAGGTTCAGCAATCCCACACTGCTGACCATCCAGATGTATCCCGTGGTACCAGTCGACGGACTCTGATGACGGGCGCAGGTATAGCGGCTGCCTCTGTGGCAACTGTAGGCGCTCTTGCCGGATGTTCCGCAGAAGACCAAAAAAATGCTGAGGCCTCGGGTAAGTCTGCTGTTAAAGACTCATATTCTTTCTTTGGTGAGCATCAGAGTGGTATCTCGACAGATGCCCAAGACCGCATGTATTTTGCGGCTCTCACTCTTAAAACCACATCGAAGGATGAGATTAAGAAGCTTTTTAAAGACTGGTCAGAAGCATCGCGTAAACTCATGGCGGGAGAAATCGTGGGGGAGGACTCCTCCTATGAAGCACCTCCAAAAGATACCGGCGAAGCTATGGACCTTTCTGCTGGGCATCTAACTATCACCTTTGGCTTGGGGCGATCGTTTTTCGTGGATTCAGAAGGCAAAGATACGTACGGGTTTAAAGATAAACTTCCGCCCGCCTTGGTAGATATTCCCAAGATGGCGGGAGATGTCATAGAACCCGAGCGAAGCGGCGGCGATCTGTGTATTCAAGCCTGCGCTGATGATCCTCAGGTAGCTTTTCACGCCATCCGAAACCTGGTGCGTATTGCGGCGGGTCGTGCCGTCGTGGCGTGGAGCCAGCTCGGATTTGGGCGTACCGCATCCACGTCAAGTACGCAGGATACCCCGCGCAACCTCTTCGGGTTCAAAGACGGTACCAACAATATTAAGGTTCAGAATCCAGAGTTGTTGGAAAAGCATGTCTGGGCTTCAAAATCTAATTCGGAGGGGCACCCCGATTGGATGGATGGCGGCACCTACCTTGCGGCACGTCGCATCCGCATGATTATCGAGACATGGGACCGTTCCCGGCTTCGGGAACAAGAAGAGATCGTGGGGCGCACCAAAGTAACAGGCGCGCCGCTGTCAGGCGGTGAAGAATTTACCGCTCCGGATTTTAATATGAAGGGCAAATACGGTCCCATTATTCCCGATGATTCGCATATGCGCCTGATGCATCCAGACCAAAACAACGGGGTGCAGATACTTCGTCGTGGCTATAACTACACGGATGGCTCTGACGGGCTGGGGCACCTGGATGCCGGTCTCTTCTTTATCGCTTTTATCTGTGACCCTCGCACGCATTTTATTCCTTTGCTCAGTACCATGACGGCATCGGACGCTATGAGTGAGTATCTGCGGCATACCGGGAGTGCGGTCTTCGCTATTCCGGCAGGAGTTAAAGACGAGAACGATTTTATAGCATCAAAACTTTTTAACTAAGCTTCGTATTCAACCTTTAGCGGCTGGCCTACGTTCATATAGCGGACGTTGGCCAGCCGCTATGCGTCATATTGTGGAAATTTAATTTGTTTCCGTAAGCCCTCAGGGTACTATTGAGCTAGAAATCACATATACATCGTGGGAGACAATGATGACTACTCCAGCACCTCAGTACGATCCGAACACTTTTAGACGTGATTCAGCCCCGTCGGATACTCAAGCGATTTACATCCAAGAAGGCGGCGAATCGCACGACAGCCTATTTAATTCACCATCGAAACATCCTAAAATTTTCCGTCTTCAAGAAATCATGATTGTATCGGCGCTTTTGTGCTTTCTTCATGGTGTTATCTCAGCTTTTGCGCCAAACAACTTCAAACCGCTTGAAGGTCTTCCGGAATTTGGGGTTTGGGGCGGTCTCGTGCTTCTTGCCGTGGCAGCGGTCGTTTATCTATGGGTTTATTTCACCATTCAGAAAGGTAAACGCATCGGTCTTACTTTTGGACTGATATTTGCGATTTTGGGCGCTTTTATCGCTATTATGTCGATGATCGGCAATATTCTTAACTCCCAGCATTACGGTCTTGTTCCCATCTATGCTGGCTGGTTTATCACGAACGTCCTATGGATTCGTTCCGCTTTTGCCCCCGCCGTTAAAGAGCTCCTCGTCTAAATACATAAATGACGACATAATTCCTGGCTGCATTCACAGAGGTGATGCGGCCAGGATCTATTTAAATTTAACGCTGGTTGCGCTGAGATTTTGTGGAAGGCTTTCGGCTACTCTGATCGGGAGAATGTTCCGTAGTTTTTCATGCCTAGGGCCTATAGACACAAGCTATCGTGAAAGAAGACTCCAACTGCACTAAACTAGAAAGATAGCGCGTGTCTGCGTGCCCTGCGGCGCGCCCGCCTGGTGAGAACAATGCACAAATGCAGAGAAGAGTAGTTATGACCGATTCCGTGCAGGAACATGAGAACGCGCCCGAATCAGCGCACATTCTTGCCCGTATTGCAGAGGTTTTAAAAGAGAACCCTGAGAACGGTTTAGAAACCGTTCGAGAAGCCTTCGAGGCAGAACGTGAACGCGCGCAGAAAGCTCTGCGTGAGCACGCGCAAGACTTTGACTCGCTCAAGGAAGTACGTCTTGGATTCTTTGGCGATAAAGGCAGCTTAAGCCTTGCCAACCGGCAGATGCGTGACCTTGAAAACCAGCATAAGGGGCCGGTCGGTAAACTTTTGGGACAGGCGCGTGCGGCACTCACCGAGGCTATTGAGGCCCGTACCGCAGAACTTGAGGCAGAGCGCGAGGCGCGCATCCTAGCGGAAGAAGCGGTAGATGTCACCGCTGCTACAGCGCGCCATTCATTGGGCGGGCGTCACCCTGTTGCGTTGATGCAGGAAAAACTTACCGATATTTTCGTGGGTATGGGCTGGGAAGTCGCCGATGGGCCGGAACTAGAGTCCGAATGGTATAACTTTGATGCCCTGAATATTAAGCCAGATCATCCGGCACGCGAGATGCAGGATACTTTCTATGTAGAGCCTAAAGAAACGCATCTTCTTTTACGTACCCATACCTCTCCGGTACAGATGCGTTCCATGCTTACCCGTGAGCTGCCACTGTACATTGTGTGCCCTGGTCAGGTTTATCGCACGGACGAGCTTGATGCTACACACACTCCGGTATTCCATCAGATTGAAGGCTTGGCGGTCGATAAGGGACTGACCATGGCTGATCTGAAGGGCACTCTCGAATATATGGCGCGTGCAATGTTCGGTGAGGACGCGAAGATTCGTTTGCGTCCGAACTTCTTCCCCTTCACGGAGCCTTCTGCAGAGCTCGACCTATGGCACCCCCACGCGAAAGGCGGACCCCAGTGGATTGAGTGGGGCGGTTGCGGCATGGTGCATCCCAATGTTTTACGTGCCGCAGGTATTGATCCCAATGTATATTCGGGTTTTGCGTTCGGTATGGGTATTGAGCGTACCCTCATGTTCCGTAATAATGTCCTTGATATGCACGACATGATTGAGGGCGATATCCGTTTCTCTGAGCAGTTCGGGATGGAGATTTAGACATTATGCGTATACCCCTATCATGGCTGCGCGAATTTGCGCCTGTCCCTGCGGATGCTTCGGCTGAGGACGTTCTTGCAACTCTCGTGAAGGTAGGTCTAGAGGAAGAGGACGTGCATCGTCCTACCGATGAGATTTCCGGTCCCATTGTGGTCGGTCAGGTGCTTTCACTGGAGCCCGAAACTCACTCCAACGGCAAGACCGTGAATTGGTGCCAGGTGCGTGTAGTTCCCGAAGGACAAACACAGACTCTCACCGGCAAAGGTATTGAAGAATCCGGCGTGCAGGGTATTATCTGCGGTGCCCATAACTTCAAGGTCGGCGACAAAGTCGTAGTAACTCTTCCCGGCGCCGTACTGCCCGGAAACTTCACCATTACCGCCCGTAAAACCTATGGGCACAAATCTGCCGGTATGATCGCTTCTACCCGAGAGCTGGGGATCGGTGAAGATCACGGCGGTATTTTGGTACTCTCTACGCTGGGTCTTGACCCGGACCTTGGTTCCGATGCGTTGGAACTTTTGGGTCTGCATGACGAAGCAGCAGAGGTTAATGTGACTCCTGACCGCGGATATGCGTTTTCGATTCGCGGTATTGCCCGTGAATATGCGCATGCGACCGGAACTTCTTTTAACGACTTCGTTCTGGAATACGGCGCTCGCGCCCCCAAGGCTAACTCTGAAGGCATCTCGGTACGTCTAGAGGATTCCACGCCAATTCACGATAACCCGGCAACTGTACGCTTCACCATGCGCCAGGTTAATGGTGTGGATGCAACCGCGCCAGTACCCACGTGGATGGCTTCACGCTTGCGCTTAGCGGGTGTGCGTTCTATCTCGCTGCCGGTTGATATTTCCAATTACGTGATGCTTGAGACTGGTCAGCCGCTGCACTTCTATGATGCCGATAAGGTACAGGGA
>ERZ772924.1570-NODE-1570-length-10833-cov-19.550195_pt1 | contig 10833 bp, 7 predicted proteins | sample MGYA00512116_ERZ772924 | MGnify/ENA primary metagenome ERZ772924 (study PRJEB29015, sample SAMEA2737920) | human oral metagenome | biome: human oral; feature: human-associated habitat; material: dental | place: China | collected 2134 ...
TGATGGCAAACGTGCGGCGGCGGCGCACTTGGTCGAGGATTTCTTGGGACATGGGGTTCTCGTGTCGGTTTGGCGTTTTCAGACGGCCTGAAACGCGTGAAAAGTAAAACGGCGGATTTTAACAGGTTTTGACACATAAAGGCCGTCTGAAAAACCAACCAAGCGGTTTTCAGACGGCCTTTTGTTGTTTGCGGTTAGAAGTTGTTTTTCAATTCGCGCAATACGGCAAAGGTTTCTTTGCTGTCGGAAACCGCGCGTCCGGCCAGTTCGGCGGTGCGGCGGCGGACGGCCGGGTTGTCGGTACGCAGGAACGGATTGACCGCTTTTTCGTGAGCCAGGCTTACCGGCAGCGTGGGCGTTCGGCGTGCCGCTTCGGCTGCCGCGCGGATGGCCGGATTGTCCGGTTCGATGTGGGCGGCAAAGGCCAGATTCGCCGCCGTGTATTCGTGTGCGGGGTAGAACAGGGTGTCGTCGGGCAGGGTTTTGAAGCGGTCGAACGAGGCGGCCAGGTCGGCTGCCGTTCCGGTAAACACGCGGCCGCAGCCTGCGCTGAACAAGGTGTCGCCGCAGAAAACATGCAGCCTGCCGCCGTATTCGAACAGATAGGCCAGATGGGTGTCGGTGTGCCCCGGCACTTGCCAAACTTCTGCCCGGCAGCCGCCGAAGTTGAGATGCGCGCCTTCCGAGATAGGGTGTGTGGCGGCGGCAATGTCGCGGTTGCCGTAGATTTCGCAGTCGGGAAAACAGCTTTTCAGGCCGGCGATGCCGCCGGTGTGGTCGTGGTGGTGGTGGGTAATCCAGATTTGCGTCAGTTCCGTTTTGGTTTGTCCGAGGTAATCGAGTACGGGTTCGGCATCGCCCGGATCGATGCAGACGGCATGGAGGCCGTCTGAAAGCAGCCAGATGTAGTTGTCGCCCAAAGCGGGAATGGCGGTGATTGATAGGGCATGGCGGGTAGGAGGTTGAATAGCGTCAGTCATTTTTTAGTTTCTTCCAAAATATTTTCTTTAGGCGGAACGGGGGCAAACCAGCCCACCAAAAGCAGCAGCAGGCCGACGGCGATGAACGATACGATGCGGGCGATGCCGCCGCTGTTGCCCAATTCGACCAAAAACAGTTTGACGACCACTACCGCCATCAGCGTGGCACCTGTCAGCCAGCGGCTGCGGCTGCCGCTGCGGTTGCCGCCCACCATCAGCACGATGGCCGTTACGGCCCATACCACGGACAGGCTGGCCTGCAGGCCGAAAGAGACCAAAAGGTAATCCAGCCGCCAGCGGATGCCGTCGAAGAAATGCCAAAGGCGCATCACGCCCGCGCTCAATACGATAAAGGCCAGTCCGTTCAAAAGCGCGGCATATTGGCGTTTTGCCGTCCTGCTCCAGCCGTCTGATGCGGCGATGCGTTCGAACCCGCGCCAGCCCAGCCACAACAGTCCGACGGAAGCCAGTTCCAATGGATTGAGCAGCGGTAGGTAAGGCAGCGGGGCAGGGCGGTGCGGCGTGGAAATATTGACCCACAGCAGCCATCCGGCCGCGAACAGCGCGCACATGATGCCGCCGAATTTCAGATAGGCGGCAGGATGCCGTCTGAAAAGGGTGGGCTGTTTTGGTGCGGCCAGCAGCAGCCAAAATGCCAGCGGTACGGCCAGCCACACCACCTGCAGCCACACGCCGTTGAGCCAAAGCGCGCCAACCGTGCCGGAAAAATGCGTCCAAGCGGCGGTGAAGAGCAGCAGGGAAATGCCGTGCAACCAGTCGGCGGCAGATTGTTCCAACGGCTGTACTTTAAGCAGATACCAATGGACGGCCGTTGCCGCAGCCAGACAGAATGCGGCATAGAGCGGCGTTTCGCTGTAAGCGGCCGCGCCGGGATAGCCGGTGAAGGTCAGGAGGCTGAAGAAAAGCAGGATAAAGAGGGGCGGCCGCCAGTTTAAGCGCGAACAGGCAAGGGCAAATGGCAGCAGCCATACGGCGGACAACAGCCATACGGTACTCGTACCGTAAGCCTCCAGCGGCTGCAATACCTCCTGCCAACCGGTATAGGCAGGCTGTAAGGAAATAGTGAACAACAGGCTGCCTGCACACAATGCCGCTACGGAAGTCTTGTTTCCGTTTTGCCACTTCGGCCGGCCGGCGGCAAAAGAGGCGGCAAACAGTAAAACGGCCTGCAACAGCCATCCCACTGTCTTATTGGGCCAACCGTCCGACATATTGATGCTGAAGAAAATCAAGGTCAGGCCGCACAACAGTGCGGCGGCAGTAAATACCGGCTGCCTTTTTCGGTATTGGCACGCCGCCCACAGTAAGGCTAAAGCGGAGTAGGCAACCGACAACTTCCCATCTTCGGACAACAACAGCATCGGCAGCAGCGAAGCATAAAGTACGGCAAAAGCCAAAGAGGCCGTCTGAAAACCGCGTTCCCACGCGGCAGAACCTTCGCAACGCCATTTTTGCCAACAGGCATAAAGCAGGCCGCCGCCCGCCGCTGCGAACAAAGTGTCCGCCCAAGAGCCGGACAAAAGCGTATCGGCAGCCGGGCTGTAACCGCCCAACTGACACACCGCCGCCGATAAATAAACCGACAAAGCGGCGAAACGCAGGTGCGGCAGCCGTCCGCGCAGGCCGAAAAAGTACAGCAGCACCGCTTCCAGCGACCACAATGAAACCGTATCGCCGCGATTGAAAAACAGCGGTACGGCCGCCGTGGCAAACAACAAAGCGCAGGCAGTAAACGCCTGTCGCAACACCGCCAATCCCGAACTGCCGCGCAGCACCAGCGCGGCCGCGCCGTAAACGGTGGCAAACAATACGGCAGACCAGCCCGAACCGTGCGTCAGGTGCGCGGTGATGCCGCACTGTAAAGCAAAAGCGGTGGTCATTGTGCCGAACAGCAAGGTGTGGTCGAGTATGTGCACGCGGATTCCGTGTTTGGCGATATGGCCGATAATGTCCCCCAGCGGCGCATTGTCCGCCAACGGCGGCAGCGTATCGTCCCCTCCCGCCGACAGCCGTCGGCGGGCGAATAAGCAGGCAATCAATGTATAAAGCAACCAGTGGTAAATCAAAAACGGCTCGGTCGTGGAGAAATGCCCCGGCGTATACGACTTGAGGCCCCAAAACAGGGCGATACAGAACGTGCAGACAAAACCGGTCAGGTTCAGCGACCGCCAGGCCTTAAACCGGGCAATCGCCGCAATACCGGTATTGAGCAGTGCGAGATAGGAGAACAGCACCAGATAATTGCCGCTGCCGTCGGACACCAAAATTGGTGCGGCCATCCCGCCGATGACCGCAGCCTGAGCCATTATTTGGGCATCCTGCCGCACCGCCATCACGGCCATCGCCGCCACCAGCACCACCATCGCGGCAAACACTACTGGCGCGGGCAGCAGGGGGTGCAGCTTCAAAGCCGCCAGCGAGGTCAGATACATCACCGCCACGCCGAAACCCTGCAGAATCAGGCCGTATTCGCGCCGCCGGCTTTGCAGCTTCCAGCCAGCAACCACAGCGGCCAAACCACCGCCCGCCACCGACAGATAACGCAGTCCGATTGGGATATGGACGCGTTCGGAAGCATAACGCAGCAAAAAGGCCAAACCGAGGAACAGCACCACGATGCCTGTTTTCAACAACAAATTGCCGCCCGTCAAACGGGTAAGCAAATTGCCGCCCCCGTCGGTTGCCGCCTCTTTTTCAGACGGCCTCCGATCATAATAGGCAGACCGGGCGGCCGCCTGCCCTTGTTCGGCTTCAACAAAGGAGGCCGTCTGAAAACGATCTGCCGAATCGCTTTCAGACGGCCTGTTTTCTACTGCCGCTGCCTCTTCGGCCTGCAAATGCATCTGCTGCAAACGGCTGATGCGGGCTGCCTGCGGCTGTGTGGTTTCGTTTGCCGCGTATGCCGGAGGAACGGCCGCTGCCGCTTCCAATGCCGGTTCGGCCGCAGACGGCATCGGCATGGCATCGGGTATGGCTGAAGGATGGAGTTCCTCTTCCTGCGCGGTTGGCAAAACATTTTCAGACGGCCTCGACAGCTGCAATTCCAGCGCATGCACCCGTCTTTGCAGATCGGCTATCTCGGCCTTCAGCTTTTCGTTTTCCGCCGACGGCTTACCTTGGATTTTGATAATGCCATACCACAGCGCAAGGCCGATGATGAAACCGGATACGGGATAACCCATCCATCCTCCGATAACCACGGATACGACAAATACCACATACTGCATCGCAGCGTCCTTCCGACAATATATATTTCCCGGCGATTCTAACAGGCCGTCTGAAAGCTGTCCAAATGCCCAAAACTGCCGCCAAAATGCTTTTCAGACGGCCTCCATCCTGCAATAGATAGGATTTATATACCGTTTGTAATCAGACTAAAGACCGATATAAAAGGTTTGACTGCACGCCGATATGCACTACAATTCTACCCTTTCCGGGTATAGGTAACGGATTCAATACAATAATTTCCGTTCGACAAAACGTCCCGGTCTGCGGCGGCAGGCAGTAAGGCCGTCTGAAAGCAGGATTTGCCACGATGAATGATAAAACCGACATGAATGATACAACCGACAAGCCGGCGGTATTCACCGACACCCACACCCACCTTGCCGATCCTCTGCTGGCCGAGCGGGCAGCAGAGGTCATACGGCAGGCCGATGGGGCAGGCGTGTGCCGCTTTATCGTTCCGTCCGCCAACCGTGGCGACTGGAAAGCCGTATCGGATTTGGCGGCAGACAATATTGTCCCCGCTTTCGGCATCCATCCCTGGTGGGTCGGAGGAACGGCCGAACGGCAGGATTTGGATAGCCTTGCCGATTACCTTGCCGGACATCCGCAAGCATGGGTGGGCGAAATCGGATTGGATTATCTGCGTGCTTCCGATGATGCACAGCGGCAGCGGCAACGCGGTTTGCTTGCGGCCCAACTGCAACTGGCCGGCGATTACCGCCGGCCGTTCGTTTTGCATAATGTCCGTTCAAGTGCGGATTTGCCGGCGTTGTTGAAGCAATATCGGAATCCTTGCGGCGGTATCGTCCATGCTTTTTCCGGCAGCTTGGAAGAGGCGGCGGCATTTTGCAAACTCGGATTGAAAATCGGCATCGGCTCGCTGCTGCTGAACCCGCAGGCAAAAAAAGCCCGCCGCGCCGCCGCCGAACTGCCTTTGGAATACATCGTATTGGAAACCGACAGCCCGTATATGTCGGAAGGCGGCACGCCTGCCGATATATCCCGCATAGCCGAAATCGTCTGCTGCTTGCGCGGCATCGGTTTGCCAGAACTCTCCGCCGCAACCGAACGGAACGTGGACGGATTGTTGGCTTTCTGATCAGTAAAGCACAGCAAGGCATTTATTCAATTTAGAAACCTCAACCCTCCAACCTTTGGGAGATGCAATGCACGAATTTATCTACAAACAGGCCAAAGAAAACGCCCTGTCCTCCGGCATGGGCTGTTTTATGAAGGGCACTTTGGTAGAAACGGAAGAAGGCTGGACGCCGATAGACGAACTGAAGGTGGGTGATTTGGTGATGTCTCGCCCTGAAAACGGCATCGGCGAGGCCGTACCCAAGCGGGTGGTGAACACCTTCCGCTATGAAGACAAAGAAGTGGTGATGTTAAGATTTTCCCAATTCCCTGAACGGAACAGGGGGGGAGGGGGATTGGTTGCCACCCCCAACCACCCGTTCTGCGTGTATGGTGTGGTTACCAACCTGATTCTTGAGCATCCGGAGTTTGGCAAGCTTGGCGCTTATTGGAAGGGCTGCGATTACGACAGCAGCGATATGTTCAATGGGCCGGACGGCTGGGAGAAATACGACGCCCTGTCGGCCTTTGAAAAAAACCCCTATGAAATGCGGCTGTACGAACAGCCGGTGTGGAAGCGCGCCGACCAGCTTGAGCGCGGCGACGTGGTGTTAGGTTGTCGCAAGTATTATGTGGTGGAGGATTACCGCCCGCTGTATGCCTACCGCGATACCGACCAGGCATGGGCACAGCCGACCAATCTGGCCTACGGCTGGAAAGAGTCGGATTTAGGCAACAGCTATGAAATGGTTCTAACTGACGAATCACTGAATTCTCCGACATTGGATTGGGCGGATGTGCCGAACGACGAGAACCTGTTGTATGTGGACGAGGACGGACAACGGCATTACCGCCCCTACCGCACCACGGTCTACAACATCGAGGTTGAGGATTACCACACCTACTGTGTGGATACAGGGGGAATTCTAGTGCACAACCAAAACTGCGGCGCAGAGCGGCGCAACCGGGTGGACAGCCTGGAAATCTGCGACGGCGGGCAACCATAACGCCGTTGATTTCAACAAAGGCCGTCTGAAACGTTCAGACGGCCTGATAAGCGGCAATGGGCGGTTTGTTTGGTAAAGGAATGGCTGGAATAGGGCGGATACGCCCGCCGCCCATTTTGAGGCCGTCTGAAAACCGTCCCACCCCTTCCCGAACGATAGCCGGCCGCTGCAACGATTTTTAGCGTAAATTGAAATAAGGACGCCATGCCGTCACGCCCGCGCGGGCATGAGAATGGCCGGTATTTTCTATATTTAATCCGCTATAAAAAACAATCCGGCAATACGCCGCCCCCTTGATTCCATGCACGATTTAAACGACTTTCCCGCCCAAGTCCTGCCCGACGGCCTGCGCCATGCGCGCCACATCGAAGCCGCGCTCAGCGGCGGCCTCGACTCCGTCGTCCTGCTGCACCTGCTCTCGCGGCTGACAGGCCGTCTGAACATCAAACTCACCGCCGTCCACGTCCACCACGGCCTGCAGGACGAAGCCGACGATTGGCTCGAATTTTGCCGCGATTATTGCGACCGCCTCGCCGTGCCGCTGCGCTGGCAAAAGGTCGATGTCGTTTCAGACGGCCTCGGCATCGAAGCGGCGGCACGGCAGGCGCGTTACCGCGTGTTCGGCGAAACCGAAGCCGACGTACTCGCCGCCGCCCATCATGCCGACGACCAAGTGGAAACCTTTATGCTCGCCGCCCTGCGCGGCGGCGGCCTGCGCGCCCTGTCCGCCATGCCCGCCGTGCGCCCGCTGAACCGCCGCACCCTGCTGTGGCGGCCGCTGCTGCCTTACGGACGCGCAGAGCTGGAAGCCTATGCCGAACGGCACAAGTTGGCTTTCGTGTGCGACCCCAGCAACGAAAGCGGCGATTATCTGCGCAACTGGCTGCGCAACGACGGCCTGCCGCAATGGCGCGCCCGACTGCCGCAGTTGGATCAACACATCCTGTCCGGCATCGGGCTGTTGCAGGACGAATTGGCCGTGTTGGAAGAAACGGCGGCGGCGGACGAAGCGGCCGTGCAAAGCGGCGGGCTGTTCGATGCCGCCCGTTGGCGCACCCTGCCGCCCGCCCGCCGGAGACAGGTTTTGCGCCGCCTGCTGGCCGGACACGGCGTTTCGGCGGGCAAAGCCGCCCTGCACGACTTCGAGCGGATTTTGATGAACCTCGGGCAGGGCGGCGCGGAATGGAAGTTTCCGCAGCAAACCGTCCACGCCGCCGCAGGCCGTCTGTATTTCCTGCCGCCCGACTGGCAGGCGCAATGCCGTGCCGCGCCGCAGACAGGCCGTCTGAAAGAACTCGGCGGTGGCTGGCAGTTGCGCCGCGCTGCCTACGGCTTGCCCGATGCCGCGCTGGAACAAACCGTCCGCATCCGCACCGCCGAAAGCGGCGACTTGTTGCACACGTCGGGCGGGCGGAAAAAGCCGAAACAGATATTGCAGGAAGCGGGCGTGCCGCCGTTTGCCCGACCGCTGTGGCCGATTGTCGCCGATGCCGAAAACCGCTGCCTCGCCGTCGCCGGCATCCGTGCCGACAGCCGCATGGCGGTTGCAGACGGCCTGCTGCCCTGCTGGGAGCCGTTGATGCGGTTTGTGCCGCCCCGATGAGGCGGGTGTTTTTATTTTTATCCGCCATAAACGTAAAGGCCGTCTGAAACAGGATTTCCCGTTTTCAGACGGCCTTTTGCACATTGGTGCATACTTTCGGCTACAATCGCTGCTTTTACGCAACAGAGGCCGTCTGAAAATGGAAAATACCGATTTCAACCTGTGGCAGACCATACGCAACGAAGCCGAGCAGTCGGCGGCGGAAGAACCTATGCTGGCCAGCTTCCTCCACATGACCGTGCTGCGGCACGACAGTTTGGAGCGGGTGCTGGCCTTCCACCTGTCGAGCAAGTTGGCCAATCCGACCATGGATATGCGCACGCTGTACGAACTCTACCTGCACGCGCTGGAAAAAGAACCGTCTATCGGCGAAGCCGTCCGTGCCGACATCACCGCCTATTACGAACGCGACCCGGCCTGCGACCAATACTGTCTGCCGCTTTTGTATTTCAAAGGCTACCACGCCATTCAGGCGCACCGCATCAACCACTGCCTGTGGAAGGAAGGGCGCAAAACGCTGGCCTATTTCCTGCAAAACCGCGCTTCCGAAGTGTTCGGCGTCGATATCCATCCGGCCGCCCGTTTCGGGCAGGGGATTATGATTGACCACGGCACCGGCGTCGTCATCGGCGAAACCGCCGTTTTAGGCAACGACATTTCCATCCTTCACGGTGTAACCCTCGGCGGTTCGGGCAAAGAGGGCGGCGACCGCCACCCGAAAATCGGCGACGGCGTGATGATAGGCGCGAACGCTTCCGTGTTGGGCAACATCCGCGTGAACGAATGCGCGAAAATCGGCGCGGGCAGCGTGGTGGTGTCGGACGTGCCCGCCTACAGCACCGTCGTCGGCGTGCCCGCCCGCGTGGTCGGCAACAAATCGCATGCCAAACCGGCCGAGGAAATGAATCAGAATTTTTATGAGGAAATGAATCAGGATTTCTATATTTGAACCTGTCCGTTCGGTAAGCGGTAAAACCTTGAGGCCGTCTGAAAGCAAAACATCCCTGCTTTTCAGACGGCCTCCCTGCCGCCCTTAATTTTTTTAAAGTTTTGTATGATTTCTTGAAATTTTGAAAACACACAAACCCCGCATACCAAACTGCTATAATCGCGCCGATTTTATAGCACCAACCAAGCTGCGGCGGACACCTGCCGCTTTTTTATAACCTGAATTTTATAACCTAAAAAGGGAAAACATGACTATGCAAAAACCATCTCCCTCACACCGCCTTTTAATCCTCGCCACGCTGCTGGCCGCACTGCCTGCCGCCGCCGCACCGGGCGTTACCGACCTCGGTACGTTGAGAAACGATAATTCGGAGAATTCCGTTGCAAATGCCATCAGCAGCGATGGCTCGGTGTTGGCCGGAGAGTCGGACAATGACAACTACCAAGCCCGCGCCATCGTCTGGTCAGGCAGCGGCTGGAGCACCAAAACCGACCTCGGCACGCTGAAAAGCGATAATTCGGGCGTATCGTGGGTAAACGCCGTCAGCGCCGACGGCAAGTTTGCGGTTGGACAGGCAGAAAACGACGACAATCACAACTTACGCGCCGTCGTCTGGAACCTGCGCAGCTTCAACATCCGCGCGGCAGATACCGCCAACACCCGCGCCTCCCTGTCGCTGCTTTCCGCCGACACCGCCGCCATGCTGGCGCAACGCGCCCGCGCCGCGCAAACCCTGCTGGACACCTGCCGCGCCGACGGCGGCAAATTCTGCTACAGCGCAGGCTATACGCATGACGTCGGCCACGGCGCGCGTTCGCGCGGCGCACGCTTCGCCTTCGGCTACGGCTTCACCGACAACTTCGATGCCGCCGTATCCCTGTCCGCCCCCTTCCATGCCGACGAAAACCGCAGCCACCACCTGAAATCCGGCACCGGCCTCGGCATTTCCGCCCGCCTCCACAATAAGGACGGCTGGTACGTGGTTCCCGCCGCCGCGTTCGAATCCGACAAAACCCGCATTTCCCGTCCGCATTTGAGCGGCACGGAAAACCCCGTGAACAACGTGCGCGTCAAAAGCCGCGCCTACAGCCTGACCTTCGGCCAAGACCTGGCCTCAGGGGACAAATCCTACGGCTGGTATGCCGCAGTGCGCCGCACCGAAGCCAAACGCCCCGCCTACGCCGAAGATGCCGGCCTGTCCTTCCCGTTCGCCTACGGCGCTGCCGAACTGAAGGAAACCGAACTGGCAATCGGCACGAAGGCCCGCCTGCCTTTGGGCAGCGGCCTGTCGTGGTACGGCAGTGCGGAAATCGCCCAACGCGTGGGCGGCGGCAAAACCCGCTTCACCGCATCCGCCCCGTTCTTCGGCGCATTTGAGGAAGCGCGCGAAACCGCGCGCACCCGTCCGAGCGTGCAGACCGGCGTAGACTACGCCTTCAGCCCAGCTGCCGTGTTGTCTGTGGGCGGCTACGTCGGTCGCAACGCCTTCTCCGGCACCGACAAAGGAATGTTCTTGAGGCTGAACGGCAGCTTCTAATCGTTTTGACGCGATGTAAAAAGCAGAGAGCGTGATATGTTTTGCATAGCAAGGCAAGGAACGAAAAATGGCCGCAACCCTTTAAATATAGGGCTGCGGCCATTTCCTTGCCTAGAAACTGTGGCGCTTTACTTTTCCAGGAAGTGGATAAAAAGCAGGGAAAGAACGTGGGCCAAAAGCTCAGCTAACCCATGTTACCCGACTAGTGCCATGGCTGCTATTTTGCAGCAATACCGGCTTGGATAAGTTTTGGCATAACGGGCAAGAGAAAACCCGCTTAACAGGTCGTTCAACGGGGGTTAAAATCAGGGTATACAAAGTTTTCCGTCGGTTTTGTGTTTTTCTTTTCCATCATCCTTAAGGAGACCAAACATGTCCCAATCCTGCGATATCGCCATCATCGGCGCCGGCCCCTCCGGCGCAGTCGCCGC
>ERZ772924.1576-NODE-1576-length-10825-cov-9.848747_pt1 | contig 10825 bp, 6 predicted proteins | sample MGYA00512116_ERZ772924 | MGnify/ENA primary metagenome ERZ772924 (study PRJEB29015, sample SAMEA2737920) | human oral metagenome | biome: human oral; feature: human-associated habitat; material: dental | place: China | collected 2134 ...
CGCCTGCTCACCGCCAGCCGCGTGCAGGCTGCCTATTTTGAAGAAGCCGCCAAAGAGAGCGGACAAGGCAAGCTGACTGCCAACTGGATGAACGGCGAACTCGCTGCTACGCTGAACAAAGAAGGCATGGAACTTGCCGACAGCCCGATTACCGCTCCGCGCCTTGCCGCTCTGGTAGGCAAAATCGCCGACGGCACATTAAGCAGCAAATTGGCGAAAAAAGCCTTTGAAGCCATGTGGGCGGAACCCGAAGCCACCATCGCTGAAATCATCGAAAAACACGGCTTGCAGCAAATGACCGACACGGGGGCGATTGAAAAAATCATCGACGAAGTGCTGGCTAACAACGCCAAAGCCGTGGAACAGTTCAAATCCGGCAACGAAAAAGCACTGAATGCAATTGTGGGACAAGTGATGAAGGCCAGCAAAGGCAAAGCCAATCCCGCACAGGTGCAGGAGTTGGTTAGGGCGAAGTTGGGGTAAAGAGAATGTGCAGGCTGCTTTTGTCAAGCGAAAAGCAGCCTGTACACCAATCATTCAGAAAAATACCCGTCCGCACCGATATTTTCAGACGGCCTTCCCGTAAAAATACAGTGGTTTCAATACACGAACCGAAACCAACGCAATCTGTCTAATAAAGGATAAAACATGAAAATATGGACACTGCTTTTGGCTCTGCCCCTCTCTATGACGGCAGCCGCCGAACCGTCTTACGGCGGTTATTCGGGACACGGCGGAATGACGGCCTATGACATCGCCCCAAATGTGTACGAATACCATTACGACCACGGTTTTACGGGCGAAGACGCGATGGGATGGAAACCCGAACTGCAATTTATTTGGTCGCGCTTCGGTGCAGCCGAAGCCTGCGGCCTTCCCTATGACAGCAAAGCGGCATTGGCGGCATTGCAGCAAAAATACGGGCATGACCGCTTCGTACACGAAATCAATGGCGTCAGTTTTCATGCCGCACAAGCTAAAGCCAATGCAAATTTCTGCACACCGAAACGGGTGCAGCAACTTAAACGTGAATTGTCCGAAATTAATAGTAGATTAAAATTAAAATGATACAAGGCCGAAACGCCGCAGCATTGCAGTTTTAATCCGCCATACACTTCAAACCCGCACTTTATTTTGCCGAAATGCAGGTACTTATCGACACCACCGCCTGGTGGCAGGGCAAACCAAACGGTTTTAAAGGCCGTCTGAAAGCAGGGCATAGGCTTTAATTCTGTTAAAGCTTGGTTTTCAGACGACCTTAAAGCCATTACAAATCAAGGAATAAGATGAAAATAATATTACCTGCAGTGTTATTGCTGGCAACGGCTTCTTCGTTTGCAAAGAATTACGCCGATCAGCCTTTTACCCCTCAAGCAGTGCAGGATGTATTGTATTGCAAGGCGTCATCGTTGGATTTTTCGCGTTGGATTCCGGAAAATTTCACCGGTTATCTTGATCCGAATGAACGTGAGGAAGAAGAAAATGTGGGGCGTTTTGTCAATAAGATCGACAATATTACTTACCGTTACCGCTTGCCATTTAAGGTGCACCTTGCCAATCCCTTAGATGGAAAAGAAGTAGAAGGGCAGTATGTCGCTATTCGCAACAACGCCATCTATTTGGAAATTGATTGGCCGCAATATCCCAACCTGCATTCACGATACCGTCAGAAATATCAGGAAAACCTTCAAGAGCTGACGCAACAGCTAATGGGACAAAATATCATTTCCAAAACGACAGCTAAAAAACGGGATACATTGGGCTATGATGTCCCTGCTGACGAAAAATCGATAACAGACCCTGGTGAGAAAGTTAAGATATTGAAATATTTTGGCTTTGCTGCTGTCTTTAAAGCAGATGTACTAAAGGGTGATTCAGATAGAGGCTATATCGGCTGCCGTTATCCGTTGTAGGCTGTATTCCGAAGATAAAGGCCGTCTGAAAGTTGATTTTTCAGACGGCCTCAATGCAAGAATAGCATCAGCCAATTGTAGAAATTGAATTATTAAAAATATATTTTGTCATGCAGATTACGGTTTGCCCTGCATTATGTATATTTTGAAAAATAATGGGAAAGGATAATTATGCCAGCGGGAGAAATTCTATTTTAAAATGGTTGGATATGACCAATTCTTTGAATTTATCCGAGAATACCCAAATCAAATCATCGTTTATATCCTTTGCGCAAAACTCGAAGTCGGAGATGTTTTTCAAGAATACAGGCGGGTGATCAATAAATTTTTCTCCGTCGATTTCATAAAAACTTGATTTTTCCATATCCACTAAATTGGCAGCTAATTTAATTTTTCCCAGGAAAAATTTGAATCCTTCATCCTTAATTTTCAGCTTGGCAGGGAAGAAGTCCAGTTCATTTTTTAATGTCTCAGCCAATTTATAAGTAAAATTTTCAGAAAACAATAACATTTTGGGAATGGTTTGAACGTAATCCGTTTGGTGGATGTTTGTAGAAGTATATCCACTTTGAGCAATAAAAACAGCTTCGTTTGTATACCTGCCTTCATTATAATTAATGAAATCGATAATTTTTCTATTTGCCTGCTTTAAGTCCGCATACGCATCTTTAATTGTCTACGGCAGAATATATTTGATAAATATTCATTGTCCATCCTTTAAGATTAACATCCACCCGTCTGCTTTCAGACAGCCTTATTTATCCGAGCCAATAATTATGATCAACCTATCAAACGATGAAGCATTAGGTGCCGCTGCCATCGCCGCACATAAATTTTCCTTTAGGCATAAGTGCATTTTACCTTGTGCAGTGACTCTTAGCCGGTTGCAACTTTGGCAGAAATCTTTGCTGTAAGGTGCGATAAAGCCTATGCCGCCGGCAAAATCGCGGTGGCGGTATTCCCGTGCCGAACGGGGTACCAATTGCCAGCCTTCTGCTTGCAGGCCTGCTTCTATGGTAGCGGCAAAAAATGTTGTTTGCCGAAAAAGGCAGTGTTGTCGCGCGTTTGCATCAGCTCGATAAAGCGCAGGGTAACCGGGCGGTGGCGGACGAAATCCAGCGCATCGACCAAGGTGCGGGACATAAGTCGGTTACCGACAGACGCAGGTAGGTTAGCTGACGGTTAAAAGAATCGGTTAACGCGCTCATAGAAAAGCCTCTGTAAATGGTTGGACAGTAACGGTAGCGCCTGCAGGTAAGTTACCTGCTTCGTAATATAGCCGTTGGCACGGCTGCCCCCCCCATACACGGTGGGAATCCCGTTCGCCGGCAGGAGCAGCTTCCCATGTGCCGTCGGCAGTTTGTGTCAACACGGCACGCTGGATGTCTATACGGCCGGGAGATTTTTTTACTTGCTGAGATAACACGGCCTGCAAACGGAAAGGTTGGGGAATGTCTTGTGCCCCGCATAACTGCCAGAGTGCGGCTTTCAAAAACAAGTCGAAACCTACATAGCCGGAAACGGGATTGCCGGGCAGGCCGAAATACCAAGTTTTCAACATTTGACCGAATACAAACGGTTTGCCCGGTTTGATGGCGACTTTATAGTGATGGATGGCCCCTAAGCGATCGACTGCTTCACGCATGTAGTCGTAGTCCCCTACCGATACGCCGCCGGAAGTAATCACTACGTCAGCCAGACGTGAGGCTTCGTCCAAAGTATGCAGCACGCCTTCCAAATCGTCGGCAGCTTGTCCAAGATCTAAAACTTCCACCGGCATGGCAGCCAAGCGTGCCATTAAGGTGTGGCGATTACTGTCGTAAACCTGCCCGTGGTTGGTAACAGGGGTACCCGGTTCGTTAAGTTCGTCGCCCGTAGACAACACGGCTACTTTGATTTTGCGGTAAACCGGTACTTGTCCGATACCAATGGCGGCCAACAGCATCACGTCTGCAGGGCGGAGGATACGGCCGGCGGTGAGCACTGTATCGCCGGTTGCCACTTCCTCGCCGCCGTAGCGGATATTGGCACCAACGGCTACGTCTTGGGTAACCACAACAGTGTTACCGTCGGTTTCAGTATGTTCTTGCAATACTATACAGGTGCAGTCGGGAGGCACCACCGCTCCGGTCATGATACGGATGCAGCTGTCTTTCAGCAGGCTGCCGGTAAAAGGTTTGCCGGCGGCAGCCTCGCCTGCTATTTGCCAACGGCTGCCGGCAGCAGCAGCGGAGGGCAGCGCGTAGCCGTCCATGGCGGACATGTCGGTAGCGGGAATGTTTAGGGCGGACACCATGTCCTCAGCCAAAACGCGCCCTATGCTTTGGGCAACAGGAATGTGCTCGACTTCGGGCAGACGTGGTGTGCGGGTGATGTGTTCATGAATCAGGGTTTGCAGTTCGCTGACGGATGTAAGTGCCATGGTGTGTGTCTCCTGCTGCAGGTGGCTTTCCAGTATCCGCCTGTTAGGGTTTTGCGCGGATATTGGCGTAATGTTCGTCATGGTAAAGCAGGGGAAATCAGATTTGAATGCATACAAAGCATGGTTAAACGGCGAAAAGACATAGTTAGGCTAATACTTTAGACGTAGTGATGATGAACACAGGCCGTCTGAAAGTTTTCAGACGGCCTGTGTTGCTTGTGGACGGGTATCAGCACTTGGCTTCGGCACCTTTACGGGTGTAATACCACCAATTAAGTACCGCACAAATTGCATAGGATATGATGAAGCCAATCAGGGCGGCATTTACACCACCGGTTAGGTCGATGGATGTGCCGTAGCTTTTCGGGATGAAGAAACCGCCATAGGCTGCAAAGGCAGCGGTAAAGCCGATTACGGCTGCGCCTTCTTTGGTGGCATCCAAACGCTCACTTTTCCTTCTTCGCTATGCGGCGAATAGCTTTTCGTCTTCGTAGAAGCCCGAGCTTTTCAGACGGCCTAAAACCACGAAATGGTTAAAAAGCGTTGTCGGATACAAAACACACGGCTATAATTCACAACACAAGTTTTTCGAACGGATAGCGAAAAGTCTGTCTTTCGGCTAATCTTTCCGGTTAATTTTTTATTATATAAGCTTTGTTGGTTAAGAGAAGGTTTCAACCTTTTAAATTATATAATATATTGGAAATAATGGATTTTTAGCAGAGAACGGTTGAGGGGTTGTCCTGCTCATCGGGGATTAAGTGTAAGATACAGTATTTGAAAGATAATACTGCCATGAACATCTATAAAATACCCGCCTCACGCCTCACCAATGTCAAGCCGTTTGACGAATCTATACACAGGATAAAATCACCGTTACTTCCCCAGTCTGGCAATGCCAGGTCAGCAGAGTAACCATCTACCGTATCCTCAAAGCTCTACGGCTACAGCCGTTCACACCGAAAAACAGTACCAACAACCGTTTCAAACAAGTAAAATATGGTATGAAGTTGGTTGTCTAAAGCCGAGAAAGCCATCGAGGAAAAACTTAAAAAAAACAGGCCAAGCACTACAACAAATCCTACCTTGGCGAAATGGTGCATTTTGATACCAAACGGCTGCCTTTATTGTAAAATCAAAAACAACCAACCAAAGGAATTACCTGTTTGTCGGCATTGGTGACTATTCTAGCGAACTGTATTTGACCATTCTGCTTGACTGTATGGTCGCTGGTCGGCCAAATTCCTTTTGCGCGACGTCATTGACTGCTGTCTGTATACCATTAGATATGCTTACTCGGATAACGGTATGGAGTATCGCGGCAATGCATCGCATCCGTTTGCGGTTACCTGTGTACGGAACAACATTAACCAATTTTACCCTCATTACCCGACCGTAGATCAACGGTAAAGGGGAATGCGTAATCCGCACCTTAATGGATATGTGGTATGATAAGTTCCCGTTTCGGGATTCGGAACACTGGCAAAACGAGCTGTGCCGCTTTGTGAATTTTTATAGTACGGTAAAGTCGCAGTAAGAGTTTGAAGGGTGATACACCTTTTAAGGCCTTACAGGCTTGTTTCTCACAACCTGTTGTGTAAAGAACGCGGTGTTTTCTTACATGCAAGATGATTTAAAGTAAATTATTTGATAATTTGGAATACTGTGAATCTGCATGTTTATTGCAACGATAGGAGGGTAAAAAATGTCGGGTTTTATCTTTGAAGCGATCTTATCAGATGAAATGTCATTTTAGATTCTGATAGAGTGCAATTTATAATGCTTATGTTTTATATATGCACGATTATATTCATAAAATATTTTAAATTATTTAATTCAAACACTTACTGGAATATGGAGTTAATGTTATGGTATCTAGTGCTAAGGAAAAATCTTCTCAAAGATTATTTTGTCGTGTTCCGTTAAAGGTAATAACGGTATCAGTTCTTTCTCTTTTTGCATCAAGGGGGATGTTTGCCGCAGATGTTGATATCGGCCAGACACCACTGGCGGGCGTGCAGTCTGCCTATCAGCCCAATGTTGTACTTGTGCCGTCTGTAGAATATCCGACGGCCGGTGGTGCTTATTCTTCGGATGAGTTTGCCAATCCTGATTTGTGGAAAGAAATCAAGGGTTATTTGCTTTTGGATCCGACAAAGGGGCATTTTCGTCGTGCTTACAAAGGTTATTTTGATCCTGCAAAATGCTATACCTTTGTTCCTGATTATAATAATGGATATTTTCATGCTACATCTATGGCACAGATGCCTGATTACGGCTGTCCCGGTCAGAACGAATTTAGCGGCAGCGTGTTGAACTGGGGCACGATGTCGGCATTGGATATGTTCCGTAAAACGCTGACGGGTGGTAACCGTGTATACGGAACTGGCGTTAATGCTTCTGATTACAGGGAAGGTGATGGTGCCAAAACCGGGCATGTCTATTTACGTCGGGCTATGTTTAACGAAGGCTGGAATACTCGAGCAATTAGTTTTGGCCATGAGGATACGGCTGCCTACCGTACGCGTATGCGTTTCCGCGGTATCCGCGCCAGCCAGATGAGCCAAAATGAGTTGGCACGTTATGTGCCGAAGCGGGTTGTGGATGCAATGATGAATGGCAGTGTGCAGGATTTCCAGTATATAAGAGAAGACGGCACTCTCGGGGGAAAGGTTTTCAGCGGTAGGTTTGCCGACGGAAATCTGTATTTCCATAACTACAATTATGGTTTTATTTTTGCACGGGCGGTTAGAAGTTCCAATAACGAACTGTTTTATGTGGCAAAAAGAATTAATAACAATGATTTGACAAATCGTTATTTGCCGGTAGTTGTGCGTGTGTGCGATTCCAATACGGGCGAAGATGCGAAATTCTGCGTTCCTTACGGCAATAAACGCAAGCCTGAGGGTTTGATTCAGGCCAATGCGCGTAAGGGGGCGCGTTTTGCTGCATTTGGATTCCTATATACTCGGGCTGATGACGTAGACGGCGGGGTGTTGCGCGCCCCGATGAAATATCTGACTATTCCTACGGGAATGTCGTCTATTCCCAATCCGCAGGAATGGGATGCTAACACTGGCGAATTGAAATTGAATCCAGATGGTGCTTCTGAAGGTAACAGCGGCGTTATCAACTACATCAATAAATTCGGCGATATCAAGGGTTATAAAGATACCGACCCGAGTGGCGAGCTGTATTATGCCGCGATGCGGTATTTGCGCGGCAAGAGTGCCGTATATGTTCCTGGTAGGATTCCTAATGATGCAAAAGACGGTTTCCCCGTATATTCAAGCTGGAGGGATCCGCTGAAAGACGGTTTCCCTAATGGCAGCAAGGAGCCGATGTGCCGTCCAAATACTATTATCTGGATTGGCGATACTAATACGCACTATGATAACAATCTGCCGAACTGGCAAGTGAACCACAACCCGGGTAGAGCTTGGGGCGGGAGTATTAGGGATGACCGAGATGTAGATACCCAAGCGCGTTTTGAACGGATTTGGGACTGGGAAGGCAGACCTGGGGGAGCTTGGTATTTGAACCGCAGTTTGAAAGAGTATCAATATAAATGGACAGGCGAGAGATTGGGACACTCTCCCGGCGGGGTGGCAGGGATTGCATATTGGGCACGCGTTAATGACACGCGTCCGGATATTCCCGGTAATCAGTTCCAGTCCAACTTTATTATTGATGTATTGGAAGGCGGACATTCGAAAGAAACCGCAGGCAACCAAAGCTGTAGAAATGCCAATGACAACTGTAACTACGGCAATCCGTGGTATTGGGCGGCCAAATACGGCGGTTTCGATCATGGTGGTAATCTGACTCAAGGTCCGTCTTTCACAAACCCCAACGACAGGCCTGCATCGTGGAAAGCCAACACGTCCACGGCAGAAGAACAGCACCTGTTCCCGAAAGGTATGCCGAAGAATTTTGCGTTAGGTAATAGCCCTGAAAATATGGAAGCGGCATTGAATAAGGCGTTTGCGCTGACGGAAAAACTGGCTCGTCCGTCCCAAGCTGCGCCGACGTTTACGACTGTGCCCGGACAGGCTGTGGATTTGTCTAACGGACGTTATGCCGACATTCTTAGTACGACATACGATTTTGCCGAACTGACTGGTGATGTATTGTCTGATAAATACCGTCTGCACCCACGCACAGGTATTGAGCGGGGGGCTGCAAACTGGTCTGCTGCAAGGCAGCTGGATGCTGCTTTCCATAACAGTGGATATGCATCGCGGAAAGTATATGTACGGAATAAGAGTAACGGATTCGTCCAATTTAACACCGCCAATAAAGGGCAATTCGCTTCTACCGTAACTGGTGCTGGTACTCTTTCAGACAATGATGTCATTAACTATGTTTTGGGTGATAATAGTCGTGAGAATGCAGGTGCTGCACGCGTTCGCACAAGCATATTGGGTACATTGGTTAATCCGACGGTTGCAGCGGTAACTGCTGTTCCCCCGGAAAACCGTCCGGCAGGATGTACTTACCCATCTGATCCGGCAGGCAGAAGGAATAATTATGTTGTGAGTGCCAATGACGGTATGGTGCATATTCTGAATGAGAACGGCCAAGAGAAAATGGCATTGATGTTGTCTACCGCCTTGCCGTATTTGAGTTCTTATGCCACTCCGGGCTATGTTCACCGCTATTTGAATGATGGTGTACCGGTGGTAACAGAGACTTGCATGTCCGATGGTAAGGCTCATTCGGTGGTTGTGGGTACCGCGGGACGTGGCGGTGCTGCGGTTTACGCGATAGATGCAACCGATTTGTCATCTCCGGGTGCAAACAACTTACTGTGGGAATTTACCAGTGCCGATGATCAAGATTTCGGCGTGGCAATCAGTACGCCTGTCATAGCGAAAGATAAAAACGGCAAGCCGATAGCGATTGTTAGCAGCGGCTATAAAAATACAAGGGATGCCGGCTCTATCTTCATCCTAAACGTAGATAAAGCCAAAGGTGCTTCTTGGTCGGGCAACTACCAAAAAGTCACTTTGGGCAGTCGCGGAGTCGGTCCGGTGGCGGTGTATGATGCCAATAAGGACGGTATTCCAGAACGTCTGTATGCCGGTGATTATGACGGTAACCTGTGGCGTGTGGAATATAATCAGGCAAACAATACTTGGACGTCAAGCAAACTGTTTGAAGGTTCAGCTCCAATTACCACCAAACCCGATGTTCAATTGATTGGAGGCAAAATATATGTGATTGTCGGCACAGGTCAGTATTTGTCACAAAATGCGCTTGATAGCAATCAGCAAAACTATGTTTATGGCTTTATTGACGAAGGTACAACTTCTATTAGGGGTCATGCAGAGTTGTTGCAACAGACAGTTGGAGGACAAGTCAGTGCGACTAACAATCAATTGACTACGATTAACGGTCAGAATGCTAAGGCTTATGGCGTGTCTCAAAACGAATTCAAGGAAGGGCAGCACAAAGGCTGGTATATGGCATTGCCGCGCGGTCAGATTGTTACAGCAGATGCAGAGATTTACGGTGGCCGGATTGCATACTTCCAAAGTGTGTCCCGTACGGACGATCCGAATTCCTGTTCGCTGACCGGTAGCACATCATTTATCGGCTTGAACTTGAAAGACGGTGCTATGTCGAAAGACAAGCTGTATGATACAAACGGTGACGGCAAATTCGACAATAATGATGTGGACGCTGGAATTATAACGGTAGCGAACAACCTTGCTGTTGTAAGTTCTTCTGTAATGATTCTGAATAGTGCCGGAAGCCTGGCCAACCTGAAAGTGGCTGTTGGTACGAACGGTGTGGTTGCATTGCAACGGCAGAAATATGCAGTGCCGCCGCCACCATCTGGAAAGAAAGCTGTGTTGCGTCGTATATCATGGCGTGAAATTTTCTAAATCAACATAGTCGTCAGCTAAATAAACAGCCTGAAAGATATTTTCAGGCTGTTTTTATTTAGAGAAAAAGAATGTTTTATCTGTATTGGGTTGGATACTTCAGTGTTATTGAGAGTTAACAAAAATTGGGTCTGTCCTAGATAGCTTTAGACCTTTGCAAAATAGCCTTTCACCCGACAGCCGAAACCTAAACACAGGTTTTCGGCTGTTTCCGTCACATCGCCTTCAGATGGCTTTGCGTACCCACTTTGCGCAGACTAAAATAGGCTGCTCGTATGTGCAGTTTCCCGATATAGCCTTCCTCATCGGTACGGGTATGTTGTTTGTAACCGAGTCTGTATAAACCGTTTTTCTTTGTCCGGCGGGCATCTTTATCTTTACCCGGTGTGGTTTGGCCGCTGACTTGTCCTTCGTCATCGACTTCTATGGCCTGACGCTGTTTGCCGCCGGAGGTCTGAATAATGGTGGCATCAATGACGGCGGCGGATGCTTTCTCTACTTTTAAACCTTTTTCAGTCAGTTGGCGGTTAATCAGTTCCAGCAATTCGGACAGGGTGTTGTCTTGCGCCAGCCAGTTGCGGTAGCGGCATAAGGTGCTG
>ERZ772924.1583-NODE-1583-length-10811-cov-3.507810_pt1 | contig 10811 bp, 10 predicted proteins | sample MGYA00512116_ERZ772924 | MGnify/ENA primary metagenome ERZ772924 (study PRJEB29015, sample SAMEA2737920) | human oral metagenome | biome: human oral; feature: human-associated habitat; material: dental | place: China | collected 2134 ...
CTGCTTCATAACCCTCATAAAAGGAGTTTAATAGACTGTCGATGTCTTGTGCTAAGAGAGCGACCAAAAGAGCTATAACTATTGCAATTAAGATTTTTGTACGTGTTTTTCATAATGAAACATAATTAAAATTCGGTACAAAGGTAGTGAATTATTTTTTATAAAACAAAAATAATAATAATACCAATAATACCAAAAATGCCAATAATACCAAAAATGCCAGAAATACTGATAATCAACTTTGACAAAGGTGCGACCCGCACGGGCAGTCGTAGCACGACGGGCGGAGAAAAATTAGTAGATTAGCAAATTTGAAAATTAGCAAATGTGGAGGGTTAGAGGATTCGGAAGGAAACGGAGAAGTTCGGAAGAGAGCTGAGAGAAGTTTTGGTGAAAAAAGGGTTTAAGGAGGATGGGGTTAGGATATAGAAAGGATATAGAAAGGATATAGGAATGATGAACGAATGATGGACGATTGATATAGAAAGGGTGTATAAGTGGTTGGTTTATAGTACAATGCAACAAAGCTAAAAATGTTAAAATCGGGGTTTCGAGGCGAAAGAAAAAGGAATAGGTGATAGGCCTTAGGCCATAGGCACTAGGGGGGAGTATGACGCAAAAGGAGGAATGTGGTGACGGGAAAAGGGGAGAAATGACGAATGATAAGTGATGAATGATGAGGGACGAGGGACGAATGATAGATTTTTGAATGAACAATACATAAAGATAAAAGGAAGATAACTTGTGATAGTTATTGAAGGAAGGAGATGTAGGGGCAGTTGTTGGACGAGGTAGGCGGGTCGGAGAAGGAGAACGGGGTAGACAGGGTAGACTGGATAGAGTGAGCGGACAAGGTGGATAAGGTAGCGCAATTGGACGTTTCTGACAACTAAAATTAACCCCTTATAACTAAAAATTAACTGCTAAATATTGTTTTTTGTCGATAAAATAAGGCTTTTCATCGATTATTTTTGCGAACTTCGGCTATATTGCACTACCTTTGTCGCAACTAAATGACAAAAAGTTGCTTAAAAACTAAAAACGATGAAAAGAACTTTGTACATATCTCTTTTGTGTCTCTGTCCTTTGTTAGCAGGAGCTCAAGCAAAACAATGGTCGCTGGCTGACTGTATCAACTATGCGGTACAGAACAATATTTCTGTAAAGAAGACGGAACTGAACCAGCAGACGGCTGAAATCAATTACAGTCAGGCGAAGAGCAACCACTTGCCTACGGTAAGTGGCTCGGCTTCGGCAAACCAGAATTACGGTTCGGCAATCAATCAGATTTCTAACGAGCGGGTGTCGCGACGTACGTTCTCCAACAACTTTGGAGTATCGGCATCTATGCCACTCTATCAGGGCAATAAACTGAACCTACAAGTAGACCGCAGTAAATTATTGCTCGAACAGAATGAACTGTACGTGCAAGAGGCGAAAAACAATATTACTTTGAGTGTGCTTGAAGCCTATCTGCAAGCCCTTTACAGCTATGAGGGCATAGAGGTAGCTAAGAATACGGCGCGCTCTTCGGGTGAGGAATTAAAACAAGCACAGGGCAAGTTTGCCAATGGGTCTATTGCTAAACTGAGTTTAGCTGAGATAGAAACGCGTCACGCCAACAACGAGTATGCTATTATCAAAGCAGAAAATGAATACGAAAGTAAGGTGCTGACCCTCAAACAACTGTTGGAGCTTCCTCCTAATAGTGATTTCGCTATTGCGCTCGACCTTCCCGCAGATGATGAAACGGCGATTATCCCTAATAAAGATGTGGTTTTTGCGGAAGCCAAACAAAAGCTCCCCAATCTAAAAATCTATCAATCACAACAAAAGATAGCCGAAAAAGATATTAAGATAGCCAGAGCGGGCTATGCCCCTACTCTATCGCTACAAGCAGGGGTAAATACAGGATATTCAAACCTCAACGATTTGAGCTATCGCACGCAGTTGGATAGCAATTTCGGTCAGACCATAGGAGCATCGCTCAATATTCCTATCTTTTCGCAGTTCAGAAATAAGAACAATGTGAAGCTGGCTAAAGTTACCCAACAGCAAGCGGTGCTCGACGAACAACAAGCGGAAAAAGACCTCTATACCAAAATAGAAACCGCTTGGCAGAATGCTACCACCTACCAAGCACAACAAGCAGCTTCGCGCACGGCTCGTGACAATGCTAAATTGGCATACGATTTGGCAGTAAAAAAGCACGAATTCGGTGGACTTACCAATACCGAGCTTCTGGTAAGCGAAAACGCTTACCTCAACGCGGAGCAAACCTATTTGCAAAATAAGTATATGCAGGCGCTGTATGTACAGTTGCTGAAGTTTTATATGGGAGTCCTCCCCCTAACCCCCTCCCAAGGAGGGGGAATGTAGCGATGCTCATCTTTCTAAAAAAATAACTTATAGAATATTATCTAATAACTAACGACTAAATACAATGAAAAAACACATCAAAAAAATTATTATTATTGTGCTATTAGCGATAGTGGCTTTTGGGGTGTATCACTTCTTTATGAAGGAAAAACCTTCTTTTATCGTCCTGCAAACCGATAAGGTAACCGAAGGTGACGTTACTACCGAAGTAACTGCTACTGGTAGCGTACAGCCGGTGGACGAGGTGGAAGTAGGTACCCAAGTATCGGGATTGGTAAGCAAGATTTACGTAGATTACAACAGCCAAGTGAAGAAAGGACAGCTACTGGCGGAACTCGACAAAACGAACCTACAAGAAATGGTTGTAAATGCTACTGCCAATTACCAATCGGCACTCAACGAACTGAATTACTACCGTCAGAATTACGAACGACAACAGAAAATGTACAATGCCCAAGTGATTAGCAAATCGGACTACGAGCAGGCATTGTATCAGTTCAACAACGCGAAAACAAATGTAGCACAACGCCTTACGACCCTTAATCAAGCAAAAACCAATTTGGGGTATGCCAATATCTATTCGCCTATCAATGGGATTATCCTCAGCAAAGAGGTAGAAGAAGGGCAAACGGTAGCCGCCTCGATGAGTGCGCCTACACTTTTCAAGATAGCCAAAGACATCAAGCGTATGCAGGTGGAAGCCGATGTAGACGAAGCCGATATAGGACAAGTGAAAGTAGGGCAACGTGTGAGTTTTACCGTAGATGCTTATCCCCAAGAGGAATTTTCGGGGAAGGTAACCCAAGTGCGTCTATCACCTACTACCTCATCTAACGTAGTAACCTATACAGTGATAGTAGAGGCAGAAAACCCCGATGAGAAGCTCAAACCAGGGCTTACCGCTACCATCGCTATCTATACCAATGAGCTGAAAGGTGTAACCATAGTGCCTGCAAAAGCGATGAATTTCACCCCAGACATCGACCTACTGATGCAATACTACGCTCAGAAAGGCATTACAGCTGAAGTCCCTAAAGTACAGCACGGCAAGGGTAAAAACAAATACGTATGGGTAGTGAACACCGACGGTAGTCTTGCCCAAAAAGCGATAACCATAGGTAGTAATGATGGTATCAACGTGCAAGTGGTAAGCGGACTCAGTGTTGGAGAAAAAGTAGCTACCAACCTGCAAAGCAATCGCCCTCAAGTAGCAGAAGGTGAGAAAAATAACGACGATAGCAGTAGTCCGTTTATGCCTAAACGTCCTCGTCGTGATAACTCAAAAGCCAAATAAATGAAAAAAGCAATCATCGACATACGCGATATGAAACGCGAGTTTAAGATGGGCAACGAAATCGTTCACGCCCTGAAAGGCATCAACCTCACTATTCACGAGGGTGAGTTCGTAACCATTATGGGACCCAGTGGGTCGGGTAAATCAACCTTATTGAATATATTAGGTTGTTTAGACCGTCCGTCGTCAGGCGATTACATTTTGGACGGCATCTCGGTGAAAGATATGAGCAAGAACGAACTCGCAACGGTACGCAACACCAAGATAGGCTTTATCTTTCAGTCGTACAATCTTTTGGCGCGTACCTCAGCTATCGAGAATGTAGAGCTCCCTTTGATGTACAACTCTAAAATTTCGGCTAAAGAACGTCGCGAGCGCGCTATTGAAGCTCTCATCAGCGTAGGTTTGGAAAGCCGATTGAACCACTTGCCCAGTGAACTCTCGGGTGGACAACAGCAACGGGTAGCCATTGCGCGTTCCCTTGTAAATCACCCTGTGATTCTTCTCGCCGATGAGGCTACCGGTAACCTTGACACTAAAACCTCTTATGAGGTAATGGAGCTTTTCCAACGCCTTAACGACCAAGGTAGTACCATAGGCTTTGTAACCCACGAGAATGACATCGCCCTTTTCAGCAAGCGCACAGTCGTACTGAAAGACGGACATATCATCAGCGATAAGGAAGTAACAAACAGACTGAATGCAAAGGAAGAATTGGAGAAAATAGTAGTAGAGGATTAGCCATTTCGTTAGACGAGTCAGAGAGGGGGTGGACTTTTCTAACTAATCTGACACCTAAAACCTAACACCTAAACAAAATGAACATACAAAACCTTTTTAAAATAGCGTGGCGTGCCCTTTTGCTCAACAAAACAAGGGCTATGCTTACAATGCTGGGCATCATCATTGGGGTGGGCTCAGTGATAACAATGCTTGCCATTGGAGAAGGCTCTAAAAAGAGCATCAAGGAGAATATCTCTAAAATGGGTACCAATATGCTCAATATCCGTCCGGGTGCCGGTATGATGGGCGGGGTGCGTATGAGTATGAGCGATATGCAATCGCTGAAAATGACGGATTACGAAGCCCTTAAAAAAGAAGGTACCCTACTGAAATATGTATCGCCGGTAGTAAGTGGCAACGGACAAAGTATAGCAGGGGGCAACAACTGGCCTACCTCTATCTACGGTGTAAATACCGAATACTTGCCTATACGCGAGTGGAGTGTAGCAGAGGGGAGTATGTTTGGTGAAGATGAGATTACTAACTTTGCTAAAGTAGCCGTGATAGGACAAACTGTAGCTAAGAACCTCTTTCCTAACGGCGAAAACCCTATTGGGCAAACCATACGCTTTAAGAATATCTCATTTAAAGTGATAGGTGTACTCGCTAAAAAAGGTGAGAGCAACTTTGGTCAGGATCAAGACGATGTAATTATCGCCCCTTATACTACGGTACAAAAGCGTATTTTGGCGCAAACGTTCTTGCAGAGCATTGTGGCTTCGGTAATAGATGAAAGTCAGTCGGAGAATGCGGTAAACCAAGTAAAGAAGATTTTGGAGCGCACGCATAACCTTTCGGCTACACAAGAAAATGATTTCAATGTGTTTTCACAACAAGAGCTTATCAGTACGTTTAGCTCTACCAGCGAGATGCTTACTGTGTTGTTGGTAGCTATTGCCAGCATTTCGCTCATCGTGGGGGGAATAGGCATTATGAACATTATGTACGTATCAGTAAAAGAGCGCACTAAGGAAATAGGCTTGCGTATGGCTATTGGGGCTAAGGGCAAGGATATTTTGGCACAATTCCTTATCGAGTCGGTGCTTATTAGCATCACTGGAGGGGTGTTAGGGGTAATTATTGGCTTATTAGCAACGGTAGGCGTATCGCTGTTTATAGGCTGGCCTGTGAGTATTACCTTGTATTCTATTGTAATATCCTTCTTAGTATGTACCATTACAGGGGTATTCTTCGGTTGGTATCCTGCCCGCAAAGCAGCCGAGTTAGAACCTATTAGCGCCCTCAGATACGAGTAGTGCGAGAGAAACAGGCAATTAGAAATATGAAAGAAAAACAGATGAATATAACTTTACCTCCTTATGCTACAACAGAAGACCTGCAAAAATGTATGGTTATTGTTAGAGAAATATTAGATAGTAAAGCCATTACTATTAATGATGAGCAGTGCCAAGCTATAGCTTTAGAAGTTATGGGTATCTCTTATGCCAAAGGAGGAGACTATTCCTCTGAAATCATCAAGAGTTTTACAGAAAGTTATTTAAAAACATCAAAGTATAAAGAATGAAATTTTTAACACACATAGCTGCTTGGGCAGTGGTTTGTATTTTGCCTGCCCTTATTTTTATCTCCGAAGGCAATCACCGATTTGAGGAGGCACTTTACCGTTCGCTCATATCATTGCCTTTTTTGATGTTTTTGTTCTACATCAGTTTCTATTGGCTTATTGATAAACTGTGGTTTAAAAAACGATATATACTTTTTATATTGGTAGCAGTGGCACTCATTTTATGTATTTCGTACAGCAAATATGAGCTTTTTTCGTACTTTAATCCCCGCAAAGATGGACGCAGAATGCCTCCTTTCCACGCTTTTGTCTATTTTGATTTCCTATCGAACCTCTTACCAGTAGTCTTTGCAATGGCAATACGCTATGCACAACGCAACTTTTCTTTGGAAATCGCTCAGAAAGAAGCCCAAGCGCACAAACTACAAGCCGACCTTACCCAACTGAAATACCAACTCCAACCGCATTTCTTTTTCAATGCACTCAACAATATCTATTCGCTTATAGCCTTTGACCCCAAAAAAGCACAAGAGAGCGTGCATAGCCTTAGCAAACTGATGCGTCACTTTATGCAAAACAGTGACCAAAAGCAAATTAGCCTTGCAGAGGAAGTAGATTTCTTGCAACAGTACATCAGCTTAATGCAGTTGCGCCTGACTGATAAAACTACTGTACGGGTAGATTTCCCGAAGCAACTACCCCCACTCACCATAGCGCCTTTGCTGTTTATTAGCTTAGTGGAAAACGCTTTTAAGCACGGTGTATCAGCGACTGAGGCAACAGAATTGTCGTTTAGCTTGAGAGTGGAAGAGAATAAAGTAATATTTGGAAGTGAGAACACTATAATTCCTAAACAAGAAAGTTTGTATAACTCAGGCATTGGCATTGAAAACTTAAAGAAACGCCTAACACTTCTTTATCCTAAAAAACATCAATACAACATCGAAGAAAAAAACGGAGAATACATTGCTCAATTGACAATTGAGAATTGACAATTGACAAATGTGAGGTTTTTAGACCAAAGACAAGAAATTTTCTTAAAAAAGAAGTACTTTCGATGTGAGGAGAGTGTAGCTTACGCTACAGAAATCTTACAAATCAAACAAATAGGTAGCAAGCTACCTGAAAGTCTCGAACTGACCTATACTTCATAATTTTGCACAGTTGCTCTGCGGGACGTCTGACGGACTTTTAATAAATCTTAAACGGAACTACAGTGGTTTTATAGTGGCTCTACAGTGGGTCTACAGTGGGTCTACAATAAAGGTTAATCGAATTATAATAGAACATTGATTGAACTTATGGTGCTACTATCTCCTCACATCACTCGTTCTAGTGTTTAAACTTGTTGTACTTAAAATAAGTAACAACTTAAATCAAAGGCTCGAAATTTTCTTAAAAAAAATAAATACACCTGGCGGTACAGAAATTGGAACAGATTTAATTGATTTTTACATAATTTCTATAGCGTAAACTATATTTGCTCATTTCGTGTGATTGCTCTGTGGTTTTAGTAGGCACTTTTTGGTAATACAGCATTATTTTCGTACCTTTGCCCCAAAATAATAATAGCTAACAATTGTGGAAACCAAAATATCAGTTATCGGAGGAGGAAGTTGGGCAACGGCTCTGATTAAGATTTTTACCGCCAATATCGACCAAGTGTGTTGGTATATGCGCAATGAACAGGCTATTGAGCACATCAAAGCGACCAAACACAACCCTAACTACCTTAGCGATGTACATTTAAACATCAGCAAGCTACACCTCACCAACGACATCAACGAGGCGGTAGCTTTTAGCGATTATATCGTCTTCTCTATCCCTTCAGCTTTCTTAAGTGACGAATTAGAAAAACTCACCGAACCACTATCTAATAAAAATATTTTTTCTGCTATCAAAGGTATCGAACCTAAGAGCGGGCTTATAGTAGGTGAATATTTCAACAAAATACATCACGTACCTTATGCACAGATAGGCGTTATAGCAGGTCCTTGCCACGCCGAAGAGGTAGCCCTCGAACGTTTGTCGTACCTCACTATTGCTTGTCTGGACGAAGAAAAAGCACGCTTTATGGCTGAAGCAATGAAACGCCATTATGTGAAAACCAAAATATCCGACGATGTCGTAGGCATTGAATACGCTGCTATGCTGAAGAACATTTATGCCCTTGCTGCGGGTATTGCACACGGATTGGGCTATGGTGATAACTTCCAAAGTGTGCTGATGAGCAACGCCATTCGAGAGATGCGACGCTATATCAAGCATATTTACAAAATCAAACGAAATATTAACAACTCCGCTTATTTAGGTGATTTACTCGTAACCGCCTACTCGCTTTTCAGTCGCAACCGTATGTTCGGCACGATGATAGGTAAGGGCTATACGGTAAAGAGTACAATGGCTGAAATGAATATGGTAGCCGAAGGTTATTACGCCACCAAAAGCGCCTACCTCATTAATAAAAATCAAGAAAAACCGAGTCGCACCCCTATACTCGATGCCGTCTACAAAGTGTTATACGAAGGCAAAAGAGCCAATGTAGCGTTTGCAGAATTGACAGGAGAACTGGATTAGAAAATTAGAAAATGAGGAAATGAGAGAATGAGAAAATTTGCTAATTAACTTTATGTTCACAGGAATTATAGAAGAAATAGGTAAAATCGTACAGATAGAACGCGAAGAGGCGAATCTGCATTTATACGTAAAAAGTTCGTTTACAAATGAACTAAAAATAGACCAAAGTGTTGCTCATAATGGGGTATGCCTTACGGTAGTGGCTATCGATGGCAATGTATACCAAGTGACCGCTATTGCCGAAACTCTTGCCAAAACCCACTTGGGCAGTTTGCAAGTAGGTGATGCGGTAAACTTAGAACGCGGTATGCTTCTCAACACTCGCTTAGACGGACATATCGTGCAAGGTCACATCGACCAAACGGGTACTTGTAGTGCTATCCAAGAAGAAGCAGGTAGCACCCGTTTTACTTTTGAGTACGACCCCTCTACTGGCAATGTAGTAATTGAAAAAGGCTCTATTACTGTAAATGGTGTGAGTCTAACGGTAATAGATGCAACTTCCCATAGTTTTAGTATAGCAGTAATCCCCTATACTTTAGCACATACCAATCTACAACATTTACAAATAGGTAGCATCGTAAATTTAGAATTCGATGTGATTGGTAAATATGTCGCCCGACTTATGCAACGGTAAGGCGTTGTAAAATAAGAGAACGTACTTCTTCGCGTAAGGACTCTTTATCGTCAAGGGTTTTGCCTTGGGTAGGAATAGAGCGCAATATATCTACTCGCATTGTGCCTATACTGCCGGCAAAGAAGCGGAAGGGGAAGCGTTTTTTAGTATCGTAGAATACCATTGGCACTATGGGAATTTGGCATTCTATCGCAATACGGAAAGCACCATCTTTAAAACTATCGAGTACTATACTCTCATCATCGGGGACACCTCCTTCGGGGAAAATACAAATGCTCAGCCCTGCCTTTATTCTCTCCATCGCTTGGGCATAAACCTCCTTTCTACTCTGCGGACTCTTTCTATCTACCATTATGGCAACACGTTTGTAGAAATAACCAAACAATAGCGTCTTGCTCAGTTCCTTCTTCCCTACAAATACAAACGGATTTTTACTACAATAGAACATCAGCATTATGTCCATCATACTGTAATGATTGGCGACCAGCATATAGCTATGGCGGTCGTTAGGCACGGTATATTCCCTGTGTATTTTCGGCAAAAAGCCCATACCATACAATATAGGCGTTGCCCATAAGTTTCGGGCTACCCAATAAAATGAGCGATACCATTCTGTCCGTGCTGTAAGAATAAACAACAATGGCAACCACAGGAGAATAAGAATGAGTACAAGCAAGTAAAACCAGCTCTTCCACAAGAGCCAAAAGGTGTATTTCAGGAGTTTCATTTAATACAATCTTATCATTATCCGGTAGGAGCAAATATATTACTGATTTCTAAATATATAAACCTCAACATCACCGCTTAACGCTCTCTTTTTGCAGTGTAAAAGTATAGTTAAAACAGTAATAAAGTTTTGTTAAAATCGATTTTTTCTTTGGTAATTCAAAAATTTGCCGTACCTTTGTCAGCGCAATGAGGGTGGTAGCTCATTGTAAAACTTCAAATAATAGTTTTCATAATTTAAAGTTTTGGTTGGTTAATGGAAAAGTCCGATATTATTATCGGACTTTTTTTCTTATACAGACCACCATAGCTTCCAAGGAATCATCGAGAGCAAGCACACCAGTGCAATACCGTAAAACAAGGCTATTTTGCCATACATCTTGCGCACTTCTGTCTGTTTTTTAAGTTTTACCCAGCCCACAGTAATCAGCGTTACTGCTATGATATTCATCATAGGGTGCTCCACTAATAATTGGCGCAATAAGCTGTCTTTCATCACCACTTTAGCCCCCTCACTCCACATCTGCAAACGAGGGGTAGTTACATAGACTAATAAGCCCAATAATAATTGAATGTGAGAGAATACCAAAGCAAACAAACTCAAGCGGAGGTCTTTTATTCCAAAGTATTTTCTTTTACCAAAAAATCCGATAAGCGCATTGATAACTGCTATGATAAGCACTGCCAATACTAAATAAGCACATAGTGAATGTGTCTGTTTAATTAGTTGATACATAATATTCTTTATAAATTTGCGGGCAAAAATACAAATCTTTTTGAAATTCTTTTCTTTCTTCAAAGTATTTTTTGTACTTTTGCCTTTGGATGATTGATGAATGAGGAAATGAGGAAATGAGGAAATGAGGAAATGAGGAAATGAGGAAATGAGG
>ERZ772924.1587-NODE-1587-length-10805-cov-8.390977_pt1 | contig 10805 bp, 13 predicted proteins | sample MGYA00512116_ERZ772924 | MGnify/ENA primary metagenome ERZ772924 (study PRJEB29015, sample SAMEA2737920) | human oral metagenome | biome: human oral; feature: human-associated habitat; material: dental | place: China | collected 2134 ...
TTTGTACGGCGAGGCGACGCAACACCGTATGAGGCTTTCGGTGGATGGCTATATGAAAAAACGGCTTCCCTTGCGGGAAGCCGTCAGGGTCAGGCCAGTTCAACCGGGCCGTGGTTGTCGCAGTGGTCGCCGTGCGGGTGGTGCAGGTGGCCATCGACGAGGTAATCGACGTGGTCGCCATGCGGCACCGCTTCGTGGCCGCAGCCGGGGCCGTGGACGTGTCCTGCTTCGTGGCCGCCGCAGTGGTGGTCGGGCGTGCAGGCGTCCGGGTTGGTGGCGCTGACGGCGATGCGGTGTTCATCGACGTGGTCGCCATGCGGGTGGTGCAGGTGGCCGTCGTGCAGGTAATCGACGTGGCCGTCGTGTTTGATGGCGGTGTGACCGCAGCCCGCGCCGTGCTGGTGCGTGTGGTTGGCGTGGTGCGGTTCGTGGCAGCCGCAGCCGCAGTGGTGTTCGCTCATGTGTGAGTCTCCGTTGTGTTGTGAATGGGGCGCGCATTTTAGGGGATTTATGCGCCGTATTGCACGGCTTCGCCACGCCAGCCGCTTGCGCGCAGGAATTGTTCCCAGGTCAGCGCGGCGGGGTCGATGCGGCGGCTCCAGCCGAGGTCGCGTTCCGGGCGGTAGTAGCCGTATTCGGCGGCGTAGTGGGTCATGCCGAGCAGCTCTTGTACCAGCGCTTCGTTGGCGGCGAAGGCGGGGTAGTATTGCAGCAGTTCGTCGCGTTCGTAGGCGCTGCGGTATTCGGCGCGGATGCCGGTTATGCGGCTGAAGGTGGCGACGAGTTCGCGCGGGGTGAGGAGGTCGCCGATGACGGGCAGGGTTTGGCCGTGGTAGTGGTCGGGGCGGGCGAGGATTTCGGCAACGGCGGGACCGGTGGCGGTGAGCGGATCAACAAAGGGCGCGTGGCAGTCGGCGGGCAGGTAAACCGGCATCAGCAGGGTGTCGCCCTCGCGGCGCGGCAGGTAGTACTCCAGCAGGTTGGTGTAGAAAAAGGCGAGCAGGATGAAGCTGTGCGCCACCGGCAGGCCGCGGATGTGGTCGGCGATGCGCGCCTTGTCGGTGAAATGCGGCGCGTAGTGGCGCCCGGCGCTGATGGCATCGACGTTTTCCAGGGTGCTGAAGATGAGGTGTGGTACGCCCGCGGCGACGGCGGCATCGGCCAGGGCGCAGCCGAGGGGGAACTCGTCGGAGTCATTGGGCAGGGTCGGCGGGGTCATGAGGAAGGCGCTGTCCGCCCCGCGAAAGGCGGCGCGCCAGGCGGCATCATGGCCGACGGCGAGCGGTGCGGCGACGACTTCCGCGCCGAGGCGGGCGAGGGCTTGTGCCTGCGGCGCGGCAGGGTTGCGGGTCAGCGCGCGCACGCGGTATTGTCCGCGTTGCAGCAGGGTGGTGGCGACGCTGCGCCCCTGTTTGCTGGTAGCGCCAGCGATGGCGACGAGGGGTTTCATGGGGTTCTCCGGTGTGGGTATGACGGGCAGTATCGGCGCGCGTCTGCCGGGGAACAAGAGCTATCTTTTTGAACAGGTTATATATGAAAGACGAATGTATGAGCGATTTTGTCCGCCTGAACGGCAAGGTGTACCCTTGCCCGGTCAGTCTGGCGATGGATTTGGTCGGCGGCAAATGGAAGGCGGTGATTCTTTATCATCTGCAGGACGGCAGCAAACGTTTTGCCGAATTGCACCGCCATTTGCTTGCCGCGACTGAGGCGACGCTGAACCGCCAGCTCCGGCAACTGGAAGCGGACGGGCTGATTTGCCACACGGTGTTTGGCGAGAAACCGCCGCTGCGCAGTGAATACGCGCTGACGGATTTTGGCCGCAGCGTTGTGCCGGTGCTCAATGCGCTGATGCAATGGGGCAACGGCATCGTCGCGGCGCGGGGTGAGCGGGTGTAGGGGTAGGGCAGTCATGGTTGTTGCCGGGAAACGGACAGGGCATAATGCCCGCCTTTCTTCCCGCCGGAACTTTTATGAATCCCGCTCACGATTTGCTCCTCCAGGCGCGCAGCCTTTACAGCCAGCGCGAGATTGCCGCCTTTTTTGCGCGCGACATCAAGACCGTCCGCCGCTGGGAAAAGGGGGAAACGCCCTGCCCGGCGCTTCTCGCCGACGGCCTGCAACGCCTGCTGCAACAGCACGGCGCGCCCGCCGCCCCTGGCCGTTTCCGTTTCATTGACCTGTTTGCCGGGATTGGCGGCATCCGCATGGGCTTTGAGGCGCACGGCGGCGAATGTGTCTTCACCAGCGAATGGAACGATTTTTCCCGCAAGACCTATATCGAGAATCACGGCAATGCGCACCCGTTTGTCGGCGACATCGTGCCGTTTGCCGCCGAAAATGTTCCCGACCATGACGTGCTGCTCGCCGGGTTTCCCTGCCAGCCGTTCAGCATCGCCGGCGTCAGCAAGAAAAACGCGCTGGGCAGGCCGCACGGCTTCGCCTGCACCACCCAGGGCACGCTGTTTTTTGACGTGGCGCGCATCATCGCCGCCAAGCGCCCCCGGGCATTCCTTTTGGAAAACGTGAAAAACCTGCTGGCGCACGACCGGGGCAACACCTTCCGCATCATCCTCGAAACCCTGCGCGACGAACTCGGCTACGACGTGCATTACCGCGTGATAGATGGCCGTCATTTCACGCCGCAGCACCGCGAGCGCATCCTCATCGCCGGGTTCCGCGAGCCGACCGGATTTTCGTGGGATGCGCTGCGCCTGCCGGAGCAGACGCCAACGCTGGCGGACATCCTGCACAAAAGCGACGGCAGCGAGCCGCTCTTGCCGTGGGACGGCGAGCGCTTTTTCAGCCACGGGCAGCAAAAAGTGCAGGACAAATACACCCTGACGCCGCGCCTGTGGCAATACCTCCAGGATTACGCCGCCAAACACCGCGCGGCGGGCAACGGCTTCGGCTACGGCCTCGTGACGGCGGACAGCGTCGCCCGCACCCTCTCCGCCCGCTACTACAAGGACGGCTCGGAAATCCTCGTCAGCCAGGGCGACGGCCAGCGCCCGCGCCGCCTCACTCCGCGCGAATGCGCCCGGCTGATGGGCTTCCCCGACACCTTCAAAATCCCGGTCAGCGACACCCAGGCCTACCGCCAGTTTGGCAACAGCGTCGTCATGCCGGTCATGCGCGAAGTGGCGCGCATCATGCTGCCGCACCTGCCGGCGGAGGCGGCGGGCAAGGTGCAGGCCGTGCTGCCGTTTGCCGGATGACCGACATCGTTGACCGCGCCACGCGCAGCCGGATGATGCGTGGCATCCGTAGCCGCAACACCCGCCCGGAAATCCTCGTGCGCCACCTGCTGCACCGGCGCGGCTTCCGCTACCGCCTCTGCGTGCGCGAACTGCCGGGCAAGCCGGACATCGTCCTGCCCAAATACCGCGCCGTCATCTTCATTCACGGCTGCTTCTGGCACGGCCACGACTGCCCCGCCTTCAGACTGCCGCAGACCCGCCCCGAATTCTGGCGCGGCAAAATCGCCCGCAACCAGGAAAACGACCGCAAGGCGGCAGCCGCGCTGCTGGCGGCGGGCTGGCGGGTGGCAACCGTGTGGGAATGCGCGCTGCGCGGTGCGGGCAGGGACACCGAAGCCGTCGCCGACCGCCTCGCGCACTGGCTGCGCGGCAACCAAACCACCTGGGAGGAAAGACAATGAAACTAGGCTACCTGTCCCGGTATTTCAGCGGTATCGCGGCAAAGCGGCTGAGCGTCGTCGAAGTCAATGCAAAAAAGTCGAACCAGCACGAATTTCATGGCATTGAAGACTTCTGCAACCTGTTCGGCAGATCCGGAGAAATCCTGCGCTTTCCGGCAACCTTTGTCTGGCTGGAAGATGATGACGACAAATGTGTTACGGATAACGGGCAACTTTCCTGGTACGACTCGCGGCGCAACGATGACAGCCGCCCCGCCGAATACCGCTTCTACTATAAAAACAATGACGTCATCAAGGCTGCCGGAGCAGGCGACTTGCTGGTCATCGCGCAAAAAACGGACGGTTCGCTGCTGGCCATCATCGCGGCACAGGGCAGTACCGTTGAGCGGCAAATCCTGTGGCTGTTTGACATTCCCCGTTTTGAGGACTGTGTCACCAAGACGCAGGAAGCGCTGGAAAACGGCCCGGACAGGGACAGCTTCGCCGCCCGCTTCATCCTCGGACAAATCGGCATTGCGGCGGAAAACACAGCGGAAGCGCATCTCGAAACCCTGCTGCACCGCTTCGGCGGCAAATTCCCGGCAACCGCCGCATTCTCCGCCTTTGCCCGCGGAACCCTGCCGCACATCCACCCGCGCGATGACGCGGACGGCGCGCTGATGGCATGGATGGAGCAGGAAGAAGCCCTGTTCCGCGCCCTCGAAAAACACCTGCTGCAACAACAACTGCAAGCGCTTGTCCACAACGGCGCGGATACCGACGATTTCCTCGACCTCGCCAAAAGCGCCCTGCAACGACGCAAGGCGCGTGCCGGGGCGGCGCTGGAAAACCACCTGCAACACATCTTTAAGGAACGGGGCATTCACCATAGCCGGGGCGGCATCACCGAAGGCAGGCTCAAGCCGGATTTCATCTTTCCGGGTATCGCCGAATACCGCGATGCACAATTCCCTGCGGAGGGGCTTGCCATGCTCGCCGTCAAAACCACCTGCAAGGACCGCTGGCGGCAAATCCTCAACGAAGCGGCGCGCATCCCGCACAAACACCTCTTTACCCTTGAGCCCGGCATCAGCGAAAACCAGACCGATGAAATGCAAACGGAAAACGTGCAACTGGTACTGCCGCGCGAACTGCATGACAGCTACACCGCGCGGCAACAATCCCGGCTGATGACATTGGGGCGATTCGTCTCTGAAGTTGCCGACAGACGAAAGCGGTAATCCGCCCGTTTGCCAAAAATGGCGGACAGGGTGGTTATTCCCGTGCGGCGTTTTCGCCTTCGGTCTTGACGCCGCTGGCGTCATGCAGTGCAAAAATACTGGCGAGCAGGGCGGTGGCGTAGCTGCCGCGCGGCAGGGTGAAGGCGAGGTGCAGGGTGTGTGCGTCCTGCCAGTCGTATTGCAGGTCGCGCGGGCGCACGGTGAGCGCGCGCCAGCCGCCATCGGCGTATTTTTGCAAATATTGCACGGCGGCCTGTTGCGCGGCGTCGGCGGTTTCCAGCCAGGCGCTGACGGCAGGCGGCAGCGCGCTTTTTTCTTTGCCGGGCAACCAGCCGCCGAGGGCGATGTCGCCGCTTTCCAGGCGGGCGAGCAGGGCGTCGTCCACCGCCTCAATGGTGAAGTGACTGTTGCTGCCGGCGAGCATGGCGCGGTCGCCGGGTTGCGGGGTGTGCAGGGCGTCAGCAACGCGGCGGGCGTCCAGTTGGGCGTTGTAGGCGGCGGCGCGCAGGGTGGAGAGGGTTTGCGCGCGTTCGTCGTGTTTTTTCGGTAGCTGGCCGCGTTCGACCCAGCGTTGTGCCTTGTCGCGGTTACTGTGGCCGAAGCGCTGCTCGCCGAAATGGTTGGGGAAGCCGTCGCGGGCAAGTTCAGCAAGCGCGCTTTCAATGGCGGTCGGGTCGGCGTCAATGTCGCGCAAGGTGATGGCAAACTGGTTGTGACGGTGCGCGCCGACGCGCAGTTTGCGTTCGTTTAGTTGGCGCTCAAGGATGTGCCAGCCGTCGCCACTGTCGGGTAGTTGCGCGCCGTGTTTGGCGGGCAGCGACAGCCATTGGCGGATGACGGCGTGGCGGTCTTTGAGGCCGCTGTGCGCGATGTCTTTTGGCGGGCAGCCGGTGAGGCGCGCCCATTCGCGTTTGAGCCAGGCAGTGTTGAGGCCGGTTTTTTCGACGTAGCACCAGAGGTGTTCGCCGTAGCCGGTCAAGGGAAAGTCGATTTGTTCGGCGACGCGGAAGTCGGCCGGGTGTTGTTTCAGGGTGGCGCGGGGTTTGGGCATGGGGGTGTTTCGGTTGGTATTCGGACGGCATTGTATAGCGCGGGATAAAAAACGCCCGCATGAAGCGGGCGTTTTCGTGCGGGACGCGCTTAGTGGTGGTGATGGCCTTCGTGGTGTTCGTGCGGCGCGGCGCGTTTTTCGCCAATCGGCAGTACCAGCGTGCTGGAGAGGCTGTGCTCCATGCAGGTCGCCTTGTCTTCAAACGGTGCCTTGTGGCTGACCTTGACTTTCCACAGGCCTTCGATGAGCGGAATGAGATTGGCCTTGCCCTCTTTGTCGGTCTTGATGGAAAACGCCTGCGGCTCGCGTTCGTCGTGCAGCGCATCCAGGTCTTTTTCGGCGAAGGTGTCGGAGGTGGCGATGACGGTCGCGCCCGCTAGCGGTTTGCCGTCGTAATAGACTTGCAGCGGGAACAGCGCATCGGCCTTGATTTGCGTCGGGTCGGCGAGCGGCACGATTTCCAGTCCCAGACCGAGCGGTTTGCCCACGGCGGCGGCGTCCACTTTTTCATCGCCGACAACCACCAGCGCCTTGCCGAACATTTGCGCCTGCTGGCAGGTGCTGGCATCGGGCATTTCTTTCAGGCTTTGCTGTTTCCAGCCGCTGTCATTTTTTGACCAGAATGTTGGCTGATAGATGGCGCTAACCCAGTACACGCCCTTGCCGATTTTATCTTTGGAAACATACTGATAGTTTTCGCCCTGCTGGTTCATGTCCTCTGCCTTGCCGTCGGCGGCGGTGATTTGCAGCGGTTTGAAAATGTGCAGGCGATCGGCGGCAATCGGCTCGGCGGCGGGAAATTCGTGGCCGTAACCCATTTCGGCTTTCAGCACCTCGTCAGCGGCGGCTCTGGCGGGCACATTGACCCAGAGTTCGTGCGCCTGGGCGAGGGAGGCGACGGCGAGGAGGGAGGCGATTAGCGTTTTTTTCATCAGGAAACTCCGTGGTTAAAGGATTGCTACGGTTATGAAAACCGGCGCGGATTGTAACAGGGTAGCGCAACACCCGCAAATGCGAACGCATTGCAATGCGGTGATGGTGTTTGCAGAAATGGCAGGAATATCAGGTTATAATTTGCCACTCTTGCCACTTGTTAAGGAAACACCATGAAAAAAATCGCCCTGGTTTGCGCCCTCTCCGCCGCCGCGGTTGCGCCACACGCTTATGCCGGCATTCCGATGATTTACGGCACGGCGGAAACTTCGGTCAAAGTGCATGACCTGCCCGATGAATTTCCCTTCCTCGTCGGAGCGGAACAAGTACCGATGGATGTCGGCTATTGCTACAAGCAGCTTCAGATTCTTTTTGTGCCTGTCTGGAATTACAACGAGCATTATTGTGGCTATATCGACGACAAGCGCTATTCGGATATCAGCAAGGAGGATATGCTGGAAGTGTCCAGAGCGCTGTCGCTGGATACCAGTTGGGATAATGATGAACCCAAAATTCCTTTTTGGGATCGCATTGGCGGCAAACTGGTGCTGGGTGCCGTTGTGCTCTTTGCCATTTACCGCAGCATTCGCAATAAAAGGGAAGAAGCGGAGGAGGAGGATTAAGTCTTTCTTGCAGGAATTGAAAAACGCCCGGCAACGGGCGTTTTTTTGGGATTGATTTCCGCAGCGCCATCATTATTTTGCTAGTAATGGAATGCCGCGTTTTTTATGTTTATTTGCGGCTGCTGCGGAAATTGTCGAGATAGGGATTCATGTCCAGTTTCCAGCCATTGTCGGTTTTGCGCCAGCGGGTAATCAGCGCGGTGCCATTGACGACGCGGCTGCTGTCCGGTTCGTAGGCGTGCAGCACTACCAGCACTTGATCGACGTCGTTGATTTCGCTGGACTGCATTTTTTTGGCGGTGAAGACGGCCTTGTTGCTGTCAATGCCCGCCTCGCTGAAGGTCTGACGCAGGAATTGCCCCATCATTTGCACCGCCTTGCGTAGCCGTTTTTGTCCTTCTTTGCTGTTGGCGGTGTTGCCGTCAAGGAAGGCAATATCGGCGATGGTCTGTTTTTCCAGTCCTTTTTCGTTTTTTATCAGCGACTGCATGAATTTTTCGGCCTTGGCGCCGACTGCCAGTTCGTCTTCGGTCGGCGGTGCGCTGGCGCAGGCAGCAAGCAGCGCGGTCAGGAGCAGCGCGATTATTCTTGCGGTACGAGCCATTTGCCCCCCTGGTTGGTCATTTTGAGGTTGAGGTCATGGCTGGTGCCGTTGCCGTAGATGACGCGGGCGTCGAGGCTGGCGTCGTTGCCCTGCTGGCGCACGCTTTGCGGCGCAATCTGGATTTGGCGCACGCCCTGTTTTTCGCCGGCGAAGTATTCGTTGCTGCCCGCTTTCATCAGCAGCGCGCCTTTGGCGGTGCGTTCATCCCACCAGCTTTGTCGCGGGTTGTAGGGGACGAAGGCATAACGCCAGGCGGTTTCGCCATCGCCACGGTAAAGCGCGTTCAGGTAGGCCTGAGCGGTGGCGGTGATGTCGCTGCCGCCTTCGATGCTGCCGCTGTAGGCGGCGGCGCTCACTTGCGGACGTGGCGCGCGGCCGCCGTTGTCGCGCATGACGCTGATGTCGTCGCTTTGCCAGGCGGGCGAGAAGTCTTCGTTAATGGCGACGCGGGGCGCGGGCGGCGGTTCGTAGTAGCTTCCGGGTTCCGGCGGTACGTCCATGCCGCCATCGTCTTCCATGCTGGTCAGTTGCGGATATTCGTAGAGGTCTTCCACGGCGTTGCCATCGGTACTGATGGATTCCAGCGCGAGGGTGTCGTTGTTTTCGTATTGGTAGGGGGGCGCGGAACCGCAGGCGCCGAGCAGCAATATGCCCAGAGCGAGGAATCCGTACCGTAACGCTGTCTGCATCTTTGCACTCCGCAGGGGGAAAGGGCGCACAAAATAGCGATTCGCCCCTACAGGGTCAAGTATCGTTTTTACGACAGTTTTTGCCGGTAAATGCCTGCCAGTACGCGCTTTTTCTGCCTTTTGCCGATGGCTTTGTGTGCGCGTCTTGCAAAGCGGCAACAGGCGTGTATAATCCGCGCTCTCTTATCGGGGTGTAGCGCAGTCTGGTAGCGCGCTTCGTTCGGGACGAAGAGGTCGCAGGTTCAAATCCTGTCTCCCCGACCATTTTTCTCCAGTTAAAAAGATTTCGGGCTTTATGCCCGATTTTTTTTATGTCCGCCTTTTGGGGCGAGTCGCTAATGCTCGCCTAAATGTTTCTGCCTACAATGCGGCAATTGGCCGTTGGCCGCCATGTTTTTCTTTTGACCCCGGAGTTTCCATGAGCAAAGCCCTGTTATCCGTAATGAGCGCCACTTTTGTCGCCGCCTTTGTCTTCGCCATTTCGCCCGCCCATGCCGATGACGACCGCGATTATTATCAGCAGCACCGTCGCCAGTTCATCAGTTATGAAAAGGCGGCGAGTATTGCCGCCCGTGCGGTGAAAGGTGGTGTCGTGACGGATTTGGAATTTGATCACGATCGCCGTGGCGATCATTTTGATGCGGAAGTGCGCGATGCCAGCGGGCATGAATACGAGATAAAAATTGACGCGCGCAGCGGCAAGGTATTGTCAAAGCAGCGGGATGATTAACCGCCATGTTCGCCATAAAAAACGGAGCGCCTGAACGCTCCGTTTTTGTGCAAACCGCAGGGCGGTCAGGCGATGGTCACGCTCTTGTCGAGATAAACGTCCTGCACCGCGTGCAGCAGTTCGACGCCTTCGGCGAAAGGTTTTTTGAAGCATTTGCGCCCCAGAATCAGCCCCATGCCGCCCGCGCGTTTGTTGATGACGGCAGTGCGCACCGATTCGGCCTTGTCGCTGGCGCCGCCCGCCGCGCCACCGGAGTTGATGAGGCCGATGCGCCCCATGTAGCAGTTGGCGAGCTGGTAGCGGCAGAGGTCAATCGGGTGGTCGCTGGTGAGTTTGCTGTAAACGAGGTCGTCGGTGTTGCCGAAGCCGATTTTGCGGTAGCCGTCGTTGTTCACCGCCTGTTTCTGTTTGACGATGTCGGCGCCGATGGTCACGGCGAGGTGATTCGCCTGGCCGGTGAGGTCGGCGGAACTGTGGTAATCCACACCATCGTGCTTGAAGGCGGGATTGCGGGTGTACGCCCAGAGTACGGTGAGCATACCGAGTTCGTGCGCGCGGGCGAAGGCGGCGGAGACTTCCTGAATCTGGCGGCGGCATTCCGGCGCGCCAAAGTAGATGGTGGCACCGACCGCCATCGCGCCGAGGTCAAATGCCTGCTCAACGGTAGCAAACGGTGTCTGGTCGTGCAGCGGCGGCAGAGAGAGCGTTTCGTTGTGGTTAATCTTCACCAAAAACGGGATTTTGTGCGCGTATTTGCGGGCGACACTGGCGAGGACGCCGTAGGTGGAAGCGACCGCGTTGCAACCGCCCTCAATGGCCAGCCGCACGATGTTCTCCGGGTCAAAATACTGCGGATTGACGGCAAACGACGCCCCGGCGGAGTGCTCAACCCCCTGATCGACCGGCAGGATGGAAATATAGCCGGTACCTGCGAGACGGCCATGATTCAGAATCTGCTGGTACGAGCGCAGCACCACCGGCGAGCGGTCATTCTGCGCAAAGACGCGGTCAATATAATCGCTGCCGGGCAAGTACAGCGTTTCCTTCGGGATGGTGGTGCAGTGGTGGTTGAGCAGGGATTCTGCTTCATTACCAAGCAGTTGGCGAATGTCTGACATGATGTTCTCCTGGTGAAAGTGGAGCGGTACGCAAATGCGAACCGCAGCGGCAGTATATACCTCCCATGCAAGAGTGGCGGCGGGAAACGCCCGCAATATACATACACCTTTCCCGCTACCCTGTATGTGGCGAATTGTCAAACCAAGTGCAACACTTCTTCAAAATACACTTCATA
>ERZ772924.1593-NODE-1593-length-10777-cov-2.356184_pt1 | contig 10777 bp, 7 predicted proteins | sample MGYA00512116_ERZ772924 | MGnify/ENA primary metagenome ERZ772924 (study PRJEB29015, sample SAMEA2737920) | human oral metagenome | biome: human oral; feature: human-associated habitat; material: dental | place: China | collected 2134 ...
ATCAGGAGAGACGCGGCGTCACCGATGGTGAGTCCGCCGGATTCGGCGATTGCGATGGAACCGAGATTGAGAGCGCGAGTGTTGATGGCTTGCGGGAGGATATATCCGATGGGCTTCAGTGTGGTAGAAGTGACGGCCGCTACCCCGGCCACGCACCCCAGCAGGCACAAGGCTACTGGCGCGGCGAAGGATTTCAGTAGCATTGAAAGCAGAGATTGCACGGTGATCAATGGCAGAGCGGCTACCAGTGCGATGAATCCAACGACTGCAAACCCCCAAGGGAAAGGTCCTTCTAGGTGAAGGACGAAGATTCCCGAGAAGGCGGTTCCTGTGACGAGGACGGCTTGCATGAGTGTCACTGGGATAAAAACCGCACCAACCTTGGCGGCCGCGAGTCGGAAAGGTTTTGCGGTTGCCGTTAACAACAAATTCCAGTTGGTGCCGCGATGCTCCATGCGCCAGGCCGTCGCCGCAAGCAGGCTGATGCCCATTGAATAAAATAGTAGGCCATAGAACAGGACGACCTGGGATGTGAATGAGGCCCATCCTGAGTCGAGTGCGTTGCTATTGCCTGCGAAGTTGATCGTGCCAGTGGTGACTGCGAGGATCGGGAGGACGAATGCGATGATCCAGGTGCTGGAGCGTTTGAGCTTGGTAAGTTCTGCCCTGAACATTGAGCTTTACCTTTCGACGTGATCCAAATGCCGAGTGACCAAGATGAAGACGAGCGCGACTATGACAAGGAATCCGGCGACCCAGCCGTAGGCGACGGTAACATAAGAGACATTGCCATTATGTTGGCCAACATGAGAGATCACGGCGTAGTAGCCCCATGGGATTACCTTGGTGATGTCGGCGGGTATGAGTAGAGAGAACACGGCCAAGAACGCCCCGAGCATTCCAACGCCGACACTGACGAGTTGGTTTTCCATCCGAGCGGCAAGCCAAATGTGTAAGGCACAGAAGGCGACGTCCACAAGGTAAAGCAGCAGAGTGTAGCCTGCCCATTGCGCAACCTCCAACGGTACCTGGATGCCTGCTAGCCGGCCGATGCCAATCACTAGAAGCGTCTCTACGAGGACGGCGGGTAGGAGCAAGATTGCAAGGGCAGCGAGCTTGGCGCGGCACAATGTTCCCGGGGTGTGTCCTGCTGTTGCGGCTAGTGTCCAGCCGACGCCGGAGTGCTCAATGTCTGTTTGACGGCTGGCCAAGACGGCGACAAGAATCGGCGAGGTCATTGCAGCCATCATCGTGTAACTCAGTAATAGGCTGGCCCACGGATGTGCTGCTGGGTTATCGAACATCTCGTGCGTTCTACCGGAGAACAGTGAAGCTGAGCTAAGAGCTGCAACAGCGGCGATCAGTCCGATGAGTAGTGGTAATGTGTGTAGACGTCGCATCTTGCGGAATTCCAGCCAGATGTTGTTTCTCATACGAGACCGCCTCGGCCGGTGAGAGCCATGAAAACGTCCTCAAGGCTCTGCTGCACACGCCGCACCTCGTGGATTGGGATGTCAGCAGCAGCAAGTATTTTTACCATTGCGGCGGTTTGTTCCTTGTCCAGTCCGCTGACGATAATGCCCTCAGGGGTAATGGTCGCGCAATCGACGAGCCGGCGAGCATCTCCAGGACGGGAAGTTTTGATGATCAGATCAGGCACGGAGTGTTCAAATAATTGCTCGCGTGTGCCCTGGAAGATCATCTTCCCCGATGAAAGAATACCTAAGATGGTTGCCATTTTGTCGATTTCGTCGAGTAGGTGGCTGGAAACCATCACTGTGATGCCCTTGTTTGCAAGATCCATAAGGAGGGTGCGTATTTCTTCGATACCGGCTGGGTCGAGGCCGTTTGTAGGCTCGTCGAGCACTAGTAGTGCGGGATTGCGTGCGAGGGCCATGGCGATGCCGAGGCGCTGCTTCATTCCCAGTGAATAGTTCCGCACCAGCTTGTCTTTGTGCTCTATGAGGCGCACGGTTTTCAGAGCTTCCTCGATTTGTGGAACAGCGAGACCGAGCATGTCGCGGACGATCTGCATGTTCTCCCAGCCGGTTAGATGTCCATAGCCTGGGGGTGCTTCGATCATCGAACCGATTAATGGCAGTAGCTCACCACGTGAGGCAGGTGTGAGACGTTTCCCGAAGATCTCGATCTCACCGGCTGTCGGCTGGGTCAGACCCAGCAGCATCTTCATCGTCGTCGACTTTCCCGAACCGTTTGGGCCGAGAAATCCGTAAACGACGCCTTGTGGGATCCTCAGATCGAGACTGTCGACAGCTGTGTGACCCTTGAACTGTTTCGTCAGACCTCGAGTTTCAATGACGGTATTCATGATGCGCTCGACTTGGTGTGCAGCATGCTTCCAAGTTTCCCGGTGTCGGGCCTGTTACGCATCGTGCCGCAGGGGGAAATTTTTTGCCCGACACCTCATACCATTGTGGGAGACCTACGACTGGGGGCCCTGTGCTTCGTCGATGATGCCTTCATCTCTCGCTGCAAGCGTGATCAGTGGGTCAGCCAGTCCCTGTCTATGAGCCCAGATGACAAGGTGCACCCTGTCACGGACGCCGAGTTTGGAGAGGATATGCCCTACGTGTGTTTTGACGGTGACGTCCGCGATGGACAACTGTTGGGCGATCTCTGGGTTGGAGTGCCCGGTGACCACGAGGTCGAACACGTTTCGCTCGCGCTCGGTGAGTGTTGTCAATGCTCTGGCGCTCGCAGTCGCTTTCGGCTCCTCTGTTGTGAGTCGGGCCAGCAGGCGTTTCCCTGTGCTCGCCGCGGTGGTGAATGTCCCGTGATGGGCCGCGCGGATCGCATCGACGAGCTCGCCCGCAGTGCTGTCTTTGAGGATGAACCCGATGGCACCGGCTTTGAGCATCCTGATGGCGTAGGCGTCGGTGTCATATGTGGTCAACCCGAGGATCCGTGTGGTCGGGTTGATCTGCTCGTTGACGATCGTCCGGGTCGCTTCGATGCCATCGAGGAGCGGCATCCTGATGTCCATCAAGACCACATCGGGCTTAAGCACACGCACGCGATCGATTGCTTCCTTGCCGTTACGAGCTGTTCCCACGGCATGCATGTCTGGTTGAGCATTGACGATGCGAGTGAACCCGTCAAGGACGAGCGATTGGTCGTCGACGACGAGCACACCGAGGTCCCGCTTACTATCGTTCATCGCGCCGTCACCGTAGTACCTGCCGCAGTCAATGGCCATATCGCGACAAGGGTAAAGGAGTCGTATACCTCGTAGGATAGACGACCGCCGTAGAGCGTGCAGCGGCGCCTCATTCCAGCGATGCCGCGGTGTTCACGCACCGGCGCATTCACAGACTCGGCCTCAATGGGATTCGATACCGTGACCGTGAGGCTCTCTGCTGTCCAGCTGAAGGCAAGCTGAACGCTGCTCTCAGCACCGTGACGAATGACGTTTGTCAGCGACTCCTGGAGCACCCGATAGACGGCCAGTGACAGGCCAGGACTCAGCGGGACCGGACCGCCGTCTTCCTGGTAGCTAATACGCAGCCCTGAGGAGCGGAGCTCTTGGAGAAGTCTGTCGAGGTCTTCCAGGCTTGGTGAAGGGCTTGTCTTTTCAGAGTCCGCCGGTGCAAGTAGACAGCGCACTTCTGTAAGCGCTGATCGACCAGCTCCAGAGATCCGCGCGAACAGATCGTAGACCTCGCTCGTTGGTGCGATGGCCTGCCCGCTTTCTGCTTGAATTACGATACCAGTGAGCGTGTGCGCCAGAACATCGTGTATCTCATCGCTGATGTGTTCACGTTCCTCAAGCGCAGCGAGTTGCGAGCGGGCTTCAGCGTCACGTTCGGATAGCAGTCGTCGATACTCTGCTTGTTGTACAGCATCGGCACGATGCCGCAGCAGCAGCCCAAGAGACCAAGCTGCAACGAAACTTACGGAAACCAAGCCGATGATGAGAACTGCAGAGCTGTGAGCAGGCACCTGACCACCGGCGATCGCCCGTCCTGTGAACACTGTCAGAAACGTCAGGCCGAGTATCGATCCGATGATGGAATGCCGTTCGCGTGAATGGGCTGCCATTGAGTATGCAGCCACGAGCCGGGCAAGAGGAACGACGCTTCCGCGAGCAAGTGTGCCAAAGAGATGCACATAGCAACCGTTGCCATCGCGACAGGGGCTGTTCTCCGCAGTGCCAGCGTTGCGGCCATCATCGCGGACCACCACCAGTCAGGCTGCCCGACCAGCCCCATGAGGATACAAACCAGGATCGCCGCCAGCGCGACGAGCATGTCGCCGCGCCATCCACGCCCCCAGTTCTCGCTCATACATCAAGCTTAACTGCGCGTTGCCCATAGCCAACAGGATGAACCTCGCTAGTCCGCCGATTCCATCTCACGGTCTATGACCATTGGAGGAGTTGCCTCCGCTAATCGTACGGGCCCTCCTCAAAAGATCATCTGATCGGGTCATTGCGGAGGGCTGTAAGTATTCATAGCATGGGAACGTACCAAGTGATAACCGAGTGACGATTCGTTCCTTGATATTTGAAAACCTTGGCTGAGCTTCGAGGGGCGTTCCATCGCTGAACATGCCTTCGCGCATTCTCGCGTGCGTACCCCGCCACAGGTTAACAGCGTCCTGTAGTAACTCTGCTGCAGGCGGCCATAACAAGATTGGAAAGGAGGCGACAAATGAACGACATCCTCGACCAGGAGATCACCGTCGTCAGCCCGAGCTGGGATACCGCGGCCCGAGCTACTGACGGGTCTAGCCCGTCTTTGCAGGCGCAGATCGACGCAGAATTCGAGCAGATTGTCAGTCCGTACATGCTGAGCAGCGGCTGGATCTGTACGCTGACCATTGAGTGCGGCACGTTCATCTGCGCTTGTCGATGAAGCGCTGGTGCGAGTGGGCGGTTCAGGGTGTCGCCTGGACCGCCTATCTCGTATGGAATACACCATTCTTAGGAGTTTAACAGGGGATCTCGCAATGCTTCCCAGAAGTTCACTCATAGCGTTCATGCAGGCTGCTTTGCTCTCCGAGCGCCAACCTGTCGAAACAGCCGCGCGTGGATCGATAAAGACAACCGCTGAGCTCTGGGCAGGCAAGGCGATCGCTGATCAAGGTATTCTTGCGGAATACTTGGTTGCCCACTCGCTAGGTGAAGGTGAGTTAGAGGCTCTCCTCAACGGAAGAGCGTGGAAACCGCGGCCCGGCAGCATGAGTTGGGCTCAGTACATCGAGCCTTTTTTGCTCCCGGAGGCGAGTCCTCTGGTGTGTTCAACTCCTGTTGTCGTCGAGAATACCTGGCTGCGGGATACTCCATTTCCTGCACTCATCGATCCCATCGTTTATGCGCAAGGATCTTTTCTGGATCAATGGCCTTGGACCACTCCAAGTGCTCGCGCCAGCCTGCTGACATATCTTCGTGAGCAGGTGGCAACGCTGGCTCTCCGAAGTCTTCTTGAAGAGCTTGCAGGCCAAGGTGGCTATACCGCCCTTGACGCTTCGTTCTCCCAGCGAGGATTCCGGCTAAGGTTCTTTGAGCGGTATCCAGTACTGGCGCGCGACCTTGTCACCTGTGTTCAGAACTGGCGCTGCATGGTGGGTCAGATGCTTACCCATCTTGCTGACGACGCGTACGAACTCGGGTTAACTGGGCTTCTACCCGGCTCTATTCTTGCTGTTTGGTCTGTTGAGTTCTCGGGAGATCGTCATAGCGGGGGTCAGACCGTCGCTATTTTGACATTTGAGGATGGGCATCGTCTTGTGTATAAGCCTCGAGACTGCAACAGCTTTGCGTTGTATCGGGACTTCCTTGGCATTATAGCACCCGAGATGCATATCGAAGCGAGACTCTATGCTCCAAAATTCCTCATACGTCCTGGATATGGCTGGATCGAATTCATCCACCACGCTCCCGCGTCGGTCGCGCCACAATCTCACCTTAGAAAACTTGGGGCCTTACTTGCTGTGGCCTACGTCCTTGGGGCGTCTGATCTCCATCTTGAAAACGTGATTGCGTCAGCACGTGGGCCAATTCTGGTCGACCTAGAGACCCTTGTGCAAAACCGCAGTCGCTCTGGGAGCCGGTCAACAGCTGCTGCTCTTGCGGCCTCTTGACTGAACGCTTCGGTTCTCGGGAGCGGCATTTTGCCTGTGCGGCTCGCAGTCGGCGAGAGCGCCAGTATCGACATCAGCGTCGCCACTGGGGGACTCCATGCTGACGACGCGCATGCCGCGGCTGTGCACCAAATAGTCGATCCGTTCACCGACCGGATGCGTATCGAGTCGATTGAAGTCCCTGTCGGGCGGTCGAAGAATCAGCCAGCAGGGATGACTGCAGATCTGATCCGTGAGTATCGAGCAGTGCTCGCGGAAGGCTTCAGTGAGACGTGCCGCGCTATAATGAAAAAGCGGGCCCAGCTCGTTGCGTTCCTTGGTTCGGCGCCCAATCTCATACATCGGCACATAGCCCGTGCCACCCGCTCCTACTCGCTGCTATTGACTGAGTTCCGTCAGCCATCGCGCTTGCGCAACGGTCTGGAGCGCGATGATCTGTTGCGCAGACTCTGGGTCCGGTTGGCAGACAATCTGGAGGAAGCTCCGTTGATTCGTTCAGAGGAGCAATCGCTCCGTAGGCTTGATGTCCCTTTATTCAGCTCGGCATTCGATTCGCGATCCCTGTATGTAGATGGGCGTGAGGTCTTGCCCAATTACTTTGCCCGGACCGCTCGCGACGACGCCATCTCCCGTATCACTTCCCTGAATGAACCGTCGATAGAAGAGTCAACGCGTCTGATTAGCGAGTCAATCCTGGCTGCCACCCCCACGCCGAAAGCGCGGCACCAGCGCGAGGAATCCGGGCGGGGCTATCCTGGAAACCTCGTATCGATATTCCGTGATGTCGGACGCGAACAAGCCGAGATCCTGATGGAAACCGCCATCCTTGGAGATGATGATGCCACGTGGATCAGTGTTGCCAGCAGCACAGATAGCAGCGGTCTCGAGTATAGGCCGCTGGGCCCGACCTTGTACGATGGTCTCGCCGGCATCACATTCGCAACCAGCTACGCGCACAGGGTCTACCCTGACCTAGGGTTTGACGAGCTTGCCCGACGTACCGCACAGGCCTTATCCGACATTGTCTCCGACTGGATCGAGGCACGTCTGACGCTCCCTATCGGTGCTTTCAGTGGGGCGGCAGGATTGCTTTATGCGCTTTCTCGCTATGACCGAGAGTTTGACGGCAACAGGTACAGCCATCTTCGAGACGCCGCTCTTCGCTGCCTCAGGGATTTTGTTGCCTCTGATACTTACTTCGACATCATGGCGGGAGCTGCTGGTGCTATCGCGGTCATCACAGCCGAACCGTTCATGACTACGAACTCACATGAGAAGAATGCCACGCTTCGAGTGCTTGCAGATCATCTTCTGGAAAACGCCATACGTATTGATTCCGCGACGTTGACTTGGGAAACCGGACAATCGCGAGCAAGGCTCGGTGGTTTTTCGCACGGCGCTACTGGCATCGGATGGGCGCTTGCGAGAGCGGCCTCTGTGCTCGACGACAATGTCGTCGCACGGGCAGCCGCGCAGGCTCTCCATTTCGACGACACGTTGTTCGATCCTCGAGAGAATCGGTGGCTTGATGCTCGTCCTGAATCGCTCGCCCAAGGGAGGCTCTATCCGGTGCATTGGTGTCATGGAGCGGCAGGAATTGCAATGGCGCGAGCATCTGCTGCCGGCATCCTCAATGATGGGACACTCATTGATTATGCCCGGAAGGGGGCGCTTGCAACTCTCTCCGGGTCATTGCCGGCGGATGACTCCCTCTGCCACGGGACGCTTGGAAATCTCCTCTCTATAGAAGCTGAGGGGCATCGGTTGGCGGCGCCAGTTGAACTCTCTAGTTTTCGGGGTGCGATTGCTGAGCGCTTTTCCAGATGCGTGCCCAGAGTTGGCATGCCTGAAGGTGTCACCACTGTCCGTGGACTTATGCTTGGTACTGCAGGAATTATTTATGCACTCAGTAAACAGATCGACCCAAGTATCCCTAACGTGATGATACTCGAGTGAAGACACAACACTGTCCGCAACTGTATGGCTTCCTGAGGGTTGATCGGGTCAATCGGATAGGTGGTCTAAGGGGTCCCTGGAATACTTGTGTTCCCCAGGTGTGCCTTCATCAGTGTGAAGGCTGGCATCCTTACGACCGTTCCAGTGACACCAGCCAGGCCATGCATGATCATCGATACATTCCATCGAAATGGATCATTACATACAGCGACATAGTGAGGATCCCGCGGCTAGATTAGACGTGAAGCTGATCCTGATCAGGGCCACAGTGCAGGTCACTCCGTCCTTGTGGTCGTGTCCACACTGCCGCCTAGTGCGCCACACGGAAACCGGGATCCGTTGCTGGCGTGCATGAGCGAAGACCGCAGCCGTCTGTCCGGAGGTGATGGCGTTCAACACGCCCAGGAGACGTCAGCCCGGCTAGGAGCGCCACCTGAAGATCGGGATCGGGACGAATCTGGAGAACTGGAACTGCTTTGCCGGGCATGCAGCGAGCCTGAGTATATGCGTCATCTCGGGTCGCTCGTTCCTCGTGAGCCGTCTCAACCGGTTTCATGGAATGGTCCGACCCGATCAGTGGGCGAGGGGTGGCAGAGTTGGGCGGGTGAACTGGGAGTGGGTGACCGGGGCCGAGGAGGCGGTGGTGGTGCGCCGCCGGCCTGCTTCCCCGGGGGCGTGGGCCGACTGGCCCGGCTGGCTCGATGCGGAACTCGTCGACGGGTTCCGGGCCGCGGGTATCGACCGGCCCTGGCGGCACCAGGTGGAGTTCGCGGAACTGGCCCATGCCGGCCGTCATGCCGCCATCTGCACCCCCACCGGCTCCGGGAAGACTCTGGCCTACCTGATGCCGGTGTTCACCGCGCTGCAGTGCGGCAGGCAGGGACGTGGGAGGGGATTCGCGCTACGCCGCCCCACCGCCCTCTACCTGGCTCCCACCAAGGCACTGGCCCACGACCAGGCCCGGGCTGCCGGGGAGGTGGCACCTGGCTCGGTGCGGATCGGGGCCCTCGATGGCGACTCCGACGATGCCGAGCGACGTTTCGCTCGCGAACACGCCGGCCTGGTGCTCACCAACCCGGACATGCTGCACTTCTCCGTGCTCCCGAACCATCGCCGCTGGTCGGCGCTGCTGGGCGGGCTGCGGTACATCGTCGTCGATGAGGCCCACCGGTATCAGGGGGTTTTCGGGGCGCATGTTGCGCAGGTGCTCAGGAGACTGCGGCGGGTCGCTGCCAGCTACGGGGCTGAGCCGACGGTACTGCTCAGCTCCGCGACCGCACCGAACGCCGCTGAGTTCGGAGGCACCCTGATAGGTGAGGAGCAGGTGGATGTGGTCGCGTCCTCGGCCGCCCCGGCAGCCGCCCGGACTGCCGTGCTGTGGCAGCCGGCGACCAACCTCAACCGCGACACAGCCCGTCTACTCGCGGGCCTGGCCGGCGATGGAACCCAGACGCTGGCCTTCGTCGCGTCCCGGGCCAGTGCAGAGCTCGTCAGCCTGGCCGCGGCAGAACTCGCCGCCGATCCCGCCCGGATCGCGTCTTACCGGGGCGGCTACCTGGCGATGGAACGCCGCGACCTGGAGGCGGCACTGCAGTCCGGGGAGCTCCTTGGGCTGGCCACCACGAACGCGCTGGAGCTCGGCATTGACGTCTCCGGCATCGACGCGGTGCTCGTGGCTGGGTTTCCGGGGAAGCTGTCGTCGTTCTGGCAGCAGGCGGGCCGGGCCGGTCGCGCGGGGCGGGAGGCCCTGGTGGTGTTGCTCGCCCGGGAGAATCCGCTCGATGCCTACCTGCTGCAACATCCCGAGCTGATCTTCGACGCTCCCGTCGAGGCGGCCGTCTGCCACCCGCAGAACCCGCACGTCCTCGGACCGCACCTGGCCGCCGCCGCCCAGGAGCAGCCGCTCACGCCCGCGGATGAGCGCTGGTTCGGTCCGATGACGCTGCCGCTGGCCAGGCACCTTGCTGCTGGGAAGGTGCTGCGGGACCGCGGTGGAACCTGGTTCTGGACCCGTCCCGACCGGGCCGCCGACCACATCAACCTGCGCTCCACCGCCCCCAGGCCTGTCGAGATCATCGAACGTTCCACCGGGCAGGTGATCGGGGTGGTGGACCCCGAGGCCGCGGACCGCACCGTCCACCAGGGCGCTGTCTACCTGCACCAAGGACAGTCGTTCATGGTGACGGAACTTGACATCGACGAACGCCACGCGATGGTGGTGGCGGTCCACAACTCCTGGTACACCCAGGCGGAGACCAGCCAGGACATCGTGGTGCTGCGGGAGACCGGCTCGCGGCCGCTGGGACAAACACGCATCCACTTCGGCGACGTGCGGCTCAGCTGGCAGGTCACCGGATACCTCAGACGCGACGACACCACCCACGAGGTCCTCGACTCGACGCCGCTCGACTGCCCTGAGCACACCCTGGCCACGCAGGCCGTGTGGTGGAGCGTCCCTGAGTCCCTGGAGCGGGAACTCGGCTGGGGGACGCTTCAGTTGGGGGCAGCTGCGCATGCCGCCGAACACACCGCCATCTCCCTGCTGCCCGCGTTCGCGCCCTGCGACCGCTGGGACATCGGCGGCGTCTCCACGGCCCGGCACCCCGACACGGGACTGGCAACGGTCTTCGTCCATGATGGCCTGGCTGGGGGAGCGGGTTTCGCTGCCCGCGCTTACGAGGTTGCCGGACAGTGGCTGGCTGCGACGCTGGAGCGGCTG
>ERZ772924.1597-NODE-1597-length-10771-cov-3.689530_pt1 | contig 10771 bp, 12 predicted proteins | sample MGYA00512116_ERZ772924 | MGnify/ENA primary metagenome ERZ772924 (study PRJEB29015, sample SAMEA2737920) | human oral metagenome | biome: human oral; feature: human-associated habitat; material: dental | place: China | collected 2134 ...
TGTCGACGTGTCGGGCTCGATGTCGCAGTCCGTGGTCTACAGCGCGCTGACGGCCGCCGTCCTGGCGCAGTCGGGGTGCCTGTCGGTGGACTTCCTGGCGTTCAGCTCGGAGGTCATCGACTTCTCGGGCCGTGTGGACGATCCCTTGTCGCTGCTGCTGGAGGTGGAGATCGGGGGCGGCACGGACATCGCGGGGGCGATGCGGGTGGCGCGCTCGCGCCTGCGCGTCCCCTCGCGGACCCTGGTGGTCGTGGTCTCCGACTTCGAGGAGTTCGGTTCCGTGGACGCCCTGGTCGGGGAGGTCGAGGCGATGCGCGCCTCGGGCGCGGTCCTGCTGCTGCTCATCATCGCCTGGCCCGTGGGCGGCATCCGGCGCTGGTGGACCACTCGCCAGGGGCAGGCCGTGCTGGGCGGCGGCCCACTCACTTGGAAGGGCCACCTGGCCCGCGCTGGTTCCCTGGCAAACCTGGCAGCTGCCGTCATCATGGCGTCATTCATGATGAACATATCGCCTCTGCTGCAACCATCCCCGTTGACCATTCGGGGAATACAGGCCCTGAGCCTGCTCGGTGTGCTGGCGATCATCCCAGCCGCCATGGACCTCATCCACGTGATCCGCCACAAGGCAGGAGTCCGGCGCATCATTGGCGCTTCCCTCCTGCTGGCCGGGCTGGCCGGTCTGGCGTGGGTGGCCTTCGCCTTCCACCTGCTCTCCCTCGACATCAGCTACTGAGGGCTGCGAGAAGATACCCGGTATGAGAATCTCCGACGTGACCGGTCCCTCCGTCCCGGGGGGACCGGTCCGGAAAGCCGACGTACTGCTGGCGGTCGCGGTCGCCGCCGGCTCGGTGCTGCTCGTGCTCTTATCAGTGCTGGTCGTACCTGAGACCTGGCTCAGGTTCAGCCAGGAGCAGTTGCAGCTGATCACGCTCCTGCTTGCGCTGCAGGGACTCGCGCTCGTGCTGTGGAATGCCCGGCCGGTGCTGTGCCTGGTACTGGTGGTCGCCCTTGTGCTCATGCTCTGGGCAGTGTCCCCAGGAGACCTTGCCATGACAGGGATACCGCTGGCTCTCATCTGCTACCGGATAGGCACCCGGCTCCAGCTCTCCCGGGCGCTGGTGCTAGTCTCGACAGCCGCCATCGTGCTGACGGCGGCCTGGACCCTGAAGCTCTCAACGCTAGGTCAGGACATCTGGACGTCGCTGCTGAAAGCGGCAGTTACTGTCTTCATGAACTCCCTGCTGCCGCTGGTGGGCGGGATTGTGGTCGCCACCCGGGCCCAGAACCGGCTGCTGGTGCTGAAGCACACCCGGCGGGAGCACGAACAGCAGCTGGAGCTGGCCCTGATCCAGGAGCGACGCCGGATCGCCCGGGAGCTGCACGACGTCGCCGCCCACCACCTGGCCGGGATCGTCGTCCAGGCCTCCGCCGTCGGCGTGCTCATCGACAAGGAACCCGCCGCCGCCAAGGAGGCCGCGGCCCAGCTGCGGTCGCAGAGCAAGGAGACCCTCGAAGGACTGCGGTCGGTGGTGGGGATGCTGCGCGAGGACGAGGACACCAGCCCCGTCGCCGGCCTGAACGACCTGCCCGCACTCGTCGAGTCCACCCGGGAGCTGGGCGTGCAGGTCGAGCTGCTGCAGCCGCTGACGCTGCCCAGGCTGGCTCCGGTCGTCGACGCCACCGTGTACCGGGTAGCCCAGCAGGCGCTGAGCAACGCGCTCCAGCACGCCCCCGGGTCGGCGGTGCAGATCGAGGTGATCACCATCGGCGACTATCCGCGACTTGAGATCGTCAACAGCCCGGCACCGCGACGGGCCCTGACCACACCGGCCCACACCAACACCCAGTTCAGCGGCACCGGGTTGGCGGCGATGCGGGAGCGTGCCACCCTGATCGGAGCCCGGTTCGACGCCGGACCCACCACGGAGGGCGGCTGGCGGGTCTGCCTCGACCTGCCGATGCCCGCGATGACACGAGGAGAAGCATGATCAAGGTAGTGCTCGTCGACGACCAGGCGGTGGTCCGCACCGGCTTCACCGTCCTGCTGGAACAACACGACGACATCACAGTGGTCGGCCAGGCGTCCGGCGGCCGCGAGGCCATCGCGGTGGTGGCCCGGGAGCAGCCCGACGTGGTGTGCATGGACCTGCGGATGCCGTCCGGTGACGGCCTGACCGCCACCCAGGAGATCGTCGCCAACCGCCGGGACGGGGTGCCCGCGGTGCTGGTGGTGACCACCTTCAACCTGGACTCCGACGTGTTCGGAGCCCTGGAGGCCGGGGCCGACGGGTTCATCCTCAAGGACTGCGACCCCGACGAGCTGGTCCGCGCGGTACGCCGCCTGGCCGCCGGCTATGGCCTGGTGGATCAGAGCGTCACGCGCCGGGTGATCGCCGAGTTCGCCCGCCGCCGCGCCCCCGAGCCCGTCACCCAGGAAGCGGCCCAGCTCACCGTCCGGGAACGCGAGATCGTGCAGCTCCTCGCACAGGGCATGTCCAACGCGGAGATCGCCGCCCAGCTGGTCGTCGAGACCAGCACCGTCAAGTCCCACCTGACCCGGCTGATGACGAAGATCGGCGCCCGGGACCGGGTGCAGACGGTGGTCTGGGCGTATCGCAACGGTTTTGACCCGCACAGCTGATACGCGGCCTATGATGATTGAAAGCGCTCTCATAACCCGTAGACCACGAGTTCGCCACACATCTCCCTATACATTCATATAATTTCTTATACACTCGTATCATGACTACTGACTTAACCAGCCGGGCGCGTCTTCGGGACGCCACCATCGCACTCGTCGCGGAGGGCCATAAACCCTCTGCCAGAACCGTCGCGGCTAGAGCAGATGTCTCCATCGGGTTGATCCGGCACCACTTCGGGACGATGGAGGGAATGCTCCTGAGCTGCGACGACCACGTCGCCTCCCTCGTCCGCGACGCTAAGAACGACGCCATCCGCGGCCCCATACCCGACGTGCTGTCCTCGCTACGGGAGACCGGCCAGGCCCAGATCCTCGGCTACCTCGCGCATCGCCTCACCGATCCCAGTCCCACCATCGACGCTCTCGTCGACCAGATGGCTGAAGACGCCACCGGATACATGCAGCGGGCCATCGACGCCGGCCTGCTCAACCCCATCCCCGACGTCGGCGTCGCGGCGCGGATGCTGACCATCTACGCGCTTGGCTCGATGGTGCTCAGCAGCCACATGAAACGCCTCCTCGGCATCGACATCACCGCCAAGGACTTGGCCGCCGAACCCGGTGTCAGCGCCTACGTGCAGGCCCAGCTCACACTCTTCTCAAGCCTCTTCTCGCCCAGCCTGGCAGAGCAGATGGAAACCCAGCTGGAGGAGAAATGAGCGCGATCCGCACCCACGAGCTCACGAAACGCTACGGCAGCTTCACGGCCCTGAAGGGCATCGACCTGGAGGTCGGCACGGGTGAGGTCTTCGGCTTCCTCGGACCCAACGGCGCAGGCAAGTCCACCACCATCCGGATCCTGCTCGACGAGATCCGCGCCACCCTAGGCACCGCCCACATCTTCGGCCTCGACTCGCGCCGCGACGCCGTCGCCATCCACCGCCGCCTCGGCTATCTGCCCAGCGACCTGGCCCTCTACCCGAAGCTGACCGGCGCGCAGACGCTGCGGTTCTTCGGACGCCTGCACGGCGGCGTCGACTGGCCCTACGTGAACCAGCTGCGCGAGCGTCTCGACGCGAACCTGAGCAAGAGAGTCGGGGAGCTGTCGTCGGGCAACCGGCAGAAGATCGGGCTGATGGCCGCCCTGATGCACCAGCCCGAGCTGCTGATCATGGACGAGCCCAACACCGGCCTGGACCCCCTCGTCCAGCACGAGTTCCACCAGATGCTGCGCGAGACGGCGGCCGAGGGCCGCACGGTGTTCCTGTCCTCCCACACCCTCTCGGAGGTGCAGCGCGTCGCGGACCGGGTCGGCATCATCCGCCGCGGCCAGCTCGTCGCCATCGAGAACGTCGCCGACCTGCGGGCCATGCGCCGCGTGGAGCTGGTCCTGGACCGCGACGCCGAACCACACGACTTCACCGGCATCCCCGGAGCCCACGACGTCACTGTGCACGAGAACACGGCGCAGCTGGCCTTCGACGGGGAACTGGGATCGCTGCTGCACGCCGTCACAGCCACGTACGGCATCGTCGACCTGGCCTCCCGTGACGCCGACCTTGAGGAAATCTTCCTAGCCTTCTATGAGGAGCAGGCATGAACGCACTCATCGTCCTGGAACGCGGGCTCGGCTCGCGCTGGAAGGTCATCGCCATCATCGCCGTGACGATCCTCGCCTTCCTGCTGATGGGGATCGAGGTGGTGGACTCGATGGACTCCAACATCTACGACTCGCTGCCGCCCGCGATGCTGAGCCTCGCCGGGATACCGGCCGGCGCCGCGACGTCCGTGATGGCCTATGCGCAGATGCTCGGTTTCCTGGGCGCGATCACGGCGGCGGGATTCGCCGTCGCGGTAGGTGCACAGGTGATAGCGGGCGAGGAGCAGGACCGCACGCTGCCGCTGCTGCTCAGCCATCCTGTCTCCCGGCTGGGGGTCGGAATCGCCAAGGCCGGGGTGCTGGTAGCGACCGCCGGCATCATGTCGCTGGGACTGTGGGGCGCAGCCCAGGTGGCGGCGCTGCCCTTCAACCTCGCCCTCGGGAATGCCCACCTCGGGGAGCTCTGTCTCGCGCTGGGCGCAAATGCGCTGCTGTGCGGGTCCGTCGCATTCGCCGTCGGGGGTATGACGGGGAGCCGGGGCCTGGCGACCGGGGTCGCCTCGGTGGTGCTGGGCTTCGGCTGGCTACTCGCGAGCCTGCTGCCCCAGTGGTCGCAGACCCGCGACCTGGCGCAGTTCATCCCCTGGTACTGGTACAGCAAACCGGTGGTGCTGGTGAACGGCCTCGACGGCGGCTACCTGGCGCTGATGCTGGGGGTGGCGGCGACGCTGCTGGCGGCTGGGGTCGTCGGCGTAATGGTCCGCGACCTGCGCAGCACACCACTGCGCCTGTCCTGGCCCCATAGGCGGCAGACGCCGGAGCGGGCGGGCACCCAGCGGCTGGCAGACAACCGCGTGGCGACCACCGTCCGGGCTCCCGGACTCACCGGGCTCGCGATCTCCCGTCACACCGGCCTACTGCTGGTGCTGGGTATGGTGATGTTCGCCGTCATGGGGGTGTCGATGGGCCCGGTGTACGACCAGATGGCGCCGCAGCTGGTGACGGTGTCCCAGTCGATGCCATCCGCGCTCCTCCAGATGTGGGGCGCCACCGACTTGGCCTCCCCAGCCGGTTTCTACTGGGGTGAGACCATGAGCCTGATGGCACCCGCCACCGTCACCGTGGCCGGCGCGGCCATCGCCACGGCACTGGGCAGCGACGAACGGTCGGGATGCCTCGGCCTATTGCTGGCGGCCGGGCTACCCAGGTGGCGGGTGCTGGCCTACACCATCACGGCGCAGGCAATCGTCGTGACCGCCATCGCCATCTTGACTGGACTCGGCATCTGGGGCGGGACGCTCCTGGGCGATGTCAGCCTGCCGGCCGGGAACATCGCGGGAGCCGCGCTGCACCTACTGGCGCTGGGACTGTTCGTCAGCGCGACGGCGACACTGGCGGTGGCCGCCGTAGGAACCCCAGCAGCCGCGGCCTGGACGGCGACCGGAGTCGGCCTAGTCAGCTACTTCATCAACGTGACCCTACCCATGAACCCCAGCCTGGCCGACTGGGCCAAGATCTCCCCGTTCCACTGGTACGGGGCCACCAATCCCTTGGAGAACGGCGCCGACTGGGGGAACGTCGCGATCCTGCTGGTGGGGTCGGCGGCGCTGCTGGCAGCATCCTTCCCGCTGTTCACCAGACGCGACCTGCGGGTGTGATCCCACGCCTTCGACCCTTCCTGCCTGGACTCACATAGTCGAGAGGCGAGGGAGGGTCGAAGATTCGCTGCATGAAACACGGTTTCTGGTCTGGATCGACTGCCGATGTCGGGGCTCGCGTGTGTTGTCGTCAGAAGTCATGGGTCGGGTGCGCGAATTCATCGGCCCCGACACGACACGTCCCCTCAGGAATCTCGTCATGCGCGCGGAAGCACAGCAATGGTCGAAAACAGCTTCTTCCCAAAATCATCCCACGTCGTGTACACAAAACTCCTTTACACATAGACCACACCACAACACGGGCAGCTTTTAGGGTCAAAAATGAAACATCCTATCGTTTTAGATGCCCTAAGATTACCCACATCAGCCCTAAGGGCCGCCGTCTTTTAGGGTTAACTGTTTAGGTAAAATGCCACTGCCCCTGCGGCGTGGTAAACCAGAAAAGCAGCGCATCAGAGCCTCCGGTGATCTCTGCAAATGATTCGTTTGAGAATTTCCAAACGACGACAGGGTCATCACCAGCCCCTAGAAAGAATGCTTCCCCCCAAGCCCTTCTCCCAGCAGTCGCATAGGATGCGAAAAGGTCGTTCAGCTCCGCGACCCCCTCAGCATCCCCTGTTTCATTATTTGCCGTGACGAGTGAAACTCGACAGACACTGCCCGATTCGTCCGCCCTGAGAGTTGCATTCCCGATTTCGTCGTCATATACATTGAAACAACTCGGCCGCACGGTTGACGTCCAGCCCAGTTTCTCGACGTAGGGAGCGAAGTCGTTGAGTTGGATGGGCCATGGGAACTGTGTGAGCGTGTCGGTCCAGGTGATGAATTCTTGCGGGGGGAATATGATCATGGTGTTTCTTTCTTGATGAATTCGGTGACGAGTTGTCCGTCCTTGGGTTCGAGTGTGGTGGATATTCGCATGCCCTAGCTGTGGCGCGATAGCAAAAGGGACCTATCCGCAACACCACCCTGGAGGTGGGTGGTTTGCGGACAGGTCCCTGCGTGCCAGTTGTCAGGCACGCTCCCGCTGGAGACCAAGGGACGGAAGGTCGAGTTCATCAGTCCCGACACTACGCTCCTCCTCGGGAATCTCGTCACGATAGTCGGGGTAGCTCCACGCCTTGTAGACGAGCCGCTCCGGAGAATCGACATCACCGATGTCCCGAAGCCGGATAACACACGCTCGAACGACATTCCGGATGATGTGACTGGGTGTGGGCCAGGGAAGCTCCTGCTTCCACGTGAAACCATCCTCATCAGGAGCGAACCCCAATTCCCGGAACTCCGCCTGCTGCGCATCAGTGAAGGTGACCCGCTGATTCCCGGCATTCAACAAGGACAGCTCTGCAGTCATCGTGGTGTTGTGACCAAACGCATAGATCCCACCAAACTGCACAAACGGCGTCCCCGTCTTCCCGGCCTGATCCGGCACACCAACAATCAAAATCGTGTGCGACGGAAACGCCATAACAGTCGAAAACAACCTCTTCTCAAAATCATCCCACGACATGTACACAAAACTCCTTTACACATAGACCACATCAAAACGCGAGGAAACCTTTTCCACAGGACCCATCACCGACTCCACCCAAACCCCACCCACTTTCACTTCTTGTGAAACTCGAGTCTTCTAGACAAACTGGTATTTCCCTTGGGGCGTGAAAAACCGAAACAAGACACTCCAGCGCCCGCTTGCTACCCGGGCGAACATGTCTCCGGGGAACCTCCACGTCACGCTAGGACCGTCTCCGGCCTCCAGGAGGAATGGCTCCCCCCAGGCCTTCTTTCCGGCAGCCACACACGACACAAAATGATCATTCAGCTCAGCAGCACCCTCAGCATCCTCAGCCTCATTCGACGCCATATGCAAAAACAGTTCGCATATATTCTCAGCTTCGTCATCACCGAGAGTCACATACTCGTCATCACGCACACTGAATCTGGTTGGTCGCGGCCCTGGCTTCCAGCTCAGCTTGTCGGCGTAGGGGGGGAAATCGTTGAGTTGGATGGGCCACGGGAACTGTGTGAGTGCGTTGGTCCAGGTGATGAATTCCTGTGGGGGGAATATGATCATGGTGTTTCTTTCTTGATGAATTCGGCGATGAGTTGTCCGTCCTTGAGTTTGAGAATGACTTTACCACCGAGATCAAACTGTCCCACCTTGACGGTGCCGTCAGTTCGGGCGTTGACCATTTCGTAGACGACCTCGACGCCTTCGGTTTTCAGTTTCTGGTAGAAGCCGGCGTGCTCTGGCGAGTGCTCCAAAGAGGTCAGAGCCTCGAGGAGTCTCGGGTCCTGGTTCTTCCCGCTCAACAGGTCCATCACGTACTCCGCGGTTCCCTGCTGCGCCCTGGGACCCGCAGCAGTCTCCCTGCTGCCCAGACCCGGGCTGTCGCCACCCTTATTCTCCCCAACCACCAGCCGCGAATCACCCTCAGTGCTGAACCGGTCACCCTTCCCCGCACCGGTGGGCTTCGCCCCATCCGGGGTATCAGCAGGTTCACCCAGCAAAGGCCTGCGACCCATACCGTCTGCTCCTGGGGCGTGGTCGAGGGTGAGGTGATGCCCCGCACGATCCCCCGCCCACTCCGAGACCTTCCGCAAATCAGACGCAGAATCCGCGGCAGCCTCGAGACTCTTCCTGATCTGCTCAGCCTTGACCCGCGATTCAGGATCCAAGTCCCATTTAGCTTTTTCAACTTCTTTTGCGAGTTTTCTGTAGGACTTGTCTGTGGTGTCGAGTTGCAGTTTCTTGCCGTCTTGTGTTTTCAGAGTTTCAATGTCATTGATCGCCTGAGTGGCCGCACGACGATCCGTGCGTGCTTTGGTGCGGGCCTCATCCCAGATACGCGTATCAGCCTTAGTGCGTTCAGCCAGCGCGGGATTATTCCAGTCATGATCACCCAACAGGATCTTCCGGGCATAATATTTGATGCCCTTCGGTCTGTGAGCATACGGATCCTCCGCGAACTGCCCATTATCGGAATGCCGCAGCCTATTGTCCTGGCTCCTGAAAGTCCCTTCCGGATCAGAAGCGTAATGTTTCCGACCATCACCACGATCAACCTCCACCGGATCGCCGTGGTCATCGTAGAGAGGATTCCCCTTCTCGTCGTAGCGGGGAAGATCATCTATCGGATCGTTTCCTGAACCCGACCCTCCATGATCCGACCCATCACCGCCGGAACCAGAACCCTCATCCGGGTGACGATGATCATCCGCACCATCAACCCCGTCACCACGTCCATCACCGGGATGCTCACCCCGGCCAGGATTTTCATCCACATCAGGACGCCTATCCCGACCCGAATGCTCATCCACATCAAGACGCCCATCCCGACCCGAATGCTCATCCACATCAAGACGCCCATCCCGACCCGAATACTCATCCACATCAAGACGCCCATCCCGACCCGAATGCTCATCCACATCAGGACGCCTATCCCGACCCGAATGGTTGTCGGGTGCGGTGTCGGTTCTGGGTTTGGCAGGATCGCCGGTGTCAGTACGGGGCCGATCGACATCGTCCCCACGACCCTCTGGACGCGTCCTGTCACCAGGACGCTGGTCAGGCGAATCCACGAGATCAGCATCAGGTTTCTTCCGAGGAGCATCAGGAACATCACTTCCCGGCTCCCCTCCACGGCTACCCGACCTGGGAGCATGATCATCCGGCACATTGTTCTCATCCGGAGAACGCCTCGGTCGCGACCCAACCTCCGGCTCCGGCACATGACCAGGAGCACCACCGTGCCGGCTCGGCGCGCCACCATGATGCCCCGACGACCCACCATGCGAGGCTCCACCCCCATGCCCGGCCCCACCACCGCCGGTATGCGCAGTGGCACCACCATTGCTTCCAAGATGAGCACTCACCGATCCCCCACCATGCGAGGAACCACCACCATGACCAACCCCACCACTGTTTCCGAGGTAGGCGCTCGCGGACCCACCGCCACCAGGCGACGATCCACCACCATGACCCCCGACACGCAACCCCGAACCCTGAGGAACACCATGCAAACCAAGCATCAGTAATCGGCTGTGTCACAGGGCTATGACAACAGCACCTATCCGGAAACGCACAGCCGCCATATCAGATCATCCGGGTTCTTGCAACAGACTTGTCGCTTCCCTACCGACATCCCTCCAAGGACACTCAAGAAAAACAGTCTACGCGTCTACACAACGATCGACACGCAAAACAACACCCACTTCACGCATCACCCCCAAGCCACCCCACAAAGGGGACCTTCACTCGTAGCAGCGGACCCCTTGAGGGGCGTAGAAAGTAAACAGAATCACTTTGGCACTGGCATCAAGTTCCAGAATACTTCCAGCCGAATGTTTCCACGCACCCAATGGATCCCTTCCAACTCTCCTTCGCACCATAGTCTCCCAAGCTGCCGATCCAACCGTTGCATACTCCGCGAAATAATCATTGACGCAACGGGGCTTTCCGACATCTCCTCCAATACAGACGAGCAAAGGGATGAAAACTTGATCTACATGACCGTCCTCATTGGACTCGACCCAAACAGATTCAGCTCCAGAAGAAAACTCAACGAGAAAATCCTCTTCCCCCTCACCGAACTTCCGGTCGAACTCCCCCAGAGCAATTCTGGTAAATTCTCCGGTGGTCATGGACCAGGGAAGACCTGCGAGGCGGTTGGCCCATATGATGAACTCATTAGTGCTCAGTGCGGTCATGGTGCAGCTTGGTTTCCTCCCCTTGCTGGGTGTGGGGATTGTTTGCTCTTGAAGGGGTCCTTTCTTTTCTGGTTTTGCTGGTTGTGGGGTGGGTGGTGTCACCATTCGATGGGGACTTCGTCGAGGTTGTTGGCTTGGAAGGTTTCGGTGAGGGCGTCGACG
>ERZ772924.1600-NODE-1600-length-10749-cov-3.759772_pt1 | contig 10749 bp, 13 predicted proteins | sample MGYA00512116_ERZ772924 | MGnify/ENA primary metagenome ERZ772924 (study PRJEB29015, sample SAMEA2737920) | human oral metagenome | biome: human oral; feature: human-associated habitat; material: dental | place: China | collected 2134 ...
ACCCAACTGAGCAAGTTCCAGCGCCTGATGGAGCAGGACAAAGAGAGCGCTGACCTACGCCAGTCCGTCGCCAAAGCAGCCGAAGTACAATTGGACAATGGGGTCATCACCACCCACGAATACCTGCAGAAGGTCAATGCTTGGCACCTGGCACAGCAAACACTCCTATTGCATGAGATACAGCTGCTACAAGCCCAAGAACAACAACAATTAATCATAGGAAAATGAAAAAGATAACACTCATCACCGCCCTTGCAGCCTTTATCGCCTGCAACCATAAGAACAACTTCGATGCTTCAGGCAACTTTACCGCTGATGAAGTGATTGTTTCCGCCCAGCAAACAGGGCAACTCATCGCCTACGAAGTAGAAGAAGGCAAGACCCTCACCGAAGGACAAAAGGTGGGGCAAATCAATGTAGAAGTCCTCAAGCTCCAAAAAGAGCAGGTCGAGGCTACCATTTCTTCCCTCAAAGAGAAAACCCTAAGTCCTGCCGACCAAGTAGCACTTATCCGTAGCCAATACGAGGTACAGAAAGCACAACTCGAACAGCAGGAGCGCGAGCTTATCCGTGTGCGACAACTCGTGGCGGGAGGCGCTGCTACCCAAAAGCAATTGGACGACCTCACCGCCCTCATCGACCAGCTTCGCAAGCAGATAGCCGTAACCGAAAACCAACTCAAGGTGAGCCTAACCAACATCAACACCCAGAACCGCAATGTATTAAGCCAAGAAGCCCCCTTGCAAAAGAATGCCGAAGCCGTTCAAGAGCAAATCAATCAGGGTGAAATTATCAACCCCATTGCGGGCACTGTGCTTACTAACTACGCCTTAAAAGGAGAAATGCAGACGTTCGGGAAGCCACTCTATAAGATTGCTAATACCGATGTACTAACCCTAAAAGCCTACATCACCGGTGACCAACTATCTCAAATTAAGTTAGGACAGCAAGTTACCGTGCGCACCGATGCCGGAAAAGGCGAATACCGCACCTATCAAGGCGAAATTATCTGGATATCCCAAGAGAGTGAGTTCACTCCCAAAACGATACAAACAAAATCTGAACGCGCCAACCTCGTCTATGCTATCAAAGTAAAGGTTAAAAACGACGGCTTTTTAAAGATAGGAATGTACGGAGAAGTGCTATTCAACTAACCTCCCCCCGCTGGCGCGATCCTGTGGCTCGTGTCTATCAAGAATAGAGCTTGTAGCTCATATTCTTAGCACATTTTTTGTAGCTTACTAACAAATACAACCCTATGTTAAAGAAATACGACAAAGTAATAGCAACGGTTTTTGCCCTGCTTACCATAGTTTTTATAGTAGTCTTTCTCACTAATGACTCCTTTTTTGAGTGGACTTTTGCGCGACATCACAATATATTGAGCTGGTATGTGCGCCCGCTCTTTATCGTGCCTATGGTGTATTTTGCTTTGAGAAAATCGTATGCAGGAGTGTCATTGAGTATCTTTTGCCTATTTACTAGTATGTTTTGGTTCCCCACTCCACAACAAACCGACCCTAAGGTGCTCGGCTTCTTAGCCTACGAAATGGACTATCTCAAAGGCACGTGGGACACAAAAAAGATACTTTTCTCACTAAGTGTACCGCTCTTTTTCTTTCTGTTGATAGTCTCAGCGTGGAAGAGAAAATGGCGCTTATTGCTCTACACCGTAGTGTTAGCAGCGCTTTTAAAACTGTTATGGAGCGTGGTGAGCAGTGGTGCAAGCGGTTGGTCAGTAGCCAAACCTGCGCTTGCGGGACTGGTAATATGCGTAGTATTTATTTTGATAACCAGAAGAAGAGATAAAAAATAAGGGATAATCAGTGCCCACTTGTCTTTGAAAAGAGGTTTATCACCACTACACCTGCGATGATGAGCAGGGCACCCAGTACAAAAGGTAAGTCTATTTTACTTTTGAAAACGAGTATACCCACCATGGCTGTCAGTACAATCCCTACCCCTGACCAGATAGCATAGGCTACTCCCAGCGGTATATTCTTGAGGGCTAAGGATAAAAAATAAAAACAAACACCGTATGACAACAGCGACCCCACGGCAAACAACCACTTAGTAAACCCTTCCGATTTACCTAAAAGAGTGGTAGCGAAGACCTCTAAAACAATGGCTAAAGCGAGGTATAGGTAATGCATAAGTATAGTATCTAAATTCGTGGCAAAAATATAACAATTTTACTGAAAATGAAATTAAAACTTATAGCCCCCTGCTGGCGCGAGCCTGTGGCTCGTACCCTTCAGAATAGAGCTTGTAGCGCAACTCTTAGTACATTTTTTGTGGTTTAATGACTAACAAAACTCTTGTGCTACCACAATTACAATTAAAACATCAAGTAATATGAAACGTTATTATATCTGTATTGTCTTCTTCTTTGTCTCTGTTTGTGGAATGGCACAAACCGTACAGGATATTAGGAATATACAAGAATCTGATGAGTTCGAAAAATATACCCATTTGGCAAAAGACAGTCTTGCCATCCAAAATATCGTAGCGCATCAGAAGTTTTGCCATTCTTCGCGACACTTTACCATAGAAAAAGGAGAGAAGGGAGAAGCTGTGGCCACACATAGACTTTTGATGTGGTCACTCTCGTCGGTATTATCTCAGAATAAAATATTGATTCGCAACCCTCAAGCAGATTATTGCCTGACAAATCTTTATGTGTATACCAATACAGAACTCTTTTTCGATCACATTATCGACATGTACGTATTATCCCCGTTCTCATCTGCCAATAAGTCGTTAATGAAGTTTGTACACTCCCTGAAGGATAAGGATTATATAGCATTCGATCCCATAATGAAAATGCCGCATGTTTGCTATATGTTTTGGTACGAAGAAAAACTCATAATGATAGTTGTTCCCTGTCGTATCCTCTCTTTTGCAAAAGATGTAGACGATAAGATTGTAGAAGTAGCAAAAGAAGCGTTGGAGCGTTATTACAAATAATCCAATAAGAGTTATAGTCAAACAGAAATGGTTTGCGAAAAATTAGCATGAGCAGGTGTAGGGGCTAATGGCAATTAGCCCTTGAAAGAGAGCAAATTAGGAATGAACCCCTTGCCTTATTTATTCGCATTTTATTCACATTCTAAATATGATTGATTATAAATAACACACAAAATCAGCAAGAAAAACGAATTATACCTACAAGATGAAATTAAAACTCATAGAACACATAAAGCTCTCCAAAGACCTCGTAGACCGAGAGCATTTCTTTACCTTAGGCTATTGTGAAGCACTCGAAACCCATTTGATGAAAGTACTTGTAAGTTGGGTAGCAGGCTATGAACGCTATTACCGCATAAGTGCCGACGATTACGCTTTGTTCGGAGAAGATCGTCCTGCATTCTACGAATTGTACAAAAACGAGCTCGGTGAGGATAACGAATGCTTTACACAGAAGTTTATGGGAGCGCAAGCGCTACGCGATTACGATGGTCGTAAGAACTTTCAGACGTGTTATCCCTCAAAAGATATGAACCCTTTTGGGCATTATGCCTATTACAACGGAGTGCTATATGCTCAAATCCTTTGGGACAAAGGTACTGTATACGTACCCCCTTATCAGAAAGTAAAAACCCTTAATGGCACTTGGGACTATCCCTTGCGAAAAAATTGTTATATAGAAAAAGATCCTGAGGGTAAAGACCTTTGCTTTTGCCTTGATACAGAAAACGAAAAATGAATAACTTACTAGTAAAATATGTTTGATATAGAAGATTGTAAAGTAACCTTCCTTACAGAAGACACCTACGAGGTAAGCTTCCCAGCTGGACGTATGTTGCTAAAATATGAAACAGAGCCTCCACACGGAGATGAGGTTTGCTCTGTATATTTTCCTGAGTCAAACAACGAATTGCCCTATTGGTGTTATTTGAGAAATATCAAGCAAATAAGTATAGATAAATCGACCAAAAGTTTCTTTATATCAATAGAAGCCGTGAAACCTCATCAGTGCTCAGGTGTTGTAACCCTAATTATTGATCCTAAACATAGTAGATTTGCTTGTTTAGATGATTGGTATCCTTCTGTCAAAATAGAGGAGAACAAAATAAGTTATCGTAACGCTTATACAAAAAAAGAATGTATTTTAGATGATTTTCAACAGCTTTACTGGCAATCATTTTAAGGAAATAACATATCAGCAAATCAGAAAAATGATAAGTATAAATATCCAAAACCTCAGCAAGTCCTATGGTGATACTAAGGCCGTACAGCACCTCTCTTTAGAAGTCAAGAAAGGGGAGCTTTTCGGGCTGATTGGCCCCGATGGGGCGGGCAAAACTACCGTCTTCCGTATGCTCACCACGCTCCTGCTGCCCGACGAAGGAAGCGCCACACTGGAGGGGCTTGATATTATAAAGGATTACAAAGAAATCCGCAAGATCGTAGGCTATATGCCGGGGCGGTTCTCCCTCTACCAAGACCTTAGCGTGGAAGAAAACCTCAATTTCTTTGCTACTGTCTTTGGCACCACCATTGCCGAGAATTACGACCTTATCAAGGATATTTATGAGCAGATAAAGCCCTTTAGTGCGCGTCGTGCGGGCAAACTCTCTGGGGGAATGAAGCAGAAATTAGCCCTCTGTTGTGCCCTCATTCACAAGCCTAAAGTCCTTTTGCTGGACGAGCCTACCACTGGGGTAGATGTGGTCTCTCGTAAAGAGTTTTGGCAGATGCTCGCCAAGCTGAAAGCGCAGGGTATCAGTATACTGGTTTCCACCCCTTATATGGACGAGGCCAGCCTGTGCGACCGTATTGCTCTTATACAAAGCGGCAAAATTCTCTCCACCAGTACCCCCCAGCAGATCGTCAGTAACTTTGGTCAAACCCTCTATGCGGCAAGCACCCCTGATATTTACACATTGCTCCAGCATCTGCGTACTTGCCCCGAAATAGATAGCTGTTATCCCTTTGGCGAATACTTACATATCACCCTAAAGCAAGCGACAGATCCGCACCAATTAGAACAACAACTGAAAACTACCTTTCCACACCTTGAATGGAAAACGATTACCCCCACCATTGAGGATAGTTTTATACAATTAATGAGCCAATTAGACAATGAGTCAATGAGATAATAGACAAATCGGCAAATTGACAAATCGGCAAATTGACAAATTAACAAATCAACAAATGTACGCAATTCACTGTCATAACCTTACCAAGCAATTCGGCGATTTCAAAGCCGTGAATAACATTTCCCTAACCGTTGAAAAAGGCGAAATCTTCGGCTTTCTCGGTGCCAATGGAGCGGGGAAAACCACCGCTATACGCATCTTCTGTGGGCTTTCCTACCCCACTTCAGGAGAGGCACGTGTAGCTGGCTTTGATGTGTATCGGCAGCAAGAGCAGATCAAAAAGCACATTGGCTATATGAGCCAAAAGTTTTCCCTCTATGACAACCTTACTGTTGCAGAAAACATTACCTTCTATGGAGGGGTATATGGACTAAGCCGCAAGCAGATCAAGCCCCGACGAGAACAACTCATCGAGACCCTCGGTCTTGAGCAGGAAGCCAACAAACTCGTAGGGTCATTGCCTTTGGGCTGGAAACAGAAATTGGCTTTCTCAGTAGCGATCTTTCACCGCCCTGAAATTGTCTTCTTGGACGAGCCTACCGGAGGGGTTGATCCCATAACCCGCCGTCAGTTCTGGGATATGATATACGAGGCCTCTGCTCAGGGCATCACCGTATTTGTAACCACCCACTATATGGACGAAGCCGAATACTGCCACCGCATCAGCATCATGGTAGACGGCAGAGTAGAGGCGATGGACAGCCCTACCCAACTCAAAAAACAATTCAACACCCATTCCATGGACGAGGTCTTCTATGCCCTTGCCCGCAATGCCAAACGTAGTGAATAACCATGAAACAACTCATAGCCTTTATCCGCAAAGAATTCTATCACGTATTCCGTGACCGCCGCACGCTACTGATACTCTTCGGTACCCCCATAGCGCAGATTATCCTTTTCGGTCAAGCCCTCAGCAGCGAGATCAAGAACATCGGTATCGCTGTATTAGATGAGGCAAACAACACTTATAGCCAACAAATCACACACCGCTTGCAGTCAAGTCCGTATTTTAAGCTGAAAGACCCTCTGTTCCGTTACGACCAAGTAGAAGACCAATTCAAGCGTGGTACTATAAAAGCTGTGCTCATCTTCCCTCCCGATTTCGGAAGAGACCTCTACACCCCCAGTGGTACCCCCCTACAACTCATCACCGATGGTAGCGACCCCAATACCGCCAAAACGGTAGAGAACTACCTCTCTGCTATGGTGTCCAGCTACCAGCAAGAGCTGAACCCTACCCTGCGGCTACCTTACCAGATAACGGTAGAAAACCGTATGTTGTATAACGAGGAACAAAATGGCTCTATGAACTTCGTCCCTGGGGTGATTGCGCTCGTTTTTATGATTGTCAGCACCGCCTTGACCTCCGTAGCAGTCGTTCGCGAAAAGGAGTTAGGCACCATGGAGATCCTTCTGGTATCGCCTTTCAATCCCTTGAAAATACTCGTAGCCAAAGCCGTCCCCTACCTTATTCTCTCGCTGATCAACTTTACCGTGATCCTCCTGCTGTCGGTCTATATGCTCGATGTTCCGATACGGGGCAATTTGCTACTGCTTTACGCCGAGAGTACTTTGTTTATCATCATCTGTTTGTCGTTGGGACTACTCATTTCCACAAGCACTTCCTCACAACAAACCGCCATGCTCATCGCCATGATGGGAATGATGTTGCCTACGGCTTTCTTTACAGGCTTTATGTTTCCTATAGAGAACATGCCTCTTGTCTTTCAGGGTATATCCAAGATCTTCCCCTCAAGCTATTACTATAGCATTGTAAAGAAAGTCATGCTCAAAGGATTGGATTTTAGTTATATCTGGAAAGAAACACTAATTCTCATCGCAATGGCAGTGGTATTCTTAACCCTTGCTATGAAGAAGTTTAAAATACGATTAGAATAAAAAAGTGGTTAGTGATTAGTGGTTAGATATTAGGATCAGCCTATTAATCACTAACAACTAACAACTAACAACTAACAACTAACAACTAACAACTGAAAACTAACAACTAATGAAAACCTTATCATTCATACTCCAAAAAGAATTCAAACAGATATTCCGAGATAAAACCATCTTGGCAATGATGTTTGTGGTTCCTATCATCCAACTGATTATATTGCCCTTAGTTGCCAATTTCGATGTGAAGAACATCAACCTTGTGTATATCGACCACGACCAGAGTCCCTATTCTCACCAACTGATACAGAAGATTACCTCCTCAGGGTACTTTAAACTCGTAGAGGCTCCTTTCTCTTACAAAGAAGGCATCGCCCTGATAGAAGACGGTAAAGCCGATATAGTTTTGGAAGTCCCCGAAGGTTTTGAGCGCAATCTCGTACGCGAAGGAAAGCAGACGCTTGGCCTCTCTATCGATGCCATCAACGGAAGTAAGTCGTCCTTAGGGGGAGCCTATTTGCTTTCAGTGATACGCGACTTCAATGCCGAGCTTGATGTAAATGTGAAAGCTCCCCAACGCATAGGCAATGTAGCCAAATTCAGTGTGGCGAGTACACACTGGTACAATCCACAAATGGAGTACAGATATTATATAGTTCCAGGCATTTTAGCCTTATTACTCACCATTATTGGGGGATCTCTCTCTGCGCAGAATGTAGTAAAAGAAAGGGAAATAGGCACTATCGAGCAGATAAATGTAACGCCTATTAAGAAGTGGCAGTTTATATTAGGAAAGCTCATACCCTTTTTGGTAGTAGGATTAATCCTGTTCACCTTGGGGCTCACCGTGATGTATGTAGTCTATGGCATCTTCCCAGCAGGAAATCTACTCACCTTGTATGCCTTTGCCACAATGTATCTCATTGCGATTCTCGGCTTCGGACTCCTCGTCTCCACCTACGCCGATTCGCAGTTGCAGGCTATGTTCATCACCAATTTCTTTATGACGATATTCCTACTGATGAGCGGTTTCTTCACCAGTGTAGACAGTATGCCCGCGTGGAGTCAACAGGTGAGTAATGCCATTCCCATAACTCACTTTGTGAATGCTATCCGCTTAATTGTGCTCAAAGGCAGTAGTTTTGAGCAGTTACACATAGAGTTTTTGTATCTTGTAGGATTCGCTGTGCTACTCAATAGTTGGGCTATTTGGAATTATAAGAAGACAAGCTAACATAATTCCTCATATAATACAAGAGTTCCATCAAGAGTACTAATCTTATTGTACTCAATGATGGAACTTATCATTTTAATATTTTAGGGAGAACAAATTAGTCTCTTCTCGACATAAGTATTCTCAATATATACCAAAAAAGTAGCATAATAGAAGAGAACAACTGCAAAGCTGCCCCTACATATTGGTCAGTGCTGTATACATTTTTGATGTTGTAAGTTTCATATAGTATACCACCTGCTGCCAAAGCAACCATTGCTACTGAGAACCAAAGCCCTAAATCGAAACCAAAGATAGCTCCTGCCACAATAAGTCCTAAGGCTACAAAACCTCCTATTACCAATATGCTACGCAAGAACGAAAAGTCTACGCGGGTGAGGAATACCACCGCTGTAAGTCCGCCAAACAAAGCAAGTGTAATAATACCGGCTTGCGAAAGGATAGCCGTACCATCAGTAAAGTACATCGCCAAAAAGATTATTGGCATAAAGATAACAGCTTCAAGTAACACATAAAGCCCTAAGCCCATATATTGGGTATTCTTATCTTGTGCTTGCGTCCATTTGCTGGCAAGGATTGAACCTAACCAAAAGCCTCCCAAAATCAATAGCCATACCCATTTGCCACTTACCATAGAGATGATAAGACTTTCTGGTACTACATTTAGCAAAATAGCTTCTACAGCTATAAATGCCAAAAGTGCCATTGCTACGTGTGAGTAAGTTTTGCGGTAAAAGGTAGCTTGTGCCTCATTAGTAGCGTAGCTTACTATTTGAGGTGATTGATAGTTAGTGTTGTAGCTGTCGTAATTTGAATTATATCCCATATGTTTAATTAAAAATGTTTGTGTTCATATATCAAAAACTTTGCCAAAAAGTCTATTGGCAGAGGTTGCTATAGCTTCTTGGCAAAGTTGTCAGGTGGGTAAATACTACTATAAAGTATTTACGTTGTTAAGGTCTTCAAACGCTTTTTTCAAACGAGTAACAAATGTCTTTTCGCCTTCACGAAGCCATACACGTGGGTCGTAGTATTTCTTGTTAGGTGCTTCGGGACCTTCTGGGTTACCTATTTGTCCTTGCAAGTAAGCCGATTTAGCTTTCATATAGTCGCGAACACCTTCAGTGAAAGCGTATTGCAAGTCAGTGTCAATATTCATTTTGATTACACCATAAGAAATAGCCTCGCGGATTTCTTCGAGGGTAGAACCTGAACCACCGTGGAATACCAGGTCAAGAGCGTTGTGAGGCAAATTGTATTTCTTTGAAACGTAGTCTTGTGAATTTCTTAATATTTTTGGTGTCAATTTCACATTTCCTGGTTTGTACACCCCGTGAACGTTACCAAAAGCAGCCGCAATGGTGAATTGTGAGCTTATTTTAGAAAGTTCTTCGTAAGCGTAAGCCACATCTTCTGGTTGTGTAAAGAGCCTGCTACTATCTACGTGTGAGTTGTCCACACCGTCTTCTTCACCACCGGTCATACCGAGTTCTATTTCCAAAGTCATATCCATTTTACTCATACGTTCAAGATAACGTTTGCAAATTTCGATATTTTCTTTGATAGGCTCTTCCGATAGGTCAATCATATGTGAGCTGAACAATGGTTTACCTGTTTCTTTGAAGTGTTTTTCTGATGCTTCAAGCATACCGTCAAGCCAAGGAAGTAATTTTTTAGCGCAGTGGTCAGTGTGCAAAATGATAGATGCTCCGTAGGCTTCTGCCAATTGGTGAACGTGTTTAGCACCTGCTACCGCTCCGAGAACTGAAGCGCGTTGGTTGTCGTTATTCAATCCTTTACCAGCCATAAACTGAGCACCACCGTTAGAAAATTGGATAATCATTGGGGCATTTACAGCTACTGAAGTTTCTAACGCAGCGTTGATAGAGTTTGAACTGATAACGTTGGCCGCAGGAAGAGCAAAGCCTTTTTCTTTAGCGTATTTGAATACTTCTTGTACTTCTTTTCCAAGAATTACGCCTTTTTTAATGTTATGTGCCATTCTTTAATATAATTAATTTTAGTTTTCAGAATTACTCATTATGTCATAATTGACGGCAAAGATACGATTTTCTCATATATCTTCAAAATAAAACTTATATTTTTTAGTTCAAATAACCAAAATTACTTCGTGTTTTTCACCACTTACCTTCCACTTATATTTGGTTTAAATGTTCCCTTTCTTCGTTCATTGTTCGTCATTCGTTCCTCTGCCCGTGCGGCTCGCACCGTCATTTGTTCGTCTTTTGTTCGTTCTTTGTTCGTCTTTTGTTCGTTCTTTGTTCGTTCTTTGTTCGTTCTTTGTTCGTCTTTTGTTCGTTCTTTGTTCGTCTTTTGTTCGTTCTTTGTTCGTCATTCGTTCCTCTGCCCGTGTGGCTCGCACCGTCTTTTGTTCGTCTTTGCGTCGCTACAGTTCCCCCTCTTTGAGGCAGGGCTGTTACATAGAGTTACAAATGTTTGATTTGTAATATATTAAATTCATAAGTTCTTTGAAATTAATGATACTCCATTCCATAGCTG
>ERZ772924.1602-NODE-1602-length-10739-cov-13.124485_pt1 | contig 10739 bp, 6 predicted proteins | sample MGYA00512116_ERZ772924 | MGnify/ENA primary metagenome ERZ772924 (study PRJEB29015, sample SAMEA2737920) | human oral metagenome | biome: human oral; feature: human-associated habitat; material: dental | place: China | collected 2134 ...
GTGCGAATGCGACGCTGACCTTTCCCTCTAGTATCATTTTGGTAGCGGCAATGAACAACGCTGAATCCATATTGATACGAGGTAAATGCTCCTAGGATGACATTATAAAGATAGAAACGGATCATAAATAAGGGGAGCTAAAAAGGATATAATCAGGAAAGTCGTTTTTCATTTCCTTCAAACATCCTTATAGAAATCAAAAAATTATCTTTACGTTAAATTATTACTACTGGAATAACTACAACGCAGTGTCATTCCTAGGGAATAGCTTCAGTTTTAGGCCCTTTGTTCTGTTTGCGCCATAGTTTTGATTATTGTATAATAAAATCAATAATAGAAGCGAATGAGGCGAGAATTTATGAACCGTCAGATCTGTTGCGCTGTACTTTGTACGTTGGCGTTGTCAGGAATAGCAAATTACGCTTACGCTGCACCGGGGGATGACAGCCGGCAGGAACAGTTGGATGAGGCGCGGCGGCAGGAGGCCGAGCGGGAAGCACGCCGCCGCGAGCCGTCGGTGCATCTGACTCCCGGAGACGTAGGGGCGCAGCCGGTGGAGACGTCACCGGGCGGGCAGACCTTTCTCATTCGCGAAATCACGCTGCGCGGCTCCGGTGACAAGTGGAGCTTCCTCACCCGTATCACGAAACGGTACGAAGGCAGAGAAATGGACCTAAGCGCCGTCAACAACATACTGCGCGAACTCAATCAAAAGCTGCTGGCACGCGGCTATGTCACCACACGCGTCACCCTGCCCGAACAGAACCTCAAGGACGGTAGCCTCATGCTCGACCTTCGGATCGGATACATGGGAGAGATAAAGTACGCCGAGGGCAGTCCGCACATCCCGTGGCGAAATTCTTTTCCCATACGAAAAGGCGACGTTCTAAACCTACGCGCCCTTGAGCAGGGCGTTGAGCAGATGCACAAAGTATCGTCGCAGCGCGTTGACATCCGCCTCATCCCCTCCGACAGGGAAGGGTACAGCGACGTAGAGCTCAACGTGCAGCGCGGGAGGAACGTCTTTGGCATCCTCTCCGTCGACAACTCAGGACTTGAAGCTACGGGGAAAATACAGACGGGATTTACGCTCGGCATCGACAGCCCCACGGGGGCGAGCGATCTCCTGCGTCTCGGATTTGACCTGGACGGTGCCCATGACGGCTATCGGAGGGGGACGCGCGGCAAGAACTTTTACTATGCTCTCCCGCTCGGCTACGATACCCTCTCGCTCTCGCACTATCGGAGCGACTACCGGCAGACCGTGCACGTGCGGCCGTATCCATTCGTCAGCGGCGGCGCCTCGCGCACGACCAGGCTAACCTGGAATCGGGTTCTATCTCGGACGCAGACCGGAAAAACGGCGCTTGAAGTGAGTATCCGAAAGAGAGATTCGGAGCAGCGCATCAACGGCGTGCGCATCCCCATCCAAGACAAGGAGATGACCTCCTTAGAGTTCGGCATCACCCAAAAGCAAAACATCGGCAGCGTGCAGATCTTTGGCCGGCTGTCGCACCGCATGGGCGTCGATTGGTTCGGCGCACAGAGAGAAAACACACATCCGGACGCTCCAAAATCCAGATATCATATGTGGCTGCTCGACCTCGACTACCAAAAGCCCATCCTGATGGGAAAGCGCCGGGGTTCCTTTACCTCATCCCTTCACGGACAGTGGACTACAGGCGGAGCGAGACTCTACAGCACAGACATGGTGAGCATCGGCGGACGTTATACCGTGCGAGGCTTTGATGGAGAACTCACCCTCACGGGGGAGAGCGGCTGGTACTGGCGTAATGAGATTGCCGCATACTTCAAAGAACTCGACGCGAGTCTCTATATCGGCCTCGATCTCGGCATGATCTACGGCCCGAGCGTAGAGACACAGTTCGGGCACAGCCTCATGGGAACCGTGCTCGGCGTGCGCGGCGCCATCGCAAAGGACCTCACCTATGACCTCTTCATCGCCGCACCGATCCGGCGTCCCCACGGCTTTCCCGCCGACCGCATGACCACCGGATTTCGTGCCGCAGTGCAGTTTTAAGTGTTAGAATGACAGAGAGGATAGAGACCATGAAACGTAAGAACCTGCTCGCAAAACGCATCGCGGCCTATCTGACGCTCGGGATGTTCACATTTCAGCAGATCAGTTTCGCGGCGGCCGTGCCCGACGCGGCGGCGCCCGAAGAGCGGCGCCCGATCGTAACGCAGGCTGAAAACGGCGTCCCCGTCGTCAACATCGCAACAACGAACGGTGCCGGCGTCTCCCTCAACGAGTACAGCGAGCTGAGTATCGATCCCGCAGGACTCATCCTCAACAACGGCTATACCATCTCCAGGACCGAACTTGCGGGATGGATCGACCGCAACCCGAACCTCGCCTACGGCCCCGCACAGATCATCGTCAACCAGGTGACGGGCCCAGGCATCACCAACATGAACGGCTTCCTTGAAGTCGCAGGATCAAAGGCCGACGTTATTGTTGCCAACGAGAACGGCATCCGTGTGAATGGCGGCGGGTTTATCAACACAGATCGGGCGGTGCTCACCACAGGACGGCCGGAGTTCGGCAGAGACGGCTCCCTCGATCGTATCCGCGTTGCCGAGGGAGCCGTTTCCTTTGAGGGGAAAGGCATCGACGCGCGCGGAGCGAACAGCCTCGAAGTCCTTGCCCGTGCCGAGCAGATCAACGCGGACGTATTCGCGCAGAACACAACGCATATCGGCGGTGCGAACGACGTCTCCTATGACAGCCTCGCAGCCGCACCGATCGAAGGAACCGGCGAAAAGCCGACCGTCACGCTCGACGTTGCGGCCGTCGGCGGCATGTACGCGAACAAGATTCGCCTCGTCGGCACGGAGAAGGGACTCGGCGTCAACATGGGCGGCAAACTCATCGCCACTGAGGCCACCGCCATCGACGCCGACGGCACCGTCCACGTTACGGGACTCGTAAACAGCGGCGGTACAGCCGAAGTAAAAGCAGACACTGTCCGGCTCGACGAAGGCGGCCGCATCTACGGCAACGACATCGCCATCAAAACGGATACCCTCGTCAATCAGCGGAACGAAGCGCTAGAGCAGAAACTTCAACAAGAAGTCGCCCTTCTCAAAGAGAAATCCGACGCCCTCGATGCCATCGTCCGGCAGGACGTCACGCAGCTGCGCAGCGCAAGAGCACAGCGCAGGTATCAGCTGGATATCACGGCCGCAACAGCAGCCTACGAGCAGCAGAAAGAAATCACCGAAACCGCACGCACAGCACTCGAAAAGCGCCGCGCAGGCGCCGTTGCTGCACGCAAGAACCTCAGCGTAGAAGCGGGAGAGATCAAAAACAGCGCCGACAGCATCCTCTACAGCGGCAGCGACATGACGCTCAATGCAAAAGATGCCGTCATGAACAGCGGTGCACGCATCGAGAGCGGCGGCAATATGCACATTACCGCACCGACCGTTCGGAACGAGAACGGCGCGTTTTCCGTGCAGCGCGTCGTCAGCCCTCTGCGGAGCAATCCCCTGCGCATCCGCATCGACGAACCCGGCAACCCTGAACAGGGACAGACCTTCGACGCCGGAGAATTCGACAAACTCTATAACGGATACGGCGCCTACCATCAAGGAAATCCGTATAAATTCCAGCTGTGCACCTTCATCCATACGCAGACCCAGAGCTCAGAGAACGTCATCCGCATGACAAACGCGGGCGTCATCGAGAGCGGCGGGAACCTTACCATCCAAGGAAACCTCAAAAACGACAACAGCCAAGTCGTCGCGGGCAAACATCTCAGCGTCACCGGAACGATAGAGAACATTGCCGCCGAGACCGATCCAAGGACCATTACATTCGGCTATACGCGGGCAAGCTATACCGAACGGAGAAGCCGGCTGCATAAAGGACACATACGCAAATTCCACGGCGCCGTCTTCATGACCCCGCAGGTAGAAGAGGGGCAGCCGCATTCCCTCGGCATTGCTACCCTTGGCGATGAAAATGACGTTACCCTCCCGACTCGCAGGAATGTGAATAGCTTCCTTGATCCCTTCTCCATCGATAAGAGCGCGCAGGAGCTCCTGCACCTCGGCGACGGCATCATAACGCTCAAGGATCCGGGCGCACTCTTTCGGCTCCATCCGGAGTCCGGGGCAAAGTATCTCATCGAGACCGATCCCGCCTTTACCGATAAGAACAGATTCCTCTCCTCGGACTACATGCTCGAGCAGCTCAAATGGAACCCCGATGCCGTGCAGAAACGCCTCGGCGACGGATTCTACGAGCGGCGGCTGATTATCGATCAGATATTGCAGCACACAGGAAGTATCCTTCCCGATGGATACGAGAATAACGATGACGCGATCCAGGCGCTCATGGATGCGGGCGTCGCAGCTGCCAAAGACCTGCAGCTCACCCCGGGCATCGCCCTCTCCAAAGAACAGATCGCAAAGCTCAAGAGCGACATCGTCTGGATCGAAGAACGCGAAGTAGAAGTGGGCGGCATCCGTCAGAAAGTCCTCGTGCCGCACGTCTACTTCACATCGACGAAGGGACTCACACTCAGTCCCGACGGGAGCATCATCAGCGCAAAGAATATTTCTATCAACAGTACGGAAAACGTCCGGAACGCAGGACTGATGTTTGGCAAAGAAGACGTTCGCGTGGATGCGAAGACCTTTACCAACGAGGGAGATATCTACGCAGGAACGGCAGTCGTCAAAACGAGCGGCGACATCCGTCAAAACGGCAGCATCACCGCAGAAAGAAAAGCAGAACTCATTGCCGGAGGAAACATTTCCTCTGAAAACAACATCGAGCGTCTCGCGCATCAAGACGTCGTCCGTCGTATGGCAGGCATCTCCGTCACGGGAGATGAAGGTACGCTCACTTTGGATGCCCAAAAGAACATCGATCTCAAGGGCGCGACCCTCTCCGCGGGAGGAAAGAATGGTACCGTAATAGTCAACGCGGGAGAGAACATTCACCTCACGACAGATACCCTCTCCGCAGATAAAGACATGACCCGGAGCGGAGATAACTATCTTCGTACCAAGCGGAGCACAGAGCTCGGCACAACGATCAAAGCGGGCAGCGACGTCTCTCTCCATGCGGGAGAAAACATCGAAGCACGCGCCGCCTACATCCGCAGCGACGAGGGCAACGTCAGCCTCAACGCAGACAAAGACATCTCCCTCACCGCAGGGAGGGAAATCTTGGACGACGCCTATGGGATCAAGTATAAATCCCAAGGGCTTCTTTCGAGTACCACAACCACCGTCCGATCGCGCCGCGAGAGCGACCATGCCGTAGGAACAACGATCAGCGGAAAGAACGTCGGCATCTCGGCGGATAACGACATCGACCTTAAAGCCGCGAACATCGCCGCGGACAAGGACGTCGCGGTCCGTGCAAAAGGAACCGTCAGCCTCACCCCCGAAGCGCAGAAAGACCTCTCCGAGAACTATAAGAGCGTCAAGAAATCCGGCATCATGGGACAGGGATTCGGCGTCTTCATCGGGAGCAAGAAGACCACCGACACCTACGAAGGAGACGCTCTCACACAGCGGGGAACGATCATTGCGGCAAAAGGGAATATCCATATCTCGGCCGATAAAGACGCGCACCTCACTAATGCCGCACTCTACGCGGGCAAAGACGCAAGCATCGCCGCTGCAGGCGTTAAGCTTGATGGGAAAGATAACGTCGTCAAGGAAAAGTATACCCATGAAGTATCGCAGTCGGGCCTTTCCGTCAGCCTTGGCGGAACGGTCATGGACACCTACAACGACATTGCCCGTCCCGTGCGGCGCATCGGCGCGGTCGAAAACGGCATGCTGAAGGGCCTCTACGCATGGCAGATCGGCAATAAAATCCATGATCTCACGAAGAAACCCGCGGACGGCATAGCAAAATACAAAGAAATCCTCAAAGGGAAGAACGCATTCGGACTCAATATAGGACTTGGCAGTTCGAGATACTCAGACAGCACAGAGATCCTCTCGCACGAGAATGTGGGAAGCAAAATAGAGGCCGGCACCGACCTCTCCCTTCGTGCGCGCGAAAACGACATCTCTATGACGGGCGGCACCCTCCAAGGGAAGAACGTCACACTAGAGGCCAAGAAGAACATCGACCTGCGTGCCGCGGAGAATACCACGCATACCGTTACCGAGAGCAGATCGAGCTCTGCGGGGATCAGCGCAAGTTATAGCTTTGGGACGGGCACGATGACCGACGTCGGGATTCACGCCGACCGTGCAAGCAGTACCGGCATCGGCGACCGTACGACCTATACCCCCGCGCTTGTGCAGGCAAAAGAAAAACTCTCCATGACCGCGGGCGCGGATACCGACATCATCGGATCGCAGGCATCGGGCAAAAAGGTCGATATGAAGGTCGGCGGCAATCTCAACATCGAGAGCCTGCAGGAAAAAGACGACTACAGAGAAAAGAACTCCTCGTCGGGCTTTAGCATCAGCGCATCCGTAACCGGCGGGAAGATCAATGCCAAAGATCCCGACATCGGCGCCTCCTACAGCAAAGGGAAGATCGACTCCCGCTGGAAGAGCGTTACGGGACAGGCGGGCATCTACGCGGGCACAGACGGCTTCCATATTCATGTAGAGAAGAACACCGACCTCAAGGGCGCCGTCATCGCAAGCGAAGCGTCTCCCGAAAAGAACAAACTCACGACGGGAACGCTTACATTCAGTGACCTAGAAAACACCGCGTCTTACAAAGTCAGCGATAAAGGCGTATCCTTCCATGTAGGCGGCAATGTAAAACCGGGAGACAAGGGCCTCTTACCGGCAACCCATATGCCGATCCATGGATCGGCATCAAGCGTAACGAAATCTGCCGTATCGTCGGGAGCCATCGAAATACTCCGACGTCCCATACAGGATTTGGCGGGGCTTTCGCGTAATACAGACAATGCACAGAAACCCTTAGAGAAAATCTTTGATAAAGATAAAATCCTCGAACAGCAAGAAGCGGCAGAACTCTTTGGCGAACTAGCGAATCGAGCCGTTGGTGATATTGCTGAGAGAATGCACTGGAAAGAAGGAGACCCTAGAAAAATCTTCCTGAAAAGCCTTACTGCCGGTATCATGAATAGAATTGCCGGAGGCAGTTTTGGCAAAGGCATGACCGCAGGCGCCGTCAATGAACTGCTCATAGCGAGACTGCTCTCATGGCAGGATGCCTATGGACACCCCATCATCCCCACGGAACTCCTGCAGGGGATTTCTTATGGTGCAGGAATGGCAATCGACGGAACAGAAGGCGCTGTCATTGCACAGAGCGGAACGAAACATAATATATTTGAGCATCTTGAAGATTTTCTTGACGAGCAAGAAAGGGAAGCTTTTCTAAAAGCTGTAGAAGTATGTGGAGGAGATGAATATGAGGTAGCACAAGTCTTTGAGCAAGGGGGCTATTTACAGCGGGCACTTAGCCGTATTGGAAAAACACCAACTCCGGGATACGAATATAAGCCTATTATCTATACAAAAGCAGATGGCACAAAATTTGTTAGAATCGTTGAAGTAGAAAAGAACGCCTCTACGAAAACTCCAGATGAGGATGGGTTTACTAAAACAAATATTATTGATGACAAAAATTCTAGCCACACCGAAGAAAGGATATATTGGGGACCATGGCGACGTACTACACAGATCGCAGAGAAGCCAAAGGAAGAGAGAGAAGGAGAGCGCGCAGATGAAGGTAATACAGCGGCGACAATTCGAAAGAGTGATGTAAACAACAAGGATAGTAAGGGTAACCGATCAAATGATAAACAGGGTGAGAAGACTCGTGGGAATAGCACAGAAACCACAGGAAATCCGAAGGACAATTCTAAAAAAGAAAACACAGATCCAAATAGAGAGAGACGTGTTGAATTAGGGAAAACAATAGGAATAGAGACTTTAAAATTTGGGGGAGATTTACCTGTTACACTACTAAATAAACAGGCAGATAGTCTTGCAAAGGAGTATAGAAGCCTACAAAAAGAAATCCCTGCGTATGTAGTGAAACAGGGGCGTCTGACAAAAGTAGGTGTGTTAAGTCCACTAGGGCTTATTTATGATACTTATCAAGATGCCCAAAAGTATAATGGAGGGAAGTTTGTCGGCGCTGTGGCGATAAACGGTGTCTCTTTTGTGTTTACATTGGGGGTTGATGACTTCTTAGTAGGAACTGGGATTGGGGCGATTGCCGTCCCTTTTGCTAATAGTTATATTACAACGATCACAAATTCTACAAAAGAATTTTTATTGGAAGATACTAATAAATCACAAGGGAGAAAATGATGGAGCTCGCATTAGACCTTTTTTTTCTCATAGTAGGAGGATTATCTTTTAGGAATTTGTATAATAGGCATATTGATTGGAAATATAAAGATGAACAAGGATATCTTATAAATGTTTGGATATTCTTTATCAATTATCCAATTATGTTTTATCTTATGGATAGGATGGTCTTTTTTGCAATGATAAACAATATGCATGAAGGTTTTTTTTGGCTAAGTATGATGTGTTTTAGTTTTAACCTTAATGTCGTATCCTTTTTCAACGCAAAAATTATTGCAATGAAGGATGGAGCAGAAAGCAACTGGCCACCTTCAATTTTATTTTCTTTTGAAACAAAAAAAGACATAAGGAGATATCAAATCGTTGCAACGTTTTCTTCCTTGGTGGGTGCTTTGGGGATGCTGTATGTGTATCTAAATTATTGAGAATAATTATAATATCTATGGGAGATGGCTACAGGTAATTAAAACACCGACCTTATTAGGACCGCCCGGAGCCTATGTAGGAGGGGGGGGTAGGTGGTGTCGGCGGAGCATATGTTAAGAGTTGGCTACGAGAAGGTATAAAAAAGGATAAAGAAAAGGCGGCAGCAGCATATAAGGATATTGAAAGGAGGTAACGGTGAGTGTGGAGCCTTATCTTATTAGTTATATTAGGTGTTGCAGTAATCTTTAGAACAATGTACTATTATAAAAGGAAGGAAATAAGTCTACAAGGCTTGCAATCTATAGTTGGGATCTTTTGTTTAATAGTATTAGGAACTGGACCCTGCGTTGTAGATCATTTTTTCTTAAAGACAAGGATATTTTTGGAAACAGATGTGGGATTTGGTGTTCAGATTTTCTATATAGGAGCAACTTTGTTCATTGGCTCATATTTTACTTATAGATATACTCAATATTTGAACAAAACAGATCCCGAAGTTTTGCTAAAAGCGGATAAAAAGAATCTCCGAGTTAAGTTTGCATTTGAACGTGTTGCTTGGTTGTGGGTAGTGGGAGCTTTATTCATGATTGGTGGAATAACTATAATTTTATATTATTTGTAAATCCTTGTCCACGCGGCTATCGGCGGCATCATGAGCAGCATCACGGGGGCGGGCTTCACATCGGGCGCCGCGGGTGCGGGACTGAACGAAGCCGTGATTAAAGAAATTGACAAGATTGCCAAGCATGATCCCGGCGCGGCACAAATCGTGAGCGCTATCGTCGGCGCGGCGGCAGCCAGAGCAGCCGGCGGAACAGCGGGAGCAGGTGCCGCAGCGGCGGCAAGCGGGACAAGGAATAATAGCTTGCTCACAGAAATTCAGTTTGTTAGGGAGGCAATTCGGGATGACAATATTGTGCATAATCTACCAGAGGGATATTGTAACCTCATAGGAGTATCCGGTGGAGCATATGGTGTAAGCGTGCAAGGAACAATTATGGTATTTAATGTGGAAGGGACACCGGTGTATAGTTCATATAGTTTAGGAGCTGGAAAAGCTCCTTGGGGGGCTAGCATGATAATGGGGCGAGGGCATTTGGAAGATTCAGATGGAAATATTATCACTGATCCTAACATAATAAAAGAGCAATTGACAGGACCGTCTATTGACGGGGCTATAAGTATGGGGGTGGGAAAAGGAATTGCTTGGGGATTTGGAAAATATTACTTTGTTTATGATTTCGTAGGCACTACGCCGGGGGCCGGGCTTTCTCTAGGAGGAACACTTTACGAAGGAGAACAAAAGGATTTTTAATTATGAAAAAGAGAAAGTTCATCATATTAACTATCTATTCTGTTGCTCTATTATGTTTTGCTATCTATATATATGGGATTAAAACAAAAGAACGAGAAAATTGGAATAATTTTCTCGTTGCTTTTCAAGAACTTGATTTGCCACCTAAACACGATGTCATAGAAGCTATCCCTAGCGATCGCCTTGGTAAACGATTTAGTATAATAATTAAGTACAGTAGCCCACGAGGTATAGAGCAGGAGATGAAACGATACAAAGGAGAATTGGAGTTGAAAACCCATGAAAAAAGTTACAAAGATGGGATAGAGGTTGAATATAATCACTATGAATCACCAGATGAAAATATCGAGTATTCAATATCTCAAAAAGGGAATGAGTATCTGATTCTTATCGGAAATGGGAGAGATGGAGATTGATTGATAGAAAATTTAAAGTTGTGATCATAGGAGTGATACTTATATTTTCCTATGTATATTTATATCTCCCACTCCTCTTTGATAAGCACACGAAAACTCGCGAACTCATTCTTGTTTATGCGCTGCATGATCTAAAAGAGATACAGACCGAAACAGTCCTTGATATTGAAAATAAGACTTTTATAGGAGGAGATCGTCAATTTTATATTAAGGTGAAGGGCGATATTGAAGTGGTAAACTAAAACTGGACACAGAGGGGGTAGAAAATGGACACTGTTTGC
>ERZ772924.1603-NODE-1603-length-10735-cov-47.243914_pt1 | contig 10735 bp, 5 predicted proteins | sample MGYA00512116_ERZ772924 | MGnify/ENA primary metagenome ERZ772924 (study PRJEB29015, sample SAMEA2737920) | human oral metagenome | biome: human oral; feature: human-associated habitat; material: dental | place: China | collected 2134 ...
ACGGCGCCTGAGTGGGCGCCGCCGAGGCGCCTGCGCCGTCCCCGCCGGACTGGTCGGTCGTGGTCGAGGTGTCATTGGCCGCCGCGGCGTCGCCGTCGACCGTCTCCTCCCCCGTGGTCGCGCCCGAGTCCCCGCCGAAGACCTGGTTGAGGGCCTCGGAGAGGGTGTCGGCGAAGCCCACCTTGTCGCCGAAGGCGACCAGGACCTTGCGCAGCAGCGGGTACTGGGTCCCCGAGGAGGACTGGACGTAGACCGGCTGGACGTAGAGCAGCCCGCCGCCCACCGGCAGCGTCAGCAGGTTCCCCTTGATCACCTGCGAGCCCTGCAGGCCCCCCAGCACGTTGAGGACCTGCGAGACTTCGGTGCTGGAGTTGAAGTAGTTCTGCACCTGCCCCGGCCCCGGCACATTGGACGAGCGCGGCAGCTCCAGGAGCCTGATCCGGCCGTAGCCGGGATTGCGCACCCCCGCCTGGCCCGAGTTCGTCTCGGAGTCGACGGCGAGGAATCCGGTGAGCACGTTGCGCCCGGTGCTGCCGCCGGGGATGTAGACGCTGGACAGGGAGAAGCTCGCCGACTCCTGGCCCGGCATCTGCAGCGTGAGGTAGTAGGGCGCCTGCGGCGACTCCCCCACCTGCGAGGGGTCGGAGTCGCGGGTCGGGTCGTCGGGGACCTTCCAGAAGTCGCCGCCGGAGTAGAAGTCGGCGGCCGAGGTCACGTGGTAGCTGGCCAGAATGGTGCGCTGGACCTTGAACAGGTCCTCCGGGTAGCGCATGTGCGCCATGAGGTCGGCGCTCATCTGGCTCATCGGCGTCACCGAACCGGGGAAGACGGCCTTCCAGGCGGCCAGGATCGGGTCGTTCTCATCCCACTCGTACAGCGTCACCGAGCCGTCGTAGGCGTCGACGACGGCCTTGACGGAGTTGCGCACGTAGTTGGACTCCTCCGGCGCCCCGAGCAGCCCGCCCTGGCTGTCGGCGGTCGCCGTCGCCTGAGCCAACGACTCGTGCTGGGAGTAGGGGTAGTTGTTCGTCGTGGTGTAACCGTCGAGGATCCACATGACCCGCTTGGGCGTAGCCGGGTTGTCATCATGGTCAACGACGGCCGGGTAGGGACTGTTGTCCAGGGTCAGCCACGGAGCCACCTTGGAGACCCGCTTGGCCGGGTCACGGTCGTAGAGGATCTGGGAGCCTTCACGCACCTCCTGGGAGAAGAGGATGTTGGGCTCCTGGAACTTGGCGGCGTAGAGGAGTCGGTTGAACGGATTGGACACGCTCGGTCCACCGTTGCCGGAGAAGGTGGTGTTGACCTGACCGGTCTTGGACTCGTCATCGGGGTAGTCCAGCTCGCGCGGCGAGCCGTTGTCCTTACCGCCCACGATGGAGTAGGACGGCGAGGACTGGCCGAAGTAGATCCGGGGCTCGTACTTGCCCAGGTCCCCCTTGGACGGGATACCGCCCTCCCAGAAGGAGGGGTAGCCGCCGGAGGCCACGGTGTTGCCGTAGGCGTTCACGACGCCGTAGCCATGGGTGTACACCGTGTGCTCGTTGACCCAGGTCCGCTGTCCCTGGCCGAGGCCGGACAGGTTCAGCTCGCGCACCGCGATGACCGTGTCCCGGCTGCTGGAGCCCACCTTGTAGCGGTCGACATTGAGACGGTTGGCGAAGGAGTAGTACTGCTTGTTCTGCTGGAGCTGCTGGAAGGTCGGTGAGACCAGGCCCGGGTCGAGCAGACGGATCGAGGCGGTGGACTCCGCGTCCTTCTCCAGCTGGCCGGCCGCTGCCTCCGTCGTGGCGTCGTAGTTGGTGGTCTCCACGTTCTCCAGGCCGTAGGCGGCCTTGGTGGCGTTGATGTTGCGCTGGATGTACTCGGCCTCCTGGCGCTGGGCGTTGGGATCGACGACGAACTTCTGGATGACCAGCGGGTAAGCGGTTCCCACCACCAGCGAGGAGACGATCATGACGGCCACACCGATGATCGGCAGGCGCCAGGAGCTCGAGCGCACCGAGGCGATGAACAGGACCGCCACGGCCAGCCCGATCGCCGCCAGGATCGCGTTGGCGGGGATGACCGCGTTGACGTCGGTGTAGTTGGCGCCGTCGAACTTGGAGTTGGAGGCGTACAGAGCGCTGTAGCGGCCCAGCCAGTACCCCACCGCCCGGATGACGGCGTACAGCGCCAGGAAGACCGCCAGGTGGATCCGCGCCGCCTTGGTGAAGTGGGGCTTGCGCACCACCGAGATGCCGCCGTAGAGGTAGTGGACGACGACGGAGGCCACCCCGGAGAACAGCACGACGCCGGCCAGGAAGGACATGAGTGTCAGCACGGCGGGCAGGATGAAGACGTAGAAGGAGATGTCGATCCCGAACTGGGGGTCCTTGACGCCGAAGGACTGCGCGTTGAAGGCCAGGAGCACCTCGCGCCAGTTGGGGGCCAGCTCCCAGGCCGATCCGAACAGGGCGAGAACTGCGGGCACCACCCAGGTCAGGCGACGCCGTAGGGGCTCGATCACGGTGCGGTAGGCCTCGAGGTTGCGGGTGGCCTCGTCATCGGGCATCCCGATCTCCCGGGCCCGGTACGCCCTCGTCATCGAGACGAAGACGGCCCCGAACATGACGGCGAAACCCACCAGGAACAGGACGATGAGGGCGATCCACTGCGTCCACAGCACGCGGGCGTAGCCGATCTGGCTGAACCAAAGGACCTCGGTCCACACCTGCGACAGGATGGCGATGACGACGGCGATCGCGGCGACGATCGAGATGGTCAGCGCCAAAGGACCGGGGCGACGGCGCGCTGTCTTGCTGCGCGGCGGGCGGGGAGGGCGGATCCCGCCGGCGCCCATGCGTCCCAGACCGAAGAGTCCGGCTCCGTTCTCCGGCTTTTTCCGCCTGGACGAGTTGGCGGACTTGCTCGAGGACTCGTCGGAGGATGAGTCCCGGGACTCGTCATCGGGCGTGCTGCTCACGATCCTGCTCCCTGTCTGACGTACGTGGTGGTGCTGCCTCGCGCACGGCTGAGCGCGGCGTCATCGGCCGGAAGGGCCGCTCGGCCCATCGTCCCACACCCCACCGACACGACCATAACCTTCTCCGGGATGAGAAACCCGTTCTGGACAGCCACGACGCCGAGGCCGCACGCGCGACGCCGTGTCATTGGAACCAACGCCGGCACCGGTGAGATGATGACGGGGTGAGCGACGATATGCATGACGATGTCACCTCCTCGAGCACGCAGCCGTTCCCGTCTTCTCGAAGCCGGGCCCTGGCACGCGCGGTGACGGAGACCGAGGCCCACGTGGCGGCCTTCGGCTGGGACCAGCCGGTACGCGTCTTCGCCCTGGTGCGGACCGATGAGGCGCTGGCGGCAGATCCGGACATCGCCGAGCTTCTGGACGCGGCCACCGTGGAGGAGTCCCGTACCGACCCCGAGCTGCTCATGGTCGTAGAGCAGGAGGGACTGCCGGCCGCCGCGGACCTGGAGCACCTGCTGGCCCAGCTCGCCTGGCCCGAGTCGGTCCACGGCGCCGCGATCAGCGTCGAGCGGCTGGTCCTGCCGCCGGCCGCCCAGGAGGAGGCCGAGGCCATCACTGATGCCGCTGAACGCCTCGCCTTCCTCCAGGCCCGCCCCGACCGCGAGGACATCCGCATGGTGGCGGGGGTCCTGCGCAGCGGGGAGTCCTGGTGCGCGCTGCGCTCCCGTACCCACGACGACGATGCCTCGATCTACCAGGGCGAGCAGCTGGTTCCCGGGCTGACCGAGGCGCTGGCTGCGACCTTCCTGTAGCCGTGCGCCCCGCCTGTCTCAGGCCTTGTCCGTGCCGGTCGAGTCCTGGTCGTCGGGCTCGTCAGACCGGTCGCCGTCGGCGCCGTCAGAGGCGGCATCAGCTGACTGGCCGGACTCCTGCGAGGCCTCACCACTGGAGGCGGGGGTGGTCCGGTCCCCGAGCCCATCGGGGCTGTTCTCGTCCGCCTCCTTGGCGCCCTCGGCGTATCCGAGGGTGCCGTCCAGGAGGGAGGCCAGGTCGGCGTCGATCTCGGCGTCGATGTCCTGGGCCATGCGCCGCATGGTGAGGAAGTCCCTGGGGTTGGCGAGCTCGGACGCCGTGGGCATGACATCGGGGTGGTTCCAGAAGGCATCGCGCTCGGCGTCGCCGGCCTCGGCTCCCAGGTGCGACCACAGCTCGGCGGCCTCGCGGGCACGGCGGGGCCGGAAGGTCAGCCCGATGAGGCGGGCGAAGACCTGCTCGGCGGCTCCGCCCTGGGCGCGGCGCCGGCGCATCATCTCCGCCAGCGCCATGAGGTGGGGCAAGTGGGGTGCGGCCGCACGGGCGGTGACCACCTCGACCCAGCCCTCGACCAGGGCCAGCAGCGTCTCCAGGTCCTCAAGGGCCTCACGCTGGGCCGAGGTCTCCTGAGGCGCGAACAACCCACTCTCGAGGGCCTCGCGCAGCGCGTCGGGGTCGTTGGGGTCCAACTGGGCCACGGCCGACTCAAGGGTCTCGGTGTCGATGCGGATCTCACGGGCGTAGGCCGCCACTGCCTGGAGGACCTGTCCGCGCAGCCACGGCACATGGGCGTAGAGGCGGGCGGTGGCGGCCTCACGCACGGCCAGGAACATACGGGCCTCGTCCTCGTCGACCTCCAGTCCCTCGGCAAAGGCGGCCACGTTGGCGGGAACCAGCGCGGTGCCCGGCTCGCGGGTCAGGGGCAGGCCGGTGTCCGTGGCTCCCAGCGTCTCCTTGGCGAGCTCGCCGATGGCCTGGCCGAGCTGGAGCCCGAAGGCCGTACCGGCCATGGTGCGCATGATGGATCCGAGCGCCCCCATCTGCTGGGCGGCCTGCTCCATCTCGGCCGGCATGTCGCGGATCTGGTTCTCCAGGGTGCGGGCCAGGGCGGTGGTGACGGCCTCGGCCACGGGGGCGCACACGTCCTTCCACACCGGCAGGGTGCGCTCGACCCAGGTGCTGCGGCTCCAGGCCTCCCGTTGCCCGGGAGCGGGCATGAGCTCGGTGGCCGTGTCGAGCCACAGGTCGGCCACCTGGAGGGCCTGGCGCGTGGAGTCGGCGACCGCGGCGGTCACCGTGGGGTCGCCGTCGCCGCGCGCCTGCCGAAGAGCCAGATCCTGGCCCATCTGCCAGTTGACCGGCTCGGAGGTGGAGGCGGAGAACATCTGCTGGAACTGGGCGCGCATGGCCAGCAGCTGAGCGGGGCTGAGCTCGGAGATGTCCCCCACGCCCGGCATCTGGGCGATGGCGCTGGGATCCACTCCGGATGAGCGCAGGGCTCCGACGGCGTCGGAGGCCATCTGCTCGCCGAACAGTGATGCGAGCATCTTCTCGAGCTCGTCGAAGGCGTCCTCGCTCACGGGGTTTCCTCTCGCCGGGTTGTCCTGGGACATCGTCTGGACCGTCTGGGCACAGTCTCTAACGGCCTTATGGTCGCACCCATTCCTGTGTCGGGGCCATGTTCCGTTCGCCGACGGCGTGCCAACCGCCGTCGGATTCCTCTCGGTCGATGTCGTGTCGTCATTGTGTCGACTTCGTGCCAAGTTCGTATCGATATCTGTCCGTCTTCCCCAGGAAGATGTCGCATGATGAGCGCGTGACGCACCCAGACCAGCACGCCGCCGCCGACACGGCGGATCCCGTCGGTTTCACCCGCCTTCAGCCGTCCTCGGCGAGCCAGGAGGATCGGCTCGGCCAGGCCGGACGGGAGGACGATCCGGACACGGCGCCCTCCGGGGAGTCCCGTCGTCGGCGCAGACTGCGGCGGGCCGTGGTCGCAGGGTCGTTCATCCTGGTTGTCGCCCTCATCGCCGCCGTCTTCCTGGTGCCGGTCAACGCGGTCATCGAGGCCCCCGGCCCGACCTGGAACGTGCTGGACAACGGCTCATCATCCGACCAGGACGTCCTGAAGGTTTCGGGAACCGAGACCTATCCGACTGAAGGCGCCCTGCGGATGACGACGGTCTCGGTGTCGGGCTGCCCCGGATACCCGGTGACCACCGCCGACCTCATCGCCGCCTGGATCTCGGCGGACAAGCGGATCGTGGACCGCGACGAGGTGTGCCCCCAGGACCAGAGCGCCGAGCAGGTCGAGGAGACCGGCAAGGCCCAGATGACCGCCTCCCAAGACTCCGCCGTCATCGCCGCGCTCGTTGAGACCGGCAAGGCCGGCGCCATGCACCTGACCGTCACCGAGGTGACCGAGCAGCAGACCTCGACCGAGATCCAGGCCGGGGACGTTCTGGAGACCATCACCCCCGAGGGCGGCCAGACGACGACCCTCGCCTCCTTCTCCCAGCTGCGCGAGCTGATGACCACGATCCCCGAGGGAACGCGGGTGACACTCGGTGTGCGCCGTGGCGATCAGAAGGCGAGCGCAGCGCTCACGACGATCGCCCCGCAGGAGGGGACGACCGGCTCGCTGCTGGGTCTGAGCCTGAAGATCTCGGTGGACAGTCCGGTTGAGGCCACCTTCGGCCTGTCCGACGTCGGCGGCCCCAGCGCCGGCATGATGTTCGCCCTGGGAGTCGTTGACGAGATCACCCCGGGGTCCCTGACCGGAGGCAAGGACATCTCCGGGACCGGGACGATCGACATGACTGGTCAGGTCGGCCCCATCGGGGGCATCCAGCAGAAGATGGCGGGGGCCCGTGAATCCGGCTCAACGTTCTTCCTGGCTCCGGCGAGTAACTGCAACGAGGTCAAGGGGCACGAGCCCAAGGACATGCAGGTCTTCGCCGTGAACACGCTGCACGAGGCCGTCGCTGCCACCGAGGCGATCGCATCGGGCAACACCTCGGGCCTGGCGACCTGCTCCGCCCAGTGACCCCCGCACCGACCAGCGCAGGAACAGTGCTCGACGCAGTCGAGTTATCCACAGGGCGCAGGCTGCCTCTGGCCACCTGAACCCGCCCGTGCCACTCTCGGGTGAGGCCCTGACACGGTCGTCAGGACGACGGGCTCCGGGCGTCTGCGCGCGGGCGCCGGGAGAGCTTTGAGGAGGCACGATGCGTATTCGAGGCGGGTGCGCCATCCTGTGGCGCCAGCAGGGCGTCAGCCAGATCGGTACGAGTCCCGCGCAGCGCACCATCGTCAGCGGCCTGAGCCTCGCCGAGCAGCGCCTGCTGGACGAGCTCGCCCGCTCCCTGGAGGCCGGCGGCATCTACCGGGCCGCCCGGCGCACTCGGGTCCCGTTGAAGCGGGCCCGACAGCTCGTCAAGGAGCTGGAGCGCCAGGGAGCGCTGGTCTCCTCAGCGACCACCGAGCTCGACGGGGCCGACGGCGTCTACTGGGACCGGCTGGGCATCGACGCCAAGGCCCGTAGCGCCGCCCTGTCCCAGGCGGTCCTGGCGGTGCACGGGATCAGTGCCCTGACACAGGAGGCCGCCCTGTGGCTGGCGGAGGCCGGGGTGGGCACGATCCTGTCCACCCACTCCCCCGGGGACGGGGGCCTGGAGCCGCTCCTGTCGGCGCGCTTCCCCGCCGTGAGGACGCGGGCACCGTTGCGCACTCGGCCCGACGTCATGGTGACGGTGGATGCTCACGTGGTGGAACCACTGCTCGCGCGCCGGCTCGTCCAGGAGGACATCACCCATCTTCCGGTCGTCGTCGGCGAGGCCGGGGTGCGTGTCGGTCCTCTCCTGGGCGCCCGCGGTCCGTGCTCGACCTGTCTGAACCTGTGGGAGCAGGACGCCGATCCGTGCTGGCCGGCGCTGGCCACCCAGATGCGAACCCTGCCGATGCCCGACGTCGAGCACCTGGTGCTGCACGAGGCGGCGGCGCTCGTGGCTCGGGCCGTCATCGATACGGTCCTGGGTCAGGCGCTGCCTGTCACCAGCGCCGCAGACGGCCCGGAACCTGGCGGGGAGCCGGCCGGGCGCTCTGCCGCCTGGTGGACCACCCACTCGGTGGAGGTCACCGGCAAGGAGCCCCTGGGGCGGGTACGGTCCTGGGAGAGCCATCCCGAGTGCCTGTGCTCGCAGCTGTGAGCGGTCGGGAGCTCCGGGAGCCACGCCGGCTCGCGCGGTTCAGCTCCCGCTCTCGAAGTCGCGCAGGAGGGCAAGGACCGACCCGCCGTACTCCTGGAGCTTGGTGGCGCCCACACCACGGATGAGGGAGAGCTGGGGCAGGGTGGTGGGCTTGACGACGGCGATGTCCCGCAAGGTGGCGTCGGCGAAGACCGTGTAGGCGGGCTTGGAGCGCTCCTTGGCCACGCCTGAGCGCCAGGCCCGCAGCTCCTCGAACAGGGCGATGGTGCGCGGGTCGTTACTGGCCTCGAAGTCGGCCGCGGACTGCCGGGAGCGCTCCTTGGCGCTGAGTCGTCCCTGACGCCGGGAGGCATCGCGGGAGCCCTGGGCGGTGGGCCACAGGCCGTCCAGGAAGCGGGAGGGCTTGCGGGCGGCCCGGCCTCCGGCGTTGCGGGCGCGCGCGTAGGAGATGATGAGGTGCTCTCGCGCGCGGGTGACGCCCACGTAGAGCAGGCGCCGCTCCTCCTCGATGGCGGCCTGCCCCTCGGCCAGGGAGATGGGCAGCAGTCCCTCGCAGGCGCCCGCGAGGATGACGGCGTCCCACTCCAGCCCCTTGGCGGCGTGCAGGGAGGAGAGGGTGACGCCCTCGACGGTGGGGGCGTTCTGGGCGTCGGCGCGCTCTCGCAGCTCGGTGTGGAAGGCGTCGAGGTCGGCGCCCCGGGTCTGGGACATCTCGTCGGCCAGGGCCACCAGGGCGTTGAGGGCGTCCCAGCGCTCGCGCACGGCTCCGCGGGGGGCCGGCGGCTCCTCGCTCCAGCCCTCACGGGCCAGGACGGTGCGAGCATCCAGGCCGAGGTCACCGGTCAGGGTGGCCTTCTCGGTGCGGGCGGCACCGAGGATGACGGCCATGGCGCGCTTGACCTCCTCGCGCTCGAAGAAGCGCTCGCCGCCGCGCACGAGGTAGCCGATCTGGGCTCCGGCGAGGGCCTGCTCGAAGACCTCGGACTGGGAGTTGGTGCGGTACAGGATCGCGATCTCGCTCAGAGGGACCCCGGCGGCCTGCAGACGGCGCACCTGGGCGACGGCGCCCTCGGCCTCGGCGACGTCGTCGTCGTAGGTCTCGAAGCGCACGGCGGGACCGCTGGGGCGCTGGGCGACCAGCTCGACGGCGCCGTCCGGCAGGTGCAGGCCGCCTCCCCCGCGCCGCGAGCGCGAGAGGACCCGGTTGGCCAGGGAGACCACCTGCGGGGTGGAGCGGTAGTCGCGGCTCAGGCGCACGGTGCGCGCACCCTCGTAGCGGGTGGTGAAGCCGGTGAGGAACGCGGGCGTGGCCCCGGTGAAGGAGTAGATGGTCTGGGAGACGTCGCCGACGACGCACAGCTGACGGCGCCGCCCCAGCCACAGGTCCAGCAGGCGCTGCTGAAGCGGGGAGACGTCCTGGTACTCGTCGACGACGAAGTGCTTGTACTGGCCGCGCACCTGGTCGGCGATGTCCTCGCGGTCCAGGAGGATGCCGACCATGAGGAGCAGCACGTCCTCGAAGTCGATGACTCCGCGCTCGGTCTTGGCCTCCTCGTAGGCGGCCAGCACCTGGGCGACGGTGGCGGGCTCCAGGCCTCCGGGCGGGTCGCGGCGCAGGGCGGCGGTCTGCTGGGCGTAGTCCTCGGGCAGGGTCATGGTGACCTTGGCCCACTCGACCTCCGCGGACAGGTCGCGGATGAGGGCGCGGTCGGTGGACAGGCCGAGGCGGTGGGCGGCGGTGCCGACGAGGCGGCCCTTGAACTTCTCGATCTCGGGGCGGCGACCGCCGATCGCCGTGGGCCAGAAGTATGTCAACTGACGCAGAGCGGCGGAGTGGAAGGTGCGCGCCTGGGTGCCGATCACACCCAGATCGGCCAAGCGCGAGCGCATCTCTCCGGCGGCACGGGCCGTGAAGGTGACGGCCAGGACCTGGGCGGGCTGGTAGGCGCCGACGGCGACTCCATGAGCGATGCGGTAGGTGATGGCCCGGGTTTTTCCCGTTCCCGCACCCGCGAGGACGCACAGGGCTCCTTCAAGGTGCTCGGCGACCTGGCGCTGGTCGGGGTCCAGGGCGTCGAGCAGCGCGGCGGGGCTGGTCAGGGCAGCTTCACGGGGCTTCGGCCGAGCCTGGGCGGCGGGGCGCGGGGGGTGCTCACTCATCACGGATCAGCCTGCCATGTGCCGCCGACATGTACTGACGCGTGCTAACAGAGTGGGGCGCCGCCCACGGCAGTCGGAGACTTCGGAGTCTGCGGGACTATCTGTGACTCTTACCGAGACTCTCACCGAATCGGCCCGCCGTACCAGTCCTCGATGAGCATGCGGGCGATGGAGGTCGGCCCGGGCAGGACCACGGTGCCGGACGCCAGAGCCTCGTCCAGCTCGTCGCGCGAGAGCACGAGGGCGTCGGTGACCTCCTCGCCGTCGGGGTGCGCCAGATGCTCGCCCGGTGCGAGGCGGGCGCGATAGCCGAGCATGAGGGAGCGTGGGAAGGGCCAGGGCTGGGAGGTGACGAGTTCGGCCGAGGCCACGCGCAACCCGGCCTCCTCCGCGACCTCGCGCACAACGGCGGCCTCGCAGGACTCCCCCGCCTCCACGTAGCCGGCGACCGTGGAGTAGCGACCGGCCTTCCATCGGGCGCCGTGGACCAGGACGATGCGGTCGGCGTCGTCGGTGACGGCCATGATGACGGCCGGATCCGCGCGCGGGAAGTCGAGCGCGTCGCAGGCGGTGCAGCGGCGCA
>ERZ772924.1607-NODE-1607-length-10724-cov-8.051270_pt1 | contig 10724 bp, 5 predicted proteins | sample MGYA00512116_ERZ772924 | MGnify/ENA primary metagenome ERZ772924 (study PRJEB29015, sample SAMEA2737920) | human oral metagenome | biome: human oral; feature: human-associated habitat; material: dental | place: China | collected 2134 ...
TGTTGCGTTTGAGTTCGCGCAGGATGGTGCTCCTGTGGCGCTTCAATATGGTGGCGATGGCGGCAGGGCTATAGCCCAGCTCGTGCAGAGCCATTATGCAACCCCGCTCAAAGGGCGTAATATGACGGTAGGTATCCATTTGCGGCCTCCTGCAAGGTTTTGATGTTTTTTGCAGTATCGCTTATGGATGCCTTTTTTTGTAGCTGTTGCACTTGAATTGTAAATTCGCCACCTTGGGTTCCCACGAAAATACGTCCGCATTTTCGTGGGTGCCCGCCCACAGGGGGAGGGAGTAATCTGGCTTACCACTGATAACCGATGCCGACGGTCGCGCCCGCTTCTTTGCTGTTGACGTTCGCCGCGCCCTTGATGACCCAGCGACCGTTGTCGCTGATGGTGGAGATGCCGATGGCGACCGCGCTTTGTCCGTCGTAGTAACCGCCAGCAGCGGCGACCATGCTCGCCCCCGGACGGTACGCCTGCGGCAAGCCCGCGGTGGCAATCGCCGAGGCGGTGCCAGCTTTCGCGCGTTTGTCCACGTTATCAACGTAACGCCCCAGCGCGTGCAATTGCGCGCCATTGACGGCATCGCGGCTATCCGGCGCGATGCGCCCCGGTGCGACGTTGCGTATCGGCAGATTACCCGCGTTGATACCCTGTTTGGTCAGCGCCGGGCCATTCTTGATGGCAACGCCTTCGTCGTTCATTTTGGTGTCGCCGGTGGTGACGCTATTGACGTTCACGTCCGGGTTGAGGCGCATATGAATGCCGTCCACATCGGCGGCGGTTTTCACGTTTTGGTCGCCCATAATCATCATGGTGTCGCCCAGTTTATGCACGTTGGTCACGCCGGTGTCGCCGCCAAAGCGGATGCCCTGCGTGGTCACGATGTCATAGGCCTGCACGCCCTTGCCGATGTCCTGCTTGACGCCGCCGGAGAGGCTCACCTGGTAGTTGGTGACGTTGTCGCCGCTGTTGGTCGCGGTGACGATGACATCGCCCGCGCCGGAGACGGTCGTCCCTTTGGCATTGACGGTATAAATATCGTGACCATCATTCGCTTGCGTTTTATCAACACTGGCAATATTGGTGCCTGCTTTCACTTCGGTGCGCGCCGCTTTCACCTGCTTCACATTGGCGGCATCGCTATCGGCAACGCCATCGGCGACGTTGGTGATTTTGTTGCCGCCGTTGTTCAGACCGGTGTTGGTCAGGCTGACCGGGTTGCCGCCGCCCGCCGGGGTGATGGTGACGCCGTTGCCGTCGGTCACGGTTTTGTTGCCTGCGGCGTCGGTGGTGGTGACGCTTTGCACATTCACATCTTTGGCCAATTTGACATTGAGCGTATTGTTGCCGTCTGACACCACGCCAATATTGTTATCACTCAATGCCCCGGTAGCACCACCTTTAACATAAACCTGGCTGCCCAGTTTGCGGTCAAAATTGCTGCCACTATCACCGCCAAATGTTAGCGGGCTGGTTACTGCCGTATTCAGGGCGCCCAAGGCATCGCCAACATTGTTATAGGTTCGGGGCGGCTTGTTGTCGGCAGGCTTGCCATCAACCAAATTATAAGAAGGCGCCCTGAAGGTGCCATCAGTATTGAGCCCGGCATTGCCGCCAAACGCATCTGCCGCGCCTTTCAACTGGCTGACATTGACCGCATCGTTGTCACTCGTGCCGTTGGCGACATTGGCAATTTTTTTGTTACCGGCGTTGATGCCGGTATCTTTGTTGATTTCGACATCCCCTACTTTTACATTATTAAATTCCACTTCATCTTTGGTGGCATAGGTAATTTTGCCGTTGGCTTCCTGTTTGACTTTCAGGTTTTTGCCGGCGGCCATATCGACGATACTGCCGGGTTTAATGACTTCATCACCAGAAGATGCCGCATCTTTCTCGCCGCCATTCGCGGATGATTTCAGGGTAAAGCCGCTGTTATTGACGGCATTGACCACATCCTGCGCGGTCGCCAGTTGTTTGTTATTACCGGCAGTCGCCGCCTTGTTGTTCACGGTCGTAATCGGCGCGGTATCAGCAGAGACTTTATAGGTCGAACTGCCGTCGGTATTTTTCGTTTCAGCAACCTTGATGCCGTCGCCTTCTACTACTTTGGTTTTGGCCGCATCGGCTGCTTTTTTCAACTGGCTGACATTGACCGCATCGGTATCGGCTTCACCCGCCTTGACGTGGGTGATTTTATTGTTGCCGTTGTCCAAACCATCCCCGGTAAGGCTTACGACATCTTTGCCCGGTTTGCTGATGGTCATGCCATTGCCGGTAATTGCGGTAGTGTTGCCCGCGGCATCCGAAGTGGTCATGCCCGTGGCGTTGGTAATGGTGGTGTTGCCCGCTGCATCGGTCGTTTTCACGCCAGTGCTGTTGACGACGGTGGTATTGCCTGCCGTATCGGTCGTAGTCATGCCTTTGCCATTGGTAATCGTGGTATTGCCGGCGGCATCAACATGGGTCACGCTCTCCACCTTGATATTTTTGTTCAGGTTGAAGGTGACATTGTTATTGGCGGCATTCTTGCTGACGGAAATATTGCCGTCGGTATTGTTCAAGTCCACCGTCGCCCCGTCGCCCACGGTCGAGCCGTTGGCACCCTGCGCGGTCAGGGTAAAGCTGCCTTTTTTCGCCGCTTCCGTGGCCACCGCTTTTAGCTGGTCTTCGGTTGCCGCCCGACCACTGACAATGTTATTCGGATTCCAGGTTTTATTGGAAAGGCCGCCGACCGTTCCGGTATCGCCGTCAATGGTGACGGGATTGCCACCGGCTGCCAGGCCAACGGTAATTTTGCTGTTCAGCCCCAATTGCACCCCACCATTGACCGTGGTGCTGCTGATATTGCTGTCGCCCTTGACGTTGATGGTATCGCCAAGATTGTATTTGTTGGCGCCGCTGGTGCCGCCAAAGTTGATACCTTTGGCAATATTGGCGGTATTGGTATCCACTTTCTGGTTGGTCTGGAATAATTGCCCGCCATTAACGGCTTCTTTGCTGCCATTGGCAATATTCCCATCCGCCAGGTTACTGATACCTTTATTCCCCATATTGATACCGCTGTTATTGATAACCGGGCCACCGTTATTGATGGTCAGACTGTCCGCGGTGAGATTCGGATTGGTGGCAATGGTAATTTCCTTGCCGGTATGGGTAATGGCAATGTTCGTGCCGTTTTTGAAATTCACGGTATCGCCCGGCGCGACATTGGTCGTGCCACTGCCATTGGTTTGCACATTCCAGCCTTTGTTGGCGGTAGCTTTTACCGCCTTGATGGCATCATGCACGGTATTTTCGCCGGTATCGCCAATATTGCTCATGGTGATATTGCCGCGGTTATCCATCGCCGCATTGCCGCCCAAGATGTTTTTGCTGCTTTTGCCGACATTGCTGATGGCGTCCTGCGTCCAATAGAGCTGGCTGCCGTTGATGGCGTCGGTGCTGGTAGCGCTAATTTCGCCGGGGGCGACGTGCTTGATTTGCCGTTCGGAATCTGTTTTGCCAACAGAGACCTGGTCGCCTGCCGCAATGTTTGTGCCGCCTGCAAAACCGCTGTAGGTGATGCTGCCCACCGTGGCTTGGGTTACGCGGGTGGCGGCGGCATCGGTGTTGCTGTTTGCGCCAAGGGCAACAGCGTTGGCTTTGTCTGATGTCGCGCTTGTACCCAAAGCAAGGCTGTTGCCACCTTTGGCAACGCTGTCTTTGCCGATGGCGGTGTTGCCGCTGGTGGTCAGTTCGCTACCTGCGGCAAATTTGTTGGCATTGGTGCCGATGGCGATGTTGTCCTGCGCCGCCGTTCCAGTAACGCCGACGTATTGCCCGGCATGGGCGCCAAAGGCAAGGTTCTGGCTGCCGACAATGTTTTTGCCCGCATCACGGCCAAAGGCGCTGTTGCTGCTGCCGGTAACGTCCGTGCCGGAGTGGTAGCCGAAGGTTGAGTTTTGGCTGCCGCTGACGCGCTGCCCGGCTTCAATCCCCATCGCGTAGTTGTCTGAGCCTGTGACGGTTTGCCCCGCGCGTGAGCCGATGGCGTAGTTGGTGTTGCCGTTTACGGCTGTGCCTGAGTTTGCGCCAATGGCGACGTTTTCGGTGCCGCCTGTCATGCCTGTGCCTGCGTTGTCGCCGATGGCGATGCCAGAGGTGTTGCCTGTGGCGGAGGTGTTGCCGTTACCCGCGCTTTTGCCGATGAAAACGGCATTTTGCGAGTTGGTGTTGCCAGTGGTTTCGCCAATGGCAATTTGCCCCGTTGCGCCTGCGCTCGCCTTGTAGCCCACGGCGACAGCGCGGTTGCCTGATGCGGTGCTGTTGCCGCCGATGGCAATGACGTCATTGACCGTGCCAGCGGCATCGCCCTTGGCCTGGGCGTTGTTGCCGATGGCGATGGCATTGCGCCCGGTCGCGTTGGCGAACGCGCCCTGCGCCATCGCCGGGCCGTAGCTTTCGCCGGTCACGTTGCCCGCTGTAATCGTCCCTGTGGCCGAACTGCGCCCTGCGGAGATGGCATTATGGCCGAGGGCGATGTCGCCCGCGTTGGTCGCCAACGCCTTGTGACCGGCCGCCGTGCTGCTGTTGCCTTTCGCTACGGTTTCAACACCCACCGCAATGGCGTAATTCCCCGTCGCGCCGCCTGTTTCATTGACTTTGGCGCGGTTGCTGGTGGCGATGCCCGCACCCTGCGTGCCCGTGCCGTCATTGACGTGGGCGTAGTTGTAGATTTGCGAGACGTTCACCGCGTCGGTGTCCGCCGTGCCGGGGGCGACGTTGTTCAATGTGGTGGGCGTGGTGGTGCCATCGTGACTGGTCAGCGACAGCGCGACCGGGGTTTGCGCAACGGCACCTGTTTTCACGCTGCCGTCGGCATTGACGTCGCCCGCCTTGTAGTATTTGCCATCCCCGGCTTTTTTCAGCGGCTCGCCGGCGGCATTGGTGCGCACGACCGGACTGTCGCCGTTGGCAAGGTAGGAGGTGGTCGCCGCGACCGCGTACAGTTGCGAGCCGTTAATCGCGTCGGTGCTGGCGGCGCTCACTTCGCCCGCCGCAACGTGTTTCAACTGCCGCTCGTAGCCTTCCGAGCCGAAGGAAACGATGTCGCCCTCCAGCGTCTTGCCACCACCCGCCCAGTGGTAGGTGACGCCGTTGATGTCTGTGGATTCCTGCTTCGTTCCCGCTTTCAGGGTTTTGGAGCCGCCGCCGATGGCAACGGCGTTGTCGAGCGTCGCCTGCGCGCCGGTACCGATGGCAACGCTGTTGGTTTTGGCCGCAGCCGATTTGGAACCAATCGCAACGCCCAAATCCGATGCCTGCGCCTGTACGCCAATCGCAACCGCCGCCTGTTTCGAGGCGGTTTTGACGTACACGCCTGAATTCATGGTGTCGCCGGTCAGGGCGTTGTACGCATTCCGCACGGTATCGGTTTTCTGCTGTCCTGACGAATCGGTATAGGTGGTCTGCTGACTGCCGGCACTGTTCAGGTCATCGCCACCGATGGCGACCGAGCCATCGCCATAAGCGAGGGTATCGCTGCCGATGGCAAGCGACTGGTCGCCGTAAGCATAGGTGCGGCGCCCATCATCGTCTCCGCTGCCACCGCCGATGGCAACTGACTGGTTGGCGGTTTTCGTGGTCAGGTTGATGCTGCCAAAAGTGCCGCCCGCTGCAACATTGATGTTCTTGTTCGCGCCCACCGTGGCGTTGGCACCAATCATCACCCGTTCTCCCGTTGTCGCCGCACCGCTGACCGCACCGGCATCATGGCCAATCGCCACGTCGTTGCGCGCGCCCGCCCTGGCACCCGTCCCGGTTGCGATGGCATCTGTACCGGTTGCTGCTGCTTTCAGGCCGGTCGCAATCGCGCCCTTGGCGCCCGCTGTTGCACCAATACCGGTTGCCACCGAGGCAACGCCTTTTGCCTGCGATGCCATGCCGGTTGCAATCGCACCATCGGCTTCCGCATGGGAATCCGCGCCGATGGCAACCGATGCCTTGCCGGTGGATTGTCCCATGTGTCCCACCGCGATTGAACCGCGCCCGCTTGCGGTGGTGCTGGTAAAACCGATGGCCGGGTTTGAGGCGTCTTTGGTCGAGACCCCTTCCACGGTAATCGGCTGCCCGGCGTAATCGCGCCAGTTGCCATATTTCCCGGCGGAGGTTTTGCTGTCGTTGTTCCCCAAATCGTCACCGCCGATGGCAATGGACGATTGTCCGCTGGCGTAGACCTGCGCACCGAGGGCAACAGACTGGCTGTTGGCCTCGCTCGCTTCACCTATGACGACCTGCTGCCCCATAGTATTTACCGCCGTATTCGGATTCACATCCGTGATGGCTTTGGCACCGGAACCAATAATAATGCCAGCCTCGCCGTTTGTTGTATTTTTGGCGTTCGTACCCAATGCAATCGTGTAGTTGGTTTTGGCATCGCTGCCATTTCCCATTGCAATGGATTCATTGCCCGGAGCATTGGCACCGCTTCCCCACGGTAGTCCGGCTGCCTGCACAGGAGAAGAAAATAATGCGCCTGCGACGGCGAGGGTCACGGCAGCCACTTTGACGGATTTGCTTTTGCCGTGGTTGCGCGCGGTTTCCGGTACGGCGACCCACGCGCCGAGGGCAGTGTTGTAAAGGGTTTTGTAGGTGTGGTTCATAAAGGTTTACTCCGGGAGCATGATTCGGGCTGCGGGGGCAGCGGCTGTCGTCCGTTTTGCTTTTCGTCGGCATCCTTCGCCGGCGGGTTCATGATGATTATTGTCGCCTCAAGGCGCGGTTTTTCAGGCTTCTCCACGGAAAGACCGGGATAAAAATCCCGGTCTTTTCCGCTGGTTTTTGCTGTCGCCGCACGTTGTCCGGCGTTTTTTCGCACAGGTTGCGCGATTGTTATTTATGCAATGTTTATGCCAAGGCGTTTGCTGCTGTCAGTAAAGATGATGTGCGGTCAAACTGCTCAGGGCTGGTAACGCGCGACGGTGGCTTTGCCGGCGCGGTTGCTGTCCGCCGCTTGGTCGTTTTCGCAGACGTCCTTGCAGCCGCAGGCACGTTCGACGCCAACCGCGCCGAGGCCGCCGCAGCTACCCTTGATCGGTTTGCGACCAAAGATGACGCCGATGGCCATTGCTGCCCCGGCCAGCATTAGCATGGTGAAGACGATGATGAAGGTTGTCATGGTTTTTCCTCCTGTACTGCCGCGCGGAAGGCGCGGCTGCGCTCGATGATGAAGGGTTGTTTGTCGTCGCCGGCGAGGATGAGTTCGGCGGCAAGGCCGTAGCGGTCGGCAAATTCCAGCGCTTTTTCGTCGCCGAGTACCATCAGCGCGGTGGCGTAGCCGTCGGCGGTCATGCAGTCCGGTGCCAGCACGGTGGCGGAGAGCAGGCGCGAGCTGTGCGAGCGGCCATCGCGCGGGTCAACGATGTGGTAGGCCATTTCGCCGCCGCGTTCGGCGTACTGGCGGTAGTTGCCTGAGGTCGCCATCGCCGGCAGTTTTTCGTTCATGGCGATGATGTTTTCCACGCCCTCGCCTGTCGCCAGCCCCTGTTCGGGACGTTCGATGCCGACCCGCCACGGCGCACCGTATTTGCTGCCGCTGGCGTGCACTTCGCCGCCGATTTCGACGATGAAGTTCGTATATCCGGCATCAAGCAGGGTTTCGGCGACGACGTCCACGCCGTAGCCTTTGGCGATGGAGGAGAGGTCGATGAAGACTTGCGGGTCGCTTTTGGCAAGGCCTGCGTCAGTCAGTTGCAGTTTGCCGTAGCCGACGTGTTGCAAGGCTTCGGCGATTTCGCTGTCTGCGGGTTTGTCCTGCCGTTTAATCGGGCCGAAGCCCCACAGGTTCACCAGCGGCCCGACGGTGATGTCGTAAACGCCGTCGCTTTGTGCGCTGATTTCCAGCGCCTTGCCTACCACGCGGCGCATTCCGTCGCTGACCGGCTGCGGCGTGGTCGCCGTGCTGTGGTTGAAGCGCATCAGTTCGGACTGGTCGCGATAGGTGGACATACTGTCGTTCACCGCTTCCAGTGCCACGTCAATGCGCCGCTGCAATGCGGCTTGGGCGGGTGCGTCCAGCGGGGCGGCGAGGCGGACGTGCCAGAACGTCCCCATCGTTTCGCCGGAAAGCTGGCTGATGACGCTGTTTGCTTTGTTGTCGCCGCAGGAGACAAGCAAAAGCGCTGTTGCCATCAGCAACAGCGCCCGGAGTGATGCGGTGATGTAGCGCACCTTAGCCTCCAAAGTTATCCAAGAGGATGTTATCGTCTTCCACGCCGAGGTTGTGCAGCATATCGATGACGGATTTGGTCATCATCGGCGGCCCGCACATATAGTATTCGCAGTCTTCCGGCGCGGGGTGGTTCTTCAGGTAGTTTTCATAAACCACGTTGTGAATGAAGCCGGTGTAGCCCGTCCAGTTGTCTTCCGGCAGCGCGTCGGAGAGGGCAACGTGCCAACTGAAGTTGGGAAATTCTTCTGCCAGTTTGTCGAAGTCTTCCTGATAGAAGATTTCCCGCTTGGAGCGCGCGCCGTACCAGAAGGTGATTTTCCGCTTGCTGTGCAGACGTTTGAGCTGGTCGAAGATATGCGAGCGCATCGGTGCCATCCCCGCACCACCGCCGATGAAGACCATTTCGGCGTCGGTGTCTTTGGCGAAAAATTCGCCGAAGGGGCCGGAGATGGTGACTTTGTCGCCCGGTTTGAGGTTGAAGATGTAGCTGGACATGATGCCCGGCTTGGCTTCGGGGATTTTCGGCGGCGGCGTGGCGATACGGACGTTAAGCATGATGATGCCTTTTTCTTCCGGGTAGTTCGCCATCGAGTAGGCGCGCATCGTCGGTTTGTCGTTGTGCGCCTCGATTTTGAACAGGCCGTATTTTTCCCAGTCTTCGCGGTATTCGGGGGCGATGTCGAAGTCGCTGTATTTGATGTCATACGGCGGGCATTCGATTTGGATGTAGCCGCCTGCGCGGAATGGCACGGATTCGCCATCCGGGATTTTCAGCTTCAGCTCTTTGATGAAGGTCGCCTTGTTGTCGTTGGAAATGACGGTGCATTCCCATTTTTTCACGCCAAAGACGGATTCATCGACTTCCACTTTCATGTTGCTTTTGACCGCGACCTGACAGGAGAGGCGCTCGCCTTCGCGCGCTTCGCGCTTGCTGATGTGGTTTAACTCGACCGGCAGGATTTCGCCACCGCCTTCATGCACTTTGACGGTGCATTGACCGCAGCTACCACCGCCACCGCAGGCGGAGGAAACGTAGATGCCGTTTTCGGCCAGCACGTTGAGCAGTTTGCCGCCCATCGGCACATCCAGTTCACGCTCATCATTGACCAGTATTTTGACGTTACCTTGCGGCACCAGGTATTTGCGTGCCAGCAGGATAATCGCTGACAGCAGCAATACCAGACCGGTAAAAAACAGCACGCCATAGAATATTTCCATTGTTTTTCCCCCTTACAACTGTACGCCGGAAAAGGACATGAACCCCAGCGCCATCAGTCCGGCGGTAATGAAGGTTATGCCCAGTCCTTCCAACCCTTTCGGCACGTCGGCATAGCGCAGTTTTTCGCGCACACCCGCCATAGCGATAATGGCCAGTGCCCAACCGGCACCGCTACCCACGCCATAAACGACGGATTCACCGAAGTCGTAGTTCCGCTCGACCATGAAGAGCGAGCCTGCAAGGATGGCGCAGTTCACGGTAATCAGCGGCAGGAAGATACCCAGCGCTGAGTAGAGCGAGGGGACGTATTTGTCGAGGAACATCTCCAGGATTTGCACAACCGCTGCAATGACGCCGATATAGGCGATGAGACCGAGGAAGCTGATGTCCACTTCCAGTCCCAGCGATTGCCACAGCACGGCGTTTTCTTTGAGCAGATAGGTGTAGAGCAGGTTGTTGAGCGGTACGGTCAGGGTTTGCACGACGATAACCGCCGTGCCCAGTCCGGCAGCGGTGGAGATTTTTTTTGAGACCGCAAGGAAGGTGCACATCCCCAGGAAGAAGGAGAGTGCCATGTTTTCGATGAAAATCGATTTAACAAACAGGCTGATGTAGTGTTCCATTGCCGTGCTCCTTTAGTGGCTTGCGCCAACGATGATGGGCTTGGCCGCAGCCGCCTCAACGTAATCGCGCGCTTCGTTTTGTTCCGGCTTCCAGGTGCGCAGCGCCCAAATGAGCAGGCCGATAACGAAGAAGGCGCTCGGCGGCAGCACCATCAAACCGTTCGGCACATACCAGCCGCCGTTATCCGCAATGGGGAGGATAGTAATGTCAAACCAGGTACCCTTGCCGAAGATTTCACGGATGGTGCCAACGGTGAGGAGCATCGCGCTGTAACCGAGGCCGTTACCAATACCGTCAAGGAAGCTCGGCACCGGCGGGTTAGACATCGCATAAGCTTCCAGCCGCCCCATGACGATGCAGTTGGTGAGAATCAAGCTGACGTACACGGAAAGCTGTTTGGAGAGTTCAAAGGCAAAGGCTTTCAGCAACTGGTCAACCACGATAACCGCCGAGGCGGCAACCGCCATCTGCACGATGATGCGGATGCTGCTGGGAATATTATTGCGGATCATGCTGACGAACAGGTTGGAGAAGGCGGTTACAAAGGTAAGGCCAAGGCTCATCAGAAACGCCGTCTTCATGCTCCCGGTTACTGCCAGCGCGGAACAGATGCCGAGTACCTGCAAGCCGATCGGGTTGTTGGCAAATATCGGCCCAAGAATA
>ERZ772924.1609-NODE-1609-length-10705-cov-4.260469_pt1 | contig 10705 bp, 8 predicted proteins | sample MGYA00512116_ERZ772924 | MGnify/ENA primary metagenome ERZ772924 (study PRJEB29015, sample SAMEA2737920) | human oral metagenome | biome: human oral; feature: human-associated habitat; material: dental | place: China | collected 2134 ...
GTGTGTGTCCTTATGCTTGATGCTACAGAACTTTTAACGGATCAGGATAAAAGAGTGGCAGGACTTATATATGAAGAAAAGAAACCTATCATAATAGCTGTAAACAAATGGGATCTTATAGAAAAAGACAACAACAGTGTAAAACATTTTACCGAACTTGTAAAAGCGGATTTGCCGTTTCTGGATTATGCACCGATTATTACAATGTCGGCACTCACAGGGAAAAGAACTGTGTCAATACTGGAACAGGCTAAATTTATAAATGAAGAATATCATAAAAAAATAACAACAGGATTATTAAATCAGATTTTAGCGGAAATGATAGCACAAAATCCTGTTCCTACAAGAAAAGGAAGAGCTGTGAAAATAAATTATGCTACACAGGTAAGTCAGGCCCCACCAAAATTCGTATTTTTTGCAAACAATCCAGAACTTATACATTTTTCTTATCAAAGATACATTGAAAATAAATTAAGGGAATATTTCGGATTTGAAGGATGTCCGATTGATATTGTATTTAATAGGAAAAGTGAAAAATCATTTGGATAAAAACGGAAGGATAAAAAATTAAATGAAATTTTATGATGAAAAAAATTTTCTGAAATTAAGAAATCTTTTAATTATAGCAGTATTGGCACTTCTGGCAATATTGCTGTTTTTCAAAGTTTATGATTATTTTGCAAAACCAGTAAGACTCGTAATAAGTACGATTTTCCCATTTATCTTGTCATTTGTAATAGTATATTGTCTTATGCCATTTATAGATATGATAAGCGAAAAAAAGGAAGTTGACGGCTTTGAAACAAATAATAAACATAAAGGAAAGAATAAAATGAAATTAAATAGGGCGGCGAGGACTCACACGGCGCGTCAATGAAATCAAATAGGACATTTGCGATTTTACTGGTTTTATCAGTATTTTTCATAATTTTCTTGTATATAATTTTGACAATCGTACCAATTATTACAAAACAAGTTTCCAGCCTTATAGATTTCCTTTTAAAAAATCAGGATAAACTGCAAAATAACTTTTTTGGATTTTTAGAAAGTAACAATATTGATTTACGAAGTTCTCTTATGAGTTCTAAAGACATAATTATATCAAATGCCATAAAAGTCTTAGGTTCAAGTTTTTCCTTAATAAGCAGTACATTCAGTCTGTTATTTATGACACCTATTTTTACAATAATGCTAATTTTCAGTTATGATAATATTGAAAATGGAGTCAAACGTTTTTTTAGAAATATTGGAAGAGAAGATTTGATTATTTTAATAAAAAATATGGATGAAACTATTGGAAAATATATTCTAGTAACTGCGTTAGACAGTATGATTGTAGGAATTATATCATTTATAATTTTTTATTTTCTGAAAATGGACTACAGTATGCTTTTTTCAGTAATAGTAGGATTTGGAAATGTAATTCCGTTTATAGGACCATTTATTGGATTGATTCCAGCAATACTGTATGCTTTTACAAAATCATTTAAGCTGGTAATTTTGATAGTGGTCTTAATTACAATTGTTCAGACAATAGAAGCGAACATCGTAAAACCATGGCTTACAGGAAAATCAGTGGAAATGCATCCAATTACAACGCTTCTGGTAGTTTTGATTGGAGGGGCATTGTTTGGAATCAGCGGTGCATTTATTGCGATTCCTGTGTATATTATTATTAAATTAACATGGGTATTCTGTTGGGAAAAATATATAGTAAAAAATAAATAAATAAAAAATAAAGGAGTAAAAAAATTTATGAATAGCAAAGGAACGATAGAAATTCAAAAGTGTATTTATTTTACGATTTCAAAAATGTTTAGAATGGTTAACAAAATAGCAGAAGAATCATTTGAAAATCTGGGTATTTATCCAACTCACGCTTTTTTAATGATTATATTAAAAGAAGAAAAGAATGGTCTCACAGTAAATCAAATATCAGAAGCTTTAGCAATAGCTCCATCAACAGTTACAAGGTTTGTAGATAAATTAGTTTCAAAAGGATACGTAGAAAGAGAAAAATCAGGAAAGAATTCTTTTACTAAGATAACAGAAGAAGGGCTAAAAGTCATACCTGAGCTTAATAAGGCATGGAAAAGAATAGGAGATAAAATTGAAGAACTGGTTGGAAATGATGAATATCTAAGAAAAACTGGCGAAGATTTTAGGGAATTTACAAATTTACTGGCAAAAGACAAAACATATGAAAATATGATTGAAGAATTTGATTTCTGGGTTATTTAAAAAATTAAAAATTGGAAATTGAAAAAAGTTTTTAAAAAAGAAAGTTAGGCGATTCTGATGTTAAAGAAACAAAAGAAAATATCACCATATACAATAATCTTAGTGTCATTTATAATAATTATATTAATAGGCGGCTTTTTACTTTCTTTACCAATTTCAACAGAAAATGGACAAAAGACAAATTTGCTTGAGGGTATGTTTACTGCAACATCAGCTGTCTGTGTAACAGGGCTTACGGTAAATGACATAAGTAAAGTCTATAATTTATTTGGTAAAACAGTTATTATGATATTAATCCAGCTTGGTGGAATAGGAATTATCACATTTTCAGCAATAGTTGTAATGATGATTTCTAAAAAAGTGGGATATTTTACAAAAAAGCTGATACAGGAAGATATAAATACTAATACGACATTTGGAATACAAAAATTTATAAAAAAAGTTTTGATAACAGTTTTTACAATAGAAATTATCGGGGCTGCAATATTGTTTTTAAAATTTATACAAATATTTGATTATAAGAAAGCGATTTATTATTCAATATTTCATTCTATTTCTGCATTCTGTAATGCTGGATTTGCATTATTTACAAATAATTTAAGTGATTTTAAAAACAGTGTAATCATAAATACTATAATTCCATTGTTAATTTTTTTTGGCGGAATAGGTTTTGCAGCAATTCTTAATATTTATCAATATTTTCTAAAAAAAGATAGAAGGCTTACTACAACAACAAGAATAGCTATAAAAATGTCAATTTTTCTAATAATATTTGGGACAATTTTAACATTTATTTTAGAGTATTCAAATAATAAAACATTAGGAACATTGCCATTTTTTGAAAAAATAGGAGCTGCTTTTTTTCAAAGTGTAACAACAAGAACAGCTGGATTTAATACAATTTCCATAGCTGAACTGCGGGAACCTACAGTTTTTTTGTTTGTAGTATTAATGTTTATTGGAGCCTCACCTGGCTCAACAGGTGGTGGGATAAAAACTACTACAGTTGGATTGATACTTTTTGGGATAGTTACAACTATAAAAAATAAGGAACATTTGGAATACAATAAGAGAAGAATTAGCTGGAAAATATATAATAAAGCTATGGTTATTGTTTTTATATCAATTATATATGTTGTTGTAATATTATTTTTATTAATTTGGCTAGAAGATATAAGAGTTATAGAATTAGGATTTGAATTAGTATCTGCTTTTGGGACGGTGGGATTATCGCGAGATTTAACACCACAATTATCGGATATTTCTAAATTATTAATTATGATTACAATGTTTGTTGGAAGAGTAGGACCATTAACAATAGCATTGGCATTGTCTAAAGTTAAAAATTCAAAAGGAAGATATGTTTATCCAAAAGAAGATATTTTGATAGGATAAAAAAGAGGTGAAAAATGGCAGGATATTTAGTAATCGGACTTGGAACATTTGGAAGAAGTATAGCACAGACATTATATGAAAATGGTAAAATGGTACTGGCGATAGATCAAATGGGAGAACGTGTGCAAAAAGTAATTGATGATGAAATTGTGAGTGATGCAATTACCTTGGATGTTACAGATGAAAATTCAATCAAAAAGGTTGTTAATGATGATTTTGATACAGCTTTTGTATGTATTGGAAACAATACTCAGTCCAGCGTATTTGTTACTGTAATTTTAAAGGAAATAGGAATAAAAACAATAATTTGCAAAGCAAAGAATGAATTACAAGGTAAAATTTTAAAAAAAATTGGAGCGACATCGGTTGTTTACCCAGAAGAAACAATGGCCAAAGAAACAGCACTTGGAGTAATAAGACCAAATATAACAGAACATTTTAAGTTTTCAGAAAAATATAGAATGTTTGAAATAAAAGCACCAAAGGATTTTGTTGGGAAAAATCTTATAGAATTAAATTTGAGAAATAAGTACGAAATGAATATTATTGGAATAAAAAGCAAAGAAGAATTAAATATTATGCCTCTTCCAAATACTGCAATAAGTGAAAGTGATATATTATTAGTAATTGCAAATATAGAAAAAATGGCATTATTTTGGAAAAAATATAATTTGTAAGAATAAAATTACTTAAAAAGTTTCAAATATAAAATAAATTGTTATAACAATAAAAATATGGTATAATTTAGCAAATTATGCTTTAATCCTATCAAAATCGAACTATACTCTCACCCCTGAAAATCGATCTACTAAATAAATAACCTTGGGGGTTAGGTAGAATGGTTATAATTTTAAGTTTGATTTTAAAATGACTACTACATTTAATAATAAAAGGTTGAAAATATGAAAAGAATAAAATATAAAGGATTGTTTATTTTACTGTTTTATATTATACTTTTCAGCGAATTAAAGGCAGCTGGAGAAATTATAGATTTGGAAACAGAAAAATCTACAATAAATCTGGAAACAGAAGAAATAGAGACTGAAGGTAACGTTACTGTAAGATACGGAGACTATACAATAAATGCAGATAAACTAAAAAAGATTGCTAATAGAAATATTATTTCAGGATCCGGAAATGTTGAATTTACTCAAGGTTCTCAGATTATAAAAGCTGATAACCTTATTTTTGATATGGATACAAAATTAGCCAAAATATTTAATTCTGAAAGTTATGACACTAATTTAAAATTACGTTATGGCGGAGAAGAAACTTTGGCTGAAGGGAATAAACGAATTTTTATAAAAAATGGATGGTTTACAACGAGTCCTTATGAAAACCCAAGTTATAAAATAAATGCAGAAGAACTGGAAATTTATCCAAACAGAAAAGCTATTGCTAGAAACATTGGAATTGTTGCAGGTGGAAAGACGTGGTTAAAATTGCCATATTATGTAACTTCATTAAAGCCTTATACACAAAGGGCAACATTATTTCCATATATTGGTATGGATAGTGATAGAGGTTTTTTTGGAATTATGGGATTTGACTATGATTTAGGTCCGTTCGCTCAAGGATTTGTAGATTTTGAGCTAAGTACTAAAAAGAAATTAGCATTAAAATTTTCAAATGATTATTCTTTTTGGGGAAATAATTCTGGAAATATATTTATAAATAGGGTTGTTGTTCCTATAGGAAATCATAAAAAGGAATGGGATTTCAAATGGAATCATAAAGTGAAAAATACTCCCAAAAAAGAAAAAGAAAATATGAAATTTTATGATGCAGGATATGGAATCTGGAATTTAAATTATCAAAATATTACAACAAATTTGATGTATGCAGTAAATGGAACAGAATTAAAAGATGATTATACTGCATTTGTAGATAAATATAAACATATTGGTTTCTGGGATTTTAACATAAATCAGGAACTCGGACAAAATGGAGAACTAAATGCTAAATATTACTGGACTCAAGATAAACATGCACTTAAAGCTCTAACCGAAATAAACGATAAAATTATGAAAGATGAAAATCTAGATCCACGTAGAACCGATGTCGATTTATACAAAAGTATAAAATATACAAATGGAAACAAGGATATGGGAATAACAATCGATAATGAAGATTTTCGTGATATTAATCCAGGATATGTTGGAGATTTAAATTCATACAGAAAAAAAAGAAGTTATGAAATTAATCTTAGAGGACCCAAAATAAAATTTAATTATTTGGATTCAGATAAAGATGAATATGGTGAACTTAAAGGAATGCGTGATCGTGGTGATAATAAAACTATTCACTGGGTACAAAATGTTGCTTATGACAGAAGAAATGAGTGGGGATTAACTTTCGGAAATTATTATCCATTTAGGGAAAGTGACTTTTTTGGTTACAAACCTAGAACACAGTATCAAAATCTGACAAATACTTTGTATTTTGGTGCACAAGTGAAACAGGTTGATATAAGAAAGAAAGAATACGAATATGATTATACACGTGATAATGAAAATTATAACGCATTATTCTTAAACCCATTAACGACTGATGAAAGCAGAATTTATGAAATATACGAAGATAATGAAAAAATTCGTCGTCCCAAAAAGATTATTTACGAAAAATACAGATCGCAAAAATTTAACGTAGGAAATGACAGAATTGATATTCCATTCAAGGATTCTTTTATTGGATACAATATGGCATTTGAAAATCGTGATTACAGCAATTTGGCAGTACCAGATTTTGTAAATGGACGAAAAGTTGAAGATCTGGATTCTAAGTCAGGTTATAAGGTTGCAAGAGATGCCAGCGGAGAAACAATAAAACAAAGTCCGTCAATGACAATTTTTACGCTTGATACAAGATTGTACACAACATTTTTTGACAATACAGCCAAAAGAAATAATAAATATGATGTAAAAGTCACAAATGATGCAACATTAACTCTTCAAAGGACAAATGCAGGAAGTGCAACATATAATGGCTATGATATCGTAGAAGTTCCAACAAATGCATTAGGATTTAAAAATAATTTTAATTATCATATTGGAAATGTTACTTTTAATTATAATTTAACAATGAGAGATGACAGGCATTTTAAATATGACTGGTTAAAAAATAGATATGTTAGAAATTATTTGAAAGCTGATATCGCAAATAAAAGATTTGTTAGTTTTGATTTTGAAAATAATGAAGAATATGAATTTGAAAACTTCAGATCAGAAAGAAACTTTAATAGGGAAATTCAATATGGATATTTGTCAAATGCAGGAGATAATTTTTTATATAAATTTACAGATAAAAATAAACAATTATTCCCGTATAATACAAGTCTTGGATGGAATCAAAGAATATATAAGGAATCTTTAAAAGAAAGAAGTCTTGGAGTTAATTTTAATGAATGGGGAGTTGAATATACAAAATCTAGAAATAAAACAAATGATATTTTTGGCAATAATGCTACTTTTGGTTATCCAGCCTTAAAATTAAAAACAGACTACAACAGATTTGGATTTGTTTACGATACTTCAAAAATGAAAAATAAAAAATTTGAATCAGATCATTATTTCAAAATAAATTTTGGTTTTGGTAAAAAAGAATACAGGGATATGAATAATACGCCAATGAACGCGGCAGATGACAGATATATTCGTGGAAAGGACTATACAACGATTGGATTTTTATATAAATATGAAAATAATGCCAAACCTAGATTTGCAGCTGATTTAGAAAAAAAGGAAACAACAAAGAAAACTGAGATTTCTGAAATTGAAAATCAAATAAACAATATTAATATGGTAAAAAATTCTAATACACAGGAATTTTCTATTAATAATTCAAATAAATCTGCTATTGATAAAATTGTTGTTAATAGTGATGACAGGCTATTTCTAAGTAATGAAGAGGAAGAAGCATATAAAAGTTTTGTGGAAGAAGAAAATTACCGTCAAAATAAATTTAGTCTAAATGATTTTAATACAAAATTACAAAATTTGAGAAGTCAGAAAAAATATTTTCAAATAGGAATGGATATGCAAATTGATGGTTCAGATGCAACAAATCCGACTGGAATGAAAGGTATTAAAAGAATTAATGATTTTAGTTTCAAAGTTGAAGGAGGATATTTGGAAAAAATGTTTTTAAGATATGCTTTTATAATGGAACGTCCAGATAGAATCTACAGAAAAGCTTCAACTCGTAATAGTACATTTGATTTTAGAAAACACGAATTTGAAGGAAAATATATGTTTTCAAGGGACCCTGATAAACCATGGTGGATTGGAGGAACATTCCAATATGTTCAAAATGGAGCTTCAAAAGCATCAGATCCAGAAATTTACGAAAGTTCATGGTATGCAAAAAAAGTTAATAAGCTGACATTAGGAATGGCAACTTTAAGTCATAGATTTGAAAATATAGAATGGGAAATCGGAGCAGGAATGAAATGGGATAAGCCAAATAATAAAAAACTAGGTTATTATCCAGTAGTTTCATTAAAATTTGGAGTGACACCATTCCCAGAAAAGAACGCACAATTTAAATATTCTGGAAAAGGATTTGAATTTGGGGCAGGGCTATAAAATATAAAAAACATTGGAAAATCAAGAAAATTGATATAATCTAATGTTTTTTATTTTTGAAATATATAAAAAAACTTTCATATAAAACTTACTTTAAAGTTAAACTTGAATATCTTAATTATTTTTTATTCAGATGATAGATTTGTTTAAATAATTTGATATTAAAAGAACTTAAACATATAAATATTTAATAATTAAAATAATTATAATTCTGAAAAAATTACTATGAAAATTAAAAAAAATATGTTACAATTATTATTAGAAAGTAATAATTAAATAAAAAAATAAATAAATAATAGAAAAGAAAGAGAGGGAAAATATGGAAAAAAAATCAAAAATAACTGCAATGTTATCTGTATTATTAGTGTCCGCACCATCAACAGCTAAAAAAATTACAACATCAAATTTACGTAATAATGCAATGAAAACAACTGCTGTTGAAATAGAAGGCGTAAATATAGATGATTTAAATACTAAAGAAGATAAGATTAAAGAGAATGACATTATCGTATTAGATGCAAATGCGTTAAAATTTGATTTTAATAGTGCTACGATAAAAGAAGAATATACTCCTGTACTAGAAAAATTAAAAAATTACATTGAAAGTAAAAATCATAAAATTTCGATTACTGGATATACTGATTCTAAAGGTACTAAAGAGTACAACAGAGAATTATCGTTAAGAAGAGCCGAAAGTGTAGAAGAAAAATTAATAGAATTAGGTCTTGCTCCTGAAAAAATAATAGAAACCAAAGGAAATGGGGATACTAATCCGATTGCTTCAAATGATACTGAAGAAGGAAGAGCGGTGAATAGACGTATTGAAATAAAGTTTATGTAATTTATCATACTTAAACTCTAAAATTATTTATTTTATAAGTTCGATATTAAAGAATTTCAGTAACTATTGAATATTAAATCTGTATTAATATTTTAAAATCTTATTGTTTATTAAAAAAACCTCCAGATATATATGTTTATTTTTCATATATTATTTAGAGGTTTTTTGTTATTTTTTTATGCTAATCCAAATGTTACAAATCTTAAAATACGTCCAAATACTGATAATTGTTTATAGTCATTTGATGCTATAATGTCAACTGTATTTACAAGTTCATTATCATTTGACAAAACTTCCAGCTTACCAATTACATCTCCTTTTGAAATACCATTTTCAGTTGTAATTTTTAGATCTTTCACTTCAAATTTATAGTTTGTATTATCAATCTGATACACGTTAGTTGACAATACACCTGCTATTTTTTTCTCTTTTGTGCCTTTTATTCTAAATTTATTTCCGATTTCCTGTCCTGCCTTGTAGACTGGAATCATACGTTTTTCAAGTTGAGTAAACTCTTGTGTTTGATCTTTAGTTCTTGCATCATCACTTTTATTTCCAAGCGTAACTGAGATAATTTCAAGATTTCCTATTTTACTTGAAACAATCATATTGTATCCAGCTTGTACATGGAATCCTGTTTTTAATCCATAAATTCCAAATTTATTTAATAAATGATTCCTGTTATTATAAATAACGTCTTCACCTTCAGAATTTTGTAAAACTAATTCAGATTCTTTCATCCATGCCTTAAGTCTTTCATCTCTTATAGCTCTTCTTCCAAGCAGATACATATCATAGGCTGTAGAAGTGTCCATACCTTTGTTTGTCATTGAAGTTGGAAGTCCTGCAGGAGTGTAATAGTGCGTATCGTTCATTCCTAGTTCTTTTGCTTTTTGATTCATAAGTTTTACAAAATTATCAAGATTTCCTTTTCCAATATGTTTAGCTACCATATATGCCGCATTATTTGCCGAATATATAATTTCTGCACGAAGCAAATCTTTTAATGTGTAACAATCTCCAGCTTTGGCATTTAACCAGCTTCCTCCCATATTTACAGTATCAGGAGTAAAACATACCTTATCGTCAATTTTTGCATTTCCTCTGTCTATTTGATCAAGCGCTACTAGAATATTCATAACTTTTGTAAGAGATGCAATCGGATGTTGCTGTCTTGACATTTTATCTTTTAAAATTTTCCCATCGGTAGTTGCAATAAATTTTATCACTTCCCCTTGATATTCAGATTCTCCCTCTTTTTCACGTTCAATCGCCTTTACAAATTTTTTCTTTTGTATAGGTTTATTATTGTTATTTTTTGTTGAAATATTTTTTTCTTTACTATTAGTAGATGTTAGTTCACCTTTTGATACAGTATTTCCTTCATGTTTTTGATGTTTATTTCTTTTGCTATTGTGATCAGAATATTTTGAACTTGACCGTCCTGATACTTGTTCTACTTCATTACGACTTTCATTTTCTTTTACAGCGGGTGTTTTTCTTCTTTCTTCCTTAATAGTTACTTCACTTTCTTTTGGAGTAGATCCACCACTATTTTCTTGTTCACCTTCTGCATACAGTAAAACTGTAAATAATACCCCTAAAATTAAAATTCTTCTTCCTTTTTTAAACATTTTTTTCCTTT